>Ga0209382_10005297_pt1 | contig 16827 bp, 16 predicted proteins | sample SoiMetdeltSBSDD5_FD_187599 | JGI IMG/M metagenome (GOLD analysis project Ga0209382, IMG submission 187599) | Bulk soil microbial communities from a Populus tree surrounding site in Tennessee, USA - Soil MetaG P. deltoides SBSDD5 (SPAdes) (version 2) | ecosystem: Environmental > Terrestrial >...
GCCGCATCGTGCAGGCAATGGGCGGTGAGATCGGCGTGGAGAGCGAGCCGGGGGCGGGCGCCATCTTCATGGTCGCGATCGAGCTCGAGCGCGCCCACGCACCGTTGCCGGTGGAGAGCGAGACACCCGCGGGCGTGGTAACGCCGCTGCGCATCCTGCTCGCGGAGGATCATCCGGTGAACCGGCAGGTCGCTCTCGGCCTGCTCGCGCGTCACGGACACAATGTGGACGTCGTCGCCGACGGTGCGGCAGCGATGGAGGCGGCGCGTGGGGGAGACTACGACGTCATCCTGATGGACGTCCACATGCCGGTGATGGACGGCATCGAGGCCTCACGCATGATTCGGCAATTCCCCGGCGCCGCCGGCCGCGTACCGATCGTCGGCCTCAGCGCCAGCGTTCTGAAGGACGAGACCGACCTCTGCTTCGCCGCCGGTATGGACGAGTTCCTCGCGAAGCCGATCGATCCCGCCGCGCTCGCCCGCGTGCTCGCGCGTCACGGAACATCGCTGACCGCCGCGTCGCCGACGGCGGCGGCTGCCGGGCCGCTGCTCGACACCTCCTACCTCTCTGCCCTGGTCGACGCGCTCGGCGCCGCGCGGGTGGCCGCGTTGACCGAGGCGTTGCCCGAGGAGATCGAGCCTCATCAGCGCCAACTGCTCACGGCAGCGCCCGGGACCGACGTGACGACGCTGCGCGCGCCGGCGCACGCGATCAAGGGCGTGGCCGCGAATCTCGGGCTGTCGGCGCTCGCCGCGCTGGCGGGCGCCGTGGAGGAGGCCGCGCTTGCGGGCGACGCCGCACGCGTCGCGAAGCTCTGCCTCGAGCTTTCGCCGTGCAAGGACGTTTCGCTCGCCGCGCTGCGCCGTTTTCTCGCGTCCCGATAGTTGACAAACTTTGCGCCTCCGGATGTCGCGGAGGCACGATCGCGGCGCGAGTGGCGCCCGACTGCCGCAACGGCGAGGGTTTCGGCGACGTCGCGGGAATGGCGGGGAACTTGAACGAGGTCTTGCCGCCATGGGGCTCGGGGGAATGTCGATCTCGACGCGCTTCGCGCTCGTCTTCCTCCTGGCGCTGGCCCTCGTCGGGGTCGCGTTCTATCTGATCCTCGACCGCATCTACTTCAACGAGCTGAAGAGCCAGGCCGAGACCGTCGCCGACAACGTCGACGCGTTCGGCACCTGGGTGGCCCAGTACGGGCGCGTGTGGGTCAAGGACGACGCGCGCAGCTATCTCGGCCACCTGCCGCTGCTGCAGGCCGAGGACGGCGCGACGGCGACGCCGGGCGCGCTGAAGACCGTGAACTTCTACTCGAAGAATCCCGCGCTGGCGCAGCGCGAATTCTCGGAGGTCGTGGCGCACTCCGGCTCGCCGGCGAAGTTCCGGCTGACGTCCCACAACGTCATGAATCCCGGCAACGCGCCGGACGTGTTCGAGCGCCTGGCGCTGCAGCGGATTCGTCAGTCGGGCCTCAAGGAATATTTCGAACTGACCGACGGCGGCTTCCGCTACGCGCGGACCGTTTATCACAAGCCCGCCTGCATCACCTGTCATGGCGACGCCGATCGCGCGCCGAACGACGTCAAGGTGCGCTACGGCACCGCCAACGGCTTCGGATTCCGGACCGGCGACGCGGCCGGCATCATCAGCGTGACCCTGCCCGCCCGGTCGTTCTGGCGGCTCGGTCTCATGGCCGTCGGCGGCGGCGAGCTCGCCATCATCATCGCCGCCTTCCTGATCGCGATGCTGTTCGTGCGATTCGCCGTCGTCCGTCCGGTCATGCGCCTCACGGAAGCGAGCCACCAGATCTCGCTGGGGCAGCCTGCCAACCTGGGTGTGGGCCGCATCGCCCGGCACAGTCGGAACGAGACCCACCAGCTCACGCTCGCCATCGACCGCCTGCGACGCAGCATCAACATCGCGATGCGCAAGCTGGGGGAGGACAAGCCCGGCGTCGAAGCGCCGGTGGAGGCCCGCCATGACCGGTGACGCGCTCCGCAGCTACGAAGATCTCGTCGTCGAGCTCCGCCGACTGGGCATCGAGCGGCGCACCGGCACGCTCTTCATCGCCACCGCCGACAACGAGAGCGGCCAGATCGGGGTGCGCGACGGGCTGATCGTGCACGCCCGCTTCCGTCGCAAGACCGGTCTCGAGGCGGCCTACGTGCTGCGAAAGATCGGTAAGGCACGCTTCAGCTTCACGAAAGATTTCGTCGAGGCGACCGATCCGTCGCTCTCGGCCGGCGCCGTGATGTCCGTGCTGATGGATATCGAGATGCCCACCCCGTCACACGGCGCGCCGGAGAGTCACGAGGCGGCGCGCCGCGTGCTGACGAAGGCGCTCACGGAGTACCTCGGGCCCATGGCGGCCGTCGTCGTCCGCGACCACTTGCGTGACGCCGAGCGTGCCGGACGCGAGCCGGCCGACGTCGTCGACACGCTCGCCCGCAGCATCGACGAGCCCGCGTCCGCCTCCGCCTTCAAGCGGCAGGCGGCGGCCGGCCTCGCGCGCGTCGCCCGTTCTCGCCGCTGACCTGATACTCTGAGCGGCCAGGGAGACCAGGCCATGGCCGACCGCGCGTTGACCGGCATGCGGATTCTCGACCTCACCCAGTTCGAAGCGGGCACCACGTGCACCCAGTTCCTGGGCTGGCTGGGCGCCGACGTGATCAAGATCGAGCCGCCCGGCGGCGAGCAGTCGCGGCGTAATCGGCCGGAGGTGCCGGGCCTCGACGCGATGTTCTTCCTCGTCTTCAACTCCAACAAGCGCAGCGTCACGATCGATCTCAAGCACCCCGAGGGACGCGCGCTCTTTCTACGCATGGTCGAGCGCGCAGACGTCGTCGTCGAGAACTTCGCACCCGGCCTGATGGAGCGGCTGGGACTGGACTACGAGCGGCTGCGGGCGGCGAATCCGCGCATCATCGTCGCGCGCATCAAGGGGTTCGGCCTGTCCGGGCCGTATGCGGAGTACAAGAGCTTCGACATGATCGCGCAGGCCACCGGGGGCGTCATGAGCGTCACCGGCTTCGCCGACCGTGAGCCCGTGCGCTGCGGCGCCGCCATCGGCGACACCGGGACCGGCGTCCACACCGCAGCCGCGATCATGGCCGCCTACATCCAGCGCCAGCGCACGGGTCAAGGCCAGCTCGTGGAGGTGGCGATGCAGGAGGTCGTGGCGAACTTCCTGCGCGGCCGGTACGTCGATCACTACCGCGACGGCAAGCCGAGCGAGCGGCGCGGCAACGGCCTGGTCGGCGGCGTACCCGGCGGCGCCTATCCATGCCGCCCCGGCGGACCGAACGACTACGCCTACATCTACGTGCAGACGATGAACGCCGACATGTGGCGAGATTTCGCGGTCGCGATCGGACGCGAGGACCTCCTGAGCGACCCGCGCTGCAAGGATGCCGCGGCGCGCTGGGAGCATCGCGACGCGCTCAACGAGATCATCGCGGCGTGGACGCGCGCTCGCACGAAACACGACGTCATGACGATCCTCGGCAAGGCCGGCGTCCCGTGTGGCGCGGTGCTCGACACGGGCGAAGTCCTCGACGACCCGCACCTCAACGCGCGCGGTCAGATCCACACGCTCGAGCACGCCACGCGCGGGCGCTTGCGGCTGCCCGGCTGTCCCGTGCATCTCTCGGCGTCGGAGGCGCCGACGACGCCGGCGCCGCTGGCGGGCGAGCACACCGACGACGTCCTCCGCGAGGTCCTCGGGTTGTCCGCCGACGACGTGGGAAAGCTGCGCGGACAGCGCGTGCTGGGCTGAGCGCTCAGCCGACGGCGACGCAGCGCACGGCCGGCAGCCCCTTGAGCGCGAGCGTCCAGGTGACGCCTGCGTCATCGGAGCGGTAGACGCGGCCGTCGGCCGTGCCGCACACGACCAGAGGCCCCGTGGCCGCCAGGCAGCCGGTGTCGACGTTGTCGGCGAACCATTCGGGCAGACCGGCGCGACAGCGCTCGAAACGGGTGCCGTCGTCGAGCGGTCGGCGATAGATCGCCGCGCGGCGCCCGCCGGGACCCGTCGAAACCGACAGCAGCACGCAGTCGTCTGCCACGGCCACCGCCCGCGCATAGTGCGCGTGCAGGCCCGCCGTCTCGAACGTCCAGGAGTCACCGCCATCGCGACTGAGGCCGAAGCCTTCAGCGCTCGCGACCAGCACGACGTTCGGACGGCCTGGATGCACCAGCACCTGGTGGACGTCCTGCTCGATGTCAACCGTCGGCGCCCACGACATGCCGCCGTTGCGCGAGCGCGCGACGCCGCCGACGTGGACATTGACGTGGATGCCGCCGTCGCCCGCGACCGCGATCGAGCGAACGTCCGCGGGATCGCCCCACGGCGTGTACCACGTCTCGCGACCTTCGACGGCCTCGAACGTCTCCACGCGCGCGAGGCCGGAGCGACTGAGTCGAAGCAGATGGGCTTGCTCGGTGCCGACCAGCACACCGTCAGGCGTGGGACCGATGCACGTCGCCGGCGGGCCGTCGAGCGTCGCGCGCGGCGTCCAGCGGTCGCCGTCCGATTCCCACAGCGCCGAGCCGTCGAGCATCGCCCACAGCGTCGGGCCGTCGAGCGCGAGCGCCGTCACCGCGCGCGCGGCGAGCGCCTCCACCGGCCTCGCGGCCTCGTCCTCGACGACCCAGAGTCCGCTGTCCGTGCCAACGAAAGTCCGCCGAGCCATATCTGATGATACGCTCGGCCGCCACGACCGCATGAAGACGAGCGCATGAAGACCGACTTGCTGCTCATGCCGATGAGCGCGCGCTGGAGCGATATGCGTGCCGGCGCGCTGGCCGCCGAAGCCGCCGGCTTCGACGGACTGTGGACATGGGATCACCTGCGCGACCCGGACGGCGAGGATGACGGGCCCGGCGTGCCGGAGGCGTGGACCGTGCTCACCGCGCTCGCCGAAGTGACGTCGCGCGTGGCCCTCGGTCCGCTGGTGCTGAACGTCGCCAACCGCGTGCCCGGTGTGCTCGCGAACATGGCGGCGACGCTGCAAAGAATCTCCGGCGGTCGTTTGCTGCTCGGGCTCGGCGCCGGCGGCAGCCGCCGCACACCCTATGCCGCCGAGCAGGCGGCGATCGGTCAGGATGTCGCGTCCGACGCCGCGCGCGCGCAGCGCGTCGTCGACGCGATCGAGCTCATCCGGCGGCTCTGGAGCGGCGACTCGGGATTCTTGCGACCCGACCCACCGCCGCCGATCATCGTGGGTGGCTTCGGTCCGCGCATGGCCGCGCTTGCGGGTCGGCACGCGGATGGATTCAACACGCAGGCGCTTCACCCGCGGCTGGGCGACCTCGTCGGGCGAGCGCGAGACGCGCACGCGGCAAGCGGACGCGCGGCAGCGCGATTCATCGTGACGGTCTTCGCCGGTCTGGAGAAAGGCTGGCTGCGGCCGGACTCACCAGCGCGGCAGCGCCTGGCGGACGTCGGGGTCGAGCGACTTATCCTGCTCGTCGCGCCGCCGTTCGATACCGGCGAGATCCGCGCCGCGGGTCGTTTGCTCGGTCCGCCGCGCGCGTGAGCGCCGCCGGCCGATCGGCCTACGAGGCGAGGGCGGCGGTCAGAACCACCGTTTGGGTGGGAACACCTGCGTCTCTTGCCGACAGAACTCCAGGAAGTCGTCTTGCTGAGAATCATGGAACAGCAGAACGTCGTAGTAGAACCCGCCCTTGATGCTGGCATAGTTCAGCAGCATCGAGATCGTCCCCGTTTCGCTGGTCTTGACCTTCATCAAGGGGAGTCCCGTCGAGTCATAGAACAACGCGTTGGAATAGTCTCGTTCCAGGACGTAATCGAAGATGGACATCGGGTCTTCGCCGCCGACGAGCTTCAGGTGCTCCGGCGACAGCTCGAAGTAGATCACCGGCGTGCACTTCCGGATCAACGCGTCGCTTCCCCTGATGACCTTGAAGTCGTATCCATCGGTATCGATCTTGATGATGTTCGTCTTGGCGAACGCGGGATGCTTCTCGACCAATCGGTCGACCGTCGTGGTGGCCGTCGCGCCGTGGCGATCTCCGTTCGAGGTCGGCGCGATGTGCGACGTGCCCTGCGTGTGCACGAGGCTGACACGCAGCGTCTCCTCGACATCGGAAACGAGGACGTTCTCGATCGTGACGTTGTCGATGCCCTTGACGTTCAGCTTCAGGAGATCGACGTATTTCCTGTCGCCTTCGACACAGAGAAACGATCCCGAGACCGTGCCGGCGATGAACGAGACGGAGTCACCGACATTCGCCCCCACATCGATCAGGGTCAGATACCCTCGTTTTCGCTGCAGAAAGGCGCACAGCCGTGGGAGCGCCGTGTCGTAGTACGGCCACATCGCGGTGTGTTGAGGCAGGGCGTGGGACGAGTTCATGTACAGGTATCGATCCCGCACCTTCACCCTGACCACGGGATCGGAAAACCGGCGAACCCACCAGTAGACGTGAGACAGGATTCTCTTGGAGAGACGCGCGAGTCGAGTCTTCGGTCGGCTCAGAACCGCTCGCTCAAACAGATAGGTGAATATCAGCAGAAAGATAGATTCCTTCATCGTGAACGAACTACATAGAATGGCACGTGTATGTCCTTGTCAATAGAACTTTGCGTGTAGTCGAGCACCTCGTCCGGCCCTTCCCGCCTGGTTGGAGGCTGAGCTGACGCCATTTTGACACCCCGCCAGGTTTCCGGGCGCGACTGCCCACGCTCGTGGGCAGATCTACGAGGCGAGGGCGTACGCCTCGTCGATGAGGCGGACAACCGGCACGAGGTCGTGCACGCTGATCGGCGGCGGCACCCCCCGCCGGAAATGATCGAGGATGTCGCGCACGCAGTCCGGATAGAGCGCCGCCGGCTGCTCTCGAAGCGTCGATTCGCCGTCGCGGGTGATGAGGCGCACCGTGTCGTCGTGATGGAGGATCAGGATCGCGTCACGGCCGGCGATCTTCCACTCGCCATCCGTCCCGGCGTACGGCACCGTGTTGCCGACCTCGATCGTGCCCAGAATGCCGCTGCGCGAGCGGAGCAGCACCGAGGCGTAATCCTCGACGCGCTCGCCGTGCACGCGCGTGCTGAGCTGCGCGCCGGTGACCTTCGCCGGCTCACCGGTGAGATGCAGGAAGAGGTCGAGACCGTGGGCGCCGAGATTGCGCAGGCAGCCGCCGCCGGCGAGCGCGGGGTCGAGCATCCACGCCGATTGCCACGTCGGATAGCGCGCGGACGTCGGACGATTGAGCCGGAAGTACAGATGCGACAGCGGCCCGATGCGCCCTTCGGCCAGCATCCGGCGCGCGCGAAGCACGAACGGCTGATAGCGTTGCGACAGCGGCACCGCGACAAACGCCCGCTTGGCGGCCGCCTTGGCCGCGATGCCCTCGACGTCCGCGGCGCGGACGCCCATCGGCTTTTCCATCATGAACGGGTAGTCGTGATCGAGCAGAGCATGCGCCGTCTCCGCCATGCGCGCATGCTGCCCCAGCGCGACGACGAAATCCGGGCGCGTCTTCTCGAGCATCGTCCGGTAATCCGTGAACACCGGCGGTCCGCCGAGCGCGGCCGCGCGGTCGGCGGCGACGGCAGCGTCGGGGTCGTGCAGGCCGACCAATCGCACGTCGTCCATGCCGGCAAGCAAACGTAGATAGGCGGCGTCGTACAGCGAGTGCCAGTGGCTCACCTCGATGGCGGCGACACGGAGCGCCGCGGCCATTCAGGGGCGGACGCCGCGCACGAGCGCTTCGTAACGGTCGAGCACCGGCATGATCTCGTCGGCCCCCGCGGCAGGCAGGTTGAACACGAGCCGGGCGACGCCGGCGTCGTGATAGCGCAGGACGAGCTCGCGATCCTCCGGCGTCCCGAAGATCGTGATCGGCAGCGTGTCCGGATCGCGTCCCATCTCGACGGCGAGCTTCCGGAAGGCGGGCAGCAGACCGAGCACGTCGCCATAGGCCGGGCGTCGCGCGTGCGGCACCCAACCGTCGCCGAACGCGATCGCGCGTCGCGCACCGTACGGAAACGCGCCGCCGACGATGACCGGCGGATGTGGCTTCTGCACGGGCTTGGGCCACGTCATCATCGGGGGAAAATCGACGAACGCGCCGTGGTACTCCGGCTTGCTGCGCGTCCAGATCGCCTTCATCGCCTCGACGCGCTCGCGCATCACCTCGAAGCGCGTTGCGAAGTCCGTCCCGTGGTCGGCCATCTCCTCCGCGTTCCAGCCGGCGCCGATGCCGAAGAGGAAGCGGCCGCGCGAGATCTGGTCGAGGCTCGCGACCTGTTTGGCCGTCTGGATCGGATCGCGCTGCACGACGAGGCAGACACCGGTGGCCACCCGCAGGCGGGTCGTCGCTGCGGCGGCCGCCGCAAGCGCGACGAACGGGTCCATGACGTCGTAGTACTTCTTCGGCAGGTCGCCGCCCTGGGGAAACGGCGAGCGTCGCGACAGCGGGATGTGCGAGTGCTCCGGCGCCCACAGCGACTCGAAGCCACGGTCCTCGAGGGCGCGGCCGAGCTCCACCGGACCCATCGAGTAATCCGTGAAGAAGATCGCCGCCCCGATGTCCACCTGCTATGTCTCCGCCAGCGGCACGATCGCGTACACGCGTGGCGCCTTGCCGAGGTGCGACTCGCCGTCCGCGCCGCTGTACACGCGCCACATCTTCGTCATTGGCGCACGCATGATAGTGCAAGATGGCGGCGATGGCGCGGCTGAACGTCGGCGTGCTGGGGCTGAGCCACGATCACGTCTGGGGCAACCTTCGAGCCCTGCACGCCGGCGAGCGCGGGCGCCTGGTGGCCGCCGCCGAGCCCGACCCGGCGCTGCGCGATCGCATGCGCGCGCTGGACGGCGGCGTGTCCCTCCACGACTCGTTCGACGCGCTGCTCGAGCGGCGCGATCTCGATGCGGTCTTGGTGTTTTCCGACAACCGGATGTCGGCGGAGCTCGGTGCTCAGGCGCTCGCGCGTGGCCTGCCGGTCATGATCGAAAAGCCGATGGCGGCCGATCTGCCCGGCGCGCGTGCGCTGCGCGCCGCCGCGCGACGCGTCGGCGGCCTTCTCATGGTGAACTGGCCGACGGCGTGGCGCCCCGCGCTGCGCCACGGGCTCAGGCTGGCGCGCGACGGCGCCGTGGGCGCGGCAATGCAGCTCAGCCATCGCGGCGGCCACGCGGGGCCGCGCGAGTTCGGCTGCTCGACCCAATTTTGCGAGTGGCTCTATGATCCACGACGCAACGGCGGCGGCGCGCTCGTCGATTACTGCGGCTACGGCGCCGTCCTCTGTCGGCTCGTGCTCGGCCGGCCGCAGGCGGTGAACGCGGTGACGCCGCCGCCACGCAAGCCCGGCCTCGTCGCCGAGGACAACGCGATCGTCGTGCTGTCGTATCCGACCGCGCTCGGCCTGCTCGAGGCCAGCTGGACGCAGATCGGCGGCGAGCCGGCGTTCGCGATGATCGTGTACGGCGAGCGCGGAACGTTGATCGTGCACCAGCCGCGGCCGACGCGTGAAGGCGAGCACGCCGGCGCGGGGCGTGTGCAAATCGTCGGCTCCGAAGGCAGCCGCTTCGTCGAGCCGCCGGAGCTCGGGCCCCAGGAGCGTGACGGCCCGACGCATTTCCTCGCGTGCGTGAGCGCAGGACGCGAGGTGACGGAGTTCTGCGCGGCGGAGGTCGGCTGCGACGTCCAGGAGATGCTCGCCGCCGCGCTGAGCTCGGCGGCGACGGGCCGACAGGTGCCGCTCCCGCTCGACTGAAGCGTCAGCCGCTCGGCTCTCCGCCGCTCGCGCGGTAGTGAGTGGCGTACGCGTGCCGGCACCGCTCGCGTAGCCGCGCCTCGTCGACGGGCGCGCCGAAGCGCGTCGGCGAGATGTCCGAGCAATCCAGCGCCGGAGCGCCGTCGACGATCCACTCGGCGATCGCCTCGCCGAGCGCGGGCGACACGCTCAGGCCGCCGACGCAGCAGCCACTCATCACCCAGGCGCCCGTCACGCCGGGCAGCGGCCCCACGAGATAGCGGTCGTCCATCGTCATGGTCGGCAGCCCGCCGCGGTGCTCGGCCACGCGAATGGACGGGTCCTGGAAAATCGGAAACTGCTCGCGCACGCTGTGCGCGAGCCGCCACAGCACGTCGACGTCCAGTGGCAGCGCGCGCACGTCATCGGGCAGCGCCTCGGGCTGCAGCGGGTCGGGCTCGTAGCCGCCGAGCATCAGACCGCCACGCTCGTGACGTACGTAGACGTTGGCGTCGATGACGCGCGCAATCGGAAAGTGCGGACCGACGCCGGCGATGGGCTCGGTGATCAACAGCTGATGGCGCGTGGGCACGACCGGCAGCGAAGAAGCGCCCAGGGCCGCGGCAACCAGTCGCGCCCACGCGCCGGCGGCGTCCACGACGACGCGCGTGGCGATCGTGCCGCCCGGCGTGCGAACGCCCTCCACCCCGCGTGGTCCGATCTCGAAGCCGGTGGCCGCGGTGTGCGGGAGCAGCACGGCGCCGAGCTTCTCCGCGGCGCGGCAGTAGCCCAGCGGCAGCTCCGACGGCTCGACGTTGCAATCGGTGGGACTCCACGTGACGGCGACGATGCCGCGCACGCCGAGGATCGGCAACAGCCGCCGAGCCTCGGCAATCGACACGAGCGAGATCGGCACACCGACCTCGGCGCCCCGCGTGACCTCCCTGGTGAGCTGCTCGGCATCGCGGTCCGTGCGCGCGATCTTCAAGGCGCCGCTCTGGGTGAAGCGCAACGGCTGCCCGGTCTCCGCGCCGAACGCCGCGAGCTTCGTCACCGCGCGCTGCGCGAGCCGCGTCAGCGCCGGCGTGGCGCGGATCTGGCTCGTCAGCCCGGCCGCGCGCGGCGATGTCTGCGAGGCCAGCGCGGCCCGCTCGAGCACCGCCACGCGGACACCACGCTGCGCCAGGTGGTAGGCGGCGCTCGCGCCGAAGGCGCCGGAGCCGACGACCACGACGTCGGCGGAGGCGATCACTTGCCGCCGAGTGTTCGGTAGGCTTGCGCGGCGGCGTCCCGGATCGACGCCTGTTCGGCGGGCGACCTCATCAAAATCTGCAGCGCGGGCAGCGACTGGGAGTCGCCCTGCGCCGTCACGTACTGGATGGCGCGCAGCCGGTATGACGGCTCGGCGTCCGAGGCGATCACCGCGCGCATGAACGGCACCGGGCGCTCGTCGTTGAGCGAGGTGAGCGCGCGGAACGCCATGTCGCGTCCTCGTCCGTCGATCGCCGATTCGTTGAAGATCTGCACCAGCCCGTTCACGCCCTGCGCGCGGCCCGCTTCCGCCAGCCCATAGGCCGCGCTGAGGCGCACGAACCGGTCGTCGCCGCCGTTGGCGAGGAGGTGCTCCATGACCGGCACCGAGTCCGGCGTCTGGAGCTGGCGCAGCCCGGACGCGGCGGCGCGACGCAGCAGCACGTCGTCGTCCTTTTCGAGGATGTCCTTCAGGAGCGGCAACGACTGGGGCACCTGCAGCGTGCCGAGCAGCCGCGCCGCCGCCCGCCGCTCGTCGCTGTCGTTGCCAGCGCTGAGCACCTGCATCAGCGCCTTGCCCGCCGCGTCGCCCATGCCGCGCAGCTCTTCGACCAGCTCGCGTGCCCGACGCCAACCCTCGCGCCCGTCGCCGCCGCCTCTCGTCGCCTCGAGATAGCGGTAGAACCGGTCGAGGGCGGCCTGGACCGTCGCGGGCGGACCCGACGACGTGGCACGAGAGGCGCCGGGATCGGCGGCGCCGCGCGCCCGCAGCTCCTGCAGCATGCGCTCCTCGCGCATCGTCGCGGTGAGGCCCACGTCGCCCTGCGCCGGGCCGCGACGCCCGGCGGGCGTGGCAGGCGTCACGGCGACCCGGGCAGCGGCGACGTCCTCTCGCGCGTGCAGCCGCGCCTGGAGCGTGGAGATCTGGTAGCGAAGGCGCTCCGCTTCGCCCTCGGCCTCGCGCGGCGCTGACGTCTTACCGGTGACGCCGGCCATCGACCAGCCGACGACGAACGCGACGACCACGGCGACCGGCCATAGCACGCGTGCCATGACCCGGCATGATACCCTGCGCGCCGCCAAGGAGGAGCCACTCATGACCACACGCAGAGAGTTCCTCGGAACGAGCGCCGGTACGCTGGCCGGCCTTGCGTTCGTCGGTTGCGATCTGCTCGCCGCGCGGCCCGCACGCGCTCAGGGCGGCCGCCGTCAGACGACGATCGGCGGCAAACGGGTGAAGGTGATCGATGTGCATGCGCACTGTGCGGTCGCCGAGGCTATGGCGCTGGTGGGAATGAAGCTGGGCGACCCGACACCGGCCACCCGGCCGGAGCTCAACATGATCACCCACGTGTCGGGCCGGCTGCGCGCCATGGACGAGCAGGGCATCGACATGGAGGCGCTGAGCATCAACCCGTACTGGTACAAGGCCGAGCGAGATCTCGCCAAGCAGATCTGCCAGATCCAGAACGAGAAGCTCGCGGCGGCCTGCGCGGCGAATCCCGACCGCTTCGTCGCTTTCGCGACGGTCGCCCTGCAGCACCCGGATTTGGCCGTCGAGCAGCTCGAGGAGGGGATGAAGAAGTACGGGCTGCGTGGCGCCGGAATCGGGGGCAGCGTCAACGGCGAAGAGATCAGCGAACCGAAGCTCGACCCGTTCTGGGCCAAGGCCGAGCAGCTCGGCGCGGTCATCTTCATTCACCCGCAGGCCACGGGCGTGGCCGCGGAGATCCCCAAGCGGCTCAAAGGCAACGGCCTGCTCGGCAACATCATCGGCAATCCGCTGGAGACGACGATCGCGCTCTCGCACCTGATCTTCGACGGGACGCTGGACAAATTCCCCGGCGTGAAGATCATCGGCGCCCACGGCGGCGGATATCTGCCGTCCTACGCGGCGCGCTCCGATCGCGGGTGCTCGACGCAGCCGACGCAATGCCCGGGCGGACCGCACGGCCCGATCAAGAAGAAGCCGACCGAGTACCTCAAGCAGATGTACTACGACACGATGGTGTTCACGCCGGAGGGGCTGCGCCACCTCGCGGCCGAGGTGGGCGTCGGTCAGCTGATGATCGGCACGGACTATCCGTATCCGTGGACGAGCGAGGCCGTCGACCACGTGGTCGGGACGCCGAGCCTGAGCGACGCGGATCGCGCCGCCATCCTCGGCGGCAACGCGGCGAAGCTGCTCGGCATCAAGACGTAGCCGCCAGCTGCACCATCGTCGGCGTGCCCACGAGCGTGGTGCGGCGCATGTCGCGCGGCTCGTGCGCCGGAAATGGCCGGGCGCGATGCATGGTGCGGCGGTTGTCCCACATCACCAGATCGCCGACGCGCCAGCGGTGGACGTACACGAACTCGCGCTGCGTGGCGTGCTCGACGAGGTCGCGCAGGAAGGCGCGCGCCTCCGGGACCGGCCGGCCGATGATGCCGCCGGCGTGCGACGACAGGTAGAGCGACTTCCGCCTCGTCGACGGATGCGTGCGCACCAGGCGCTGCAGCACCGGCGCGAACCGCGCGCGCTCCTCGTCGGTGAAGTCCGCGAAGCCGAGCTGCTGGCGCGAGTAGATCTGCGAGTGCTCGCAGACGAGGTTCTCGACCTCGGCCTTCGTCTCGTCGTCGAGCGTGTCGTAGGCCGCACGCATGTCGGCGAACTCCGTGTTGCCGCCCCGGGACGGGATGCGGCGCGCGTGCAGCAGCGAGTACATCGCCGGGATCGCCTTGAACGAGCTGTCGGAGTGCCACAGGCGATTGCCGATCCCGAACAACCGCCGCCGGTCGTCCCGCGCGAAGACCTGATCGTGTTGGTCGAGATTCGACACGTCGGCGAAGGTCGTCGGCAGCCGGTACTCGTCGGGCGCGCGCAGGCTCGTGCCGATCGCGTGCTCCAGCTCGCCGAGACTGCGGCTGAAAGCCAGCTGCTCGGCGTCGTCGATCGGCTGGTCGTGGAACACGAGCACCGCGTGCTCGTCCATGGCGGCGTGAATCGCCGCCACGTCGTCGGGCGACAGCGGCTTGCGGAGGTCGAGCCCCGCCGCCTCCGCCGCGAAGCACGGACCGATCTGACGCGTCGTCAGGCTGCTACTCATCGAGGCGTCTCCTTCAGCGATCGAACCAGGTGAACATCAGGCGACTGCCCACGCCGTAGCCGTCGTGGTTGCGGAAACCCTTCACGTACCCCGGATGCACGATGTAGCGCGGCCACATCGGCAGGTACACGTAATACGCCTTGTCGGCGAGGTAGCGCTGGACGTCGAGGACGATCTCACGGCGTCGCGCCGGATCGAGCTCGCGCCGCTGGGCGAGGAGCATGCGGTCGAGCTCGGGGTCGTTCACGCGGCTGCGATTGCGTGGGGAGGCGCTGAAGAACGTCTCGTACAGCACCTCGTCGATCTCGGTCGTGCCCGCGCCGAACGGCCCCATCGCCATCTTGTCGTACTTGCCCAGAAACGTCAGCGTGGAGTATCGCGCGGTGTCCTCGGGCTTCAGCTCCGCCGCGATTCCCACCTGCGCGAGGTTGTCGACGGTGAGCTCGTAATAGCTCCGCCACGGCGCGGCGAATCCGGGCCAGTGCGCGAGCGGCACGCTCAGCCCTCGGCCGAAGCCCGCCTCGGCGAGGAGCCGCTTCGCCTCGGCAGGATCGTGGCCATCGAGGTACTTGCGCCGCGCCGGCTCGAGTGTCGCCGCATCCAGCTTCCACGAGGGCATCGCGCACGGCACGGGACCGGAGTCCAGACAGCCTTCCCCGTAATGCAACGATTCGCGCCACGCCTTGCGATCGATCGCGAGCGACACGGCGCGGCGCACGCGCACGTCGTTGAATGGCGGCTGATCGGTGCGCATGTAGATGTGGGCGACGTCCATGACGAGCTGTGGGCTGACGGTGAAATCCGGGTTGCTGCGTCGGAAGGACCGACCCTCTTCGGGCGTGAGCCATCCCCACCAGTGCGCGATCTCCAGCTTGCCGGCCCGCAGCATCGACAGCCGTGTGGCGTTCTCGGGAACCACTTCGACCGAGACGCCGTCGAGATACGGCAGACCGGGCATGTGAAACGTCGGATTGCGCTCGTAGACGGCGCGCACCCCCCGCTCGTAGGAGCGGAGCACGAAGGGGCCGGTGCCGATGGACGCCTCGGCGCTGTTGAAGTCGCGGAAACGCTCCTCGGCCTCGCGGGGAAGAATGGCGCAGTTCGCCGTGTTCGACAGGTGATTGAGCAGCGGCGCGTACGGCTCTCGGAGCACCAGCCGCACCGTGTGGCGGTCGAGCACGTCGATCGACTGCACCGGCTCGAGCCGCTGGCCGACCGCCGAGCGCGCGCGGAAGCGCTCGAGCGAGTACTTCACGTCGTCGGCGGTGACCTCGCGGCCGTTGACGGGAGGCTTGTTGTGGAATCGCACGCCGCGCCGCAGTTTGAACACCAGCGTCGTCGGATTGGGCCACTCCCATTTCTCGGCCAGATCCGGCAGGATGCGGTGGTCGCCGGGTCCGCGGAGCTCGGGCCCCGCCGGCAACCGTACCAGGCAGCTGTAGATCAGTGTTGCGTAGAGGTGCGTCGTGAAGCCGGCGTTGAGGTGCGGATCGAGGGTCGGCGGCTCGGGAGCGGGCATGCGGAACACGCCGCCGCGCTTGGGCGTCGCATCGGATGGCTTGGGTGTCTGGGCGAGCGCGACCGTCGCCGTGAGCAGCAGCACACACGCGCTCAGGGCGGCGGCCGAGCGGTGCATGACTTACACGCGTCGCTGCAAGAAATCCGTCACGAGCGGCCAGGCGAGGTCCGCGTAATGCGGCTGAAAGCCGTCATTATCGGGGTGGCGGAAGCCGTGATTCGCGTCGGAGAAGTAGTGCCACTCCACCGGCTGCCCGTTCGCGCGGAACGCCTCCCACAGCGGCGCCTGGATCGCCGGTGTGGCGATGTAGTCCCTGCCGCCCGCGAACACGAGCGTCGCGCACGTGAGCGTGGGCGCGAGCTTGAACGCGTGACGCGGACGATGCGACGTCTCCGGCTCGTTGCGCACGGACGGATAGTAGAGGACGATCGCCTTTACGCTCGGATGATCGGCCGCGAACGGGATGAGCAGCCGGCCGCCCATGCAGTGACCGATGCACGCGGTCCGCGCCGGATCCGAGCCGATGCGACGGATGAGGTACTGCCACGCCTCGTCCATCTTCCCGAGGAACTCCGTGTCGCCGTGCTTGGCCTGCAGATCCGCGCCCTGACCGATGTGATTGGTGCCCGGAATGCCGAACATGTTGAAGAGGCTCGGCGCCAGCACGTTGAACCCGAGCTGCGCCAGCCGGTACGCGTCGATCTTGTAATCCGCGGTGACGCCATGCGCGTGATGCACCATCATGATCCCCGGCCGCGTGCCGGCGCCGTCCGGATGCGCCATGTAGCCGCCGATGCCGTCCGCCTCCTGCGTGAGCATGCGCGCGGTGATCGTCATGTCCGGGCTCCTTGTCCGTGGGACTCTCGATCAAAGACGAGCGGGACGTCGCGGTCGTGTCGGCCGCGCGCGAACATCTCGAGCGCGTCGGGTCGCTCGTAGTAGATCTCCAGCGTGTTGCCGTCGGGATCCTGGAAATACACGCTCTGCTGGCTCACGTGATCGATGGTCCGCGTGATGTCCACGCCGTGCTCACGCAGTGCATGGTACGCATCCTTCAGCGCCTGCTCGCTGTCGACCCGGAATGCGACGTGACCGAGCCCGCGCAGGCCCGGCGTCTGCTGCCGCGCGATGTCGACGTCTTTGACCGCGAAGAGATCGATCGCGTGGCTCTGCCCTTCCAGGGCGAGGAACACCCCGCCGTGCTCGGGATCCTCCTCGAGCACGCGGAATCCCAGAACCTCGGTGTA
>Ga0209382_10005298_pt1 | contig 16824 bp, 16 predicted proteins | sample SoiMetdeltSBSDD5_FD_187599 | JGI IMG/M metagenome (GOLD analysis project Ga0209382, IMG submission 187599) | Bulk soil microbial communities from a Populus tree surrounding site in Tennessee, USA - Soil MetaG P. deltoides SBSDD5 (SPAdes) (version 2) | ecosystem: Environmental > Terrestrial >...
CCCGAGGGACGCCGGCCCTACGTCTCCCTGCGGACAGGGTGAGGAGGCTCCCATGAAGCAGTTCGTCACCGGCGGTGCCGGGTTCATCGGCTCCAACTACGTCCGGTGGGTGCTGGCCAACACCGACCACGAGGTGACGGTGTACGACGCCCTCACCTACGCCGGCAACCTGTCCACCCTGCGCGATGTCGACGACGACCCCCGCTACGGCTTCGTCAAGGGCAACATCTGCGATCCGGGCACGCTGGAGGACGCCATGGCGGGCCACGACGCGGTGGTCCACTTCGCGGCCGAGAGCCACGTGGACCGGTCCATCGCCGGGCCCGACGACTTCGTGAACACCAACTGCTTCGGCACCAACGTGGTCATGGACACCGCCCGGCGGCTCGAGATCCCCCGGGTCATCCACATCGGGACCGACGAGGTGTACGGCTCGGTGGAGGAGGGCTCGTCCCGGGAGACGGACCCGCTGGAGCCCCGCTCGCCGTACTCGGCCTCCAAGGCCGGCTCCGACCTGATCGCCCTGTCGTACCACCTGACCTACGGGCTGCCGGTCACCGTCACCCGCTGCACCAACAACTTCGGGCCCTACCAGTTCCCGGAGAAGGCCCTGCCCCTGTTCACCACCAACCTCATCGAGGGCAAGCCCATCCCGCTCTACGGCGACGGGCTGAACCAACGGGACTGGCTCTACGTCGACGACCACTGCGCCGGCGTCGCCCTCGTGCTGGCCGAAGGGGCGCCCGGCGAGATCTACAACATCGGCGCGGGCAACGAGACGCCCAACCGGGTGCTGGTGGACACGCTGCTGGGGTTGTTCGGGGTGGGCGAGGAGATGGTCTCGTACGTCCCCGACCGGCTGGGCCACGATCGGCGCTACTCGGTCGACATCGGCAAGATCACGGCCCTCGGCTGGCGCAAGCAGCGCACGCTGGACGAGGCGCTGGAGCAGACTGTGGCCTGGTACCGGGCCAACGAGTGGTGGTGGCGCCCCCTCAAGGAGCGGGCGGGCCTGTAGATGCGGGTCCTGATCACCGGCGCGGGCGGGCAGCTCGGCCGCGACCTCCAGCTCCACTGCGAGGCCCGGGGCGACGAGGTCACCGCCGCCACCCACGCCTCGCTCGACGTGGGCGACCGCGACGCGGTGTACCAGGCGATCACCGGCCTGCAGCCCGAGGTGGTGCTCCACGCGGGCGCGTACACCGCGGTCGACGCCTGCGAGACCGAGGTGGAGACGGCCTACCGGGTGAACGCCCTGGGGACCCGCTGGGTGGCCGACGCCTCCCGCCGGGTCGGCGCCTACCTCTGCTTCGTCTCGACCGACTACGTGTTCGACGGCACCAAGGAAGACCCCTACGTCGAGTGGGACCGGACCAACCCCCAGTCGGTGTACGGCCGGTCCAAGTGGGGTGGTGAGCAGGAGGTGGCGGCCCACGCGCCCGGCGCCTCGGTGGTGCGCACGTCGTGGGTGTGCGGCGAGCACGGCAAGAACATGGTCAAGACCGTGCTCGCACTGGCGGCCCGGCCCGAGCTGGCCTTCGTGGACGACCAGCGGGGCCACCCCAGCTTCACGGCCGACCTGGCGGTGGGGATACGCCGCCTGGCCGCGGCCCGGATGCCGGGCGTGTTCCACATGACCAACCAGGGCGACGTGAGCTGGTACGAGTTCGTGCGGGACATCCTGGCCGCGGCGGGCCACGACCCGGCCAAGGTGCGGCCCATCAAGACCGACGAGCTCGACCCGCCCCGCCCCGCGCCCCGCCCGGCGAACTCGGTGCTGGACAACGCCGCCCTCCGGCTGGCGGGCGAGCCCCTGCTCCCGCACTACCGCGAGAGCCTCGACCGCCTGGTCGCCCGCCTGACGGCCTAGCGGACCTCAGCCGAGGAGGTTCAGCCGGCGGGCCAGGTCGCTGGACATGCGGCGGTCCGGGTCCATGCGGTCCCGCACCGCCCGCCACTCGTCGAGGCGGGGGTACATGGCCGGCAGCATTTCCGGGCGCATGCGGCTGTCCTTGGCCAGGTAGAGGCGCCCGCCCGTCTCCAGCACCCGCTGGTCCAGGCGGTCGAGCAGCGGGGCGAGGTCGGGGTCGGAGGTGGGGACGTCGAGCGCCAGCGTCCAGCCCGGGCCCGGGAACGACAGCGGGCCGGGGTCCGCCTCGCCGAAGTACTTGAGCACGGCCAGGAAGCTGGGGGCCCGGTGGCCCGACAGTGCCCCGACGATCTCCCGCAGCACGTCCTCGGCCCCGAACGGCACCAGGCACTGCCACTGCAGGAAGCCCCGGGGCCCGTAGATGCGGTTCCAGCCCTCCACCATGTCGAGCGGGTAGAAGAACTTGGCGATCGACTGCAGCTCGCCGCGGCTGGCCCGCGGCGCCTTGCGGTACCAGAACTCGTTGAAGGCGGCGATGCTCAGCCGGTTCAGCACCCGGTTGGGCACGTACGGCGGGGCGGGCAGGGCGCCTATGGGCGAGTACGCCAGGGGTTCGCGGCCTCGGCGGCCGCGGCGGGGCAGGTCCTCGACGCGGGCGAAGTCGCCCTGGGAGAGCACCGAGCGTCCCAGCGACCGGCCCTTGGCCAGGAAATCGACCCACGCCACCGAGTAGCGGTGGCTGCGGCCGCCCTCGACCAGCAGGGCGAGCAGCGTGTCGAGGTCGGGGACCCGGTCGGTGTCCACCCGCAGCAGGCTGGTCTCGATGGGGTGGAGGTCGATGGTGGCCTCCACCACCGTGCCGGTCAGGCCCATGCCCCCACACGTGGCCCAGAACTCCTCGGGGTCGTGGTCGGGGGTGAGCAGGCGCCGGGTGCCGTCGGGCAGGGCCAGCACCATGGAGCGCACGTGGGCGCCGAAGCTGCCGGTGGCGTGGTGGTCCTTGCCGTGGACGTCGGCCGCGATGGCGCCCCCGATGGTGACGTTGCGGGTGCCGGGGGTGACGGGGACGAACCAGCCCTGCGGGACGATCGCCCGCAGCAGGTCGTCGATGGAGGTGCCGGCCAGCACCCGCGCGGTGCCCGCCTGGTGGTCCAGGTCGAGCAGGCCCGACACGCCGGTCGAGGACACCACCAGGCCACCGGCGTTCATGGCGGAATCGCCGTACGCGCGGCCCAGCCCTCGGGCGATGGCGCCCCGGGGGCCGGCGGCCTTGACCGCCATGGCCAGCTGGTCGGGGTCGGACGGGCGCGCCACCTGCGACGCGGTCACCGGGTTGCGGCTCCAGCCGCTGACCAGCTCGCGCGGCCCCTCGTCGGTCTCCACTTCGTCCTGTTGCCCGTCGGTCACCGCGCGTAGACCCCGATGGTGAAGACGATGGCCCATGCCACCGCGATGAGCTGAAGCGGCCGGTCGCCGAGCACGATCTCCTCGGGCGCCGATCCCCGGCCCTGCTCGAGCACGAGGGCATAGCGCAGCACGGCCATGACGAAGGGCAGGATCGAGAGCTGGTACCAGGGAATCGGCGCCGTGGCGACCGCGGCCTTCTCGAACGCCCACAGGCAGTACGCCACCAGCACCGCACCCGAGGACACCGCCCGAAGGTAGGCGGTGTAGGCGGGGGTGTAGACGGCCAGCACGGGGCGGAACTCGGTGGCGCCCTCGCCCATCTCCTTGGCCTCGGCCGCCCGCTTGCCGGTGATCACGAACAGGGCCCCGAAGCTGGTCACGATGAAGAACCAGTTGGAGATGGGCACCTCGGTGGCGGCGGCGCCGCCGACGGCGCGGAGCACGAAGCCCGCGGCCACCGCCACCAGGTCGACCACGGCCACCTGCTTGAGCACCGACGAGTAGGCGGTGGTCAGGACCACATAGCCGCCGACGGCGAGGGCCAGGTTGGTGTTCACCGTCAGTGACAGCGCGATGGATGCGGCCAGCAGCACTGCCCCGCCCGCATAGGCCACCGGGACCGGGACCGAGCCCGACGCCACCGGACGGTGGCACTTCTCGGGGTGCAGCCGGTCGGCCTCCACGTCGCGGGCATCGTTGATGTAGTACGTGCCCGCCGCGGCCAGGCAGAAGCAGGCGAAGGCGAACATGGCGTCGACCGCCCACTGGCGGTTGTCGAGCACGCCCGCGGCGGCGGGCGCCGCGAACACCAGCACGTTCTTCGACCACTGCTTGGGCCGGGCCAGCTTCACCAGGCCGACCATCAGGGAGTCGCGCTTGGGTGGCACGTCCTCGGGCGGGACCGGCGCGCCGGGAGTGGCCGCGGGGCTGGACGCAGTGGTGCTCATGGCGGCCCCGGGCTCACATCCGGGCCGACAGCCTGCGCCACAGCGGCCGCGGCAGGTGGCGGAAGCCGGCCATCAGGTAGCGGAAAGCGCCCGGCACCCATACGACCTCCTGGCCCGAGGCCAGGGCGTCGGCCACGGCTCCGGCCACGGCGTCGGCCGTGGTGGACAGCGGCGGGGCGTCCCGGCCCTCGGTCATCGCCGTGTGGACGAAGCCGGGGCGCACGATCACGACGCCCACTCCCGTCCCGGCCAGCGAGTCCCCCAGGCCCTGGCAGAAGCCGTCGAGGCCGGCCTTGGACGAGCCGTAGACGAAGTTGGAGCGCCGCACCCGCTCGCCGGCGACGGTGCTGAGCACGACGATGCGGCCATGGCCCTGCTCGCGCAGGCGCTCGGCCACGTGCAACAGGGTCGACGCGGGGCCGGTGAAGTTGGTGGTGATCAGCTCGGCCGCGGCGCCCGGGTCGCCGGCCAGGTGGTCCTGGTCGCCCAGCACGCCCGCCGCCAGCACGACGCAGTCGATGTCGCCGGAGCCCTGGCCCGCCCCTGCCTCCCAGGCCGCCTTGACCGCGTCCGCGTGGCTCACGATGTCGGTCGCGTCCCAGGCGGTCACGGCCACCTCGGCGCCGAGGGCGCGCAGCCGCTCGGCGACCGGCTCCATGGCGTCGGGGTGGCGGCCGGCCAGGACGATGCGCCGGCACCCGGCGGGGACCAGCTTCTCGGCGATGGCGGCGCCGATGTCGGACGCTCCCCCCAGCACCACCAGCGATTGGACGGCCCCGAGGGCGTTCCGCACGGCAAACCTCTCCACTGCGATTCCAGCCAGCGTCCGAGGCTAGCCCAGACTCCTCCACAGCCCGCCATGCGGTCGGCGGGATGACATCGTCTGGCGCCGGCGGGCACTAGCCTGGAACGATTCAAAGGGCGGGGACCGACTGCGGCGACGACCAAACGCGTGCGACCGGCTAGGAGGAGTCACAAATGGCACAGATCGCCGTCATCGGCGCGGGGTACGTCGGCCTCACCACCGCGGCGTGCTTCTCGCACCTGGGCCACGATGTGGTCTGCGCCGACGTCAACGCCGAGCGGGTAGCCCAGCTCACCAGGGGCGAGGTGCCGATCGTCGAGGCGGGACTCGACGCCCTGGTGCGTGACGGGCTCGACCGGGGGAACCTGCAGTTCGTCGTGGGCAACGCGGCCGCGGCCCGCACCGCGGAGTTCGCCTACCTGTGCGTGCCGACCCCCCAGGGCGACGACGGCTCGGCCGACCTGAGCTACATCGAGTCCGCGGCCCGCGACATCGGCCCGGTGCTGCCACCCGAGGCGGTCGTGGTGAACAAGTCGACGGTGCCCGTCGGCTCCACCCGGGTGGTCGAGCAGGTGCTGCGGCGCGAGGACGTGCTGGTGGTGTCCAACCCCGAGTTCCTGCGCGAGGGCTCGGCGGTGCACGACTTCCTCAACCCGGACCGCATCGTGATCGGCAGCGACGACCAGTCGGCCGCCGTGCGGGTGGCGTCGCTCTACATCGGGGTCACCGCGCCGATCATCGTCACCGACCCGGCGTCGGCCGAGACCATCAAGTACGCCTCGAACGCGTTCCTCGCCACCAAGATCAGCTTCGTGAACGCCATCGCCGCGGTGTGCGAGGCGGTCGGTGCCGACGTCAAGGACGTCGTGCTCGGCATGGGCTACGACAAGCGCATCGGCCACGAGTTCCTGAAGCCGGGCCCGGGCTGGGGCGGCTCCTGCTTCCCCAAGGACTCGCGGGCGCTGGTCCGCATCGCCGACAACGCCGGCTACTCCTTCGGCCTGCTCTCCGGCGTCATCACGGTCAACGACGACCAGTTCCACCGGGTGGTGGCCAAGGTGCGCGAGGCGGTGGGCGGCTCGCTGGAGGGTGTGAAGGTGGGGGTGTGGGGCCTGACGTTCAAGGCCCGCACCGACGACACCCGCGACTCCCCGGCGGTGCGCATCGTGGAGCTGCTGAGCGCAGGCGGGGCCGACGTGCGGGCCTACGACCCCGCGGTCAAGGGGCCGGTGGCCGGGATCGTGCCGGTGAGCGACCCGTATTCCGTGTGTGACGGTGCCGACGTGCTGGTGGTCCTGACCGAGTGGGACGAGTTCCGCTGGCTGGACTTCGACAAGGTGGCCGGCCTCATGGCTGCGTCCCGGGTGGTCGACGCGCGTAATTTGCTCGACAAGCCCGCGCTGGAGCGGCGGGGGTTCAGCTACGTCGGCATCGGCCGCTGACCCGCGGCTCCGCTCGAGAAGGGAAGGGAAGGGCTGATGGCCCGTGTGGTCGTGACCGGCGGTGCCGGCTTCCTCGGTTCGCACCTGTGCGACGCGCTGCTGGCGCGGGGTGACTCGGTGGTGGCCATCGACAACCTGCTGACCGGCTCGGTCGACAACATCGATCATCTGTTCGGCCAACCGGGCTTCACCTTCGTGGAGCACGACGTCAGCCAGTTCGTGTGGGTCCCCGGCGACGTGGATGTGGTGATGCACTTCGCCAGCCCGGCGTCGCCCGCCGACTTCGAGCGCATCCCCATCCAGATCCTCAAGGTGGGCAGCCTGGGCACCCACAACTGCCTGGGTCTGGCCAAGGCCAAGTCGGCCCGCTTCTTCCTGGCGTCCACCAGCGAGGTCTACGGCGACCCCCACGTCCACCCCCAGCCCGAGTCCTACTGGGGCCACGTCAACCCCATCGGCCCCCGCGGCGTCTACGACGAGGCCAAGCGCTTCGCCGAGGCCATGACCATGGCGTACCACCGCGCCCACGGCCTCGACGTGCGCATCGTGCGCATCTTCAACACCTTCGGCCCCCGCCTGCGGGTGGACGACGGGCGCTCGGTGTCGAACTTCCTGCACCAGGCCCTGCTGGGCAAGCCCATCACCATCTACGGCGACGGCTCGCAGACCCGCAGCTTCTGCTTCGTCGAGGACGAGGTCCGGGGCTTCCTGGCCCTGCTCGACGGCGACATCACCGGCCCGGTCAACATCGGCAACCCGGCCGAGTACTCCATCCGCCAGCTGGCGGAAGAGGTCCTGACGGTCACCGGCTCCGAGTCCGAGATCGTCTACGAGCCCCTCCCCGTGGACGACCCCACCCAACGCCGGCCCGACATCACCCTGGCCCGCACTCAGCTGGGCTGGGAGCCCCGCATCGACCTTCGCGAAGGCCTGCAGCGCACGGCCGACTGGTTCCGCCAGGCGTTGGGTTAGAACCAGCCGCGGCGCAGCTGCCAGTGGTGGCCGGTCCGGATGTGGTCGACCACCGCGTGCTCCAGGGTGGTGTGGGGATCGAGGGCGTCGACCGGGGTCCGGAGGCGGCGGAACACGAACTCGATGATCGAGTCGTCGCCGGGGACGGACCAGTCCGGGTCCAGGCGGAAGCGCCGCTGGAAGCGGACGATGTTGCTGTCCTCCGGCAGGTAGTCGCGCAGCTGCGGGTCGAGCAGCCAGGACCCGCACACGGCCCACTCGCTGTCGTCCTCGGGAAAGACCCGGCCGAACAGAGTGCGGGCACCCGCCAGGGAGCGGTCGACCGCGTCGGGGGTGAGCGGGCCGGTCGGCGGAATGTGCAGGTCGAGAACGGGCTCGCCCTCGTCGAAGGGGGCGCCGGGCAGGGTCCCCTGCGCCCGGGCGCGGCGGAACTGCAGGCGCTCCACGTGGACCAACGCGCCGCGGACGCCGAGCACGAGCCACCAGGGGGCGTGCAGGCCGGGCCGGCCGTGCATCCGGCGGTAGAGCCCCACGTTGCGGCCGATGTTGGCCACCGTCGCTGTCGTCACCTCGGGCGCGATGCCCCAGGAGGCGTGCAGGGCCGCCACCTCGGGGACGGCTGCGGCGAACAGGTGGACGTGGAACCACTCCCAGCCCGGGCCCAGCGCCGCCGGAGGGACCGGCCAGGCGCCCCACGGTCCCCGGCCGTCGGCGGCGGGCGCCGCCATCTCGTCGTGGCTCGTGCCGCCGGTGAGCCGCCACCACGCCCGCTCCAGCGCCCACCAGCGGTCGGGGTCACCCTCCGGCGTGGGGGCGGCGGCCACGATGGCGGGGATCTCGGCCGCGGGCGTGGTCAGGCGAGCCAGGCGGTCGGCGAGGGCGTCGCCGGTCGGCAGGATCAGCGGAGTCGGCGGCGGGCCGAGCGCGGCCAGCTCGTCGAGCCAGTCCTCCAGCCCGGGGGTGCCCGCCAGCGCGGGCGGGATCGTGCTGACGCCCTCGCTCAGTGGTCGCGGGCCTCGGCCTCGGCCCGATGGCCCAGGTACCAGTCGACCGTGCGCCGCAGGCCCTCGGCGAAGGGCACCTCGGCCTTGAACGCGAAGGCGGCCGCGGCCCGGCTGGGATCGACCCGCCGCCGGGGCTGCCCGTCGGGCTTGCTGGTGTCCCAGCGGATCTCGCCTTCGAACCCGGTGGCCGCGGCGATCAGGCCGACCAGGTCACGGATCGGCAGCTCCTCGTCGGTCCCCAGGTTGATCGGATCGGCACCGTCGTAGCGCTCGGCCGCGAGCACGATGCCTTCGGCGGCGTCGTCCACGTAGAGGAACTCGCGGGACGCCGAGCCGGTGCCCCACACCTCGATGTGGTCGGCGCCGGTCTCGACGGCCTCGACACATTTCTTGATCAGGGCGGGAATGACGTGGCTGACCGCCGGATGGAACTTGTCGCCCGGCCCGTACAGGTTGGTCGGCATCAGGTAGATGACGTTCTGGCCGTACTGCGCCCGGTTGGCCTGCGCCTGGACCAGCTGCGCCAGCTTGGCGATGCCGTAGGGGGCGTTGGTCTCCTCCGGGTAGCCGTGCCAGAGCGAGTCCTCGCTGAACGGCACCGGGGTGTGCTTGGGGTACGAGCAGATCGTCCCGGCCACCACGGTCTTGGGGGTGCCGGCCCGCCGGGTCTGCTCGATCACGTAGGTCCCCATGAGCAGGTTGTCGAGGTACAGGTCGGCCGGCGCGGCCTGGTTGGCCCCGATGCCGCCCACGCGGGCCGCCAGGTGGATCACCAGGTCGGGCCGGGTGTCGGCCAGCAGGCGGGCCACGTCGTCCGCCCGGCGCAGGTCGTAGTCGGCCGAGCTCGGGGTGACCAGCCGGCCGACGCCCCGCTGGTTCAGCCGGGCGCACACCGCCCGGCCGAGGAACCCTCGACCTCCGGTGACGACCACGGTGCTCTCGGGCCACGCGTGCATGACGGACCATGCTAACGACAAGCCACCGCGGGCCCGCGGCTCGAAGGTGCCGCCGGACCATGCGCCGTTGGTGCCAGGGCCCCCACCTATGGTGGTCGTGTGTCCCCGGGCTCGTCGTGCGTGCGAGGATGCCCGGCCATGCGTGCCGCCGTCGTCGTCGAGCAGTGCTGGCATCGGGTGCCGGGGGGCACCGCCGGCGCCGTGATCGACCAGGTGGCCGCAGTGGCCGCGACGGGCCGGGTCTCCCAGGTCGGGGTGGCCGCGCGCCACAGCCGGCCGCCCCCCGACGCCTGGCGGCCCGCCGTGCCGGTCCACCACCTGCCCCTGCCGCGCCTGGCCCTGTACTGGTCGTGGCACCTCGCCCGCTGGCCCACGGTGGAGCGCGCCACCGGCCCCGTCGACGTCATCCACGCCACCGGCTACGCCATCCCGCCCCGGACGGTCCCGCTGCTGGCGACGCTGCACGACCTGGCGTGGCGGCGGGACAAGACCATGTTCACCCGCAACGGCGTGCGCTTCTTCGAGGCCGCGCTGCGCGCGGTCAGGGCCGACGCCGACCTGGTGCTGTGCCCGTCGCGGGCCACCATGGCCGACTGCGAGGCGGCGGGCATCGAGGCCGGCCGCCTGCGCCACGTGCCCTGGGGCATGACCGTGGTCCACCCGACCGACGAGGAGGTCGACGCCGTGCGGCGGCGGTACGGCCTCGACGGCCGCTACGTGCTGTCGGTGGGGACGCTCGAGCCCCGCAAGAACCTGCCCCGGCTGCTGGAGGCGTTCTCCCGCCTGCCCCAGGACGACGTGACCCTGGTGGTGGTGGGGCCCGACGGCTGGGGCGAGGCCCTGGCCGCTCCGGCGGAGGCGCTCCGCCACCGCGTGCGGCTCACCGGGTTCGTGCCCCGCGACCAGCTGGCGCCGCTGTACCGGGGCGCCTCGGTGGTCTGCTATCCCAGCCTGTGGGAGGGCTACGGCCTGCCCGTGGCCGAGGCCATGGGCGCCGGGGCCCCGGTGGTGACCTCGGCCGGCACCGCGACCGAGGAGCTGGTGGAGGGAGGAGCCGGGCTGGCCGTGGATCCCCGCGACCCCGACGCCATCGCCGGCGCCATCGCCTCGGTGCTCGACGACGACGACTTGGCCGCGGCCCTGCGCGCCGCCGGCCGGGCCCGCGCCGCCGAGACGACGTGGGCGACCACCGCGGAGCTGACGATCTCCGCGTACAAGGAGGTGCTGGCACAGTGACGCTGAGGGTGGGCTGCAACCTGTTGTGGCTGGTGCCGGGGGCCGTGGGCGGGAGCGAGACCGCCACGGTCCACCTGCTGCGCACGGTGGCCTCCAACCCGCCGCCCGACATCGAGCTGACCCTGTACGGCCTCGAGGCCTTCGGCCACGCCTACCCGGAGCTGACCAAGGCGTTCCCCACCAAGCTGGTCCCCCTCACCGGCCGGCTCAAGCCGCTGCGGGTGGCCGCCGAGAACACCTGGCTGCCCCGCGAGGTCCGGGGGAAGGTCGACATCATGCACCACATGGGCGGCGTGGTCCCCATGTCCCCGGGCGCCCCCTGCCTGGTGACGCTGCACGACCTCCAGCCCTTCGACCTGCCCGACAACTTCAGCCCGGCCAAGCGGTTCTACCTCCAGCGGTCGATCCCGAACACCGTGCGCCGCGCCCACCTGGTGCTCACGGCCAGCGAGTTCGTCCGCCGCGCGGTCATCGAGCGGTTCAGAGTCCCCCACGACCGGGTGCGGGTCACCCCGTGGGGCGTCGGGCCTCCCTCCAGCGAGGTGAGCCTGGCCGAGGTGCAGGCCCGCTACGGCCTGCCCCGGCGCTGGTTCGTGTACCCCGCCTTCACCTGGTGGCACAAGGACCACGCGCTGGCGGTCAAGGCGTTCGCCACGCTGGCGGCCCGCGAACATGACGTCGTGCTCGTGCTCACCGGCGGGGAAGGGCCGGCCGAGCAGTCGGTCATGGAGCTGGTCGAGAGCCTCGGGCTCCGGGGTCGGGTGCGTCGCACCGGCCTGATCCCCCGGCGGGACGTGCTGGCCATCGTGCGGGGAGCCACCGCCCTCCTGTACCCCTCGCGCTATGAGGGCTTCGGCCTGCCGGTGGCCGAGGCCATGAGCCTGGGCACCCCGGTGCTGGCGGCCGACGCCACCGCCCTGCCCGAGGTGGTCGGGGACGCGGGCTGGCTCCTGCCCCCGGGCCGCGTCGACGACTGGAGCGAGGCGATGGCCCGCATGCTGGTCGACGGGGACGAGCGCCAGCGGATGGGCGAGGCGGGGCGGGCCCGGGCCACCCGCTACACGTGGGCCGCGAACGCCGACGCCACCGTCACCTCGTACCGTGATGTGGCTGCCATGCTCGACTTCAAGCGCGCCACCGAATCATTCGGCGAGACTTCGCTCGACGGCACCTCGCTCGGCAACGAGGCCGCGCCCGACGGCAAGACCCCTGACGACAATGGAGTCGCCACATGAAGCTGGCAGTGCTGTGCCCCCACTACGCACCGGACACGGCGCCCACCGGCGAGGTGATGACGAGCATCGCCACCGAGCTGGTGGCGCGGGGCCACGAGCTGCACGTCGTCACGTCCCTGCCCTGGTACGAGCACCACCGCATCGAGCCCGGGTGGGGGGGCCGCGTGGTCCGCCACGAGGACACCGCGTGGGGCCGCATCACCCGCGTCCACCCGTTCCCCACCGACAAGCGCAAGATCCCGGCACGGGCCGCGGCCTTCGCCGGCTTCACCCTGCTCTCCACCGCGCTGGCGTTACGGGGCCGGCCGGGCGCCCGCCCGGACGCGGTGCTGGCCATGTCGCCACCTCTCACGCTGGGCGGAGCCGGCTGGCTGGCGGCGCGGCGCTGGCGGGTGCCGTTCGTGTTCAACATCCAGGATGTCTTCCCCGACGTCGCCGTGGAGCTGGGCGCCATCACCAACCCCCAGGTCATCCGGGTGGCGTCGTGGCTGGAGCGCTGGACCTACCGGCACTCGGACGCCGTGACCGTGCTCTCCGACGACCTGCGCGACAACCTCGTGGCCAAGATCACCGGCACGGTCCCCGACGCGTACGACCGCATCCGGGTGATCCCCAACTTCGTCGACACCGACCGCATCCAGCCCGCCGACCCCGAGGCCGGGGCCTACCGGCGGGAGCACGGGCTGGAGGGCCGCCGGGTTGTCATGTACGCGGGCAACGTCGGCCTGTCCCAGTCCCTCGATCTCGTGATCGACGCGGCCCGCAAGCTGGCGGACCGCAGTGACGTGGTGTTCGTCATCAACGGCGGCGGGTCCGGGCGGGCTGCCCTCCGGGAGGCGGCGGTGGGGCTGGACAACGTCCGCTTCGTCGACTTCCAGCCCAAGGAGCGCCTGCCCGAGGTGCTGGCTGCGGGCGACATCCACCTGGTCCCGCTGCGCCGGGGCCTGGCCCGCTCCAGCGTGCCGTCCAAGACGTACTCCATCCTGGCCGCGGGGCGCCCGGTGCTGGCCAGCGTGGACGAGGGCACCGAGGTGGCGCGCGTGGTCACCGACGCGGGCGCGGGGCTCGCAGTGCCGCCCGACGACCCCGGCGCGTTCACCAATGCGCTGATCACGCTGCTGGACGAGCCCGAGCGGGCCGCGGCCATGGGCCGGGCCGGCCGAGCGTTCGTGGAGCGCTGGGCCTCGCCCGCAGCGGTGGCCGAACGCTATGAGGCGCTGTTCGAGGAGCTGGCCGCCCGCCGGCGCCGTTCCTGACCGGTCCGTGACGCCCGCCGGGGGGCGGGCCCGGGTTCCACCGGAGCGTGCCGGGCACGATACCGTGGGCGCCTTATGGGTAAGGCCTCCTCGTCCAAGAAGGTGGCGCGGGCCGCACGCGCCGGTGGCCGGCGCGCGTCCGGCGGCCGGCAGCGCGACCTGAAGTTCCCCGCGGTCATCGGCGTCATCGTGGTGCTGGGCGTGGGGCTCATCGGCTTCGCCGCCAACGACCGCAAGTCCGACGCCCAGGTCCCCCCGATCGTGAACCAGGACCACTGGCACGCCGCCTTCGGCGTCTACATCTGCGGCGAGTTCCAGCCCAACCCGCCCCTGTTCGAGAGCCCCGTCGGCATCCACACCCACGACGACGGGGTCATCCACATCCACCCGACGTCTTCGGGCGGCGCGGGCGAGAACGCGACGCTGGGCGTCTTCCTCGACGGTGCCAACATCAAGCTGTCCGACTCCAAGCTCACGATGAACGACAAGACTTGGGAGGAGGGCAAGGACCAGTGCGACGGCAAGGACGGCGAGCTGGTCGTCGCCCAGTGGAAGGACGTGCAGGACCCCGACACCAAGCCGGCGATCATCTTGCGAGACTTCAACGACATCCGCTTCCGGGAGAACGGCGAGGGTTACACCATCGCCTTCGTCCCCGAGGGCACCACCGACATCCCCAAGCCGCCGTCGGCGGCCAACCTCGCCGAGCTGGGCGCCGCCGACGCCGGGGGCAGCACCACGACCGCGCCCGGGGACACCGGCAGCACCGCGCCGGTCGACCCCAACGCCACCAGCACCACGCTGGCGACCGATCCCAACGCGACCGCGCCGGCCGACCCGACGGCCACCACCGCCCCGGCAGGCTGAGTGCGCGCTGTCGTGCTGGTGGGGGGGTTCGGCACGCGGCTACGCCCGCTCACCCTGACACGCCCCAAGCAGATGCTGCCGGTGCTGCACCGGCCCATGATCGAGCACGTGGTCGGGCACCTGGCCGGCCACGGCGTCGACGATGTGGTGCTCTCGCTCGGCTACCGGCCCGACGCCTTCCGCGAGGGCTATCCCGGCGGCCGCTGCGCAGGGATCAGCCTGCACTACGCCGTCGAGCCCGAGCCGCTCGACACCGCCGGAGCCATCCGTTTCGCCGCCCTCGACGCGGGGATCGACGAGCGCTTCCTGGTGGTCAACGGGGACGTGCTCACCGACCTGGACGTCACCCGGTTCGTGGCCTTCCACGACCAGGCAGGGGCCGAGGGGACCATCGCGCTCCACAAGGTGTCGGACCCCTCGCGCTACGGCGTGGTGCCCACCGATGCGCACGGGCGGGTGACGGCGTTCGTGGAGAAGCCCCCGCCCGGTGAGGCGCCGACCGACCTGATCAACGCCGGGACCTACGTGCTGGAGCCTTCGGTGCTCGACCGCATCGACGGGGGCCGGCGGGTCTCGGTCGAGCGGGAGGTGTTCCCGGCCATGGTGGCCGACGGCACGCTGTTCGCCCTCGACGACGAGTCGTACTGGATCGACACCGGTACGCCCCAGGAGTACATCCAGGCCCAGCTCGACATGCTCGACGGCCTGCGGACCGGGGACGCGGCCACGGTGGCCATCCACCCGTCGGCCGAGGTCGATCCCGCGGCCCGGGTGTCCCGCTCGGTGGTGGGACCGGGGACGACCGTGGCGGCGGGAGCCCGGATCGAGGGCTCCGTGCTGCTGGAGAACGCCCAGGTGGGCCCGGGCGCCGTGGTCGACGCCTCCGTCGTGGGTGCGGGCACCGCCGTGGGTGCGGGCGCCCGCATCGAGGGCTGCAGCGTCGTGGGCGACCGGCAGGTCATCGGGCCGGGTGTGCGCCTCGACGGTGCGCGCCTCCCCGAGGCCTGCGAATGATCCCAGCCGCCGCACGGCGGAGGGCCCACGGGTGAGAGCGCTGGTCACCGGGGGAGCCGGCTTCCTGGGGTCGACGCTGGTCGACCGGCTCCTGGCCGAGGGCCACGAGGTGGACGTGCTCGACGACCTGTCCACCGGGTCCCTGGCGAATCTGGCCGAAGCGCGCGCCGACCGCACGCACCGGCTGCGGTTCCAGCAGATCGACGTGCGCGACGCCCAGCTGGTCGACCTCATGGCCCGGCGGGCGCCCGAGGTGGTGTACCACCTGGCCGGCCGGGGCGACGTGGCCGCGTCGGTGGCCCGGCCCGCGGTCGACGCCGAGTTCAACGTGATCGGCACGATCAACGTCGTCGAGGGGGCGCGGGTGGCGGGGGTGCGCAAGGTGGTGGCCGCGCTGTCGGGCGGCGCCATGTACGGCGAGGTGGGGCCCCGCCAGATCCCCACCAAGGAGTCCCAGCCCCTGGCCCCGTGCTCGCCCCACGGCGTGTCCAGCCGGGTCGCCCTCGACTACCTCAACGTCTTCCGGCGGATCCACGGCCTGGAGTTCACGGCCCTCGCCCTGGCCAACGTCTACGGCCCCCGCCAGGACCCCCACGGCGCAGGGGGCGTCATCGCCACCTTCGCCGGCCGTCTCGTGGCCGACGAGGCCTGCACGGTCTACGGCGACGGCGAGCAGACCCGGGACTACCTCTACGTGGACGACGCGGTCGACGCCCTGGTCCGTGCGGCCGAGCGCGGCGACGGCCTGCTGGTCAACGTGGGCACCGGCGTGGAGACCACCGTCAACGACCTCTACGCCCTCATGGCCTCGGCCGCCGGCGTCGACCGCCCCGCGCAGCTGGCCGCAGCCCGCCCCGGCGAGGTCTCCCGCTCCGCTCTCGACCCATCCCGAGCCGCCATCCAACTCGGCTGGCGCCCCTGGACCACCCTCGCCGAAGGCACAGGCCGCGTCCTCGACTGGCTGAAGTTCGGCGATTGAGTGTCCCACCCTCGTGACACACTGATCCCCATGGCAGCCGTGCCGGTCCCCGTTACCGAGCGCGAGATCGACGACAGGCGTCGTCTCGGAATCGACAAGCTCGACGAGCTCTGGGCCGGGGAATGGCACCTGGTGAATCCGCCGAAGACATGGCACACACGTTTGCAGTCGCAGCTCTTCCTGGTCTTGGCCCCTAGGGCCGAGACCCTCGGCCTCTGGTCGTTCAGTGAGGCCACCGGGCTGTTTGCGGCGGATGACGACTGGCGCGTGCCCGACCAGGTTTACGCCCGGCCGAAGGACGTGTGCGACGAAGGCGTCGTGTCCGCCGAGTTGGTCGTGGAGATCCGCTCGCCGGGCGACGACAGCTACAAGAAGCTGCTGTTCTACGCGTCGCGGGATGTCAGAGAGGTTCTGATCATCCACCAGGACCGGCAGTTCGAGCTGTACCGGCAGAACGGCGAGGGCTGTCTGGTGCCGGTGAAGCCGGAGGACGACGGGGCCGTGCCGTCGCGGGCGCTCGGCGTCAGGTTCAGCACCGTGGCCGGGCCGCGGTTGCGGGTCGAGTGGGACGGCGGCTCGGCCGAGGTGTAGGGAACTAGCGGAACAGGTCCTCCGTCGGGGGGCGGACCACCTCGGCGCGGACCTCGCCGCGGCCCAGCCAGGACGCATCGACGCCGCGGATGACCGCGGCGCAGATGCCGCTGGATTTGCCCATGACCAGCTCGGCGGCGGCGGCCAGCTCGTCGACCACGCAGACCTCGGTGACCGCCAGCTCGCGGCCGAGCGCGTCCGGAGTGCCGCGTAGGTCGACCACCGCCCGGATCCCGGCGCAGC
>Ga0209382_10005299_pt1 | contig 16822 bp, 17 predicted proteins | sample SoiMetdeltSBSDD5_FD_187599 | JGI IMG/M metagenome (GOLD analysis project Ga0209382, IMG submission 187599) | Bulk soil microbial communities from a Populus tree surrounding site in Tennessee, USA - Soil MetaG P. deltoides SBSDD5 (SPAdes) (version 2) | ecosystem: Environmental > Terrestrial >...
AAGGTCGTCACGGATCTTGCGAACGATGCCTGGCCGGTGTTCGTCGATCCGCACCAGCTTGAAAATGCGATCGTCAACCTGGCGGTCAATGCCCGCGACGCGATGGACGGTCAGGGCACACTGACCATAACATCGCGCAACGATTCGATGGAATCGAGCCAGGTCGGCGACATTCGCGCAGGTGAATATTTGGTCATTGAGGTGACCGACACCGGCTGCGGCATGACCGCCGAGGTTAAGGAGCGGGCGTTCGAGCCTTTCTTCACGACCAAGGCGGTCGGCAAGGGCACCGGGCTGGGCCTCAGCCAGATCTTTGGGTTTGCGCACCAGTCGGGCGGCGAAGTCGGCATCGAAAGCGAGGTTGGCAAGGGTACAACCGTATCCATTTACCTTCCACGCACCGATGCCAAGGTAATCAACGTCCGTACGCATCCGGCCGTCCAGATGAGGAGCGAGGATGAAATGACCGTACCCGGCGCGCGCATCCTGCTGGTGGAGGACGACCCGCGTGTCCGCACCGCCACCGTCGGTGCGCTCGAAGACCTCGGCTATGAGCCGGTGGCATGCGCCAGCGGTGCGGAGGCCCTCGCCTTGTTCGACAGCATGGACTTCGACCTGGTGATCTCGGACGTGATCATGCCGGAAATGACGGGGCCGGAAATGATCCGCGAGATGAAGTCCCGCCGCAGCGACATCGCCGTGCTGTTCGTCACCGGCTATGTCGGCGAGGGCGAAAGCGAAGACCTGGTCGGTTACGACCTGCTGCGGAAGCCTTTCACAGTCAGCACACTATCATCTGCCGTCGCTACTGCCCTTACCCGCCGGACTAGCGGATCGCGCCCGATCGGAGGAGCCGCGGCAACAGGCTGATTGCCGCTAGCAGCGGATGGCGTTTCTGCCAGCCTTTCAGCTCGATATTGGTTCCCGCGTGCCGGTTGATCTTCCACGCAATATATTCCGCGCCGCCGGCGTAGGTGGCGGTGGCCTTGGCCAGCCGCAACACCGAAAGCAATTTGCCTTCGATCCGCCGCCGCGCCCAGCCGCCGCCAGACGCGTTCCGATCCATCGCCGCCAATGCAGGCACCAAAAAGCGCTGGTAGCGTTCCGGATCGATATCGACGATCGAACCCGAGCGACCCTTCCGTTCGGCGCGCAGCTCGGCTGAATAGGTCAGCGCAAAGGCATGCCGCCACGGCTCGAGCTCATCGCCCGGAGGAAAAGGCTGTGCGGCACGAAGCAATGTCGGTGCGGCCTGCGCGATGGCATCGATCGCCTTGTCCCGAGCCGCCATATCCTTGGCCCAGGCGAGCCGCGCCGGCTGGGCGAAGCGCGCCCATACCGAGACATTGCGCGTCTCCGGTCCATTCAAGCGATGAAAATCGGCTTCACTGAGAACCGCATATTTCGCTGCCAGGCCGCCATGCTGGAAGGGGAAGACATTTGGCGGGATCAGTGCATTGGCCTTGGCCAACCAGCGCTTGCCGTAAGCGGCCGCATAGTCCGACACGATCAGGTAGAAATCCAGCATCAGACCGTCGAGCTGCTGCTCGCGAAGGCAGCTGCCATAGAACAGTACTGCCCGGCTGGCTTCGCCATGTCGCTCGGCGATTGCCGCCGCCATCTCCGCAACGCGTGGGTCGACGGGCAAGCCAAGCTCGGCATCGACCAGCTCTCGGAGGGATTCTGCCATGGACCGCGCCTTAGGCGGCGATGCGAACGAAGGACAGCGGCTGTGCCCGCCTCAGCAGGATTGGCTTGCCCAGGCCGGCGCGGAAGGTTTCGCCGTCAAGGATCACCTGGCTCTCTTCGCCCTCGATAGCGATTTCGTCGGCTTCTTCGACATGAACTCCGTCAAGCTTGGTCCGGCCCAGCTTTCCCACCAGGCTGGCAGCGAAGGCTCTGAGCATCGACACCGGATTTTGCTCGACTGCGACGAATTTCAGCGGTCCCGTACCGGCCGTCCCTACTTCGCTCGCCAGCAGCAGCTTCTCCAGCGTGGTAACGAAAAGGAAGGCGAAGCGGCCGGTGATCGCACCGCGCTGGCGAACGCTGACGCTCAGCGGCCGCGGCTCGGGCGGAAGGAAACTGGCCCGCAGGCGAAACACCTGGCGAAGAATGACCGCAATGGCGGTGATGAAATGGCTGATCCCATTGGGCAGGCCGAGCGGATAAACCCGCTCGCGACAATAAAGCATGATGTCGGCCAGGCCGGCTCCACCAAGAAACATGCCGATGACCGGCTTGATTCCGGTTTCGCCGCCGGACAGGGCGATCAGTTCCCTCGCGACCAGGTGCGGTGAAAGGTCGGCGTTGGCGATATCGAGCAGCCGCTCCAATGCCTCAACCGGATCGCCCTGGGCGCCCAGGTCAAGTGCGATGAGGTTGGTCTTGCCGCTGGGCAAAACCGCGACCGGCGGCGCGCAGTTACCGAAGTGACCGCCATTGTGAATTTCGGTGAGCGCCGCTTGGACGGTCCCGTCACCGCCGTTGATCGCCAGAACCGCCGGGCTGACGCGGGCAATGACCTTCATCGCCTCGCCGATCTGATCAGCTCGCTCCACCTCATAATGGAAGATATCGGGATGTTCGGCGCAAAAGGCGCGGATCCGCGGCAGCTGAGCAAGGTTGCCCGTTGACTTGGGGTTGCTCAGAAGGGCGATCCGCGGCCGTGCCATCAGCTGACCGCGGGACCTACGCTTAGGCCCCTGATATAAAGCAATGTCACGCCGACCTGAGCCGGCCCATTGCCGACATCGAACGCCGCCTTGCTGAACGCCGGCTTGGGGTTGAACAGGCTGACTTTCGGGTTACGCGAATAGCCGCCGCCGTCCTGGCGATCCCGCTCTCCGTTAATGTTGAGGTCGTGATGGACCGCGACCGCGTAGCGCCCGGGCGCCGGCACCGGTACGCAGAGGTCCATCGATTTGCCGGTGACCGGAACCTTGATCTTGCCGATCTTGCCGCCTTTCGCCAGCCAGCGATTTGCGTCGGATCCATAGAGCGAGACTTTCACCCTTCCCGTGGGCTGCTTGAAGCCGGCGAGATGGACGATGATCGAGGGCTTGCCCGGTGCGCAGGCACCTACGGCACCCGCCGGAGCCGGCATGGCGAGCGCAGACGCCGCCGCAACCAGCGCAGCTCCTCCCACCACAAAGGGGAATGACGATTTGGACATGCTTTTCTGATCCGCTTCGTTATAGGCACAAACGGCGCCGCGCCCTTGCCATTCCCCCCTTTTCGGAATCGGCAAGGCCCGGCGCCACGGTTGCCATGTCTGCTCGCTTTGCGGCCAAATCATGGTGCCCTGTGGACGAAAAGGTGCTCAGCCGTTGGGTCTGGTCGACCGCTATCTTGTCCGAAACATTGCCGTTCCCCTGATCGGGACGCTGGTATTGGCTGCAATGTTGCTGGTGCTCGAGAAGATGCTCCGCCTGTTCGACTTCGTCATCACGTCGGGCGGACCGGTCAGCGTCGTGTGGAAGATGCTCGCCAACCTGCTGCCCGAATATTTCTCGCTTGGGATTCCGATCGGCCTGATGCTCGGCATCCTGCTAGCGTTCCGCAAGTTGGCCTTGAGTTCAGAGCTCGACGCGATGCGCGGCATGGGCGTGGGATATGGCCGTCTGCTGCGCGTGCCATACATCTACGCCGCTGCTCTGCTGCTGGTGAACATCGCAATTGTCGGCTGGATCGACCCCTATGCCCGCTACCGATACGAAGGATTGAGGTTCGAGCTGAAGTCTGGCGCGCTCGGCGCATCGATCAAAGTCGGCGAGTTCAACCAGTTCGGCAAGCGGATGACACTGAGGATCGACCGCAGCGAGCACAACGGCACGCGCTTGCTCGGCATCTTTACCGCACTGGACGACAAGGCTGGTACGCGCATTGCTGCGACCGCCGCCGAGGGGCAGTTCCTGTCAACTGACGATCCCGACACGATCATCTTCAGGATGAAGAACGGCCGGCTGGTCCAGGACAATGACAAATTTGCCGCGCCGCGTACGCTTTCGTTCGAAAGTTACGACTTGCCGATCAACCTCCCGGCGATCGACCCCTTCCGCGGACGCGGCAATGAAATGAAAGAGCTGGTGCTGCCCGAACTGGCGGCCAGGGCCTATGGCGGTACTGCCAGGGATCACCAGGACGAGGCCGCCGCACGGGCCAATCTCCACTTCCGGATGGTGGAAATCGCAATGATGCTGATGCTGCCGCTGCTCGCCATCGCATTGGCGGTACCGCCCAAGCGAAGCACCTCCTCACTTGGCATCTTCATGGGCATCGTGATGGTCGTCACCTATCACAAGGTAAACCAATATGCGGAGAGCGCCGGTTCGCAGGGCCGCATGTTGCCGGAATTGGCGCTATGGCTGCCGTTCCTGGCATTCGTCGCCCTGATCCTATGGATGTATCATGTCATCGCCCATCGGCCGGGAGGCCAGCCGATCGGTGCGCTGGAGGCAGCATTCGCGCGGATTGCGAAGATGGTCCGCAAGCTGCTGCCGCGGCCCGGCTTCCAGCGGATTGAGCCGGCATGATCAATCTCAACTTCATGCCGTCGCGCCAGCTGGCCCTCTACGCGGCAAAGCTGTTCCTGACACGCAGCCTTGCCGTCATGGTCGCGCTGGTCCTGGTGCTCATGACCCTCGACCTGCTGGGCGAGTCCGGCAAGATCCTGAAGGTTGCCGGCAACGGCGAAGCAGAGCTGTGGCACTATGTTTCGCTGCGCGTGCCGATCCTCATTTCGCGCTTCCTGCCATTTTCGGTGCTGCTCGGCGCGCTAATCGCATTCGTCGGCCTCAACCAGAACAGCGAAGTCGTCTCGATGAAGGCGGCAGGCCTGTCCGCCCACCAGATCTTGGCGCCGATGGTCGTTGCCAGCTTGGGCGTTGCCATCGCTCTGTTTGCTTTCAACGAACTGGTGGTCGTGAAATCCGCGCGAACGGTCAATGCGTGGAGCGACGCCGACTATGAGCCCATCCCCCCCGACAGCGGCATCCTGTCGAACGTCTGGATCCGTGACGGCAACGACCTCGTCAAAGCCAAGCTCGTCGGAGGTCGTGGCACGTCTACGCAGCTGCGCGGCGTCAGCATCTATGAGCGTGAGGGTGGCGAGATCGCCAAGGTGATCGAAGCCGAACGGGCTGAAAGCATTCCGGGCGCCTGGAAGCTCCAGAATGTCCGCACCTATGATAGCCAGATGAACATCGTCATGCGCCAGCCGGAGATGACGGCGCTGGGCGGGGTCGAGCCAAGCCGCTTTACCCTCGCCAGTATCGACCCGAACGAGCGCGACTTTGTTGGCCTGGGTGACGCGATCGACGAGCTCACCGCGGCCGGCCGGCCGACCGAAGAGGCACGGACCGGCTGGTGGCACAAGATCAGTGGGCCATTGTCGACATTGCTGATGCCGTTGCTGGCGGCAACCGCCGCTTTCGGCCTGGCTAGGTCGGGCAAGGTGCTGCTTCGTGCAACGATCGGCATGGCCCTGGGCTTTGCCTATTTCGTCGCCGACAATTTCAGCCTGGCCCTGGGAAATTACGGCGCCTACCCGCCGATCCTCGCCGCCTGGGCGCCCTTCCTCCTGTTCCTGCTGATCGGCGAATTCGTCCTGATCCGGCAGGAAGAGTAGTTAGCGCCCTCGCCAGCTGGACACAGCGAGCCGCGCGACCAGCGGCGACAAGCCGCGGTGGTTTGACGCGAAATAGGGCGAGTCCACGTCCAGCTCTCGGGACAACCGACGGTGAGCCTCGCCAAGATTGTGATAGGGAACGCCCGGCAGCAGGTGGTGCAGCGCGTGGTAGCGGAGCCCGACCGGCGCCCAAAGGGCGGGGAGCGTTGCCGGCGGCGGGACATTGACGCTGTCGAGATATTGCTGCGTGACGGTCATCGGCTCCCCGTCATTTTCCCACAGGTGCGCGACCAGCGTCCTCACCTGGTTCAAGAACATGACGCCCGACGAAATGCCGAGGAAGATCAGGAAGGCGCGCAAGGGAATGACCCCAGTCGCAACCATTGCGAGCATTGCAATCGCCGATAGGCTGGCTGCCGCTTCCTGAATGGTCCAGCGGCGCTTGAAATCTCCCGTCGGCATCGGCCGGCGGAAGCGGGGATTGATCTGCAACCCTGAATATTTGGCAACCACGGCCTGACGCAGCTTTGAGGACAGGAGCGAGAGCGGCGCCAGCAGTCCGAACCGGATCAGCATACCGATCGGCGCCAGGGCCGCGGCGATCAGGAAGGCTGGAAGCGTCCAGGGATGCATCAAGGCAAGCGGCAGATACTCAGGATCCTCGGCAGTTCCATAATAGGTCTTGGCATGGTGCTGGTTGTGCACGCCCTCGTACATGAAGGAGGGCACCAATAGCGGGATTCCGACCAGCGCATTCCACGCCCAGTAGAATCCCGGGACCGCGTTGGGCTTCACATGCGTGATCTCGTGAATGAAGCTGCCGGCGCGATAGAGCGCAAGGATGGCGACCACGCCCGAGACCAGCGCAAGGAGAGTCGAGCCGGCCAGGATGGTCGCGGCCAGCGCGGCGTAGCCAAGCAGCGCCGAACCAAGCATGTCGGCCCAATAGATCGCCGGCCGGGCAACATTGAGGTCGCGGGTCAGGCTGGCCGCCGCCTTCAGCATGGCCTTGTCGTCGGCGCCCTGCCCGCGCGACGCATCGTTCGTCGATGCCGCGCCGGGTGCGCGCTCAAAGGTTATGGTCTTGCTCATGGTATAGGGGCCGTTCGCATCAGATAGTGGCACCATCGTGGCGCTTCCAGTGCGAGAATAAGCGGTTGCGCCGCGCGTCGCCTCCTGCAACCAAGCGGCATGAGCGGGGAAATCAGCATTCGTCAGGTCGCCTCAAGGGCGGATCGCAAGGCATTCGTCGACTTTGCATGGGAGGTGTACCGGGACGACCCGTGCTGGGTCCCGCCGCTGAAAGACGAGGTTCATGGGCTGATCGACCCGAAGAAAAACCCATGGTTCGGTCACGGCACTGCAGCTTTCTGGCTTGCGGAACAGGGCGGCAAGGTCGTCGGCCGGATCAGCGCCCAGGTCGACGAGCTGGTCCAGGAGCATATGGCGCCCGGCACCGGCCAGTGGGGCATGTTCGAGGCGTTGGATGCCGGAACGGCGGAAGCGTTGATCAAGACCGCCGAAGCCTGGCTTCGCGAGCGGAACATGACGCGCGCCCTGGGCCCGATCTCCATTTCCATCTGGGATGAGCCGGGCCTGTTGATCCAGGGCTTTGAGGAGCCGCCGATGGTCATGATGGGCCATCATCGCCCGGCCTATCGCCAGTGGATCGAGGCAGCCGGCTACGACAAGGCCCGGGACCTCTACACCTTCGAACTCGACATCCGCATCGACATGATCCCGGTCATTGACCGGCTGATCAAGTCGGGCGAGGCCAACCCCCGCATCCGCATCCGCAACGTCGACAAGTCGAAGTTCGACCAGGAAGCGGCGATCATCCTCGACATATTGAACGACGCCTGGTCGGACAATTGGGGATTCGTCCCGCTGACCGACGCCGAAATCGCTTATGCCGGCAAGAAGTTGAAGCCGATCATCGTCGAGGATCTGGTCAAGATCGCCGAGGTCGACGGAGAGCCCGTCGCCTTCATGATCACCATTCCCGACATGAACGAGATGATCCGCGACCTTAATGGCGAACTATTTCCGTTTGGCTGGGTGAAGTTGTTGTGGCGGCTCCACAAGGTCGCGACCAAGCGAGTCCGCGTCCCTCTGATGGGTGTTCGCAAATCATTGCAGGGCGGGCGCATGGCCAGCCAACTGGCCTTCATGCTGATCGAGTTCACCCGTCGCGTCTGCGTCAACAAATATGGCATCAATGTCGGCGAATTCGGCTGGGTGCTGGAAGACAATCAGGGGATGATGTCGATCGCGCATTTGCCGGGCGCGGGGATCAATCACACCTATCGGATTTATGAGAAGCGATTGTAGCGGCCGTCCGGGGGAAGGTCGCGGAAAGGAGCTGTTGTGATCATGGCTATCGATTGGGAACGGGCCGTTCTCTTGCCGATCGACATGCAGCAGGCATTCGACGGTCCACCCTGGCCTCGCCGATGGAACGCAAAGGTCGATGAAAACGGTCTCGCCCTGCTGCGGAAATGGCGCGAGGCAGGCAGGCCGATCATCCATGTCCGCCATGACTCGGTGATGGAAGGATCGTCGCTTGCTCCGGGCAACGACGGCAACCGCTTCCGCCCCGGCTTCGAGCCCGAAGCAGGCGAGCCGCTGGTGACCAAGAGCGTCAACAGCGCGTTCATCGGCACCGATCTCGATCTCAAGCTCAGGCGCCTCGGAGCGCGCCACATCATCGCGTTCGGCATTTCGACCGACATGTGCGTGTCGACTACCGTACGGACCGGCGCCAACATGGGCTGGGACATGGTCTTGGTCCAGGATGCCTGCGACTGCTTCGATCTGCCCGACAGCAAGGGTGGAACCATCCCTGCGGAGGCCGTCCAGGCCGCGCACGTCGCGACCCTTGGGTTTGAATTCTGTCAGGTCCTTTCGACCTCCGAGCTAGTCAGCCCCTAGGACAGCTCGATCGCCACCGGCGCATGGTCGGAGGCCTTTTCTTCCGCGCGCGCCCATTTGTGTACTTCGGCGCCACAGAGCCGATCCGCAGCCTGCGGCGAGCAGAGCAGATGGTCGATGCGAAAGCCGGCGTCGCGCGGCCAGGCGCCCGCGGTATAGTCCCAGAAGGTGTAGAGCCGATCCTCTTGCGGATTGAGCGCCCTTAGCGAATCGGTCCAGCCCTGGTTGACGATCCGGCGGAAGGCGGCCTGGCTCTGCGGCTGGAACAGCGCGTCATCAGCCATCGCCCGGCGCGAGAATGTGTCGCGGTCCTCCGGAATCACATTGTAATCGCCGGCAAGCACAGCCGGTCTTTCCTCGGCCAGGATTGCCGCCGCGCGCTCACGCAGCCGATCCATCCAGCGCAACTTGTAGTCGAACTTCTCGGTGCCGATCGGATTGCCGTTAGGCAGGTAGATCGAGGCGACGATCAGCCCGTCGACCTCGGCCTCGATATAGCGGCTATGCGTGTCGTCCGGGTCACCCGGAAGGCCGATCTGCCGCAGCTTGGGCGCCCCAACCTTCGACAGGATCGCGACTCCGTTGAACCCCTTCTGCCCATGCCAGACCGCATTGTAACCCGCCCCCTCAATCTCCCCGATCGGCAGGGAGTCGTCGGCGCACTTCAGCTCCTGCAGGCACACCACATCCGGCTGTTCCCGCGCCAGATATTCGGTGAGGCGGGGAAGCCGGGCGCGGATTCCGTTGATGTTGAAGGTGACGAGTTTCATGGCCACCGCTTAGCGGCTGCGGCCTAGCGTGGAAACAGGGCGAAACCGCTGTCCGTCACTCGGTCGACACATGAGCGATAATCGTCGAATGCAGGGTCGCCATTTCGGACGACGCCAAGCTGCGGATCGGGCCGGCCGGCCATCGGCACCAGCGCGATCGGCACCGCGGCTGGAATCAATTGAGCTCCCTGCCCCGCCGCCAGCGTCACCAGGATTCCACTGATGGTGCCACCTCCGGCGGGCCGGTTGAGCAGTGCGAGCCGATATTGGCCTTCGCTGATCGTCACCAGGTATATGCTGCCCGACAGGTGCGGAAAGGAAACAAACCCCTTCTGCTCATATTGGCTGTCCAGCCGGCCCGCCTCACTGAACATCAAATGACCCTTAGCATCGTCCCAGGCGATTTCGGTCAGATAGGCAAAAATCGCTCCCGCCTCGCTGAAGGACGGGCGCAAGGTCAGGTAGGGTCCTTCCAGCCACTGCACCCCGGGCCGCGCATAGGCGCCCATCGATTCGGGCGCGTATAGATGAGCGGCAGGCTCGGGCACGCCGCGAAGGCCGGTTCCCAAAGCATCTTCAAGCCTGACGACCGTCGCCAGGGTAAATGGCCGTCGTCCGGAAAGTGCCTTTTCAAGCGTCGACAGGCTGACACGCGACGCGTCGGCCAGCCATTGCCGTGACAGCCGCCGGCGGGCCAATTCCTCGCGGACACGAAGGGCAATCGCCTCTCCGCCTTCAATTTCGACATCGACGTGCATGGGCCGCCCTTCCCGAGTCCGCCCATATCCGCACATTTCCGCACAATCCGTCAACAACCCGCTTATTGATTTAGGTTATACGGCGACAATTTGCCGCATCGTCCCGTGGAACCGCCCGTCCAAAGGGATCAAAAGGATGGCTGGCGGTACTGCCGCCGGAAATGGGGCAAATCTCGATGCTGACTGCGCGTGTGACATTCGGCCTTGGCGGCCTGTTGCTCGTCAATGTGGTGCTGCTTGCGGCCCAGATGGTGCTCGGCGTCAACTATCTGCCCATTTGAAGTTCATCGGGGGCTAGCGGGGCGGCGATCCCATCAAGGTACTACTTTGATGGGGACCCAAACAGGGGGCGCCGCCCCGTGAACCGTTCCAACACAGGGAACATTTTCATGAAACAATGCCTCTTGGGGCTGGCATTGATGTCATCGCTGGCAGGACCCGCAGCCGCCGGCTCGAACGAGCCGGACCTTGCCGCCGTACGAACGGCGACCGAGCGCTTTCGTGACGTCAATGCCGCGCTGGCAGAAGGGTACATTCGCGACCCAATGAACGTCTGCGACACTGCGTCGATGATGGGCCGTCCGGCAGAATTCGGGGCCATGGGCGTGCACTATTTCCGTCCGGACCTGCTTGGCATCACTGCCCCTCCAAACCCGCGGGTCAGCGGAACCGGCACCCACACCGATTACAACAGGCCGGCGATCCTGATCTATGAGCCGCAGGCCGACGGCTCGCTGGAACTGGTCGCTGTCGAAAACCTGGTCTTCATCAAGGCTTGGGAGGCGGCCGGCAACAAGGAGCCGCCCACATTCCACGGCAAATCGTTCGACCGGATGGAAGACAATCCGGCGACCGCGGTCGACGAGGCACATATGTTTGAGCCTCACTACGACCTGCACGTCTGGCTGTACCGCGACAATCCGCGCGGGATGTTCGCCCAGTTCAATCCAAATGTCAGCTGCGCCTTTGGGACAACCCAAATGGCCGGCCACGAAAGCCATGGAGCCGGTCAATGATCAGCCTGTCGATCCTCGATGCCAAGGCGGCGAGAGCCGCCCTATACGCTGAAGCTAGAGCCACAGCCGCAGCCCGAAGCGGCGTTGGGATTGGTCACCTTGAACGATGCGCCTCCAAGCTCCTCGACATAGTCGACCTCGCTGCCGGAAAGCAGCTCAAGGCTGACCGCGTCAACGACGAGGGCGACTCCGTCGGTGGTCGCAATCGCGTCTCCCTCTTCCGCTTCCCCTAGGGAAAAGCGGTAAGAGAATCCGGCGCAGCCGCCGCCGTCGACGGCAAGGCGCAGGACCGCGGCCTTGCCCTGCTTGGCAGCGATGAATGCGACGCGTTTGGCCGCGCTGGGAGACAGGGAAACTTGGGTTGTCACGCCCGGGAGATAGGGTCGCTGTGCCTCGGCGGCAAGTTTAGCGCTTCGGGCCACCCAGCGCGACGGCGTCCATCGAATGCGTTCCGGCGCCATGCTTTTGCATCGCGACCAGATAGTCGTTCGACTTCATGAACGGGATCGGGTTGACCGCGCGGCCGTCGATCCGGACTTCATAATGAAGGTGGCTGCCGGTCGAGCGGCCGGTCGAGCCCATGTGACCGATCAGCTGGCCGCGGGCAATCCGCTGGCCGGGGCTGACGAGGATCCGCGACAGGTGGCCGTAGCGGGTCTCGATGCCGCGGCCATGATCGACCTTGATCAAATTGCCATAGCCGCCGCTGTTATAGCCGGCGTCGATGACGGTTCCGTCGGCGGTGGCGTAAATCGGCGTGCCGATCGGTGCTGCAAGGTCGATGCCCTGGTGACGGGCGGCTCCGCCGCGGAACGGATCGGTGCGGGTGCCGTAACCTGAGGTGAACTCGGCAGTCCTCACCGGCTTCTCGGAAGGAATGGCGATGGCGCCGTCCGCCAGATTGTCGAGCTTCTTCCAGCTGGTGAACAGCGACTTGAAGGTCGGGTCGGCCTGGGTTGCCGGATCGAACGGACCGCCTCGGGCCGCATTGCCTGACAGCGCCTCGGTATAGCCGAGCTTGGCGATCACTTCCGGATCGACATTCTCGCCGGCGATCATCGCGGCCAGGATCTTCTGGCGCTCTTCGATTTGCTGGACGCGGGCTTCGGTGGCGGCGGCAAGACGGGCGATTTCCGAAGAAACGGCCGCCGGAGCGGCCGTCTGTGAAACCTGGGTGGGGGCAACAAACAAGCGAATGGCCGAATAAGCCGACCACGTCAGCAGCAGGACCATGGCGACAAGCATCGCCATCTGCACCGGCGCCGAAAGGCGCAAACGGCGAAGATGGTTGCCGTCGTGTACGAACAGATCGCGTGTTTGGAAGATCTTGGCTGCCGCGATTGTCTGGGTCATTGCTCCGACAAACTCCTCATGTCACCGGGGCCAGCACTTCCGGCCCAGTGCATCATTTCATCTAGTTGTGGAGCTCCCCAGCCCCGGAACGCTCGACAGGCAATTGCCCTCGCCTGTTGAAGTCGCGACACTGGCCCCGAGTGGTTAATCAATTCAACCTTCGGTTCCCCTCACTAGGGTGAACTGCTTGGCGGTCACGATGAACCGTTTTGGCGACTTGCGTTAGGTTAAGATTTTAACAGGAATTTAGCGCCGAACTGTTGAGAACGGTTCGCAGGCGAATCTTTCACGCCGCCGAACCTTCCCCTTTTCATGGCTGCTTACTGCCCCTAAAGCCATCGACGGGCCACGCCGTCCCAACGCGGCGCGTGCTCTCTGCAAGGAGAGTTAGATTGACCAAGACCCCGCCTGCGGAGCGCCCGTTGCGCCCGCATTTTTCGTCCGGTCCCTGCGCCAAGCCGCCGGGCTGGAGCCCCGATCAAATCGATACCCGCATCCTCGGCCGGTCGCATCGCAGCGGCCTGGGCAAGGAACGGCTGAAGCTCGCCATCGACCTGATGCGTGAGGCGCTCGAGTTGCCCGACACACACCGCATCGGCATCGTCCCCGGTTCCGATACCGGCGCCTTCGAAATGGCGATGTGGACGATGCTGGGGCTCCGCCCCGTCACAGCGCTCGCCTGGGAGAGTTTCGGCGAGGGTTGGGTGACCGACGCGGTCAAGCAGCTGAAGCTCGACCCGACCGTCTTCCGCGCCGACTACGGCCAGTTACCCGACCTTTGGCAGGTCGACTGGTCGAACGATGTTCTGTTCACCTGGAACGGGACCACCAGCGGCGTCCGCGTGCCCGACGGCGACTGGATTCCCGCCAATCGCGAGGGATTGAGCTTCGCCGATGCGACCAGCGCGGTGCTCGCCTACGACCTGCCGTGGGACAAGATCGATGTCGCCACCTTCAGCTGGCAGAAAGTGCTGGGCGGCGAAGGCGCGCACGGCGTGCTGATCCTTGGGCCCCGCGCGGTCGAGCGGCTTGAGAGCTATGTCCCCGACCGGCCGCTGCCCAAGATCTTCCGCCTTACCAAAGGTGGTAAATTGATCGAGGGCATCTTCACCGGCGAGACGATCAACACGCCCTCGATGCTGGCCGTCGAGGATGCCATCGTCGCGCTCGAATGGGCGCGCAGCGTCGGGGGCCTAGATGGCATGATCGGAAGGACCGAGGCCAATGCCGCGGCGCTTGACCGGATCGTTCAGCAGCGCAACTGGCTCGGCCACCTGGCGCAGGACCCGGCAAGCCGATCGAAGACCAGCGTCTGTCTGACCATCGCCGGAGCTGACGCCGACTTCATCAAACGCTTCGCCAAGCTGCTCGAGGCGGAGCATGCCGCCTACGACATCGCCGGCTATCGCGACGCGCCGCCGGGCCTGCGCATCTGGTGCGGCGCCACCGTCGACACTGCCGATATCGAGGCCCTCGGGCCGTGGCTCGACTGGGCCTGGGAGCAAATGCAATGACTGTTCGCGTACTCATTTCCGACAAGATGGACCGCAGGGCCGCGGCGATCCTTCGCGAACGCGGGATCACCGTTGACGAGATCGCCGGCCAGTCGCCCGACGAGCTCAAGGCGATCATCGGCCAATATGACGGCCTCGCGATCCGCTCTTCGACCAAGGTCACCAAGGCACTGCTCGAGGCGGCCGACAATCTGAAGGTTGTCGGCCGGGCGGGCATCGGGGTCGACAATGTCGACATCCCCGCCGCCACCGCGCGCGGCGTGGTGGTGATGAACACGCCGTTCGGCAATTCGATCACCACCGCCGAACATGCCATCGCACTGATGTTCGCGCTCGCCCGGCAGTTGCCTGAGGCCGATGCCTCGACCCAGGCGGGCAAGTGGGAAAAGAACCGCTTCATGGGTGTCGAGGTCACCGGCAAGACATTGGGCCTGATCGGCTGCGGCAATATCGGCTCGATCGTCGCCACACGGGCGCTTGGACTCAAGATGAAGGTTGCGGCGTTCGACCCCTTCCTGACTCCGGAGCGCGCGGTCGAGCTCGGCGTCGACAAGGTCGAGCTGGACGAACTCTTGAGGCGCGCCGACTTCATTACCTTGCACACACCGCTGACCGACCAAACCCGCAACGTCCTCTCGCGGGAGAATCTGGCGAAAACCAGGAAGGGTGTGCGGATCATCAACTGCGCGCGCGGTGGGCTGATTGACGAGCAGGCACTCAAGGAAGCGCTCGACAGCGGCCATGTCGCGGGCGCGGCTTTGGATGTGTTCGAAAGCGAGCCGGCGACGGCGTCGCCGCTGTTCGGCACGCCCAATTTCATCTCCACCCCGCACCTCGGCGCCTCGACCAGCGAGGCGCAGGTCAATGTCGCCATCCAGGTAGCCGAGCAGATGAGCGATTATCTGCTGCTCGGCGGAGTGACCAATGCGGTCAACATGCCCTCGCTGTCGGCCGAAGAAGCCCCGCGGCTGAAGCCCTATATGGCGCTGGCCGAGAAGCTGGGGAGACTGGCCGGGCAGATCCTGGGCGAGGATGTCCGCTCGGTCTCGGTCGAGGTCGAAGGCGCGGCGGCGCAATTGAACCAGAAACCGATCACCGGCGCGGTGCTGGCCGGCCTGATGGGCACATATTCGCAGACGGTGAACATGGTCAACGCACCCTTCCTGGCGAAGGAGCGCGGGCTCGACGTGCGCGAAGTCCGCCATGACCGCGAAGGCGATTATCATACTCTGGTGGCGGTCGAGGTCGGCACGTCGAGCGGCGTGCGGCGGGTTGCCGGGACCCTGTTCGGCAACAAGGCGCCGCGGCTGGTCGAGCTGTTCGGCGTCGAGGTTGAGGCCGAGCTGCAGGGCACGATGATCTATATCGTCAATACCGACGCGCCGGGTTTCATCGGCAAGCTCGGCACGGCGCTGGGCGAGGCCGGGATCAACATCGCCACCTTCAACCTCGGCCGCCGCGAGGCTCTGGGTGAGGCGGTCGCACTAGTCGCAGTCGACGGCAACGTACCCACGGATGTGGTGGCGAAACTGGCGAAACTTGAGGGCGTGCGCGAAGTGGTGCCGCTGCGCTTCTGATCTGCTCCCCGATTTCGCGCGCGATCTACATATCAATTCGCGAGCTTGGCGCCCTCCGGGTAAGACAAGGATGTGAGCGAGGTCAGCTGGTCGAGCAGGTCGTCAAGAAACTGGCCGGAAATTAGATGGTAGCTTCTGGTGTCGCCCTCTTGGAAGGGCGCTTCTCCATCTGGCCACTGCGACGCTGGCGGCATCCGCACCCGGTCGCGGTCCATCGTGCCGTCCAGATACCCATTCTTGCCACTCCAATCCTCGATTTCGCCCTTGCCGCCATGGTGCGCCCGGTGGAGGACAGCGCCCGGGTCGGCGATGAGAAGGCCTCCGTCAACGATGCCGTGAGCCAGCACGAAATGGCCGGCCGGGGCCGCGATGCCGACGATCACCGGGCCCATTTCGAGCATCATTCTGATGTGGCCCATCCATCCTCCGGCTGGCCGCTTCGTCACGAAATGAGCTTTCGGTAGCGAAGGATCGATCACATTACCCCCCGGCCTCCTCTCGACCTTCCCGGTCTTCAGGTAATGGGCGGCGACCGAGTAGATCTTAAGGAAATTGATCTTGCCCTTCGGGGTCAGCTCCACTTTCCCCGGAGGATCGGCATCGGGCCAGAATGCCTCCGCCATGCGCAGCGGATACCAGCTCGGGTCGATCGCACCGTCCGGTTTGGTAGGAAATTCGATTCTTCCATCTGCACAGTCTTCCGCGAACCAGCGCAGAATCATCGCGGCGGTAGATGCATTGCATCCATTCGCGCGCCAATCCAGCAAGCGCCCGGTCTTCGGCCCGCCAATCCGCTCACGAGCCCAGCGACTGTCATATTGCGCAAGCAAGCGGACGGGCGGATCGAGGTAGATGTCGTCACCATCGACGGTGGCGAGCGGGCCGGTCACAACACCCATTAGTTTCCGGGCTCCGGTCTCGATGACATCCAACAGGTCAAATTCGTCAGCCATGTGATCTCTCCTCACGGCATGGGTTCAATTGTTTCGGGTGATCATGCCCTTCACTGGGCCGGCTGCAGCACGTGGGCATATCCGATTATCATGTTAGCGAACTGGTCCGGTGGGGTAACGACAACCTTCGCCGGCAGCGTCACGATATGAACGACGCACCCTTCCGGAACGCTGGTCCCCGCAGGGGGTGACACGTTCAGGACCTTGAAGCTGTCACCCGGTTCCATGCTTGCGTGAACTTGCTCAGCGATGAGACCGACGTCGGCCAGCGCCTTGGTGCACTCATCGGTATTTTTGCACGCGCCAAGGTCAGGCACCGTG
>Ga0209382_10005300_pt1 | contig 16822 bp, 8 predicted proteins | sample SoiMetdeltSBSDD5_FD_187599 | JGI IMG/M metagenome (GOLD analysis project Ga0209382, IMG submission 187599) | Bulk soil microbial communities from a Populus tree surrounding site in Tennessee, USA - Soil MetaG P. deltoides SBSDD5 (SPAdes) (version 2) | ecosystem: Environmental > Terrestrial >...
CTGTTGCGGATCGAGAATTGCCGCGTCGACCCAGCGCTGCAAGGACGATTCGAGTTCAATTTGCATGGATTGCTCCCACCGGCGCGGTCAGTTCGAGCGCCTTTGTCTTAATGGCCCGCAGATCCAACTTGCCTGTGCCGAGCGTCGGGATCGACTCCACCCGGTAAATGTTTTCGCGCTTGGGAACCCACAGCTTCGGCAGCTCCGTTTCCGACAATCCGCGCCACAGCTCAGCCGGCGTCAACTCCGGGTGCGTGTACAGCAGCACGATTCGCTCGCCCTTCTGTTCATCGGGTATCGCGGTAACCGCGCAGCTATGCGCCCCGACAATTTTGTGCGCCAATTCTTCGATCTTGATGTGCGGTACCATCTCGCCGCCAATCTTGCTGAAACGCGCCAGGCGATCGGCGATGTGCAGGAATTGCTGCTCGTCGAGAAACCCGAGATCGCCGGTGATGTAGTAATCCCGGTGCAGCGCCTGCCCGGTCCGCTCGGGGTCGCCGAGATAACCGATCATGCGGCTGGGTCCTCGGACCAGCAGCAAGCCAACCTTCCCGGTCGGCAGCGGATCGAACGAATCGGGATCGACCACCAGCACCGATACGTTCGGCATCGGACGGCCAACGCTGCCCGCCTGGTACGCCTGACTCTCGTGTGAGCCGGCGTTGACCGATACCACCGGACCCATCTCGGTGCATCCGTAACCTTCGAGCGGAGTGACACCGAATCGCTCCTCGAATGCCTGCGCCAGCGACGGTTGTAGTTTCTCGCCGCCCACCAGTAGGTACCGGATACTGCTCAGTTGCTCGCGAGTGCATTTTCGCAGATAGGTGAGGCAAAAAGTCGGCGTCGAGAGGAAGAGCGTCGCCCGGTGCTCGGCTGCAAGCTCGCCGATGATTTTTCCCTCGGTCGGATTTGCATGATAGGCGGCCTTGAATCCGTGCAGCAGCGGAAACCAGAACGTGTATGTGTAGCCGAAGGAATGGAACAACGGCAGCACTCCCAGCATGCAGTCGACAGCGGTGACGGAGTAAACCTGGGCCGCCGCCTCGACATTCGACAGCAGATTCCAATGCGAGAGCATTACACCCTTCGGAGTCCCCGTGCTGCCACTGGAGAAAATCACGGCGGCGATATCGTCGGATTTTATCGATCTTGCGAGAACACGCGCCGGCAGGACGCGGGCCGCAAGCATGGTCATCGCCTTCGCCGCGCCGCTGAATCGCGAGAGTACGTCTTCCAGAAAAACGGTTCCAAGCAGTTCGGGAAGCTTCGCCTTTTCGAGAAACGCGCGTGAGGACAGGATCACCCGGATATTGCAACGGTCAACCGCGTGGCGCATGCCCTCGGCCCCTGTTGTGAAGTTCAGATTCACGGCAGTCTTTCCGGCGAGCGTAACGCCAAGGTTCGCCAGGACTCCTCCGACGCAAGCCGGGAACAGCAGGCCGATCGACTGCGAGCCTGCAGCGTTCGCATTCACCCACTTCTTGAGTAGTAGCGCCGCCGTCAGCGTTTCGCCGAAAGTCATTTGCTTGCCGCTGGAGTCCGCTACGGCAATCGACGACCAGTGTTTCTTTGCGCTTTTTACGAACCGGTGCGAAAGTGTCGCAGTCCCATTCTTGCGGTACTCGGCCGCATCGGCGCTCAGATCGATGATGCGCTGATGAAGCTGCTCGGCGGTGATCGCTCCGCTGATCGGCTCGCCGATATAGAGCGTAACCTCATGACGCAATCGCAAACGGGAAGCGCCAAAAGGCTGTCCACCCTTGAGCGACAGCGCATGTCCCCACAGACCATCGAGATAGATGGGGATGATTGGCGTCGACTCAAGACCGCGCCTGATCACCTCAATGCCTCGCTCGAACGGTTGGACGTGACAGGTGCGAGTCAGCGCGCCTTCCGGAAAAATGCCGACCAGGTTTCCCTTCTCTAGTTCGGTGCGGGCATGCCGCAGAGCCCGTATCGCTTCCTTGGCGGAGTTCCTCACCAGCGGTATAGCCTCGAACAACCGGCAAACGGGATTCAGCCACTTGTTCTCATAAATGGGCTGCCACATCAGGAATCGAATCAGACGGGAACCGGCGCAACCGATGATAATCGCGTCGGCGTAAGAAACATGATTAGCGACAATCAGCCCGCCGCCTGATTTGGGAATATTCTCGCTGCCGATGATGCGGATGCGAAAGAAAATCTGCGCGCAGGCGCAAATCATCAGCCGGACGAGCGACGCCGGAATGAGCCACGCGATGTAAAGCGTCGCGACTATGGTCATCACCCCGACCGCCGCCAGGATATGACGAGGATTCCAGTGCAGCGTGTCATGCAACAAATAGAGAGCGCCGGAAGCGAGAATCACTCCCAGCATGTTTACGAAATTGTTGGTCGCCAGAAGACGGCCCTTTTCTTCCGGCGCGGCGCCCTCCTGCAAGTAAGCGTTAAGGGGCACGATGAACAATCCCCCAGCGAAGCCGACACCGGCCAGCAACGCCATCGTCACAACAAAGGAATGCGGCGAACCTAACAGAATCGAACAAATACCAATCAGTCCAGCGCCAACCGGCACAAGGCCGACTTCGACACGATCTCCGGACAGCCATCCCGCGGCTATGCTGCCTAGCCCGATTCCAGCCGCAAGCGCCGTCACCAACAGTCCGGTATGCGCATCAGATAACCGCAACGATTCGCTTCCCAGCAGGATGATCGTCATCTGCAGCATCGCGCCGATAAACCAGAAGTAGGAGATCCCCATCACGGTTAGCCACAGCGCGCGCTCGCCGTAGATCCGCTTTGCGCCGGCCCACACTTCGCTGAATGGATTCAGATGAAACGGTTCGCGCGAGCCCGAAGCAGGCACGTCCCGGATAAAAATGCTCGTGAGCGATCCCAAAATCGCGATGCCTAGCAGCACGCCGCCCAGGATCATCGGCTCGTCCTTCCAATGAGCGAACAGAAGCGAGCCGACGCTCGATCCGAGCACGATCGCGGCAAACGTCGAAAGCTCCAGCAGTCCGTTGGCGCGAGTGATTTGAGACTCATCCAGCATCTCGGGAAGCACGCCGTACTTGGCCGGACTGAAAAAGTTGGCCTGGGCCGCCAGCAGGAACAACACCACCAGCAGCAGAGGCAGGCTTCCCTGCCCCAAAGCGACCACGCCCAGAATCATGATCACGATTTCGAATGCCTTGGTGATTTTGAGAACCCGCGTCTTGCTGTAGCGGTCGGCGATTTGACCTGCATAACCCGCGAAGAGCAGAAATGGAATCACGAACACGGCGCCTGCCATCGCGAGGTATCGGGCGCCAAGCAGTTCGTTCGCGGCAAGGTGTACCGCCGCTACCGAGACGATCATCTTATATACGTTGTCGTTGAATGCGCCCAGGAACTGGGTCCACAGGAATGACTCGAAGCTACCGTCCAGCAGCAGAGCGCCGTATCCGGCGGAAGCTTTTTTCTTGAGCATACGACCTATTCGGCATTCACGGCTCCAACATGGCTAGGGATAAATATCCTGTTCATTCAATGATTTAGCGGCGGGAGCCTTACCGTCCAGAGTACCATTTGGACATTTTCCGTACATATATGTACATTGGATGAATGGCAAACATCTCCTCTGGCGATCGCCGGTTTCTGGCGGCTGTCGCCAGTTTAGGATACTGCAATCCCTTCCTACAGGAACGGATGGAGCTCGAGCGCACCGCCCTGGGCCGCGACTTCGTTCCCGGCGACCCGGTCTGGAGCGCATCTGTGACCGATCCGGATGCGATCCGGCCGAATGTGCTCCTCGTTTACCGGAAGCTCGCCGAGGTCATCGAGCGCGCGCAAGGATCTCTGTCCGCGGCATCCGACGTCTCCGCCGAAGATTTCGGCAGTTACGAAGAGAGCGTCCACTATCTGCTCTACTATCGCTACTATCCCCAGTTTGTCGCCGCGGGGAAATGGCGCTTTTACCGTGAATTCCTGGCGGATTGGAATCGCTACCTGCACATCCCCGGCAAGCAGTTTACGACCGCTCTCGAACCCGCTCACGCCTTCGCTTGTTTCCGCCAGATTCAGCGGGCGTTTCATCATATATATGACAACATCATCGGCAACTCCATGCCGGCGGCGCGGCTGCGCGCCAGTATCTGGCAGTCCATCTTCACGCACGACATGCGGCGCTATCGCCGTACTCTGTACCGCAAAATGGGTGAGTTTCCGACTCTGATCACCGGGCCGTCCGGGACAGGGAAAGAGTTGATCGCCAGAGCCATCGCCGGCTCACGCTATGTGGCGTTCAATCCGGAGCGTATGGAGTTCGCCGATCCACCTGCCGAGAGTTTCCTGCCCATCAATATCGCCGCGCTCTCACCGACACTGATCGAATCGGAGCTCTTCGGACATCGCCGGGGCTCGTTCACCGGAGCTATCGGCGATCGCAAGGGCTGGCTCGAATCCTGCCCCGTCTCCGGATCGGTTTTTCTCGATGAGCTGGCCGAGATGGAGCTGTCGATTCAGGTGAAGTTATTGCGAGTAATCGAAACCAGGCGATTCTCGGCAGTCGGAGACACTACCCAGCGCGATTTTAGGGGCAAGCTGATCGCCGCCACCAACCGCGACCTCCCCGTCGAGATTCGAGCGGGCCGTTTTCGCGAGGATTTGTACTACCGCCTGTGCGCGGATCTCATCCAGACGCCGTCGCTTGCTGAGCAGATTCAGGACTCCCCCGACGTCTTCCGGGAATTGCTGCACTACATGACGCTGCGAACGGTGGGCGACGAGGCGGACCGGTGCCTCGACGAAGTGGAGCAATGGATCCGCACGCAGCTTCCAGAAGGGTACTCCTGGCCCGGCAACTATCGTGAGCTGGAACAGTGCGTGCGAAACGTGGTGATCCGGCGCTCCTACCGTCCGCTAGCGGAATCGCCGGCGTTGGCGAAGGATGACTTCTTCATCCGCTTTGACGACGGACGCCTCACCGCCGATGAATTGCTGGCCCGTTACGCCGCGCAGGTGTATCGGGTCACCGGCAGCTATGAAGAAGCGGCGCGCCGCATGGGACTCGATCGGCGGACTGTGAAGGCGAAGGTGGAGACGTATCTGAAGACGGCTACTACAGAAGTGCTTTAGCGCCTCACGAACAAGCTAAAGTTTGTTCCACAGTGAATCAGCTTTAGCTTGTTCGTCTATGCCGCCTTGCTAGAACACGAACCGCAATCCGAACTGCACCTGCCGCGCCGGGAAAGCCGAGCGGACCTGCCCGAAGCCCGCTGTCGACCGGTTGAGATTCGCATTCCGGAAATTGGTATGGTTCGTCGCGTTAAACATCTCACTGCGGAATTGCAGGCGATACCGTTCGAAAAACGTGAAGCTCTTGCCGATGCCGAGATCAAGCTGGAAGAAGCTGTAGCCGCGGACGGCGTTGCGTCCGGCGTTGCCGAAGGGCTGGCTAGGATCGGTCGGCACGACTATCGTGAGAGGGTTGATGTAGTTGTCGATATTCCCGTTGGGCGTCTTGGCCGGACCAACCAGATTCGGACGATACGAAAGGCCGCCGCGGAAATCGGGAAGCGTCACCGAAACCTGCTGGGCCGCCGTGGGATTATAGCCGAGGTTCAGCGGCGGTCCGCTCCACAGGTTGTTGATTACTGATAGCTGCCATCCGCCGATAGCATAGTCGAGACCGCGCGCCATCGAGGATCCAAACTTGCGTCCTTTGCCAAGCGGCAGATCGTAAACGACGCTGGTAGTGTTGTTGAATTTCTGATCGAAATCCGAGACCGCCTTTTCGGCTGACATATTGTAAAAATTCTGCGGGCTGGGATGCGCGTTAGCGCCCTGTGACTCGAGCGACTGGCCGGAATTGTCGATCGCTTTTCCGTACACGAAGGAGTTCAGAAGATACAAGCCGTAATTTCCCCGATGTTCAAAGCGGACTTGCAGCGCGTTGTAGTTCGCAAAAGCGTGCGGCCAGGTCACCGTAATCGGGCCGAACGCGCGATACGGCCGGCGCGAAAGCAAAGGACTGGTGGCCAGAGTTTCACCCGCAGCGAGCGGACGCGCCTGGTTGTAATCGGCGATCGTGATCAGGTTCGTCGACTTATTGCCGACGTAGCCGACATCGATGATGGTGTCCTTGAATATCTCGCGTTGCACGGAAAGCGTCCAATTCTGCACGTAGCCTGCTCGCGTATCGGGCGGAAGGTAAGCCATGTTCGCAATCAGCGGATTGAGTCTTTCCGGCGCGGTCAGACCGGCGGGATAGCCGTTCTGCGTCGGAATAAACGCCGACGTGCCAAACACGTCCGCCTGGTTAACCAGCGCCGAGACCACTTGCGGACCATTGATTGACAGCAGATCGGCGCTTCCGACGCGGTTGAAATGGACATAGCTGATGCCGTATCCGCCGCGAATCACCGTTTTGGGATCCAGACTATAGGCAATCCCAATTCGCGGCGCCCAGTTGTTTCGATCGGGATTTACCAGTGCGCGATCGAAGATACCGCCGTCCTTGGCCTGGATGATCTTCCCGGCGACCGGGTCGATATTGGTGAGCTGATTGCTCGCCTCCCAAAACGGCGTCGCATACTCGTAGCGGACGCCCAGGTTGAGAGTCAACTTCGGACTGACCTTCCAATCATCCTGTAGGAAGAGGAAGTGCATCCGCCGGCGCATCTGCGCCACGAACAGACTGGCGAGCTGATAGTCGCTGCGGGCGCCGAACATGAAATCGGCCAAGCCGTAGGTGGCAGTCTGCGCGCTGACCTGCGCTGTCGTGCACACACTAGCCGGCGCGGTGGGGACGCAACTGAAACCGCCATTGTAGAGATCCTGGCCATAAAGCGGATTGATGTCCTGGACTTCTGTATGGATGATCTGAAGCTCGTATCCAGCTTTGAGCGAATGTCCACGGTGCAGCATCGAATAAACGAACTTCGGATTCCAGACGTCAGGATACTGCCATTGTGGATTCGTCGCCTGCCGTCCGAGCGCAGTGAATCCAGCGATCACTTGCGGGTTTAATCCGCCGGCGATCCGCGGATCGCTAGGAAGTCCGGGGATCCCGTAGCCGGCCAGCATATCAGGCCCACCGAGCGCCACAGGAAACTTGCCACCTTGAGTCCGCGAAATGCCGATGCGGCCCTCGAACAGTTGCGTCGGTGTGACGGTGTAGGTGAACGCTCCCGTCAACTGCTGGTTCAACGCCCGAATGAATCCGTTGCCATTACCGCCCGAAGGAAGCGGCAGGTCCGGCGCCTGCAGATAGTTGCTCTTGCGCTGCGAAATGCGTACAAACGCCGACATCTTGTCGTTTATCTGGCCATCCAGTTTCAGATCGAACTTGTCATTGAAGTTTTGATCGCGGCGCAGGTTACTGAAGTTGCTGGCGCGGCCGGCTCCGGTGGGTGTCGGCAGTCCGCCAAGAACCTTCGCCGCAAATGGCGTCATCTTCGAAGCCGGAATCGCCGTATTGGCCGCGAACACTTCCCCTGTAAGCGGATTCCGCACCGGAACGGAGAAGACACCCTGGCGGTCGGCGAGAGAGGGAAGGTTCGAGAACGACACGAATTTTGTGATCTCTCGAAATCCCTCGTAGTCGGCGAAAAAGAACGCGCGATTCCTGACGATCGGTCCGCCTATAGTAGCGCCGAACTGGTTACGTTGCAGAGAAGGCTTTCCCGTCGCCGGCTTGAAGAAGCCGACGGCGTTCAGATTTGTATTTCGCAAAAACTCCCAGGCGCTCCCATGAAACTCGTTTGTACCGCTCTTGAACGCCGCGTTGATGATGGCTCCGGAGCTGCGGCCGTATTCCGCGCTGGGCAGGCTCGTTACGACTTTGAACTCGGCGAGCGCATCCGGCGTCGCCTGCACAACCTGGCTCGAGAATCCCTGGTTCGACGTTCCGTACGCGTTATTGTCGACGCCATCCATTAAAAAGTTATTGAAGGTGCTCCGCTGGCCGTTGACGTTGAATGCGCCGTCGCGTGGCGGATTCGCAAAGGCGTAATCCGAGCGGCGAACACCAGTAGTCAATAGAGCAAGATCGGCGTAGTTGCGGCCATTGAGAGGTAGCTCGACAATCTGCCTCTGGTTTATAACCTGTCCCCGATCCGAGGAGTCCGCTTCCACTGCGGCGACGCCGCCCATAACCTGCACCGACTCCGTGACCATGCCAATCGCCAGCGCCAGGTCGACGCGTTGACGCGCGTTGACATCCACCTTGACGTTATCGGCGAAGGCGGTGGTGAAGCCCGTCTTCTCGGCGCTCACTTTATACCGCCCGATCTTTACGTTGTTGAACAGGTAGCCGCCGCTGTCATCGGTCGTGACGCCGGCCTGGATGCCGGTCTCAATATTGAGAAGCGTGACTTTCACATCGGGCACGACAGATGACGAGGCATCCCGAACGGTTCCTAGGACGACAGCCGTCTCAAACTGCGCGAATACGCAAGCGCTAACGGCAAGGAATAAAGAGAACGCACGGAATAGTGGCTTCATAATATTTTTACCAGGGAGGAGTCGCGGTCAACGACGATGCTACCGAATTGTTGTTACAACAAGATCAACGGACGTTGACGATCTGGTGAGACATGTTAATCGAAGCTGGTGGGGCAGGCTGGTAGCCTGCCAATTTCTCCACCTTTTTCCAGCCTCTTCAAGCTGTCTTAGCCAACGCTCGCCCGGTAACGGCGCTAACACCTTTTCGCTTTGCTGCGGCCCACCTCTTTTTAGCGGCAATCGAAAGTTTTTTGCGCCCTTCCGCCGTAATCCGGCTCTTAGCGGTGCGTGCCTTCACCGGCGGTTTCTTCTCGGCTACCGTCGCGGTCTTGACATTAACCGTCTTTCTCGCGCGTACGACCGCTGCCTTGGCATTGTCGAGCAGTTCCTTAACAGCTCGCTCCCCCTCGGCAAACCCGTCGATAACATTAGATAGCAAGGCTTCCACCCTGTTCAGACGCTTTACAGCTTTCTTCGCTTTCATTCCCGCTCCTTTAGGTTTTCTTAACACGGTTTCTCGATTCGATCTTAAGGATCCGCCTACGCTTAAGCGGCGTTCGTAATCGAGCTGTAACACATAAAGGAGTATTCTAGCGCGCCACTTATCAGAAGTCGAGGCGCAGCATTAACTGCACCTGGCGTGGACCACCCGCGCCGGTTGGAGTGGTGTTAACGACACTCGTTATTCGTCCGAACTGAGCTGGTTGAGAAATATTTGCGTTAGGCTGACCATACTGAGCGCGATTGAACAAGTTGAACATCTCGGCGCGAAACTCGAGACCTGCGCGCTCGGTCAGTCGTGTCCGCTTACCCGCACTGATATCGACCTGCCACAGTCCCGGACCGCGCAGGCCATTGCGAGGCAGGTTCCCCCACGTGCCGCGGGCAGGCGCTCGAAACGCCGCCGGATTGAACCACTGATCGGGTGTCCGATTAGCGGCGTAGAACTCTTGTCCGGGAACGAAGTCCGGCCGCTGCGGAGGAACGCCGTCGCCGGGAGTGGCGGCTAGTCCGTTAGGTAGGTCGGCGGAGCTGCGATTCACAGTTAGACTAAGTGGCCGTCCGCCGCGAGCTGTACCGAACCCGCTGATCTCCCAGCCTTCGAGGAGCACGCCGCCCACACCGTCCTTGGGCCCATGGCGGCGACCACGCCCGAACGGCAACTCATAGACGCCGGCGGCGGTAAAGGTGTGGCGCAAGTCCCAGTCGGCGTCTCCGCGATCGCAGCGGCGGCATTCCGAGATCATGTTCTGCGCCCCGTCGCCTGCGCCCGAGTTGTCATTGATCGAATGCGACCACATGTACTGCGTCTGCCAGGAGAAGCCGGACCGCGTGGCGCGATTGAGTGACATCTGCAATCCACTAAAGCTGGAGTTGCCGTTGTTCTGCTTCTCACCGATATTGCTAAAGGTCGGAAACGGACGGCGGCCCGTCGCCGGATCGAGTGTGTTGATGAACGAGCGGCCGAATTGATGATGCGCATTGTTGCCGACGTACGCCACCTGACCGACGAAGGCGAACGGCAGTTGCTGCTGCATCGAGAAGGTCCACTGCTGGCTGTAGCCATCACGCCGGTCGCGCTGAAGCGATCGAGGCGCAGCTCCTTGCGATCGCGCCTGCGCCGCGAAGCCGATCGCCGGAAACGACAAGTTCGGCTGATCGACCTGGGACAGGGAGAAGCTCTCCGGAATGCTGTCGAGAGCTGCGTTCACATCGTCCAACTGCCCGGGCCCGTAAAATAGCCCATACCCGGCCCGAAATACCGTTTTCCCGTGGAGCGATTCCGGCGACCACGCCAGTCCTACGCGCGGCGCGAAATTATTCTTGTCGGGGAAGTACCAAGGCGTGCCCGGCGCGCAGAAACCGCCGCAACGGTAGAGGTCGAGGACTCGCCCCCGGTCATCAGTCGTCTTGGACACCGCGTAATACTCATAGCGGACGCCAAGACTCGCAGTCAGGTTCCGGCTCACCTTGATCTCATCCTGCGCGAACGCAAAGTAGTACGGCCGTACAACGTGAGCGCTAGGATTCGGCCCGGCAATACTGATCGAATTCGCCCGATTCAAAATGAAGGCATCGCGATTGGCGAACGACGTCTGGGCGCTGCCCGTATCCGAGAAGATGAGATCGACCTTGCGAATTTCGCCGCCAAACTTAAACGCATGGCGCCCCCGGATCCAGGAAATATTCTGCACCACTGAGTAGCTCGTTCCCACTTCCACTTCCTCCCGGTCGACTTGCAGATTGATAAAACCGGGGATGCTCACTCCCTCGCCAAATGTGCCGTTAGTATTACGGTGCAGTGCGGAACGATTCACCCCGAGCTTGGTCTCGCTCAGAAGAGCCGGAGTGAAGACCTGCTGCAGTTGGACCGTGCCGTTCTGGGTGCGGAAGTTGCTGGTACGCGTCTCCAGCAGCGCGTTGCGAATCTCGTCGATGACGCCGTCGTCCACGTTGTAACGGGCAAACATGCTGGTCTTGGAACTGAATCGATGATCCACTTTGATCAGTCCGCTATCCTCGCGCCAGGGTTGCGAGGCAACGACTGAGAGCTGATCGATATTCGCGTCGGCGGTGCGCGAATTGCCGGGCTTGAACGCATCCATCACCGGACGAATTGCCGGCGAGGTGCCGATGGCGCGCGCCTTAAAGTCGGCGCTCGGGACGAACCCGATCTGAGTCGAAGCCAGCCGCTGCCGAAGCCCTTCGTAGTTCCCGAAAAAGAATGTCCGATCCCTCTTAATTGGTCCGCCGAGATTACCGCCGAACTGATTCAGGCGGAACGGCGGCCGACCCGCGTCAATGGGACGCCGCGCATCAAGTTTGTCATTGCGGAAGAACTCGAACACGCCGCCGTGCAGCTCGTTGGTCCCGCTCTTGGAGACGAGATTGACCTGCGCTCCCGCGCCTCCACCCGACTCGGCGTTGTAAAGCGCTGAGCTGACACGGAACTCGGCGATCGAATCGAGAGAAATGTTCAGCCGGAGATTCGCTTCCTGCCGCGGATCCTTGACGCCGGTCGCGTCGACCCCATCGAACGTGAAATTGTTCTCGTCGCGCGAGCGGCCGAAGTAGCGAATCGAATTCTGATTGCCCTCGCCGGTGTTCACCGCGCCGGGAGCCAGCAGCATGAAGCTGGCCCAGTTGCGGCCGTTCAACGGAATGTTCGACAGGTCCGAGCCGCTGATGACACCCGATATCTCCGCCGACGCTTTATCGAGTTCCACCGCCTGCGCGATCACCTCGATCTGGTTGCTGACCGCGCTCACTTCGAGCTTGATATCCACGGTGGCGCGCTGACCCACGGTAAGCGCGACGCTTTCGATGCGTGTCGTCCCGAAGCCTGTTTTTTGGACGGTAATCGTGTAATCGCCCACCGGTAAACCAGGAGCCTGGTAGAGGCCGGATTCGTTCGCGAGCGCCTCGCGCAGAAAGCCAGTGGTTGCCTGCCGCAATTCTACTTTGGCTCCCGCGATAATTCCTCCGCTGGCGTCGCTGACCGTCCCGCTTAACGTCGCACGGTCCGCCTGTGCGTGGAGTGAAGCCGCGGCGAAAACGACAACAAATGTCTTGACGAGATTCTGCGTACCTCTAAAATGGATGAGCATTGTCTTTCCTCAAACGTTACCAATCCCTCTTTTCAACCACGTTACGAACCGGATACAGTCTGATAACAGTCGCCGAACAACGTCGACATCGAGTACGGCGTGCGCCTGGGCGGAAAGCCGCTGGATATTGCCGTCGTGACCGAGCGCAACCGGCAGGCGCTACGCGTCTACACGATCAATCCGGAGAGCGGCGAGCTGCGAGAAACCGGAGATATTCCAGTCTTCTCCGGCGAGAAAGGCCGGCAAGGCCGCATCACAGGCGAGAAAGTGCGCACATTCGGAAATTTCTCCGGTTCCAAAGAGATCGAAGCGGTTGCCGTCGACGATGAGCTAGGCTACGTCTGTTACTCCGATGAAGACACCGCAATCCGCCAATGGCGCGCTGATCCAGATCATCCCGATGCAGGCCGGGAGATTGCCGTGTTCGGCCGCGACGGCTTCGCGGGGAACCGGGAAGGCATAGCCATCTACAGCAAGCGAGGCGGCAAAGGCTACGTAGTCTGCGCCGACCAACGCCCCGGCGACAGCGCCCGCTTGGGTCCTGTTTTGGCGCCGGACTGTTAGTCACGATGAACAACCGCGATCGGAATTTCCTGCTCTATCGCTGGGACGAGATCGCACGGGCCGCCAGCCTGCGCTAATTCCACGACTCGAACCGAACAAGCTAAAGCTTATTCCACAGTGGCGTCGACTCTACTGTGGAATAAGCTTTAGCTTGTTCGGTTCGAGGTCGTCATCTTTCCTTCTTTGTAATCAAGTCGTAACCAAGCTTTCCTATGCTGTGAACTGGTTAAGGAGACCGGAGTCTTGCAGATCCTAGATGGAACATTGACGACAAGCGGCATCGTCCTCCTCGCGCTGGCACTGGGCCTGGCGCTCGCTTTTGAATTCGTTAACGGTTTCCATGACACCGCCAACGCGGTCGCTACTGTGATCTATACACGCACTCTGCGGGCGACAGCGGCGGTGGTCTGGTCTGGGATCTGGAATCTCGTCGGTGTAATGACCTCATCGGGAGCCGTCGCCTTCGGCGTGGTGGCGCTCCTTCCAGTCGAGCTCGTGCTGAACGTAGGCACGGGAGCCGGATTCGCCATGGTTTTTGCGCTCCTGGTGTCCTCCATGGTTTGGAATCTCGGCACCTGGTTTTTCGGCCTCCCTGCTTCCAGCTCCCACACCCTGATCGGTTCCATCATGGGAGTTGGCTTGGCGAATTCTCTCCTCGCCAAGGGGAACGTCTTCGGCGAAGGTGTCAATTGGACCAAAGCCGGCGAGGTAGGCTCGTCTCTCCTCATATCGCCGATCGTGGGATTCTGCGGCGCAGCCTTGCTCCTGCTTTCGGCAAAGCTTCTGGTTCGCAGGCCGGAACTGTACACCGCGCCGAAAGGCGATACGCCTCCGCCTCCCTGGATACGCGCGGTCCTGATGCTGACCTGCACTGGCGTGAGCTTCGCCCATGGCTCGAACGACGGCCAAAAAGGGATGGGTCTCATTATGCTCATCCTGATCGGCATTTTGCCCGGCGCGTACGCCATCAACTCGCAGGTTGGCGCGCCGGCGTTCGGGGAGGTCGCCGCGCTGGGTAGATCGCTCGATCCGCTGCTCCAGACGCGGGCGGCGGGGGTCTCAGTCGAGAATGCTCATCTTGAGCTTTCCAGTTTTCTCAAGACCAGCGGAACGGTAAGCCCGCGGACATTCGCTGCGCTAGAGATGAAGAACCGAGGCCTTACCGCCGAACTTGCGAAAGCGCCGGCCGTCGACCGGAGGCTTTTGCGAACCGACATCTATCTCGTCGGCGAAAGTCTGACCAAGCTTTTGAAAACGGGCAATTTTCTCGATCCCAACGAGAGAGCTCTTGTCTCAAACTACCGGGGACGGCTGGGCGGCCTGATCAATTTCATTCCCGGTTGGGTCAAGACGATGGTCGCGATCACGTTGGGCCTCGGCACCATGATCGGGTGGAAGCGGATCGTAGTCACCGTCGGAGAGAAGATCGGAAAGGAGCACCTCAGCTACGCCCAGGGCGCTTCGGCCGAATTGATGGCCATGATGACGATCATCGCCGCCGACGGATACGGTGTTCCGGTCAGCACGACGCACGTGCTATCTTCCGGCATCGCCGGCACGATGGCCGCCAACGCATCCGGGCTGCAAATGCAAACCGTTCGTAGTCTGCTCCTGGCATGGGTTCTCACCCTACCCGTCTGCGTCTTACTCGGAGCCTCAATGTTCGCCGCCGGTCTGTTTCTCTTTCTTAACGTACTCGGCTTAAAATAACGTCAGTGTAAATTGCTCTCAGTACCACTAGTTTGAACTGGGCAGAATCGACCACCTGGACAGTACGCGGACCATAAGTGGTTGTTCTCTAAAGAAAACCGCAATAGGCGTAATAGAACGGCGCCCTTTGTGCTGGGAAAGAGCCCATGCGGAAGTATCCTCACGATTTTTCCGCGCCAAGGAGAACAACTGAATGAAGATCAAGGTGATTCTTTCGATTCTGACCGTATGCATGTTGGCTATAGGGCCGGCATTGTACGCTCAAGACCCCCCAAAGAAAGGCCAACAACAGGAGCAGCAACAAGCTGACCGGCCGGGTGAAGAGACTCTGACCGGATGCCTGACTGAGCAGCAAGGCTCCTTTATGATCGCGACCCAGTCGGGAGAACAACTGGCGGTCAGCGGCGCCGCCGACCTCAGCAAGCATAAGGACCATACTGTAAAACTCACCGGAAAGAGAAGCGACGAAGGTGGCAAAACGAAGCTGACCGTGAGCAAGATCGAGCACGTCTCAGCCTCCTGTACCAAATGAATCTGGTCCAAATCTGACAAGGGTGCGGGAGCCCTTTTGAGGTCCGGGCTCCCGTCCGCTTGTTTTCTTCCTTCCGGAAGCACGCTACTGGGACTGCGTATTTATCAGAGTGAGAATGGCCGAGGAGCAATCGGCGCACTAACGAAAACATCTTCTACCGCAACCCGCAGCAGTTCCGCCACGCTCCACGCCTGCGCGATGCAGCCGGCCGCTCGGTGAGGCAAGACGCCATCGGCGATCTCGGAGATTTGTCCCAATCCAGCAATATGCAGATGCTCGCCGAATCCGCCAACCCACTGCTCAGCCTGCTTTCTGGCGCATTCCGTCCGGCCGTTTACCTTTAGGTAAGCGGTGATAAACGGTCCGATCAACCACGGCCACACTGTCCCCTGATGGTACGCGGAGTCGCGACTCATCACATCGCCTTCGTACCGTCCGCGATATTTTGAGTCGCCCGGCGCGAGACTTCGCAGACCGATCGGCGTTAGCAGTTCGCGCTCAACCACGGCGACGACTGGCCTCGCGCGATCTTCCGCCAGCATCGAATGCTCCAGGCTGACCGCGAAGATCTGGTTGGGCCGAATCGACCCATCGCGCTCGACGCCGTTCACCACGTCATAAAGACAGCCTGTGTCCTGATTCCAGAACTGACGGTTGAAGCTCTCGCGAGCCAGATCGGCGAGCGCGCCGGCATCGCTCTCCCACGCCGAATCGTCGAACAGGCGAGCCAACCCCTGCATGACCCGCAGCGCGTTGTACCACAGCGCCTGGATCTCGACCGGCTTCCCGTATCGCGGCGTCGCAACCCAGTCGCCGATCCTGGCGTCCATCCATGTCAACGCCACACCAACTTCGCCGCCGGAGAGCAGACCGTCATCATCCACGCGTATTCCGTACCGGGTGCCACAGACGTGCCAGTCGATAATTTCCTTCAAACAGCCGTACAGATGCTCCTTGACGAAGTCGTAGTCCCCCGTGTACTTAAGAGCCGCGCGAATTGCCTCGAAGAACCACAGCGTCGCGTCCAGCGTGTTGTATTCTGGCGTCTCTCCCGCGTCCGGAAACCTGTTAGGTAGCATCCCCCGGTCCATTGCGCGCGCGAACGCAAGTAGGATACTCTTCGCAATCTCCGGCCGGCCAGTGACAAGCGTCAATCCGGGCAGCGCGACCATCGTGTCGCGGCCCCAGTCGCTGAACCAGTGGTAACCCGCGATGATGGTCTTCAGATCGCCTCGCTTGACGATAAACTGATCCGCCGCCGCGACCAGATCCTGCACGAGCGGTTCGGTTACCGGCGATCGGGCCACGATCTGGGCGCGTCGTTCCATCTCCGACCGCCGCATCGAGGGAGCCTGCGCCGTATCTCGAATCTCCGTCGATATAACAATCGTCGCCCCCAGTACGAATCGCATGGCAAACGGATTGAACAAGTCCTCCCGAAAATCGAGGCCCCGCTCGCGTTCGACGTCGTATTCAAAGCTGTAGTACCAATCACCGGCGGGCTCGATGCTGCGGGCGTCATGGCAAAAATACAGAGCGGGCAGATCCGGGTACGGAGTCACCATCACCCGTCCCGGCGCCTGCGTCACCGTCCGATTCAGCGCCTCATTTCGACGCGTCAAGGCATGATAGTCCCGAAACGCGATCAACGGACGAATCTCCAGCTCGCAGTCGGCAGCGCCCCCATGCAGCTCATACTCGACCACTGTCGTGTTCTCGCCGTGGGGCATAAACACGCGCTTTTCGATTTCCACTCCACCCGCTTCGTAAGTGAAAATCGGAAACGGATCGAGCCGAAACTCCTTTAGGAACCGATGTCCTTGTGGATGCACAACACCCGGATAGCGGTTCACGGAGAGTTCGTATCGCTCGCCCGCCACGACCAGCGTCTCTTCCAATTTGGACAGTAGCACGACGCGCCCAACCGGTGGCT
>Ga0209382_10005304_pt1 | contig 16821 bp, 10 predicted proteins | sample SoiMetdeltSBSDD5_FD_187599 | JGI IMG/M metagenome (GOLD analysis project Ga0209382, IMG submission 187599) | Bulk soil microbial communities from a Populus tree surrounding site in Tennessee, USA - Soil MetaG P. deltoides SBSDD5 (SPAdes) (version 2) | ecosystem: Environmental > Terrestrial >...
GCCGGCGTCATCCCGACGACGATGGCGAACGGCTCAACGGGCACGGTGCTCAAAATCGTCGGCGACGTCAACGGCGACGGGCGCATGGTCTATGTCGAGTACACGTGCGACATGGCCAACGGTTTCCTGTACCGCAATGTGATGCCGTACGATCAGCCGCTGCCTAAGCCGGGCGTTACCGTCGAACAGATCCTGCTGTCGAACCTGCTCCCGAATCCTCCGAACCCCAATGGCATCGTCCCGCCCTGCTTCACCTATCAGCAGCGCACGTTCGCCGGGAGGACGTATGTGATTGGCGTCGCAATCATGACCACCGTTCGATCGCAGGTGCGCGACCGGAACACGAATGACTTCCAGCGCGTGACCAAGGCGTTGCTAAACGTGGCGCCGCGAAACGTGATCAACGTGTGGCAGCTCGGCAGTCTCTACTACATGAATCGCGTGCAGGAGCTTCCGCCGTCGGTAGTCCAACTGCTCCCATAAGGATGAACAGACGATGCGTACTCTGAAAATCACGGATCGATCCGGCGAACAGGGCGTCGCGCTCGTCATGGCGCTGCTCATGGTGCTGGCCGTGTCAGTGCTGACCAGTTCGCTGGTGATGGTGGCCAGAAGCGAAGCCACCTCCAGCACGAGCTACACCTCGATGTCGCAGGTACGCTACGGCGCGGAGTCGGGCATTCACGCCGCGGCGAACCATCTGCTGTTCGGCTATGTCGCGCCGACTGCCGCGAGCGCGACGGATCCGCTCGCGAACTACGACATGTCGGGGTCGCCGGTCAGGTACAACGGCCGGCCGGTCATGCTGTCGAGCAACCCGGATTTCGCATCCAACTACCCGGTACCCGCGGTGATCAATGCGTTTGTGGCGGGTTCTGTCGGCAACCTCAACGTCACCGGTGCGCCGGCGGTTGCTGGAGCGGGATCGCTCAACGTCGGCTACAACGCGCGCGCGACGCTGATGTCGATGACGATCGTCACCGACTACTACACCCAACAGCCGATCACGCTGCAGTCCTGGCAAATCATCGGCGCTGGCCGGCTGGCCGGCTCGGGAGCGTCGCTCGTCGAAGTGGAGGCGACGATCGAGCGGCAGCCCGTCCCGGTGTTTGCCTACGCGGCGTTTGCGACGCACAACGGCTGCAGCGCGCTGAATTTTGCCGGTGGCGCGACGACGCACAGCTATGATTCCGCCGCACTCGTCGGCGGCGCGGCCGTCCTGTCCAATTCTGGCGGCAACGTTGGCACCAACGGCAACCTCGATGGTAACGGCGGTCCGACCGATATCAACGGCACGCTATCGACGCCGCGAGCCGGGGTAGGAAACTGCACGGCGAACAACGTCACCGCGTCGACGATCCAAGGCTGGGGCACTGTTAATGAGGGCCTCATCACGCTGCCGCAACCAATCACCCTTCCGACGCCGCCGGATCCGAATCCACCCACGACGGCGGTCAATTTCAATGCGGCGGGCGGCTGTCCGGCGGGTGCGCCGTCGGCTCCCACCTGTGTGACGAGCGCCGGCGGTTCCACCATTACGCCGACTGTGACGAATCCTCCGGGTCAGACGGTCGTGCAGATGGGCAACGTGCAGTTGACTGGTAGTGCCGTCGTACACCTTCGGGCGGGAATCTACGAAGTCAATACGCTGAAGTTGGCCGGCAATTCCAGGATCATCATTGACTCGGGTCCGGTCGTCATCAAGGTCAAGGGGCAGGGTGATGCCACTCCACTGGATCTCGAGGGTGGCGGTGTGTCCAATCCCTCGCTCGATCCGACGATGCTGCAGTTTGTCTACGCCGGTACCGGCAACATCAAGATTACCGGCGGTACTGATACCGCGGCGCTCGTCTACGCGCCCAATGCGACCGCTGCGTTGACTGGCTCCAGCACCAACTTCTACGGTGCGATCGTCACGAACAAGGTCGCGGCGACTGGCGGCTTCACCCTGAACTACGACCGCCGGTTGCAGCGGACGATCATGACCGCCGGCAACCCGACGATGACGAGCTTCACCTGGCGGACGTTCTAACCAATTCCGCCGACGGAGACTCGGGCCAGACTGCGGCGGGTGCCGCGACGTATCCAGCGTGAGCGAGCGACGACTGGAAGAGCGCCGTCTGCGACGCGAGGAACTGTAGCTTCAACGCCAGCCTGGCGAGTAGATAACACTGCGCGGCGAGGAAGGTCACGAGTAACGCAAGATCTCCACCTCGTGCGCGCGGGTCGATGAACGCCCAGACGGCAATCAGTATCAGGAACACCGCGCCGTTCAGCGCATAGAGGCCAGCAACGCGGCCGGCGCGCCGCCACACGAATCGCATCCCGGCGGAGAGCGCGCTCAGCGCGCTGCGGCGATCCTCGACCACGACGCGGATCTTCGCGTAGTCGACGATCACGTTGACCACCACGAGCATCAGCCCGAACGCGAGGTACAGCGCAACGCGCCAGAGAAAGACTTCGCGCTCCTCGCTCATGGTCCGGGTCTGTTCGACGAACCACTCCCGAAACAGCCACCGATGGACGTAGGCGAACAGCCACCAGTAGACGGCGCCTGCCACGAGAGCCAGACGCAGCAACCGGAAGAAATGCACGCCGGACGCGGCAAAGAAACTGGCTGCCCCAAGAGGCCGTTGCCGCGCGTAGCGATCGATGACGCCGCCGGAGAGGAACGTCCAGGCCGCGAGGTACAAGGCGAGGGTGCCGGCAATGGGAGCGACCTCACGCTGGCCGTCGAGCACGCCGCTGATGGTGTCCAGCGTGGCAGCAAACCCGATGATCGTCGGCGTGAATGTTGTCCCGATGCCTGTGGCCTGCGAGGAGAACTCTTGCCACCAGTCGTAGTTCACGCCTTCTGCCGCGCTCTCGGCCGCAAGGCTCTGTCCCAGATGCGTCTGCAGCAGGCCGCGCATTGAGATCGCCAGCGGAAGCGCGACCACGACGGTGACGGCGTACACGCCCAGCAGCAGGGCCGGCGCGGATCGGACCCTCCTCCAGCCCTCAAAGAAAGAACGCATACGTGACCATCAGGTCCTGCAGCCATACCATCCACGGTGCCGCCCAGCGCAGGCTGGCGTCGCCGCTGCGCGGGGCCAGCGTGCGGCTGTTGTTCGTGTAGGCCGTGTCGAGGAGCAGCACACGCTGCGGATCGATCCGCACGTGCGAGGCGCGCGACGTGCGTTCGTACACGTAAATCGCCCGGCGATCGAGGCCATTCCATTTCTCCATGACCCGATGGCCATCGTCGAACGTGGTGACGACGTCCACCGGGAACGTGGCTTCACCGTAGCGTCTGGCGATGACCACTGTCCGATACGTGCCATCGTCGCGTCGATCACTCAACAGCTCCTGGACGCCGTAATCGAAGGTGTTCGAGCTGCGGTAGACCTGGTCGAAGAACCATGTGAGATCCTGGCCGCTGACTTCGTTGACGATTTGAAAAAAGTCACCGGGCTGCGGGTGCCTGAACTTCCAGCGGTCGAAAAACGTGGAGAGGATCCGCTGCATCACCGGCCAGCCGAGATGACGCTCGAGCGTGTGGAGCCACAGCGCGGTCTTGTTGTAGGACATGATCGCGGCGGTCGAAGGCCAGTACCGAAACGTCGGCGTGGACGGAATGTCGGCCTCGGCATTGTCGCGGTAGCCGGCCATCCGATCGTTATCGAGGCGCGTGTAGGAGATGTCGGGGAACGACCACGGCACTAGGCCGCCGAAGTAGCGCAGTTCCCAGCGATTGTCGGGGAACGCTTCGTCCACCACACGCGCCGTGGCGTAGGTGTTGATCCCCTCGTCCATCCAGGCGTGCTCGAATTCGTTCGAGGCGACCATTCCGTACCACCACTGATGACCCGTCTCGTGCGCCACAGTCATCTCAGGCGTCTGCCGGCTGCGCGACGGGAACAATCGCGCTCGGCCGGTGAAGAACGTCGGGTACTCCATGCCATCGGCCTGGCTTTGGAAGGCCGGATCGACGACCGTCGCATGACCGTAGGGATACGCCGCGAACCATTCCCCGTACCGTTTCAGCTCCGCCTCGGTGGCTGAGAAGTAACGGTCCTCCTGGCCGCGGTGCTCGGGCTGCAGTAATAGCCGCATCTCCACGGGAGGCAGCGTGGCATGCGTGAACGTTCGCGTCAGATCGATATAGTCCGGGCTGGCCGTCCAGGCGAAGTCGTGTATGTCCTGTTCCTGATAACGATGCGTGGTCGTGCCATCACTGTTTGCGGTCCGCGCTGTCTGCCGGCCAGTGGCGCCGACGATGAACGGCGTGGGCACGGTGATGCGCACATCGTAGACGCCGAAGTCCGCGTAGAACTCCGTGGGGGCGTGGAACTGGTGTGTGTTCCAGCCGCTGTCCTCGAGCACGCCGAGCTTCGGAAACCACTGCGCGATGAAGTAGTAGTCCTCGATGTAGCCGGTCCGCGCGACCGGCCTTGGGATCTTGGCCGTCCACACGACTTCGACGTCGATCGTCCCGTTCGGATCGACGCTTCGGCCGAGCGGCACGGCCATCACCGAGCGGTCCTCAGGGTTGCCGTCGTCCGGTGCGATGAAGGTGATGTGCGAGGTCAGGTCACGCGTTGCGCCTGATGGCTCGCGAAGCCGCACGGCGCTCACGTCCATGGCTCCCCAGCCGTCAGGGCGCGGCGCCGTGTAGTTGCGGCTGATCTTGCGCTCGCGGAGCCACGTCGACTCAGCATTGCGCCACGCGTTCCAATACAAATGAAACTGCAGCTCGGATGTTGGCTTCGCGCTGATGTTGCGCCAGCGGATCGTCTCGCGGCCGCTCAACGTGCGTGCGCTCTGATCGAGTCGCACGTCGATGTCGTAGTTCGCGTTACGCGGCGATCGCGCGCCGGGTTCTGGCGTGTCAAAGCGCTGCACACCTGCGTTGCGTAGAGGCGGGTCTTCCGCCTTCGCGGAACGCTTCGGCGGACCGCCGTAGCCTTGGCGGAGGCGGTTAGACACGCCTTGGTGATCGAGCCCGCCTTGTCCTTGCGCGGCGATCGCGGCAACGGCGAAGACCGCGGTCACGAACAGAAGGATGCGTCGAGGCTTCACGCGTCGAATCTTACCTATAATCGCCGCAATGATTCGGGTGATGCCCGTGGGATTGGGGCCGATCGGCGCGCTGATCGCGCGGCAGCTCGCGTCGCGGAAAGGGTTTCGAATCGTCGGCGCGGTGGATGTCGATCCACGGAAAGTCGACCGCGATCTGGGCGACGTCATCGACGCTGGACGGAAGCTGCGCGTGCGCATCACCTCCGATATCGGCCCGACGATCAAGGCCGCCAGGCCCGACGTCGCGGTGCTGTGCACCAGCTCGTCGCTGAAGGTGGTGCTGCCGCAGTTCGAGGAGATCCTGAAGCGACGCGTGCCGATCGTCACGACGACCGAGGAGGCGGCGTATCCGTCGTCGCGCAACCGCCGGCTGGCGAAGCGGCTCGACGCCGCGGCGAGGAAGGCCAGGGTTGCCGTGCTTGGCACTGGTGTCAATCCCGGGTTCACCATGGACGCCCTACCGATCGCGCTGTCGGCAGTCTGCGAGCGTGTCGATCGCATCGAGGTGCACCGCGTGCAGGACGCGCGTATCCGGCGGCTGCCGTTTCAGCAGAAGATCGGCGCCGGGCTGTCGCGGGAGCAGTTCGCGCGGCAGGTCGAGCTCGGCACGGTGCGTCACGTCGGCTTTACCGAGTCGATTCAGATGATTGGCGATGCCATGGGCTGGCGTCTCGATCGCATCGTCGACGACATTGCGCCGAAGATGGCCGAGCAGGCGGTGGCGAGCGATGTGCTGGCGGTGGAGGCGGGGCAGGTGTGCGGCGTGATCCAGAACTGTGTTGGCTACGTGAACGGGGCGCCGCTCATCACGCTGAGACTCGAGGCCTATCTCGGCGCGCCCGACTCCTACGATTCGGTGCTCATCGAAGGATCGCCGCGCATCTATTCGAAGATCGCCGGCGGTGTGCACGGCGACATCGCCACTGCGTCGATCGCCGTCAACTCGATTCCCGCCGTGCTGAGCGCGCCGCCCGGGCTGCGGACGATGCGCGACATGCGGCTGCCGTCGTTCTTCAGCGGTACGTAGTGTCCGGCTTTCGCCGGACGGCCACGCTTATGCACTGACGCCGACTGCCGTGTTCTCTGGCGGTTCGATCCCGAACCGCTGCCGCTTCAGGTAGAGCCCTTTTCGCGACAGGCCAAGCATCTTCGCGGTGTCTTCGACGCGGCCGTTACATTTCTTCCAGGCGTACTGCACCATCACCTGTTCGAGATGGCGGACCGCGGCGGCCATCGGTTGATCCAAGCGCACCACGACCTCGTTCGGATCGAGCGTGCGCTCAGATGCGGGCACAGTGCGCCGTGAGGCGGTGATGTCCGGCCACAGGTGCTCCGGCATGAGCACCGCGCTCGTCTCGGCGAGCGCAGCGAGCCGGCGCATCTCGTTGGCGAGCTGCCGTACGTTGCCCGGCCACTTGTAGAGCATCAGGTATTCCATCGTGTCTTCGGAGAGACGCAGGTCGCCCTTGCGGTACTCGGTCGCGTACTTCCGCAGATAGTGGTTCGCCAGCGTGGGAATTTCGACGCGGCGTTCGCGCAGCGGCGGCAGGTGGAGGCGGACGATGCTCAGACGATAGAAGAGGTCTTCGCGGAAGCGGCCGTCGCGGACCAGTGCGTCGAGGTCGGCGTTGGTCGCGACAATGATGCGGACGTCGACCCGCGCGGGCTGTGTTTCGCCGATCGGATGGACCTCGCCGGCTTCGAGGAAGCGCAGCAGCTTGGGCTGGACGTCGAGGCCGGTGTCGCCGATCTCGTCGAGGAACAGCGTGCCACCGGCGGCGGCGCGGATCACGCCCTGAAAGTGCTCGACGGCGCCGGTGAAGGCGCCGCGGCGATGGCCGAACAGCTGCGAGTCGAGCATGTCCTTCGGGGTCGAGGCGCAGTTGAAGGGCAGGAAAGTCGCGGCGGCGCGGTTCGAGCAGGCGTGAATGGTGCGGGCGAGGACTTCCTTGCCGGTGCCGGTCTCGCCGGTGATGAGCACGGGCACGGTGGTGGTGGCGATGCGGCGCACGGTGGCGAGGAGAGCCTGCATCTCCTCGGCGATGAAGATCGCGTCGCCCTGATCTTCGACCGGATCGGCAGGCCACAGCGCGGCGCGGCTGCGCTCCGCCTCGCGGGCGCGCTCGAGATCCAAGGCGGCGCGGCCGATGCGGAGGATGTCGCTCAGGAGAATGGCCTTGAACGGGTCGTCTGGTGGATTGCACACCAGGCAGAGCGGTGCTTCGCCGATATTGCTAACGGTCAGCGAAGAAGTTTCGACACTTGGCGCCACGGGTGCTTTAGTGACTTCAACTCGTGAAGACAGTCCGCTAGCTCGAATGGCCTGAGCCAATTCCTCTGCCATCAACGTGGGTCTGTAAGCGACGTCAAACACTGTAGCCAGATGATTAATGGCCGTTCCAAGCGTTTCGTTCGACCGAGGCTTCGGCTGGCTGACTCCCGGTGAATACTCTTTGACCAAGCGTCGGGCGCTGGCGTCGTCAGTTGCTCTATGTCCCTTTGAAGTAATTACTTCCAAAGGCGCACAGACATTTCCGTGCGCGGCCCAGATGCGGAAGCTCCGGTGTTCGAAAGGAGAGGACGACCGATTCACATGTCTCAAGATAAGACCGCAAGCGTGCGCATACTCCGCTTGCAGTTCTCTCGTACTGGTTGCGCCGATGTGACTTGCTTGAAGCAGCTCATGAGAGCAAGCTGCAAGGTCACCCGAAAGCCCAAGAGCCAACGCTCTAAGCGTCGTTAGGGCGACCAGGGATGATCTGTCTTTCACTTTCTGCAGCTCGCCGATTTTTGACCTGGCTAGAGTCTCCGCAGCCGAATACTCGCCCTTTCTGATTAGGAGGCGTACTTCCAACACAGAAGCACCGCGAAACGGGAAGCCTAACGTCTCGTCGTCTGATCGATATGCCTTGAGCTGTGCAAGCTCTTCAGCGCACGCATCCAAGTTCCCCATGGCAAGGTGCATTCGTACGAGGCTCTCGCGAGCTGCCAGCCCGTTGTGTGGGTTTGAGTCGGTGTGCACGATCTTTTCGATTAGAGATGCGGCACGCCCAAAACGCCCGGTTAGGACAGCGGCATGCGCTTCATTGACATCGATAGCAGCGGTAGAAACCACGTTTCCAGTGAGACGTGCCGATGAACGAGCGTCAGATAAGTGCCGACCAAAACTATCTGCGTCACAATCGATGAACGCAACGCAAGAGGCGTTTAGAGCCAGGAGTTCTGACAGCCAGGCACTCGGTCGCATTGTGACTAGACCGCGGGCGAGACGGAGATGTCTTTCGGCCTCCACCGTACGACCGCGTTGAGCCTCCATCGTTGCAACAGAGTCGTGCAAGTACGCCATTGCCTGGGCGTCGCCGGATGTGGAAACGCAACGTCGTGCATCGTCCAGGATGGCTTTGAGATGGGACTCCGGATAACCAGCGACAGCTAGTAATCGAAACAAGTGAGCGTGTGCCCACGCCAACTGCACCCTGTCCTGAGCTTCTTTCGAGACCCGAAGCGCGTTACGGAACTCCGCGGCCGCCTTGTCGATATTTCCCTCGCGTTTGTTGATCAGGCCGCTGACGATCCAGGATTGTGCAACTGAAGATGCGGACGCGTTCGTCTGGCGCACCGATTCCGCCAAGGTCGACGCCAATTGAATTCGTCCAGCGTAGACATTGGCGTGTGCTATGAGGATCCGAATATCAGTCGGAAGCATCTTTAAAGAGGAAAAGTCGGAACCGGCGGTCTGAGAGATGGTTGAGAACTGACCCTTGTTGAAGAGGTCTCTGGCTCTTTCAAGGGTGAACTGCATCGCTCCTCCTCAACCGTTCGGGCGTGGGATTTTAGATCTGAATCACTTGAAATTACTTCTAAAGCTCCAAGGCTCTAACCATGCCGCTGCGCGAAGGTAACCAATCGGCCTATCGATGGCCGGCCTTTTGCGAAGTGCTGCGACAGAGCCTCAGCCAATTGTTCCAAAGCGTAGACGTGTCGATGATTAAACGGATCAACTCTTGAGGAATAACCTGTCAAGACGCCATGCAGCTCTCGCTCCGATCGAATGATCACCGGGGCACTTATCGTGCTCCGAGGCTGCGGATTGACTAACGTCGCACTCTGACCAAGGTCCAGAGTCGCATCGGAATTGCTAATCGCCTTCCTGTTGGCAGCCACCCAACCAGTCACTCGCTCGCCGGGCCGAATTGTTAACCCAACTAGCGCTCGATTGTCATCTCCACTCGCATACACGCAGACTAATTCATCTGCGGCCGGCATGTACTGAAAATAGACGCACAGTGTCGACGGCGTCAGTGTTCGGATGCTTTGAGACAACGTGTTCATCGCATCGATGGTGCTTTTTGCCTCCAGTACTCCCTGACGAGCGATCGTAAGCGCCATATTGTCTGCGGCCGACGCTCGGATTTCCTCCAACGGTCCAATTGTTGTTGGCGCCCCAAGCACTGGCTCACTTGGCTCGAGCAAGCTGCGCGCTTGTTGCCCAGCTTGGTGGGCAAGGTCGGCGATCTCGGGATATACGGCGATAAAGGTGTCCACGACGAGTGGGTCGTACATGGTGCCGCGTCGATCCCTCAGGATTGCGAACGCTTCATCGGGGTCTAGGCGCGGGCGATACGGACGATCGGAGTTCAGCGCATCAAAACAGTCAACGACTGCGAGGATTCGAGCGCCGAGTGGAATGTCAGTGCCGGATATGCCTGTCGGATATCCCTTTCCATTCCAGTTTTCGTGATGGTGTCGAACGATCGGGACGACTGGGTACGGAAACCGAATCGAAGAAAGCAGATCCGCTCCGATCGCCGCATGCCGCTTCATCGTTTCGAATTCCGCAGTCGTGAGCTTTCCCGGCTTGTTCAGAATGTGCTCGGGAATTGCGAGCTTCCCCATGTCATGAAGCAGTGCCGCGGCTTCGATCGCCTTGAGTTGCCGGTCGTTGTTGACGCCTAGTCGCTTAGCGAGTTCGACCGCGTACAACTGAACTCGTCTGATGTGGCCGTGAGTAATCTGATCCTTCGCGTCAACCGCCATTGCGAGCGTTTCAATGGTGGACAAATAAAGGTTGTTGACTTGAGTCACGTGCCGATTGGCGTCTTCAAGACGTCCGAGAGACGTTCTGAAGGTTAGATACGTAATGGCAAGCAGCGGAATGATGACGCTCAACGCCGTAAAGTCGATGCGCTGCCGATAAGTGACCAGCAGCATCGCCACGCAGGCTCCGCCTACGTAGTTGAGTCCAACCCATACGAAGTTGTTCTTCCACACATCGATGGCTGGGAGCGACTTCTCGTAGGCTACCGCGATAGCGATGAGTAAGCTGTTGACTGCGAAGTAGGTGGCTGCCAAGAGAGAAACGGGTATCAGCAGTTGGTCGAGCTGGGGTGACGCTGGCGTTTCGTGTAGGAGCAGCCGAAAGACGTGAGCGCCCACCCATATCGCAGTCGCTCCTGCCGACACATTGAAGATTGCTCGTACGCGGGGTCGCTCACCGCCGTGCGACCAACTCGTCAAAATGATCGTGTCCAACGCAACGATGACTGTCGCTGGCGAGGGACCAAAGAGTAAGACGGCTGCGAAGACGAACGCCTCGCAAACCGAAATTCGAGCGCTGATGGAAGGAAGTTTGATGCTGAACGAGCCTGTCAGGATCGTTAGACCTGCCAGCCAAAGCCACTCGTTCCCAGTTGGATGAACGACTAGGTCGTACGCTGACGCCCCGATTACGTAAGTGCCCACCGCGACGACGGTCGCGATATAGAGCCGGGCACCGAACGATAAGGAGGTTGCGCGTTTCTGCATCTGCTTGCCGGAATCGCTGCTGTAATCGGCAAGCGGGTTTATCGGCCTACTCGCTCCAAATGATTACGCTTCGCATTATTTTCTCCTGGTAAATACGCACAGCGGCGACCTAGTCGCCCCAGATGATGCCGTCGCCCCAGATGATGCCGTCGCCCCAGATGATGCCGTCACCCCAGATGATGCCGTCACCCCAGATGATGCCGTCACCCCAGATGATGCCGTCACCCCAGATGATGCCGTCGCCCCAGATGATGCCGTCACCCCAGATGATGCCGTCGCCCCAGACAAGAGGATTCCCCGCCGTCTGGCTGCCGCACGCCACCTGCGCGCAGAACGCGATGGTCGATGGTTGGGTACCGTCCGCATGGAGCGTGTTTTCAAGGTCACTCCCCGGCACAGTCGCCGCGAGGGCCAGGTCCAGGCTCAGGGCGCCAGCGCCGGTCGCGACGAGGCCACCGGCAACGGGTATGCTCGTCTGCTGAAGGAGCCTTCGAATTCTCTCTGTTCCGCGCACCCCAGCTTCGTTCAAGACGGCTACTGCAGCCACGACGTACGGGGTAGCCACGCTGGTTCCCGACAACAGCAACCGGGTATTGGGACCGGAACCAACCAAAAGTTCGGGATGCTCTCGCACCAGCGTGGACCCCGGCGCGGCTAGGCCGAGAACCTTGTTGCCGGGCGCCACCAGATCGGGCTTGAGCAGGTGGTCAAAGGCCGTCGGGCCGAGCGAGCTGTAGCTCGCCACCTCGTCGTCGGACCGGTACGGCGTCCCCTTCGTATTCAAGGCCCCGACGGTGATCGCATGGGGACAGATGCCAGGCGTCTTGATGCTTTGGTAGACCTTTCTGCCATCCGCGCTCTTACCCCAGTTGCCCGCCGCCGCCGCCACCACGAGACCCTCTTGCCACAAGCGCTCCACGGCGTGGCAGATCGGGTCGTCGCGCCAACCCTGCGTCGGGGCCCCACCCAGCGACAGATTGACGACGCGGATGTTGTAGCGGGCGTGGTTATTCCTCACCCAGTCGAGGGCCTCGATGACGTTCGCCGCCAGCCCCTGGCCCTCTGCGTCGAGGACCTTCACGCTGATGATGTTTGCACCCGGCGCCACGCCCCGCGTCTCGTCGAACCGGTTCGCGCCGGCGGCGGCGATGATGCCGGCCACATACGTCCCGTGGCCATTCTGATCCAGGCCCTGGCCACGCATGTCCGTGAGGTCCAGGCTCGCGATGATCCGTCCGCGCAGCTCCGGCACATTCGCGACGCCCGAGTCGATGACCACGACGCCGACGCCGGCCCCGGTCAGCGGACCGATGCCTGGCGCCCATCCGCCCTGCTGCACCAGGTCGGCGCCAATGGTCTGGCTCGACACCAACATGTCTGCTTCGACCAGGTAGTTGCTCGAGATCTGATCGACCTCGGTGTCGTTGGCCACCGCTTCAAGCGCCCCCGCGGGCACCTCGAGCACCGCGCCCGTCGCCAGCTGCTTCTCAATCCGCAGCCCATGACGCGCCGCGATCCGCTCGATCCGTTCGGCAGACCCCGTGACGATGACGCTCGTGGCTTCGGTATCTCCCGCCAACAGACGCTGCTCGAGGTCTTTCGACACTCGGGCATGGCGCTGCGACTGAGCCTCCGCACTCGCCGTCATGGCGAGCAACAGGCCCGTACTAACAAGGCATGAGAGCGCCAGTCGATGAGTGCGGACCGCGATATGGCGTGAGACAGTGGTCATCGTTCCCCCCGCAAAGACCCGGTGATCTCAGTTGCCGGCAACGCGAATCGCGAAGGACTGCACGGGCGACGGGGACATCACAGGGGATGACGCACCTAACTCGTTCAGCGAATCGACCAGCACGCGCTGGGAGCCGCCGATCGTCCGGATGGTCACGAGACGGCCATCTCGAATCCGGTTGTAGATGGTGCGGCGGGAAACCTGCAGCAGCTGCGCAGCCTGATCGATCGAAACGCTGCGGCCCAGCCGAGGCGCGGTATGTGTTGATTCCGTGTGTCCTGATTCAATATGCAGTGTGGCCCCCATAAGACTCCTTCCGGCCTCAACTATTGCGGACACGGTGCCAACTAGGGAGCCTCGCTGTATACCTGCTTTCAAGTTGCTGACTGCATTGGAGTTCGACCTCATGTTTGCTGGTCGACTCGACCTCGACCGATATCTCAACAGGGGCAGTCTCTTGGCCGTACATCTCGCGGCCATCACTGCACGCAAAATTTGCGAACTGAATGTGTTGAAATTTGCACGGTGATTTTCATCGGCCAAGAAGTTGGCCGGGGTGGCTGGAAATGAGCCGGCTCTCCCCGCGCTTCAGCGGCGTCCTCATCACGCTGTCGGTACTGGCTGTCGTTGGCCTGCTGATGCGAGGGTGCCCGTCACCGGATTCGAGTGCCAGCCCGGCGACCACTGCGCCGCGTCGGGGGGGGCAGCTGGTGGCGTCGATCAGAGGCGTGCCGCGCTCATTCAATCGATTGCTGGCGGTCGATCAACCGACGGACATGTTCGCCATGCTCACCCAGGGCTGGCTCGTTCGTTTGAACCGGGCGACATTCGAGCTGGAGCCCTGGCTCGCCGAGCGCTGGGACTCGAGCCCCGACGGCCACACGCACACCTTGCATCTCCGCAAAGGCGTGACGTGGTCGGACGGCATGCCCTTCACGTCGGCCGATGTGCTGTTCACGCTTCAGGCGATCTACGACCCGAGAGCGGAGAGTGTTGTGGGCAGCAACTTGCTGCCAGGAGGAAAGCCGATTCAGGCAGCGGCACCGGACGCATCCACCGTCGTCCTGACGTACGCCGCGCCCTCGGGCATCGGGATCGGACTGCTGGACATGTTTCCGATCCTCCCCGCGCACAAGCTCGAGTCCGCGTTGAAGGATGGAACATTTGCGAAATCGTGGGCAACCGGCACGCCGCCGGACCAGATCGTTGGTACGGGTCCATTCGTGCTGCGCGAGTTCAAGCCGGGTGAACGCCTCGTATTCGATCGCAATCCACGCTACTGGCGCCGCGCGCCCGATGGTCAGCAGCTGCCGTATCTCGATCGCCTCGTACTGCAGTTGATTCCGGAGCAGAACGCGGAGCTGTTGGCGCTGCAGGGCGGTACCACCGATCTCACCCAGAGCGAGCTGCGTCCGGACGACTACGTGCCCCTTCGCCGTGCGGAGGAACAAGGCAAAGTAACCTTCATCGAGCTCGGGGTGGGACCCGATGCCGATGCCTTCTGGTTCTGCATGGACCCCCAGGCCAAGAAAGGTGACCGCCGGCTCGGGTTCGTGCAGAAACGTGAATTCCGGCAGGCGCTCTCGCACGCCGTCGATCGCGAGGAGTTCGCCCAGACGGTGTTTCTCGGCGAAGCGGTTCCGATCTGGGGTCCGATTACGCCTGGCAACAAGCCGTGGTTCTCACCGAATCTCCCTCGGTATCCGTATGACCTCACCCGGGCGCGCGACCTCCTGAAGAGCATCGGGCTCGAAGATCGCAACGGCAACGGAGTGGTCGAGACGGCCGACGGCGTCGAGGCGCGTTTTACCGTGGTGACTCAGCGCGGCATCGGCTATTACGAGCGTGGCGTGACCGTGCTTCGCGAGCAGGCAGCGAAGATCGGTATCGCGCTCGAGCCCGCGCCGCTCGAATATCCGACGATGATCCAGCGGCTGCTATCGTGTCAGTACGATGCCATCTACATGCGACCGTTCTCGACGCAGCTCGATCCGGCCGGCAATCTCGACTTCTGGCTCAGCTCGGGCTCGACCCACTTGTGGAACATGGGGCAGAAGACGCCGGCGACAGAGTGGGAGAGCCGGATCGACACGATCATGCGCGAACAAGCCGCGACGCTCGATCTCAATCGCCGACACGAGCTCTTCAACGACGCGCAGCGTATCTTCTCTGAGAATCTGCCGGTGCTGTACTTCGTTGCGCCACGCTTGTACTATGCCCACAGCCGTCGCACGACCGGGGTGGTTCCGTCGGTGATGCGGCCGCCCGTGTTGTGGAACGCCGATTCGCTCGGCGCCGCCGGACCGTAAATGCTCCAGCCTTGATGGCGCGCTTCCTTATTCGTCGCCTCGCGTTCGCCATCGTCCTGCTCATCTGCACCTCGTCCGCCGCGCTGTTTCTCACCCGACTCGCTCCAGGCGATGTCACGTCGCAGCTCGGTCCGGCCCCGCCGCGCGCCGAAATCGAGGCCGTGCGTGCCCGTTTCGACCTCGATCGCACTCCGATCGTGCAGTGGGGGCGCTGGGTGTCTCGCGCCGTGCGCCTCGATTTCGGTGATTCGTTTCTTTATAACCGGCCGGTGGCGCCGCTCGTGATTCAGGCGGCTGGCAACACCGCTTTGCTGGCCGTGTCGGCGCTGGTCGTCTCGACGATTCTCGGGATCACCCTGGGCATCTTCACGGGAGTCCGGCGTACGGGATGGCTTTCCGCTCTTGTACGCGGTGCCTCGGTGATGTTCATTTCAGTTCCGCCGCTCCTCATGTCGCTCGTGCTGGTATTCATCGCGGCGCAAACGCGGTGGCTGCCGACGGGCGGCAAGCTGTCGGCGGGAACGGTCGATCCCTCGTGGTCGGTGTACACCGCTGACGTGGTCTGGCACCTCATGCTTCCCACGCTCGCGTTGGCGCTGCCGATTGCCGCCGCCTTCGAACGCCTGCAGTCGCAATCGATGTCGGAGGTGGTGCGCCAGCCGTTTCTGATTGCCGCCATCGCCCGTGGCGTCCCCAGACGCGATCTCGTCTGGCGTCATGCATGGCCGGTATCGATCCGTCCGATCTGCGGCGTCTATGGCCTGGTGATTGGATCGCTGCTCTCGGGCTCCTTCATCGTCGAGTTCGTCACGGCGTGGCCGGGCATTGGCCGCTTGATGTACGAAGCGCTGCGCGCGAGGGACATCTATCTCGTGTCGGCGTGCGCCGCGGCGGGTGCCGGATTTCTCGCTTGTGGCACGCTCCTCGGCGATCTGCTGCTCGCGGCCGCCGATCCACGCGTGCGCGAGGACCTCGACGAATGAGGATCGCTGGCGCGGTCCTGCTCGGAATCATCGCGCTAGTGGCGGGCGTCGCGCCATGGCTGGCCCCGAACCCGCCGAATCGCCGCTTCAGCGATCTGCTCTATGCACCGCCGACACGCATACACGTCAGTGACAGCATGGGCCGACCGCATCTGCATCCGCTGCGTATCGTCAGCCGTCTCGAGCGGCGGTTCGACGAAGATGCGACGACGCACGTTCCCCTGCGATGGCTCAGCGATGGTGTTCTGGTCTCGGCCGATCCCGATCGCGGCGCGCCGCTGCTGCTCCTTGGCGCAGATGCCTACGGCCGTGACCGTTTCTCACGGTTGCTCCACGGCGCGCGAGCCACGTTGTCGCTCGGCCTGCTCGCCACGCTGCTCGCCACGGCGATGGGCGCTCTCGTCGGCGGCATCGCCGGCTACGCTGGCGGCCGCGTCGATACGCTGCTCTCGCGTGTGTCGGAGTTCGCGGTCGTGCTGCCGGCCATCTACGTGACGCTCGCCCTGCGCGCGGTGATGCCGCTCGTGCTGTCCGCGTCGACCATCTTCGTCCTTTTGCTCGTCATCTTTGCGCTGCTTGGCTGGCCGATGGTGGCGCGAGGCGTTCGGGCGATCGTCCTCGTCGAGCGGGATCGCGAATACGCGATCGCGGCGCGTGCCGCGGGCGCCAGTCCTGCGCGCCTGCTCACGCGACACCTGCTGCCCGCCGCCGGAGGGTATCTCGGCACGCAGGCCAGCCTCCTGCTGCCGGCCTTCATCCTTGCTGAATCGACGATGTCGTATGTGGGACTGGGCTTTCCTGACACGATGCCAACGTGGGGCACCATGCTGCAGGATGCGTCCAACGTCGCGATGCTCGGCGACGCGCCGTGGGCCCTGGCGCCGGCCGCGGCCATCTTCATGGTCGTGCTCGGCGTGAATCTGCTGGTGCA
>Ga0209382_10005305_pt1 | contig 16821 bp, 13 predicted proteins | sample SoiMetdeltSBSDD5_FD_187599 | JGI IMG/M metagenome (GOLD analysis project Ga0209382, IMG submission 187599) | Bulk soil microbial communities from a Populus tree surrounding site in Tennessee, USA - Soil MetaG P. deltoides SBSDD5 (SPAdes) (version 2) | ecosystem: Environmental > Terrestrial >...
ACAGCCTGCCCGCGGCCTATTACAAGTTGGGGCTGACGTATGAGGCGCTGAAGCAGTACGCGGCGGCCCGCAGCGCCTTCGAGACCGTCATCAAGAATCACGGTGGGACGTCCGACGCGCAGCTCGCCCGGCAGGCGTTGGTGAGGGTGCAGGATAAAAAGGAATAAGGCAGAAGGCAGAAGGCCTTCTGCCTTCCGTTTTGACGCGCTGTGCGCGTCAAAACGGGATGTCGTCGTCGGTCAACTCTGACGCGGGTTCGCCCATGGGTTCGTCCATGCCGGCGGGGCCGGCGCTGCGCTGCATCGACCGTCCACCGCCGCCGCCTCCGCCGCCTAGCAAGACGACACGATCGCCACGGACCTCGGTGGTATAGCGCTTGTTGCCGTCTTTGTCGTCCCACTGGCGCGTCTGCAGCTTGCCCTCGATGTACAGCTGCTTGCCTTTGGTCAGGTATTCCGACAGCGATTCAGCGGTCTTGCCCCAGAGCACCACGCGGTGCCATTCGGTCTTCTCCTGGCGCTGACCGCCTTTGTCGTTCCACACTTCCGTCGTTGCGAGATTCAACGTCGCGACCGGCGCACCACCCGGCGTGTAGCGGAGTTCGGCATCGCGGCCAAGATTTCCGACGAGAATGACTTTATTCACACTTCCCATGCCAGAGGTCCTTTCAAGAGTCCCGCCATTCTGAACGCGCTGTTTTCAGGCGTCAATCGCGATCTGCCGCGGCTCCGGTACGCAGATCGTGCGAACTCCCCCGCCCGACCCCCGCGCAATTCCTGTCTCTCCGCTTTGCCTTCTGCCTTCTGCCTTCTGCCTTTTGCCTTCTGCCCTGCACCCTGCGCCTTGTGTCACGTCTGTCTCCCATAGCGGTCCTCGAGCCGCACGACGTCGTGCAGCTCGGGAGTGGAGACTTCGAAGATGTCGCAATCCTCGATGGCGGTCATGCGGTGCACGGTCTTGGGTGTGATGTGGACCGATTCCCCGACTTTCATTTCGCGCTGCTCGAGCGCGCCGACGTCGCCAATCTCGAACAGGAGGCGCCCGGACCAGAGAAAAATCGTTTCATCTTTCTGGTTGTGATACTGAAGGCTCAACGCGTGGCCGGCGTTGACATGAATCAACTTTCCGACGTACCGGTCGGTCTTCGCCCAATGCAGCTCGTAGCCCCAGGGCTTGTCAACTCTCGTTACCTCTGACACCGCAAACGCTCCTCTCATGGACCCGCTATCCGCTGGCCGCTACCCGCTCTCCTAGCCTTGATTCGAGCCAATCGGCTCGGCCAAGTCGTTCAATCCCTGCTCGACTTCTGTCGCGGTGCGCGCGACGAGGGCGCGGCTCGCGGCCGCACGCGCGTCGGCCGCGCGCATGCTGCGGATCACGCGCTTGGCGAGAGGGATGGCCGTTGGCGCCATGCTCAATTCGCGCAGCCCGAGTCCGACGAGCAGCGTGAGGAGCACAGGATCGGCAGCCATCTCTCCGCAGACCGCGACCGGAATCCTGGCACGTCGACCTGCTCGCACGACGAGCCGGATCGCCCGCAGAATCGCCGGATGCAGCGGCTCGTAGAGTCGCGACACGCGGTCGTCAGTGCGATCCACGGCCAGGCAGTACTGAATCAGGTCGTTGGTGCCGATGCTGAAGAAGTCCGCTTCCGACGCAAGCAGATCGGCGGTCAAGGCGGCCGACGGCAACTCGATCATGATGCCGATGGGCACGTCCGGTGCCGGCTCGCCTCTCGCGCGGAGTGATTCGGCGGCGCGTGCCACGGCCTTGCGCGCCGCGCGCAACTCTTCGAGACCTGACACGAACGGAAACATGACCCTGAGCGGACCATGTGCCGCGGCGCGCAGCAGTGCGCGCAGCTGCGCTTGAAAGACGTCCTCCGCGGCGAGCATCAGCCGGACGCCGCGCATGCCCATCGGCGCTCGCGAACTGTCGCCGGCCGGCGGTTCTCGCCTGAGCTGTCCCTCGCTCACGTCAAACGTGCGGACGGTGACCCGCCGCGACGCAGCGCTCTCGATCAAGCGGCGATAGGCGTCGTACTGCGCCTCTTCCGTGAGGCTGACGAGCCCGCCTGCCGCGACCGTGCTGAGCAGGCCCTCCGATCGGAACAACCCGATCCCTTCCGCGCCGCGTTCGCGGGCGCGCGCCGCATCGTCGGGCGTCTCGATGTTCGCCTCGAGCCGGATCTCCACGCCATCCTCGGTCACAGCCGGCAGCCCCCGGTACTCGTCGAGCGCCTGCTCGAACGCAATCCGGCGGCAGCGCCGATCTTCGATCTGCTCGAGGGCCTCGGCATCCGGCTCGATCAGGACGTCGCCCGTCGTGCCATCCACCGCGAGGAGCGTGCCGGGGGCGATCATCGCGCTCGCTTGGTGCAGGCCTGCGACAGCCGGCACGTGGAGTGAGCGCGCCAGGATCGCGGTGTGATTGGTCCAGCTACCCGCATCCGTGACAAGCCCAGCGAGGCGCTGCCAGTCGAGCTGCGCAATCACGGACGGCGTGACCTCATGCGCGACGAGCACGAGCGGACCTTCGAGCTCGTTGAAGAGGTCGGTCGGATCGCCGGCCGCACGCAGGTTCATCATGAGGCGGCCGACCACGTCGGCGACGTCACCCTTGCGTTCCCGCAAATACGGATCCTGCGCTTGATCGAAGAACCCCGAAATGTGCTCCAGGGCGCGTTGCAGGGCGGACTCGGCGTTCAGCCGCTCGCCGCGAATGGTTTCGGCCGCGCGATCGACGAGCATCGCGTCGTCAAGCATTAACAATTGAGCGTCGAACAGGTAGGCGTGTTCGGCGCCGGCACTGGCGGCGATGCGCTGCTTGATCTGGTCGACTTGCTGCCGTGACTTGGCGCGAGCGCTGTCGAGCCGCTCGAGCTCGCGATCGACCAGCCACGCGGGCACGCGAAAGCGCAAATCGCGCGTACCGCGCTTGATCACGAGCGCCTTTCCGATCCCAATGCCTGGCGAGACCCCGAGCCCGGTCATGCGCATGGCGTTACCTCGTCGAATCCGCGCTCGACCAGCGCGCACAGCGCTGCAAGCGCCTGTTCTTCATCCGGCCCGGTCGCCGAGATGGTGATGACACTTCCCTGCGCGGCCGCCAGCAACAGCAGTCCCATGATGCTCTTGCCGTCCATGTCACGGCCGCCGCGGGCCACGCGGATCCGCGACGCGAATCCGCTGGCAGTGTGAACGAACCGCGCCGCCGCTCGCGCATGCAGCCCGAGCGGGTTCACGACGGTCACCGCGCACGACGTCACCCTTTCTCCCCGCGAAGGAGATCGGACGCAATCCAGATGGCGTTGCGGCCATCCTCGCGAATCTCGCGCGCCAGCGTAATCAGGTCGCCCTGCTTCGACGTGCGCGCCAACTTGATCAGCATCGGAAGGTTCACGCCGGTGATGACTTCGACCTCCGCGCTCACGAACGTCACCGCCAGGTTGGCCGGCGTTCCACCAAACAGGTCCGTCAGCACTAACACACACGCCGGTCCATCGTTCGCGCCAGCTGACGCCTGCACGCGCCCGATCGCCTGTCCGATCTCTTCCTTGGCGTGCTCGACATCGTCATGCCAGCCAATCGAGACCGCGGCAAAGTGCGGCAGATCGCCAACGATCATCTCGGCCGAGTTCACCAGCTCCGCGGCGAGCTGCCCATGCGTGACGACGACGACGCCTAGTTTCATAGTGTTTGTGTTGTCCGCGGCCTCAATCGAAGGCGATATCCCGGTGCTTCACACGAATCTGAACGTCCTGCATCCCGGTTAGCCCTCGCTTGAGCGCCTCCGCGATAGCGACCGATCGATGCCGGCCACCCGTACAGCCGATGCCGATCGTGAGGTACGCCTTCCCTTCCTTGACGTACTGCGGGATCAGGAACTTCAGCAGATCGAGCGTGTGACGTAGAAAGTCGGCGGTCGCCTCCGATCGGTCCAGGTAACGGCGCACCTCGCGATCGCGTCCCGTTCGCGGGCGCAAGTTGGGCACGAAATGCGGGTTCGGCAGGAAGCGGACGTCGAACAACAGGTCGGCATCGACCGGGATCCCATGCTTGAAGCCGAAGCTCAAAACCGTGACGACCAGCTGTGTGCCGGGCGCGCGGCCGCTCGCGACGTTCGTAAACACGTGCCGCAGTTCGTGCACCGTCATGGCCGACGTATCGACAACATGATCGGCGAGCCTGCGAATGGACCGCATCGCCTTTCGTTCTTCGCGGATGCCCTCGATCGCGGATCCACCGGGCGCGAGCGGGTGGGGCCGCCGCGTTTCGCTGAACCGCCGCACCAGTGTGCCCTCGGCCGACTCGAGGAAGATCAGAACTGGGTTGAGGTTTCTCATCCCTTTGAGCCGCCGGTAGACGGCCGGGAAATCCTTGAGCAACCGCCCTTCTCTGACGTCGACGACGACTGCAGCGCGTGAGATCTCGCTGCCCGCACGAAGCGTCAGCTCGGCCAGCATGGGCAGCAGCGTGACCGGAAGATTGTCCACGCAGAAATACCCAAGATCCTCGAGCGCTCGAATCGCCTGTGACTTCCCGGACCCGGAAAGCCCGGTGAGGACGACGAACCGCGAGCTAACCGCCGTTCGCGCCGCCCTTCTGGCTGCGTGCCTCTTTTCGCGCAACTGAGTGAGTCCTTCTGCCTTCTGCCTTCTGCCTTCTGCCTTTTACCCTACATGTTTCAAATGTCTTCCCCGTAGTCCAACTCCGGCACGTTCTGCTCGCGCGCCGCTTCGAGCTGCTCGTTCAATCGCTCGACGAGCCGCCGGGCCGCGTGGTGACCGCGCGCGCGAAGCAGCTGATTGCGCGCCGCGACTTCCACCAGGATCGCGATGTTCCGTCCCGGCGCGACCGGCATGCGGATCATCGGAATGCGTATCCCCAGCAGCTCGTAGTAACGCTCATCCAGCCCGAGCCGGTCGTATTCGCGGCCGTGCTCCCATCGCTCGAGTTGCACGACCAGCTCAACTCGCTTCGACGTGCGCGTCGAGGCCACGCCGAACAAATCCTGGACGTTGATCAGCCCGAGCCCGCGGACCTCGATGTGATGGCGGGTCAGCTCAGGGCAGCTGCCGAGCACGAACGACTGCGCGCGACTGCGGATCTCGACGGCATCGTCGGCGACGAGGCGATGGCCGCGCACGACGAGGTCCAGCGCGCATTCACTCTTGCCGATCCCGCTTTCCCCGATCACGAGCACGCCGAGGCCGAGAATATCCATCAGCACGCCGTGGATCACGCCTCGCGCGGCGAGATACGTGTCGAGCACCGCTGACAGACGCGACATGGCTTCGGGTGTCGCGACCCGCGTGCGGAGCAGCGGGATTCTCGCACGGTCTGCCTCGATGGCCATTTCGGGCGGTGGCGCGAAGCCGTCGGTGAGCAGCAGGCACGGCAGCTCGTGATCCATGACGCGCTTCAGCACCATCGTCCGATCCGCGCTGCTCAAGCCCTCGAGATATCGCACTTCGCTTTCACCGAATACGAGCACGCGTCCGCCGCGCAGGTACGCGTCGAAGCCTGACAGCGCCAGCCCGGTCTTCTGTGTGTGGGGGATGGTAATCCGGCGCGTCAACCCGTCGGCGCCGGCCAGCAGTTCCAGGTCGAGGGCGCGGGAATCGGCGAGGTCGCGTAGCACCGTTGCGACGGTAACCCCGCCGGGCTCGTTGCTTTCGGTGTCCGTCACAGCTACAAGCTATCCCAGATCTCTTGTCCGTGGCTTAGTCCGGCTCAATCAGCCCGTAATTTCCGTCGCTCCGCCGATACAAAATGCTCACGGCGTCTGTGTCGGCGTTTCGGAACACCACGAACGACTCGCCGGCCGAACCAACCCGCAACGCGGCGTCTTCGACCGACATCGGCTTGACGGCGTAACGGGTGGCGCGAATGACCCGCCGGTTGTTATTCGGTTCGCGCGCTGCCGATGTGACTGGCTGGCGCGGTCCGGCGCCACGGCGTTTGCGCTCCCGCCATTTTCCCTTGAGCGTCTGGGCCTGCTGCTCGATTTTTGCGGCCGCATCGCGGATCGCGACGGCCCAACTGGTACCCTCCCCGAGCCCGCGCATCATGTGGTCGCCGCGGGCGTGCAACACGATTTCGGTCCGGTGGCGGTACTTTTCCTTGGTCAGGATGACCTGTCCGGAAATCGCGTTGTCGTTGAGGAGGCGCTCGAGCTTGGCGAGTCTACGTTCGATGAGTGCGCGAAGTAATTCGTCGATTTCGATATGCCGGCCGGTGATATCAAGGCGCATGGTGCAGCTTCCAGCTTCCGGCTTCCAGCGTTCCAACCGCTAACCCAGCGCTGCAGTGCTGGGAGCTGGAGGCTGGCAGCAGAAAGGTCTCAGAAAAGCACTTTCCGTTGGTTGGATGTCGGGATTTTCAGTTCCTCCCGATATTTGGCGATCGTCCGCCGCGCCAGCATCAGTCCTTCCTTCTGCAGGATGCTCACGATCTTGGAGTCGCTGAGCGGCTTGCGGGGGTCCTCGTTCTCGATGATCTTCCGGATGCGCTGCTTGATCGTCACCGACGACACGCTCTCGCCGTACGAGCTGCTGATGCCGCTGTGGAAGAAGTACTTCATTTCGAACACGCCTTGCGGCGTGTGCATGTACTTGTTGTTCACCACGCGGCTGACCGTCGACTCGTGCATGCCGATGTCGTTCGCCACATCACGGAGCACCAGCGGGCGCAGGTACTCGATCCCGTGATCGAGGAATTCCCGCTGAAAATTAATGATGCTGGTCGCAACCTTGTGGATGGTCTTCTGCCGCTGATCGACAGACTTGATCAACCACAGCGCGGACCGGAACTTGTCTTTCACGTAGGCGCGTGTCTCGTCGCTCGACTCGCCACCGCTCTTGTCGAGCAGCCGGCGGTAGACCGGGCTGATGCGCAGCTGCGGCAGACCTTCCTCGTTCAGCGCGGCCACGTACTGATCCTCAACCTTGACGATATAGACGTCAGGAATGACGTACTGGGACTGCGTCGGGTTGTAGCGGCTGCCGGGCTTGGGATCGAGATTGCGGATGATCTCGATGTGTTCTTTGAGATCCTCGATCGTCATCCCGAGCTTGCGAGCGATCTCCGGCACCTGATGGTTCTGTAGTAGCCGAAGGTGTTCAGTGACGATTTTTTCTGACGGCGTCCCCTCGAGCCCGATGTGGCGAATCTGCAGCCACAAGCATTCCTGAAGATCGCGGGCGGCGACGCCAATCGGATCGAATGTCTGCACGTGCTGCAGAGCGCTCTCGACGTCGGCAACGGACCACTCGCCCATAGCCGCAATCTCTTCGACCGAAGCCACCAGATAGCCGTCGTCGTCGAGATTGCCGATGATCGCTTTGCCGATGTCGCGCAGCTGGTCGTCGCTCGTTTGCAGCGACAGCTGCCACAACAGGTGATCCGACAGCGAACCGGTCGTCGAGAGCGTGTTCTCGATCGGCGGGAGCTCTTTGACTTCGGACGGTGTCCGCGATCGGTAGCCGTCGTCCAGATAATCGCCGAAGAAGTATTCGTAGTCGGCGTCGTCCCACGCGTCGGACTTTTCCGCGGCAGGCTTTTCAGCTTCCGGTTTCTCGGCCTGCTGCTGCTCCGCGGGCTGCAGTTCCTCAGTGGGCACTTCTTCGAGGAGAGGGTTTTCGACCATCTCCTGGTTCAGCAGGTCGGACAGCTCGAGCGTGGACATCGGCAGCAGCTTGATCGCTTGCTGCAGCGATGGCGTCAGAATGAGCTTCTGAACGAGTTTGGTGTGTAGCCTCTGCTGAATCGCCATGAACGAATGCGGTTATCTCTTACCCAAGTTTAGTCCAATCGGAAGTCTGCGCCGAGGTAAATCCGCTTAACCTCCTCGTCGGCGGCCAAACTGTCGGGGGTTCCGCTCCGGAAAATCACCCCATCGTGCACGATGTAGGCGCGATCGGTGATTTTCAGCGTTTCACGCACGTTGTGGTCGGTAATCAAGACGCCAATCCCTCGCCCTTTCAGGTGAAAGATGATCTCTTGAATATCGGATACGGCAATCGGGTCGATGCCGGCGAACGGCTCGTCGAGCAGCATGAACTGTGGAGAGATTACCAGAGCACGGGTGATTTCGACGCGCCGCCGCTCGCCGCCCGACAGCGTGTACGCTGGAGATTTGGCCAGCGGCGTCAGCGACAGCTCGGCTAGCAGATCGCGCAAACGCGCGCGCCGGTCCGCGCCATTCGGCGCGACGGTTTCGAGGATGGCAAGGATGTTCTGCTCGACTGTCAGCCCGCGAAAGATCGAGGCTTCCTGCGGAAGGTAGCCAATTCCTTTCCGCGCGCGGATGTACATCGGATCGTCGGTGACGTCGGCGCCGTCAAGCAGGACGCGTCCCGAGTCGGGCGCCGTGAGGCCGACAACCATCGAGAACGTCGTCGTCTTGCCGGCGCCGTTCGGCCCGAGTAGTCCAACGACTTCGCCGGACGCGATCTCGAGGCTGACGCCTTTCACGACTGTCCGCCCGCTGTACGACTTCGTGAGGTCGCGCGTGCGCAGCGTCGCCATTCAGTTTCGAAGTTCCGCGGGGCAGGCGTCGAGCGGTTTCGAGCGGAAGTTGGCGAGGCCCGACAGACCCTCGACCAGCAGGCTGTCATCCTTGCGCCGGTAGGTCATCGTGTTGCCGTCGGTCTGCTTGCACGCGCCTTGTGAGTCCTTTTGGATGCCGACGACCGGGTCGCCCGTCAGGACGTAGACGTCGTTGGACGTCGTGTAAACGAGATGCTTGCCGACGGCATAGAGCGTGTCCAGCTTCACGCTGACATTGGCGTCCGCCTCGATGCGTTCCAGCTCGCCGCCGCCCTCTTTGAGGAACAAGTCAATCCGGTTGCCGCTCATGTCTCCCTGGATGTTGGTCAGCTGCGCCTTGGCCGGTGCCGTCGCCGTGTACGTCGCCAGCCGCTTCGCATCGTCGTAAACAAGCATGTCACCCGAGGCGCGCGTTTCTGACGGCTTGCGAGTCTTGGTTTTGGGATCGTCGTCGGTCAGCATCATGACGGTTCGCACATTCGTGCGAGCCGTCAGGTTGCCAGTCTTGTCGTTCAGAACGATGGTGTCGCCGGAGATGCGGGATCCGTTCTCCTGCCACATGAACGCATTTCCCGTGTACGTCGCTTCGCCGACGCCATCATAAGCCAGGCGGTTGGCGGTGACTTTCACTGGTTGATCCTGTTTCAACATCACCGGCATCCGCGTGGCGTTGTTCCCGTCGCCCTTTTTCTGCGGCTTGATGATGCTTTTCACTTCAGTGTCGGCGTTCAACTTCTCGGTCGAGGGTGACACCTGAATGTTGAGCGCCTCGACGCGGAGCTGCGGGTTGTTGAGGATTGGACCGGTGCCAGCATCTCCCTTCGAGGGAGATAAGTCGAGTTGGTCTTTGTCGATGTTGTAGAGCGCGCGCGGGGCGTCGGCAACAAGCTGTCCGTCCTCGAAATGCGCGTTGCCGCGAAAGTCGGCACGTTCGATCGGGCCGAGCCCTGGCTTGGTATCGACGATCAGCCGCTGCGAGCGCGCCTTGCGCTCGCCGGCCGGGGTCTTGCCGTTCGCTGGCCGCGTTTCGGAGAACTCGGTCCCGCCTTCGAAGACGGCGTTTTGCAGACCTTGCCCCGCGGCGCCGGTCGCACGAAGCGTCGATGATCGAATCTGCCGCGCGGGCGCTCCCGCTTCCGCCGGCAGATCGACTTGAACTTTGTCGACGGCGTTCAGGCTCGTGACGGTCGCGCCGTCGGGAGACATGCCGATGTCGATCGTCGACGCGCCGATCCGGCGTCCCGCTGCACCGGCGGAACCCACGAACTCGACGACGCTGTTTGTCATCAGCTTGGCGCTTTGCAGCGTCCGGCCGTCAGGAGCGTTCGTGAGATCGATGTCCTTCGCGCTCATCGACGGCGCGCCCGCCGTCGTGCTCGTCACGCGGCTCTGCTCGCGCAGAATCATTTGCAGGATCTTCTCGCCGGTCTCGTCGAGGTTGGCCTGGATTTGAACCGCTTCCAACGTTCGGCCCTCGGCCACGATCTTCGCGTTCTTTTCAAGCCTGAAATAGTTGTCCGATCGTGCGAAGCCTGCGCGGTCCGCACTGCCTTCCATGGCACCGGCACCCTTGTCGTCGGGGGGCACGACAACGTGCGCCTTCTCGAGCAACCAGAAGACGTTGTTCTTTTCGTTGTACGTCGCACCGATGCTCGTGCCTGTCATCCGTCCTTTGGTGAACTCGACCGCGCCAGGAATTCGAAACAACCCCTGCGCCTTGTCGTAGTTCGCCTCGGCCCCGGTCACGACGATCCCGCTCGCGGTTTCCAGCCGAAAATGACCAACAATCCTTCCGACGTTCACGGTTTGCGATTGGCCTTGCGGTGAGAGGATTTCCGCCTCGTCGCCGGTGACGGTGACGGGCTTACCGTCCTTGTCGGTGAGATTGAGCTTGACGCCGAACGCCTTGGTCTTGCCGTCGGCGTAGGTCATCTGTTTTTCGAAGTGCACCGACGACACGACCTTGTCGTCCTTGAAGCTCCTGGCGACGCCCGGCCCGGTTTCCGACATCGCTTTGGGATCGCTGACGGAGACAGCGCTGCCCGGCGGCTGCGACACCAGCGCGCGCTGCCGCATGGCATAGATAACCACGCCGGCAAAGACGATCACGAAGCCGGCTATGAGGAGCCGGGCAACTTTCTGCCACCGCACCCTTTTATTCTAACGCTTTGATGTCAGCGACGCTGAGCTCGAGGTAGGTCTCACCCTGGTATTCGTTGCGTTCGAGCGAGAACGCGAGGTTCACGCCTGCGCGGTTTTTCTCGAGGAAATCAGCCTGCTCCGCGGCGCGCCAGGCAATCGCGCGAAAGCGACGTCCATCCTGGTTGAACGTCATCGAGAGATGGCGGTCCTTGATCGACCGGGGACCGTCGACGATCTCCACCGGACCGGCGTGAAAGATTGGCCGCGGATTGCCCATTCCGAACGGGCCGAGGGAGTCCAGTCCGCGGACGAGATCCGGCGTAATCGCCTTGAGGCTGAGCGGTCCGTCAATCCTGAGGCGAGGCCGCAGTTGATCCGGTTCCAGGACGTCGTCGGCGTAGGCATTGATCCGGGCTCGGAACTCCGGCACGCGCGCCGCTTCCATCGTCAACCCCGCCGCTTGCTTGTGCCCGCCAAACCGCACGAAGACGTCAGCGCAGTGCTCGAGCGCCGCCAGCATGTCGAAGTCCGGAATGCTGCGGCACGAACCGTGAGCGACCTCCCCATCCACGGACAACACGATGGCGGGTTTGTGATAGGTCTCGACCAGCTTCGACGCCGCAATGCCGATGACTCCACGGTGCCAGCCGTCGCCGCCAACCACCAGCACGTTGTGAGCACCCACTGCGGGATCGGTTTCAATGGCCTTGCGCGCTTGCGTGACGAGATCAGCTTCCTCTTGCTGACGACGCAGGTTTTCGTCGTTCAGCTGCTGCGCGAGTGCTCTGGCTTCGTCGGCCATCGCTTCATCGGTCGCCAGCAGCAGGCGCGTCGCGATGTCAGGTGTGCTCATCCGGCCTGCGGCGTTGACGCGAGGCGCAAGCATGAACGCGACCTGGTAGCTGTCGATGGTCTTCCCTGCTAACCCAGACGCTTCGAGAAGCGAACGCAAGCCGATCGTGTGGGGACCACGCGACAAGGAGGCCAGCCCGAAGCGGGCGATGACGCGATTCTCTCCAACGAGCGGGACGACGTCCGCTAAGGTGCCCACGGCGGCGACCTTGACAAACGCCGTCAGCCACTTGCTCTTGCCGGCACGGCTGCAGAGCGCCTGCACGACTTTCAGAGCAACGCCGACGCCTGCCAGATATTTGTCCGGGTAGCTGCAGTCGTGGCGCTTTGGATTGATAACGGCGACAGCGTCCGGCAGCGTACCTTCCGGTTCATGGTGATCCGTGATGATCAGGTCGATGCCGAGCTCGCGCGCCCGGCGGGCCGCATCCGCGCTGCGAATGCCGCAATCGACCGAGACGATGAGCTGAACGCCGTCAGTGTGCAATCGCTCGATCGCCGCAGCCTGCAGACCGTAACCGTCGCGAAGGCGCTCTGGGATGAAGTGGACGACAGTACCGCCGAGCATCTCGAGGGCGCGGCGCAGGATCACGGTCGAGGTGATGCCATCCACATCGTAGTCGCCGTGCACAGCAATACGTTCACCGCGCGCCAGCGCCTGCTCGAGGCGGACGACGGCGCGTTCCATATCCATCAGCCGAAATGGGTCGTGCAGATGATCGAGGGAAGGATGGAGGAACCGTTCAGCTGCCGACGGATCGCTCAGTCCGCGCAGGCACAGCAGTCGCGCGACGGTCGGGTGAAGGTTCAGAGCCGCCGCCAGGACCGCTGCCTGCCCGTCGTCGCACGGGAGATGATTCCAGAGGAGCGTCTTCACGGGGCCGGCCGAAAATCGGTTGGTTTCTTTTCGGCGTCGACAAACGCAATGCCTTCCGACCCCATCCGCCGGAACTTGTCGTAGCGTGCCGCCAGCCGCTCGTCGTTGGTCATCAGCGACAGCTCGCCGAGCGCCTGTGCGAGCGCCTGATCGACTAACGCGGTCGCTGAGTCGTAATCGTTGTGGCCGCCGCCGAGCGGCTCGGGCACGATCGCGTCCACTAATCCCAGCTCCAGCAGATCCGGTGCGGTGATCTTCAACGCCGCGGCCGCTTCGACTTTCTTGTTGGCGTCGCGCCACAGGATCGCCGCGCAGCCTTCAGGTGGAATGACGCTGTAGACGGCAAACTCCTGCATCAGCACGCGGTCGCCGATGGCTATACCCAACGCGCCGCCGCTGCCGCCCTCGCCACACACGACCACAACGATGGGGACCTCGAGCATGATCATCTCGCGAAGGTTGAAGGCAATGGCTTCGGCAACACCGCGTTCCTCTGATTCGACTCCAGGGTACGCCGCGGGCGTATCGATGAACACGATGATGGGCCGGCCAAACTTCTGCGCGAGCTGCATCACGCGGAGCGCCTTGCGGTAGCCTTCCGGCCGCGCATAACCAAAGTTGCGAAAGATCTTCTGTTTGGTGTCCCGGCCCTTCTGGTGGCCAACGACGGCGACGGGCTGGCCGCGGTAGGTGGCGAGTCCGGCGACGATGGCGTGATCGTCCGCGAAGCGGCGATCGCCGTGCAGCTCGTCGAAGCCGGTGAACAGCCGTTCAACGTAGTCAAGTGTGTTCGGCCGCGTCGGGTGGCGCGCGACCAGGACACGCTGCCACGGAGTCAAATTCGCGAACAGCTCGGCACGGATCTCGTCGGCCCGCTTCCGCAGGGTGTCGATCGATCGCTCCCGTTCAGGCGTTCGCGGCAGCATGCTCAAGGCTTCGATTTCCTTGAGCAGGACGCCAATCGGTTCTTCGAATTCAAGGAGATCAGGCATATCGGGACTATGTCGCGTCTCGCGGCTCGCGGCTCGCGGCTCGGAGCTCGCAGCTAGCGGCTCGCCCTTGACACACCGAGAACCCGCGGCCAGCGAACAGCGAACAGCGAGCAGCGGCAGGCTTCACTTCAACACCACCGATCCCTGTCCGCACAACTGCTCGACCTCGGCGACGAGTCGCTCCGTTGGTTTGACCCGCTGCATCACATCGGCGCGGACGCGCAGCGGACCGTTGTCCCCTTTGACGTCGACCTCGAGATACACGCGGCGATCGCCCCGATGGCGCGACAACAGCTCGGCGAGCGCCTCGAAGGTCGATCGGCTGTTGAGCGTCGGCTTCACGTGAATCGCGATCTCGCGCGTCGTCCGCTCTACCAGCGCCGCCATTGGCAGCAGCTCCGCGGCGACGAGTCGAGCTGTTTCGTCGTCTTTTTCGAGCTTGCCACGAACCAGCAGCATCGCGTCCGCTTCGATTAGCGTCGCATGCTTTGCGAAAGCCTCGGGAAAGACGACGACTTCGACGCTGCCGTCCACGTCGTCGAGCATGAAGACCGCCATGCGGTCGCCCTTTCGGGTTTTCAAGGCTCGAAGCCCGGAGACGATGCCGGCAATCCAGATGTCCGCTTCGGACCCGGTGAGCTCGCCGATGCGGTGTGCGCCGAAGACAGCGAGATCCTTCGCGAACCGCTCGAGCGGATGGCCGCTCATGTAAAAGCCGAGCGCTTCCTTCTCGCCCGCCAGCTGCTGCGCTTCGGTCCACGCCGGTGCATCGGGCAACGGGACCGTGCTTGCCGGCTCGTCATCGTTGACGAGATCGAAAAACGAGACCTTCCCGTCCTCACGATTGCGCTGTTGCCGGCCACCATGTTCAAGCGCTTTGTCCACGGCGTTGAAGAGCCGGGCGCGGCCAAGCGCGATTGGCTGATCGGACGGCACGAGCGAGTCGAGCGCGCCTGCTTTGATCAAGCTCTCGAGCACGCGCTTGTTGACGAGACGGAGATCGACGTGTTCGCAGAGCGTATATATCGATTCCAGGCGCCCGATCTGACGCCGGACGTCGAGAATGGATAGCACGGCGCCTTCGCCGACGTTCTTGACGGCACACAGACCGAACCGAACGCCGCCTTCGACCACCGAGAACGCGAGCTCACTCGCGTTCACGTCGGGCGGCAGAATCCGTACGTCAAGCTCGCGGCACTCGCCGAGATACATCGCGAGCTTTTCGGTGTTGGCGGCTTCAATCGTGAGCAGCGCCGCGACGAAGTGGCGAGGATAGTTCGCCTTCAACCATCCCGTTTGATACGCGAGTAGCGCGTAGGTCGTCGAATGCGACTTGTTGAAGCCGTATCCGGCGAAGTATTCCATCAGATCGAAAATCTTGGTGGCCTTTTTCTCGTTGATGGCGTTGGTCCGCGCTCCGGTCATGAACGCTTCGCGCTGCTTGGCCATGACCTTCGGGTCTTTCTTGCCCATCGCCTTGCGGAGCACGTCAGACTGGCCCATCGAGAATCCTGCCAGGACGGCGGCAATGCGCATGACCTGTTCCTGGTAGGCGATGACGCCGTACGTGTCCGACAGGATCGGCGCGAGCTGCGGAAGCTCGTACTTGACCTCGGTCTTGCCCTGCTTGCGCGCGACGAAGTCGTCCACCATTCCGCTCTTGAGCGGACCGGGCCGATAGAGCGCGTTCAGCGCGATCAAGTCGTCGAGGCGCTCTGGCTTGGCCTTTCGCAGCAGCTCGCGCATGCCGGAACTCTCGAACTGGAACACGCCGTAGGTCTGACCGTCGCTGAAGAGCTGATAGGTCTTGCGATCGTCGAGCGGCAGCGCATCGATGTCGATCTCGACGCCCTCGGTCCGCTTGATCTCTTCCAGCGCGTCGCGGATGAGCGTCAGCGTGCTGAGCCCGAGGAAGTCCATTTTCAGCAGCCCAACGCGCTCGACTTCTTTCATCGCCCACTGCGTGACGATTTCGTCCTTCTGGCTCTTGTAGAGCGGTACGAACTCGGTCAGCGGTTTGGGCGCGATGACCACACCAGCGGCGTGGACGGACGCGTGTCGGGTCATGCCTTCGAGCCGCCGCGCGACGCCGAGCAGCTCCTTCACCCGCTCGTCCTTCTGCTCCATCTCCTTGAGTGCAGGGTTTTGCTCCAGCGCTTTTTCGAGCGTCATGTCCAGCGCCGCCGGCACCGCCTTGGCAACCTTGTCGGCGTCCGCGTACGGGATATCCATGACGCGCGCGACGTCGCGCACCACCGCGCGGGCCTTCATCGTGCCGAACGTGATGATCTGCGCGACGTTCTCACGTCCGTACTTCCGCGTGACGTAGTCGATGACCTCGCCGCGGCGTCGCTCACAGAAATCGATGTCGATATCGGGCAGCGACACGCGCTCAGGATTCAGGAAGCGCTCGAAGATCAGGTCGTACTCGATGGGATCGACGTCGGTGATCCTGAGGCAATACGCGACGAAGCTGCCGGCGGCCGAACCGCGGCCCGGACCGACCGGAATCCCCTGCTCGCGCGCGTAGCGGATGAAGTCCCAGACGATCAGGAAGTACCCGGGGTACTTCATCTGCTTGATCATCTCGACTTCATACGTGAGACGCCGCTCGTACTCGTCGATGGTGTGGCGAAGCACGCCACGCGCCTGAAGCTCGCGCAGCCGCGGGAGCCGGTGCTCGAAGCCCTCGCGGACCACGTGCTCGAAGTACTCGTCGAGCGAGAAGCCAGCCGGCACGTCGAAGTTCGGCAGATGGTTCGTGGACGATGAGAGGTCCACGCGACACCGTTCGGCGATCCGGACGGTGTTCGCGATCGCTTCCGGAAACTCCGAGAAGATGGCCGCCATCTCGTCGCCGGTCTTCAGATAAAACTGATCGCCGTGATACCGGAGGCGCTCAGTGTCGTTGACCGTCTTGCCGGTTCCGATGCAGAGCAGAATGTCGTGGGGCCGGTGGTCTGAGTTCTTCAGATAGTGGACGTCGTTCGTGCACACCAGCGGCAGCCCGAGATCCGACGCAATCGGCACGAGTCCGCTGTTGACGACCTGCTGCTCCTCGATGCCCTGAAACTGCATCTCGAGGAAGAAGTTCCCGCTACCAAGAATGTCGCGATAGGTCGCCGCGGCCTGCGTCGCGCGCGCCATCTGCTCGGTCCGGATACCGGTTGCGACTTCTCCCTTGAGGCAGCTGCTCAGGCCGATGAGTCCCTTGGCGTGCGCAGCGAGCAGGTCTTTGTCGATGCGCGGCTTGTAGTAGAACCCCTCGGTGTAGCCGGCTGACACCAGCTTGATGAGGTTGTGATATCCCTCGAGCGTTTCCGCGAGCAGCACCAGATGATTCGCCGTCTCGCCTGGCGTTCCGCTCTTCTGCCGCCGATCGCCGGGGGCCACATACACTTCGCAC
>Ga0209382_10005306_pt1 | contig 16820 bp, 16 predicted proteins | sample SoiMetdeltSBSDD5_FD_187599 | JGI IMG/M metagenome (GOLD analysis project Ga0209382, IMG submission 187599) | Bulk soil microbial communities from a Populus tree surrounding site in Tennessee, USA - Soil MetaG P. deltoides SBSDD5 (SPAdes) (version 2) | ecosystem: Environmental > Terrestrial >...
TGGTCGGTGATAAGCATGAGATAGTCGCTAGTCGCTAGGCACACCAGAGCGAAGGTCTTGAATCATGGGCGTGCCGCGGGCAGACCCGACCAAGGTCGGCCGGAAAAGCTGAAGGCTGACGACAATCAGCCTTCAGCTGATAGTGGGAGCGGCAGGCGTGCGCCGGCCGGAATGCGCGAAGCCGGCATCACGCCGGGGCGTCTCAGTGCTCGATATGGAAGCCGCTCTCTTCGAGTTCCTTTTCCGCGCGCTTGCTGCCGTCCTCTTCGACGACACGTCCGTCGAACAGGTGAATGCTCCGGTCGGCGTGCCGCGCGTAGCGCGGATCGTGCGTCACCATGCAGATCGTCGCGCCCTCACGGTGCAGTTCGCGGAGCAACTCCATGACGGCCTCGCCGTTCTTGGAGTCGAGGTTTCCGGTCGGCTCGTCCGCCAGCAGGATCGACGGGGCGCCTGCAACGGCCCGCGCGACGGCGACGCGCTGCTGCTGACCGCCCGAGAGCTGGCTGGGCAAGTGCTTGGCGCGGTGCGCCATGCCCACCTTCTCGAGTGCCGCCATGACGCGCTCCTTACGTTCGGCCGACTTCATGCCGCGATACGTCAACGGCAGCTCGACGTTCTCGTACACGTTGAGATCGCCGATCAGGTTGAAGCTCTGGAAGATGAAGCCAATCTCGCGGTTGCGGACGCGAGCGCGTTCCGACAGCGGGAGATCCGCAACGGCCTTGCCGTTCAGCGTGTACTTCCCTTCGGTGGGGGAGTCGAGCAACCCGAGAATCGACAGAAGCGTGGACTTACCGCAGCCCGACGGCCCGGCGATCGCAATGTACTCCCCGCTCTTGATCTCGAGGTGGATGCCCGCCAGAGCGTGCGTCTCCACCTCATCGGTGAAGAACACTTTCGTGACGCCATCGAGGTGGATAAGAGTGTGCGCGGCAGTGTTCATCATCGCTCCTTGTTTTTCGTCGGGGGTAGTTGCTAATCGCTGTCAGCCGTCAGAAACGTTTGGCGCGTCAAAAAGTTAACCGTTCGGCAGCCAGCTCAGTTGAGCTTGACCCTGTCAAACTGATCGTACGAAGACATATCCGAAAGAATGACCTGATCGCCGGGTTGTAGGCCTTCCCGGATTTCGATCTTGTCCACCGAGCTGCGCCCGAGCACCACTTTGGTGCGATGCGCCTCGCCATTGGCGTCCAGCTTGAAGAGCGTAATCGTGCTCTCCTCCTGTCCGAACGCCGGCCGTCCAACAAAAATCACGTTATCCAGTTTCTCGAGCCGAACGGTCCCGTCGACGCTCAAGTCCGGGCGGGCGCCTGGAGGAAGCGCACCCTCTAGAGTGACGTCCACGCCCACCGTTCCGTTGGCCGACGCCGGATCGATGCGTGAGACGCGGCCGGCGACCTCGCCGTTGCGCGTGTCGACCGTCGCCAGCTGGCCAATCCTGATGTCCTTGGTCTGGGTTTCCGCGATTCGCAGTTCGGCCTTCAACACCGTCGGATCGGCTACGCGAGCGACCTGCTGATTCGCTTGCACCGACGCGCCTTCTTCGACCGGTAGCAGCTGCAGCACGCCATTCATGCCGGCCTTGACGTTGAGATCGTCGAGCTGCTTGAGCACGAGATCGTAGGCGGCGCGCTTCTGATTCACGTCGGCTTCCTGCGGCGCGATCTGCGACTTTATCCCAGCCTTGGCGATCTCGAGCTGCTGTTGGGCGATGGTCAGGCGATTCTTCAATTCGGCCGCCTGGCCCTGATACTTCTTGAGCGTCAGCATCGAGATCAGATCGGACTTGAACAGCTCCTCGTTCGCCGAGAGCTCGAGCCTGGCTTGGTTGTAGTTGGACTCGGTGGTCGCCACCGCGGCTTGCTGCGTCAGGAGATCGCTCTCGAGGCTGGCGCGGCGATTCTCGAGTGCCGCCTGGGCGGACTTCCACGCCAGCTCTGCAGTTACCGCCGCCTGCTTGAGATCGGGATTGCTCATGACGAGGATCACGCTCGTCGGCGTGACCGTCGCGCCCGGCCGAAGCAAGCGCTTCTCGATGCGGCCGGAGGTCGTCGCCGTGATCCAGCGAATGTTTTCCGGCACCAAAGTGCCCGAGCCGCGAACTTGCCGCGTGAGTTCGCCGCGCTTGACAGTATCAACCCACACGGTCGCGCGCTCGACGCCCGGAGCGGCTGGCCGCAGCTGCGAGACGCCAAAAGTGACCAGGGCCAGAACGACGACCGCGGCGGCCCCGAGAAGGATGCGGCGAACCTTTTTCCGACGTTTGACTTCGGGTGGACGAGCGATATCAACCATCTAATTTATGCCTCTGGACTGCGACGGGCAGAAAACACGCCCGGCGTCAGTGCAGATTAGCCAAACGGTGTGCCACAAGAGCCAGCGCCCGTAAAGTGCTGTAATGCTATGGTTTCGCCGGCTCGCCCGCCATTGCATTCGACCCTCAGCTGCCCGAATCCGATAACATCTCGTCCCGGATCCGAACACCCTCTCAACGTCCCGTGGCTGGCCTTCGAGCAAAACGCGCCCAGCCCTCGATTCGCTTGGGTCGGTGGATTGGACGAAGGTGCCAACGCTCTGGTTTAGAACAATTTGCAGGAATTTAATTTGATTTGACAAAGCAAAATATTTTGTGAACGATCGCGCATGGCCTCGGCAGCGGATGCGGCGCGCGAGTTGATGACGCTATACCCCCGCATCTACTTCGCGTGTCACACCCGCCACGTGCGCGATCCGCAGACTCAATACCTCCTCAGCCGGCACCAGGCCTCAGTTCTCGATCACCTCGATGATGTGGATGCCATCACGCTGAACGGGTTGGCGCGCCACATGGGAGTGACGCCGGGCACGATGTCGCTGACGATCGATCGCCTCGAACGGAAGGGTTACGTCGCCAGGGGGCGCGACGCGACCGATCGGCGTCGGGTGCTGGTGCGGTTGACGTCCGCAGGGGTGCGTGTGAAGGAGGCGAGCTCGGTGCTCGATCACCCGCTCGTCGAGGCAATGATGGCGCGCCTGACCGACGCCGAGCGCGAGGCCGCCATTCGCGGCCTGGCGCTGCTGGCCGATGCCGCCCAGACGCAGATGGCCGAGCGGTCCGGCGCATCGGTCCCGACACGGAGGGCACCATGAAGTGGCTATTGCTCGCGCTCCTCGTCGTCGTCCTGCTCGTTGTCGTCGTCCTGGTTGTGGGATGGACGTTGCCAGTGGCTCATGTCGCGTCCCGCAGCGCGTCGTTGAACGCTCCGCCTGAGGCGGTGTGGCGCATGATCACTGACATCGATGCGTTTCCCTCGTGGAGGGACGGCGTCCGCAACGTGGAGCGACTGCCCGATCGGAACGGATATCCAGTCTGGGTAGAAGATGGAACCACCGGACGGATCACGCTGGCCGTGGAACGGAGCGAGCCTCCTCACACGTTGGTGACGCGGATCGCGGATCCGGATCTGCCATTCGGCGGAACGTGGACGTACACGATCACCCCGACATCGAACGGCTGCACGCTGACGATCACAGAGAACGGCGAGATCTACAACCCGGTGTTTCGGGCCATGGCTCGCTTCGTTTTCGGCTATGAGTCGACACTAGCGAGCTATTTGGAAGGACTGAAAAAGGCAGAAGGCAGATCGCAGAAGGCAGAAGGCAGATCGCAGAAGGCAGAAGGCGGACTGCAGAAGGCAAAGTGAATGGGATACGACGCTTCCTGTAAATTGACCATTGACGGCAAAACGTCAAAGGGAACGGCGTGGCTCGAACACAAGGACCTGGTGTTTCGAGGTCCAACGCGGCTCGCCATTCCTCTGGCGAGCATCACCTCTGCGACAGCAGAGAACGGCACGCTTCACGTGCGATTTGGGAAGCGATCGGCCGATTTTGCGATTGGCGCGGCGGCACCCAAGTGGGCGTCGCGGATCATGAATCCACCGTCGCGGCTCGACAAGCTTGGCGTCAAGACTGCGATGGTGGTGGCGTTCGTCGGCATCTCCGATCCAACGCTGGCAGCGGAAGTCGAAGAGCGTGGAGCGAAGGTCGTCAAAGGCGCGCCGCGCGCGGGACGCGCGGTCGATGTCATCTTTTTCGAAGCGAACGATCGGAGCGTGCTCGATCGGCTTGCCGCGCTGCGGAAGTTGATCCAGCCAGCCGGTGCGGTCTGGGTGGTCCGGCCGAAGGGTCGGCCTGAGATCACGGAAGCTGAAACGATGGCCGCGGGCAAGCGAGCCGGGTTGGTCGATGTCAAGGTCGTGAGCTTCTCGGATACGCACACGGCGGAGAAGTTTGTCATTCCGGTTGCGCAACGCTGAGTTTCGAGCGGCACGAAAGCTGCGAGCGTCAGAATCGAGAACGATGACAGTCGCGAATATCAAACGCCGGCTCTCCGCGGGCGTCGAACTGCAGCTGGATGGGGTAGCGCACGCGCGAGTGTGGGCACCGTCCTGCCACACCGTCGAAGTCCTCATCGAGCAACCGCAGCGGCCGGAACGTATCGTCCGCCTGACGCCCGAGGAGGACGGATTCCACAGCGGCCTGCTCGAGGAGGTTGCCGCAGGAGATTGCTACTGGTATCGGCTCGACGGCGATCGTCGGCGCTCCGATCCGGTGAGCCGCTTTCAACCTGACGGCCCTCACGGTCCGTCCGCGATCGTCGATGCGTCGACGTTCGCGTGGACCGATCGAGTGTGGCCAGGCGTCTCACGCGAAGGTCAGGTCCTATACGAACTGCACATCGGCACGTTTACGCCGGAGGGCACGTGGGCCGCTGCTGAGCACCGGCTCGAACATCTGGCGGATGTCGGCGTGACGGTCATTCAGATGATGCCCATCGCGGACTTTGCGGGCCGCTGGGGATGGGGATACGACGGCGTCAATCTATACGCGCCCACGAGGCTGTATGGGACGCCCGACGATCTCCGGCACTTCGTCGATCGCGCGCATGCCATCGGTCTCGGTGTCATCCTCGACGTCGTCTACAACCATCTCGGACCAGATGGGAATTATCTCGCCGATTTTTCACGGGGCTACTTCACCGATCGCTATCGAAACGACTGGGGAGCGGCGCTGAACTTTGAGGGGCCGCGTCCGGCGCGAGACTTCTTCGTGGAGAACGCCGGCTACTGGATCGAGGAGTTCCACTTCGATGGTTTACGGCTCGACGCGACGCAGGACGTGCAGGACGCATCACCTGACAATGTGCTGGCGGAGATCGGCCGCCGCGCCCGTCAGGCGGCGGGCAAACGTCGCGTCTACGTGATCGCGGAAAACGAACCGCAGTTGACGACGCTGGTGCGCGAGCCATCGCGGGGTGGATACGGGCTCGACGCGCTCCTCAACGACGACTTTCACCACGCGGCCCTGGTGGCGTTAACTGGGCGGCGGGAGGCGTACTACACCGACTACACCGGTTCCCCACAGGAACTCATCTCAGCTTCGAAGTACGGCCATCTCTATCAAGGTCAATGGTACTCGTGGCAGAAGAAGCCGCGCGGCACGCCAGGTCTGGATTTGCCGGGCGCTGCGTTCGTTCATTTTCTCGAGAACCACGATCAAGTCGCGAACTCCTCCCTGGGCAAGCGCGTGCACCAGATCTCGTCGCCGGGGCGATATCGCGCGATGACGGCTCTAACGTTACTTGGCCCTGCAACACCGCTGCTGTTCCAGGGCCAGGAGTTTGGTGCCTCAACGCCGTTTTTGTTTTTTGCGGATCACAAGGATGGCCTGCGCGAGGCCATCCGTGAGGGCAGGCGCCAGTTCCTGCGGCAATTTCCAAGTCTTAACGATCCGGATCTTCAGACGGTGCTGCCGACGCCCGACGATCCAGAAACGTTCGCCGCATCACGTTTGAACTGGACGGAGCGAGACGTGAACGTGCCGACGTTGGCACTTCATAAGGATCTGCTGCGCATACGTCGCGAGGATCCCGCAATCGCCGCAGCGGCGACGCGTCGGGTGGAAGGCGCCGTGATCGGACCTCGGGCACTCGTCCTCCGCTACAGCGACGGCGGCGCACACGATCGTTTGTTGATCGTAAATCTGGGCGGCGATCTGGATTTGACGCCGATTCCCGAACCGCTGCTTGCGCCGCCGCTCGACGCTGAGTGGAGAGTCCAGTGGTCGAGCGACGCGGTTGAATATGGCGGGCTCGGTCAGCGTCCGCTGACGACCAATCCTGCATGGCAGATTTCGGCGGAGTCGGCCGTGCTGTTGAAACCTGAGCCTTGTGAAGCATTCACAGAAACCGATGTCCACCGATGAGCGCGACTGACCTCGACGGACCAGTCCGCACGCTCGCCCGGCCGCTGGATGCGACAGACGCGGGGAATGCATTGACCCGTCGCGAGTGGTTGGTCACGAACGGTCTTGGTGGCTACTCGTCGGGCACGGTGGCAGGCGTTGTCACGCGCCGATATCACGGGCTGCTCGTTGCAGCGTTGCCTGCGCCGCTTGGGCGCTACGTGATGTTGAATCATCTGCTGGAGCGCGTCCGGCTCTCGAACCGCGAAGTGACGTGGCTCGGCGACGAGGACGAAGTAGCAGGTCCCAACGCCGTCGATCGCGGCGGGCATCTCGTCGAGTTCCGGCTCGAATGTGGACTGCCAGTGTGGCGGTTCGACGTTCGCGGCGTGACGATCGAGAAGCGCGTCCTCATGCCGTACGGACAGAACACCGTACACGTGACCTACGAGCATGTGGGCGGCGACGCACCAGTGCGTTTGTCGCTGCGGCCTTCGGTTCAGTTTCGGTCATACGATGCTCCCGTCAACAGTTCACCGACGTCGCCGTACTCATTGAAGTCCACTGGCACACATCACGAAGTCATTGGCGATGCCGACGTTGCTCCTTTAAGGCTCACGCTGCACGGGCCGCGAGCCGCGCTCACGCTCGACGAGCGTGGGCATGCGCACGTTCCGTACGAGGAGGAGCGGCAGCGCGGTTACGACTGGCTCGGCACGCTCTGGAGCCCCGGATACTTTCGAGCCGATCTCGCGCCTGGCGACCCGGTCACGCTCATCGCTTCGACCGAACCGTGGGAAACAATTCTTGCGCTCGACGCCGACCAGGCGAGCCAGGCTGAAGCCGAACGGCGTCAACGGCTGTTGTCGATCGCGAAGTGCGAGGACCAGGCGGATCTATTCGCGGAGCTGGTGCTGGCCGCCGATCAGTTCATCATCACTCCCGCGGGACGGGCCGAAGAGGCGGCTCGCGCCAAGGCTGCGGGGGAGGAAGTGCGAACGGTCATCGCGGGCTACCACTGGTTCACGGATTGGGGCCGCGACACGATGATCAGCCTCGAAGGACTGACGCTTTGCACGGGGCGGTGCCGCGAAGCGGCCTATATCCTGCGGACGTTCGGGCATTACGTCCGCGACGGCCTGATCCCGAATATGTTTCCCGACGGCGCACGCGACGGCCTGTATCACACTGCCGATGCATCGCTTTGGTATTTTCATGCAATCGCCCAGTACGTGAAGGCGACGGGCGACGTGGACACGCTGCGCACGCTCACGCCCGTGCTCGTCGACATCGTGCAGCATCACTTGAGCGGAACACGATTCGGGATTGGCGTTGACGCCGCCGACGGTCTGCTGCGTCAGGGTGCCGAGGGTTATCAACTGACGTGGATGGATGCCAAGGTCGATGACTGGGTCGTCACACCACGGCGCGGCAAGGCCGTGGAGCTGAACGCGCTCTGGTACAACGCCCTGTGCTTCATGGACGAATGGACGCGAGCACACGGCGGTCGAAACGGTATCCCGTTCGCCGAGCATGCCAGCCGCGCTCGCACCTCGTTCAACGATCGGTTCTGGTTTGTGCCGGGCGGCTATCTCTACGACGTCGTCGACGGCCAAGGGGGGAACGATTCAGCCTGCCGGCCGAATCAACTGCTCGCCATCTCACTCGATCATCCAATCCTCGAGCGCGAGCGTTGGGACTCGGTCCTGAACGTCGTCCGCGACCGCCTGTTGACGCCGTTCGGGTTACGCTCGCTCGATCCGTCGCATCCCGACTACAAACCGACTTACACGGGCGATCTTCGAGCGCGCGATGCGGCCTATCATCAAGGCACCGTCTGGGCGTGGCTGATTGGCCCGTACATCGACGCGTGGATGAAGGTCCATCACGAGAGTCGCGTCGAGGCCGCAGCGCTGCTACGATCGTTTGATCGAGCGCTGAACGAAGCGTGCGTAGGGTCGATCTCCGAAATCTTCGACGCCGAGGAGCCGTATGTGCCTCGCGGATGCGTCGCCCAAGCCTGGAGTGTTGCCGAAGTGCTTCGAACTCTTTCGAAGACATGCCGTTAGACCTGGCCGCGCTCGGCTGGACGCCGCGACTGGCGGAGGCGTTTGCTCACTTCGCTGGTGAGGGGCTCGTGCCGGCGCGGGTTGCACTCGAGCACACGCATATCTATCGAGTGTTCGCCGAGCCGGGGGAGTGGCTGGCCCGCGTGTCGGGCCGCTTGCGGCATCGCGCTTCGGCGCGCACCGACTTCCCGGCCGTTGGCGATTGGGTTGCCGTAGAACCTGCGATGCCGGGGTCCGAGGCGCGCATTCACGCGATCCTGCCGCGGTTCAGCCGTTTTTCGCGGCGCGCTGCCGGCGATCCAACGGTCGAACAAATCGTCGCCGCAAACATCGATACAGTGTTTCTCGTCTCGGGACTCGATGGTGATTTCAACCCGAGGCGGATCGAACGCTACCTCGTTGTCGCATGGGAGAGTGGGGCGACGCCGGTCATCGTGTTGAACAAGTCTGATCTGGTCGACGATGTTGCGTCGATCGTTGAAGAGGTACGGTCGCTCGCGCCCGGCGTGAACGTGTATCCCGTATCGTGCCGTCAACCAGAAACATTGGAGGTCCTTCGCGCTTCGCTCGGTTTTGGCAAGACCGGCGCTCTGCTCGGTTCGTCCGGCGTCGGCAAGTCTTCCATCGTCAACCAACTTGTCGGGCACGACATGCTGCCCACTGGTGAAGTCCGCATCAGTGACAGCCGTGGCCGTCACGTCAGCACCGCGCGACAGCTCGTGATGCTTCGCGATGAGGGCATTTTGATCGATACGCCTGGCATGCGCGAGCTGCAGCTGTGGGAGACACCCGAGCGGCTTGCCGGTACGTTCGCCGACATCGAGGAAGCGGCGGTCGGCTGCAAGTTCCGCGACTGCCGGCATCAGGCCGAACCAGGGTGCGCGGTGCGTGCGGCTGTGGAAGCAGGCGCGATCCCTGCCTCGCGATTGGAGAGCTTCCACAAGCTGGCGGAGGAGCAGGCCTACCAGACGCGTCAGCAGGACGAGCGAGCGCTGTTAGAACAGAAACGCCTCGGCCGTATTGGAAGCAAGGCGCTCCGGAAGCACCTGAAAGACAAGGGCAAGACCTGACCGGCGCGTTCCCCGCAGAATACACGAGCGCCGTCCACCGATCCCGGCCCGCCATTCGCCGGAATGCACGACCTGCCGTCAGGCTCCCCGCGTAACCTCCAGTCAGATTCGGAGTTCCCACATGCCAGTGCTCACCATCAGTAGCGCGCGCAAAGCGTTCGGCAAGGTGCTCGCGCTCGACGGCGCGTCGTTCGAACTCCACCAGGGCGAGTTGCTCGCGTTGCTCGGGCCAAACGGCGCGGGCAAGACGACGCTCATTCGCGCGATCACCGGGCGGGTTCGTCTCGATGGCGGCGAGGTGCGTGTTTTCGATCGCGTGGTTCACGGCGGCCAGACGCCGCGCGAGCTCGGGATTGTCCCGCAGGAAGTCGCCATCTATCCGTTGATGACGGCACGCGAAAATCTGCGCGCGTTCGGGAGCCTCCACGGACTCACCGGCCAGCAGTTGACGGACCAAGTTGAATGGGCCCTGCGCCGTACTGGTCTCACCGATCGATCCGCAGAACCGATCAAGCAGTTCTCCGGCGGAATGCGGCGAAGGCTGAATATTGCCTGCGGCATCCTTCATCGCCCGCGTATCGTTCTGCTCGACGAGCCGACGGTTGGAGTCGATCCGCAAAGCCGCGATCACATCTACGACGTTCTGGGCGAGCTTCGTGCGGACGGCATCTCGCTGTTGCTCACCACGCATCACCTCGAAGAAGCAGAAGCACGCTGCTCACGAACGGTGATCATCGATCACGGCAAGGTGATCGCTTCGGGCACGCTGGCGGAGCTTGTCGACCGTACTGTTGGCCGGCATCGGCTGGTCACGCTTCGCACGGACGCGCCGCTCGCTCAAGGTGCGTTGCCGGCAACGATTGAGATCGACCAGGTGGACCCGCGAGTCCTTCGGGCTCGGCTGAGCGACGTCGCCCTCGAGCTGCCGGAGCTCCTTTCACGCCTGCATGGGGCCGGACGCGCGGTAGAGGACGTTGATGTTCGCGGTCCGAGTCTGCAAGCAGTGTTCATCCACCTCACCGGAAGGGAGCTGAGAGAGTAATGCGAACCCTGCTGCGCATCGGGTGGGTCAACCTGCGGCGCGATCGCGTGGGGCAGGCGCTCACGTTCCTGCTGCCGATCATCTTCTTCTCGATCTTCGCGAGCGTGTTCGGCGGGCAGGGCGAGTCGCGGACGCCCAGCATTCGCGTCGCTATCGTGGACGAGGACCGATCTGAACTGAGCCGACGCATGATCGCCGCCCTCCAGAAGGAAGCCAGCCTGCGGGTCAGGCTCACCGGCGATGACGATCCCGCACCAACCAGTGTGCCGCTCGATCGAAGCGCCGGCGAGCGTCTGGTTCGAGAAGGCACGGTGCCCGTGACGGTGGTCATTCCAGCGGGTCTCGGGGCGGCATTCGGACAGACAGGCTTTGGCGGCGGGCCGGCGTTGACTGTGTTCGCCGATCCATCCGATCCCATCGCGCCGAACATGATCTCGGGGCTGCTTCAGAAAGCGACGATGACCGCAGCGCCGGACTTGATGATGGAAGGCGGCATCAAGCAGTTCGAGAGTCACGCCGGCACCCTGACTCCCGAGCAGCGTGCCGCGGTGGACGCCTGGCTGCCGCGGCTGAAGCCGGGCGGGGCCGGTGGATCCAACGGCGTCGCGCCGTCGATGGGTGTCACCGTGAACGTGGTCGACGTCATGCGTTCGGACGACCGCCGTGGATCGCTGGTCTCGTTCTACGCCGCCGGCGTTGGCGTGATGTTTCTGCTCTTCTCGATGGTTGGCGCAGCTGGTGGCGTCCTGCTCGAGGAGGTCGAGTCAGGCACGCTCGAACGCCTGCTGTGTACGAATCTCGGCATGTCGGGCATTCTGCTTGGCAAGTGGCTCTTCATGGTGACGGTGGGCATCGCGCAGCTCACCGTGATGTTTCTGTGGGGCGATTTGGTGTTCGGCCTGCCGTTGTTCTCGCATCTCCCCGGATTCTTCGTGATGACGATCGTGACGGCGGCTGCCGGCGCCGCCCTGGCGCTCGCCCTCGCCACCCTGGCGAAATCGCGTGCGCAGCTCTCGGGCTTCTCGACGATCCTGATCCTCACGATGTCTGCGCTCGGCGGCAGCATGTTTCCCCGTTTCCTGATGACCGAGACGATGCAGAAGGTGGGGCTGCTGACGTTTAATGCGTGGGCGCTGGACGGGTACTTGAAGGTGTTCTGGCGCAACGCCCCGCTGTGGCAACTGTGGCCGCAGGTGACCGTCCTGCTCGGCCTGACGGCCGCCTTCCTCGCCGGTGCCCGCCTTTTCGCCCGCCGATGGGAGGCCGCGTGAGTTTGGGGGTCAGGTTCTGAGTGCGTGAACGGGGTAGGCCGTGAATGCGTGAACGGGCCCCCGTGTCTAGAATGGACGGATGAAGATCGCCCTTGTCCAGCAAGCCGCAGATCACGACCGCTCGGTGAACCTCAGGCGCGGCCTGGCCGCCATGGAGGACGCCGCCCGCGCGGGCGCAGAACTGGTCGCCTACGCCGAGCTGGCCTTCGAACGGTTCTATCCGCAGCGGCCCGCCGCGCCGTCACCCTGGCGACTTGGTGAGCCCGTGCCCGGCCCAACCACGGAGCTCTTCGCCCGCAAGGCGCGCGAGCTCGGCGTCGTCGTCGTGTTGAACCTCTACGAGCGGGACGGCGTGCGCGGTTTCGATTGCTCGCCCGTCATCGACGCAGACGGCACGCTCCTTGGCTGCACCCGCATGGTGCACATCACTGACTACCCATGTTTCCACGAACAGAGTTATTACACGCCCGGCGACACAGGCGCGCCGGTGTATCAGACGAAAGCCGGCAACATCGGCGTGGCCATCTGCTACGACCGTCACTATCCCGAATACATGCGCGCGTTGGCGCTCGGCGGCGCGGATCTCGTGGTGGTGCCGCAGGCGGGTGCAGTCGATGAATGGCCGGAAGGGCTCTACGAGGGCGAGATGCGGGTCGCCGCGTTCCAGAACGGATATTTCGTCGCGTTGTGCAACCGAGTGGGACCGGAAGAGTGCCTGACGTTTGGCGGAGAATCGTTCATCTGCGCTCCCGACGGGTCGATCGTTGCCCGCGCCGCGAAGCTCGATGACGCTCTGCTCGTGGCAGACATCGATCTAGGCGCTGCGGCCGAGTCCCATGCACGCCGGCTGTTCCTCCGGCATCGTCGACCTGAACTGTATGCGTCATGGGTTTCTTCTGCTGCGGCGATGCGGTGATGGCTCGACGACTGACTGCGGCGGTCATCGCGCTAGTCGCGTCGATGCTCGTCGCCTGCAGTGATAAGGACGTCGTCACCGAGACCTACGCGACAGTCGAGGACGCCGTCAGCGCCGGTGCGGTCGAGCGAGGGTGGGTGCCACGCGGGCTCCCACCGAGTACGCGAGAGCTTCGCGAGGCCCACGACATCGACTCCAACCGCCGATGGGGCCTGTTCAACTTCCCGCCCGAGGAGGGCGATCACCTTCGGAAGCTGATCGCCGATCCTGGTCAAGGAGGTGAGTCGAAGCCGCTCACGTGCGATATACCCGCCCGGATTGAGTGGTGGCCGGTTCTACTACGAGGCTCAATCCCTGCCGATCGCGTGACGGACGCCGGACTGAGTGTTCACCGAACGCACGACGGCATGAATCTGGTTGTGAACTGGAAGCAGGGGCGCGCGTACTACTGGCAGGACTAGAGCAGGGAGTCCTAACGAGCGGCGGCCTTCACGTGCACCAGGATTTCGCCCGGGCGAATCAGTCCGAGTTCAGCCCTCGCGACGCTTTCGATCGTGGTGGCGTCCTGACGGAGGCGGCGAACGGTGTCCGCGAGCCGTGCATTCTGGAACTGCAGCCGGGAGAGTTCGGCCACCGACGTGCGGAAATCACTTCGGGCGCGAAGCGTTTCCGACAGTCCGCGCTCGCCAATCAGCGCGTTCACCGCCAGCACGCAGGCGGCGAAGCACAGCGTCCGGCCAATCCACGTCCGGTCGGGACGGCGCGCCGGAAGCTTCGGAAGCATCACGGATCCCTGTGTGTGCATCGTTCGACTGGGAGAGTACCAGACTCGCGACGAAAGTACAACACCGAAGTTAACGCAAGTCGAAAAAAAGTACAAGGGAGAGCGTCAGGCCGAGGGTAGGTTGGTGCCGAGGACTGGAATCGAACCAGTGACACCAGCATTTTCAGTGCTGTGCTCTACCAACTGAGCTACCTCGGCACGTGGCAGAACCCCAATCATACCAGTCCAGTCGGTCGATAGACAACGCAGAGGACTATGATCGGATCGTGGTTCTCGGGACGGACCTCGTCATTCGACTCGCGACACTCGCCGATGAACCGGCACTCACCGGATTCGCGCAGCGGCTCGCGTCATTCGAGTTGCCGCCGTGGCGGACCGGTGACGACATCGCCGGCGCCGATGGGCGCCAGATGATGGAATCGGTTCGCACGGGACAGATTGACGACCAGGTGTTCGTTGCCGAGCGGGCGGGTGAGGCCGTGGGCTGCCTGCACGTGCTCGCGACGACAGACTTCTTCGGCCTGCGGCACGGCCACGTGTCGGTGCTCGCGACCAGTGAGGCAGCCGAAGGCACTGGAGTCGGACGAGCGCTGCTGGCGTTCGCGGAAGACTGGACGCGAGATCGGAACCTGCCGATGCTCACGCTGAATGTCTTCGCAACGAACGCCCGCGCGCGCCGATTCTACGAACGGGCGGGGATGACGCCCGAATTGCTGCAATATTCGAAGCCCATGTAGTCGCGACTTTAGGTCGCCGCCACCTCCGCGTCGCGAGCCATCCCCAACTCGCGCCGAACCTTCTCTTCCAGCGTTTTGAAGACGGTCGGATTGTCTCTCAGGAACTGCTTGACGTTCTCGCGCCCTTGACCGAGCCGATCGCCGTTGAACGCAAACCAGGTCCCGCTCTTCTCGACGATGCGCCGATCGACAGCCAGGTCGAGCAGATCGCCTTCGCGGGAGATGCCCTCGCCGTACATCACATCGAACTCGGCTTCGCGGAACGGCGGGGCGACCTTGTTCTTGACGACCTTCACTCGCGTGCGCCCGCCGACGACAGTATCGCCGTCCTTGATGGCGCCGATGCGGCGGATGTCGATGCGCACCGACGAGTAGAACTTCAGCGCACGGCCGCCCGTCGTCGTCTCGGGGTTGCCGAACATCACGCCGATCTTCTCGCGCAGCTGGTTGATGAAGATCAGGCAGGTCTTGGACTTCGACACCACGCCGGTGAGCTTGCGGAGCGCCTGCGACATGAGGCGCGCCTGAAGGCCCATCTGCGCTTCGCCCATTTCCCCTTCGATTTCGGCGCGGGGCACGAGCGCGGCGACCGAGTCGACCACGACCACGTCGACGCCCCCCGAGCGGACGAGCACTTCGACGATTTCGAGGGCCTGCTCGCCGTTGTCAGGCTGCGACACAAGCAGGTTGTCGAGATCGACGCCTAGCTTGCGCGCGTACTGTGCGTCGAGCGCGTGCTCGGCATCGACGAAGGCCGCCATGCCGCCGAGCTTTTGGGCTTCGGCAATCACCTGCAGCGACAACGTGGTCTTGCCGGACGATTCCGGCCCGAAGATCTCGACGACCCGGCCGCGCGGCACGCCGCCGATGCCCAGCGCGTAATCCAGACTGACAGCGCCGGTGGAGATGGCCGGCACCGCATTCACGGCGTCCTTCTGCCCGAGGCGCATGATGGAACCCTTGCCGAATTGCTTCTCGATCTGGCCGACGGCCATCTCGATGGCCTTCAGGCGTTCGCGGTCGTTCTCTGGCGGCATTCGATGTCTCCTTCGCGCGGATGTCAGCCGGCAACGATTTGCCGGGCTGACACGTTCGGCATTCTAGGGGCGTGCCGGGGAGAAAGTCAAGCGAAAATCTGTGCAGGCTCAGACACTATCGCGTTGTTGTGCAGCACGTTACGGACGCATGGGACTTTCGCCCCGCATAGCCTGGAATCGCAAGACCTGCGATCCGCGCCTCGTTCCGGGCGCGCAGTTTCTGCGACGCTGCGGAACACGGGGGCGGCCACCTTTTGCGGTAAGGTCTTGGACGAATGCCGTCACCTGTGGGCCACGCCGTGGCCGGAATTGCGTCGGCGTGGCTCGTGGCCGGCGTGCCTGAGCGTCGCCGAGCCATCAAGGAATCCGTGCTATTCGGCGGACTCGCGATGGCGCCCGACCTCGATCTTCTCTTCGGCGCCCACAGTGGGCCGACCCACAGTCTGGGGGCAACGGCCCTCGTCGCGGCTGCTGCGCTGTTGGTCCACCGGCGACTGCGTGGTGCGCCGATCGAACTCCGGCCCGCGGTGTTCGTCCTGGCTTGCGCCGTTGCCTACGGTTCGCATGTGCTGCTCGATTGGCTGGCCACGGATTCAAAGCCGCCGATCGGTATCATGGCGCTCTGGCCAATAAATCGGCAGCACTACGAATCAGACTGGCACCTGTTCATGGCGATCTCCCGACGCTATCACCAGGGCTGGACGTTCATTCGTCACAACATGCTCGCGCTTGGGTGGGAAATGATCCTGCTGCTGCCGGCGTTATTGCTCGTCATGAGGTTCAGGCGGCGAGTCTGACATGTCGCGGCCGACAGTGATCGCCCTCGTCGCGTGCTGTCTCATCGGTCTCGTACCGTCGAGCGCCGATGCGCAAACCTACGAGCAGCTCATTCGCGCCTACCGTCGCGGCGAGTTCGATAGCGCGGTTATGGTGATGAGCGCGCTGATCGAATCGGCGGAGAGGAGACGCGAACGGGAGGATTGGCTGAATCTAGCAGTGAAGGAGCAACGCGGCGCGGACCTCGCCGCGGCCTTGATGCTTCACACAGAGGTCGCCTTCAGTCGGGTGGCATTCACCGGCCCTCCCGAGTCCTCCAACATGCCGGTGCATTTCGTCATCGTCGATTCCATTTACGCCGCTCTGAGACCGCTGCCCGACCGTCGGACGTTTCTTCGCAATTGGTACTTACTGTGGGAGAGCCTGCGGCAGTCCAACCCTGTCTGGATCAATCGTGGACGTGGCGACTATCTGCGTCGGGGCCTCGACATGTTTCCGGATGACAGCGAGCTCCTGCTGGCGATGGGCGCGCGGTATGAGTTGGCCTGGTGGGCCTTGCAGGAGAATTCGCATCATCGCGTCGACGGCGGGGGTTCGGCGGAGAGCCTGCTCCGGTCGGCACGCGACTATCTCCGAAAGAGCTCGCGCAGCCCACAGCCGACGTCGGAATCCATTCTGCGACTGTCGCGAGTGCTCACGCTGCTTGGTGAACTCGATGTCGCGTCGGCTGAGCTCGAAAGGTTCAAGACCGTTCGTGAAGGGCCGGTATTTCAGTATCTCGGTCTTCTTTTCGAGGGCGATCTGCTGGAGCGCCGTGGCAACCTGACCGCCGCAGCGCGAGCGTACGATCAAGCAGTCGCCCTCGTTGGTGTACCGCAGTCTGCGCTCA
>Ga0209382_10005308_pt1 | contig 16818 bp, 15 predicted proteins | sample SoiMetdeltSBSDD5_FD_187599 | JGI IMG/M metagenome (GOLD analysis project Ga0209382, IMG submission 187599) | Bulk soil microbial communities from a Populus tree surrounding site in Tennessee, USA - Soil MetaG P. deltoides SBSDD5 (SPAdes) (version 2) | ecosystem: Environmental > Terrestrial >...
TGTTCACCGTGACGACGACGACGCCTTTGCGCGGCAGCGCCGTATTGTTGTAAATCAGCGAATTGCCCGTTCCGGAAGTGAGGCCGCCGCCGTGGAAGAACACCATGACGGGCCGTTTCTCGCTGGTCGTCCTGGCCGCCGTCACCACATTGAGATACAGGCAATCTTCGCTGATCTGTCCGGATACGCCCATCCGGCTGCCGGCTCTTTGCGCGCATTGATTGCACCAACTGGTGGCATCTCGCACGTCGCTCCAGGGCTTAACCGGTTGGGGTGCTTTCCATCGCCATTCGCCCACCGGCGGCGCCGCGTAGGGAATGCCTTTGAAGATGTGCACTTTCTCGCCGCCATCCTCCACGGTGGTTCCGGAGACTTTCCCGGATTTGGTGTTAACGACATGCCCGACATCCGCCACATACGCCTGCATGGGCGCGGCTGCCAATATGACCAAGATACTCAAGATCGATATAGCGGCTGCAAAGCTCACTTGCTTGTTCATGGTTTTCACTCCGTTCTGGTGATGTGATGAAGGCTTTACCGACCGACGCAACTGATTACTGCGCACAATGCATAAGCTCAAGAATATCTTGCAGAGCTAATTATCCGAGGCGAATTCGCCGTGATTCCGCCGATGACAGACTGCACAAGCATAACTACATCAGTCTGGTGGGGCTATCAAGGCGATCATTGATGAAAAGGTAAACTGAAAAAGGGTCCGTGGTACTATTGCCGATCGCACTGCCGTACTATAAATCTATCAGCCCTTCTTGGTGGAGCGTTTCTAACTCGCCCAAGACTTTCACCTTCAGAGTGTAGATATCCTCGGGATTATTTTAGTCATGGTCGGGGAACTGAATTCCGAGTTGACTCATTACCTCATCGAGCGTGACGCCTCTCAGTTTCGCCGATTCGGTCAGCGCGGCCAGACGTTCGGCATGTAGAAGTTCGAGCCGGTCGGTCAGCGCTGCCAGTTCCTGCCATTCTTCCGCAGTGATGGTCTCATTGTCGCGCTTTTCAATAAGCGCGCGCATCCTGTCCCTGTCTTCGGCGGGCAGGCCTTTGTTGATACGAGCTAGCGATGCGCTCTTATCCGCTGTTAAATGTGTCGCGACGCGCTCGGCTCGGATGGCAATCACCTGATCGACCAATTGTTCCAGCTCAGCAATTGGCATCTGTCTCACCGTCGTCAGGATCGCCTCCACAGAAAGGGATGGTTGCATATTTTCCATCGCTATTTCCTTTCGCTCACCATCAGGGGCATCGCCGCGTGTTACGCGGTTTTCGACAAGAGGCATTCGGGCAAGGTCATTATAGAACGATGACATGGTAGTCACTAGCCTACAACGAGATTCAAGAGCCGTCTCATCAAAGAAGAAATCGAGCGGGCAGCAGATAGCGAAGACAAGGAGGTGTCTTATGCATAACGGCGTGAACATTCGTGACCTGAACGGCGTCGAAGCCTCGACTTCGCAGTTTCCGCTCATCGGCTATACGGTATTCTGGCGTTTGGCCGGGATTCGCGTCAGCCATCATGACCTGGAGCGATCGCTACAAGCAACAGGCTTTGACAATTATCTGCCCGATCCGCCGACGCCGCGCGTGGCTCTGCGCCGCGCACTGGCGGAATGGATCAGGGCGAAACAGCGGATCGCCAGAAATTTGCAGCTTCAACATGACGATGAGGATCAGGACGAGAACAACGGCGGCCGAAGGCGAACGCTGATCCGCGTCATCAACCGCGCGGGCAGCAAACATCTCGTCTATGCGCTTGTCGCCGAAGACATTGATTTCAGCGCGCTCGGCCTCTCGTACGGTACGGCGCTGCGCATCCTGCTGCACAAGAAGACCGGCGAGATGATCTGCACTACCGACGCTGAAGGCGTGATCGACGCCCAGCGCGAGAGCCGCCGCGTCACAGACGAACTTGCGCCCTATTGGCGGCAATACCGTGATCTGTTCATCGCACGCGACCTTTCCGAGATGATGCGGGAGATTGTCGCCGGGATGAACGCCGTCTCGCTTCGCCAGGCGGGCGGCGTTTATTTCGTACCGGCCGGCGAGCGCGATTCGCTCCTTCGTTTGCGCCAACTGATCGCCGGCATACCGCAAGTTGCTGAACTGGATCCGTTCGTCTGCGTGCTTGGTGTTCCCGATGTGGTCGAGGCCAAGCGCAGCCTGTCCAAGGCAGTCCATGCCGGGCTGCTAGATGAAATCAATTCGTTGCGAGGAGACCTCGGCCGCCTGAGCGAATCCGGCGACCACGTGCGGGAGAAGACGATTGCGCAGCGCCTGGTCAGCTACAAACGGCTCAAGGCCAAGGCCGAGATGTATCAGGAACTGCTCGGGATGCGGCAAGATCAGGTGCGGGCAGGCATTGCCGGGTTGGAACAGGAAGCGCTCAGCCTGATTTCCACGGATGCCGTTCCTCTCAACTCAACGATCTCGCAGCCACCGGCGCCGCTCTTCGCCGAATCAGGATTCGCCGCAGTTTGACTCCAAACGATAAGACCCAACCACCAGGCCGCACGAAGAGAGACGAGGGTGGAGTTTCTCCCTTGCCTCCACTCCGTATCTGCTCCTTTGTGCGGCTTCGTGGACGAGTCGCCGGTAAGAAGCAATGTGATAGAGAGATGTTATGGCGATTCATGATCCGATCAAATCGAACTTCCATACTTTAGGAAAGGCCTTCGAGAAAGGAGACATCGCTCTGCTCGAATGCCACGACCGCAATACTGGCAAACCCGCATATGCCATCTGCGCGATAAATATCCTCAGGCAGGCCGATCGCGAACCAGAGATCGAAATGGTTCCAATCGGGCTGATGTTCAACAGCGACCCTTATGAAATGCTGATTCCCGCCTCGGCCCTGAATTCGATCAACCTGAAATGAAAGCTGGCGGCAGTAGACCGAGTCGGAAGCGGAGATGATCCGTTAAAACCAAAGGAGGAGAATATGTTAGCTTCGCAGATCAATGATCTGATCAACCCGGCGCGCCTGCGGCTCGGCATCAAGCGAGCTTTCTCGGGCGAGATCAATGAGGTACTCAGTGAGATGCTGCAAAACGCAGCCAGGGCAGGCGCGCAAAACGTGTGGATCACTACTGACGACAGGGGATTCACCTATCAGGACGACGGGCGTGGACTACGCGACAAGTCCGACTTCGAGGCGCTCTTGAAACTCGGAGAGTCCGGATGGGATCAAAGCGTCGAAGAAGAGCAGCAGCCGATGGGGTTGGGAATTCACAGTCTTCTTGCGCACGAAGATGTAGAGTCTGTGACCTTCAGCTCAAATCTTCTGTCTCTGACGCTCGACGCTAGAAGATGGTGGACCGACCTTCAATACGCCGCCGGGTGGGCTGATAACCTTAAGCAGATCTGCTTTCCCGCTCCCGGAATGAGTATCGGCGTCATGTGCTCAAAGACGTTGACCGAACAGCTTGTCAATGCGCTGACCGATGGCTGGCAATCCTATCGCTCTCCCGCGCGAGGCTATAACGACCTGCTCAACATCACGATCAATGACACAGTAGTCAACACAAGTGTCCAGGAGGACGCGACGCCGAGCATTCCACTGATCGAAACCTCCTATCAGAACAACCGGCTGGTAATCGGACTCCATGGGAAAGAGGGATACGCCACGCAACACGGGATCTGGGTCAACTTCTTCGGTCAGATGATCCCGGTGGATCATTACAGCCATTTTCAGGCGTATCTCGAAGTTAGGCAGGGCAGGCCCGTCAACCCGATGTCTCCCTCGCGCCGTGGCGTCATCAAAGACGAAGCCCTGAACAGGCTGTGCGATTTCGTTCGCGATTCGCTCTTTGAGTATTTCAGCCGGATGCCGGTTGAGGAGAAAGATCCGCTGGCGCTCGTGCAGTTCTACCGCGATTATCCGGCGCAGGCGTCGAATCTTCCTTGCTTTGTGGCCGCTCGCCGCAAACGGTACGAGTCGGGAGGCGACGTGAGCAAAATGACCTCATTGTCCGCGCCACAGGTCCTGAGCTATGAGAATCCGTCGCTATTGCTCGCTGATAAGGCGCGAGTCATCCTGGAAGACGGAACAGTAGATACAAGCGAATACGGCCTTCACACCTTCCTCGAATTGACAGGCGCGGCATACCAGGTAATGGAGGCGGATGATTCCCGGCTCGATATCCGCCATCTCTGGTGGAAACCCGGTGGGCAAATCCCGCTTGCGAGTGGTTGTCCTCAAATTTTCCATAAGGCTGGCTACTGGGGCCTGGGGACGGAACAGGAGCCTCCGGGGGAGTGGCGCGAAATCGACAACCACGTGGTCTTCGCTTTCAACGACCCGAACAACTGGGACGTTGACAACGTCGATTTCACGGTGGGCGGCGCCGATCCGCAGGATTTCTATCAGACCGACGCGTGGGCTGGCTTCGATCCGAACAATGACCAGGGGCGCAGCCGCGAGGAGATGTCGGCGAGCTATCGCGAGTCCTGCGAGCGCGAGATCAGAAATCTGATCGGCAACGCGGTACCGAAGAACTTTTCGTGGGATGATCTGCTGAGATTTGTCCCCGAAGGAGAGCAGATTATCGCGGTTACGCCGGAGTACAGGAGCCGCCGGAAGCAGATACCGATAAGTGTAATTCTTCTCCTGAGCAACGATGAGATGGTCAGGCTTAGTCTCTTCTGACCGGGAAATAGGCTCTCCTCTCTTCATCGTTGCTGTGGATCGGGACCCCGTAGTATTCTTAAGGGAGAGGTGGCGCTTATGGAAATCACAATCAACGCAACCATTCCAGATAATGTAGCGGCGGCGATCCAGAACGGGAGCACAACCCCCCTTCCGCGTCGGCTGTTGGAGCTAGCGGCAATCAAGGCTCACGAGGCGGACCTGATCACCGAACGTGAGGTGATGGAAATGCTCGGCTTTGAAGACCGTGAGGAGCTATATGAATTTTTCAAGCGTTACGACGTGCGTAGCACGTATACGGCCGAAGACTTTGAAAAAGAGGGCGCGGCGCTTGAAGAGATGCTGGCAAAGAAAGGCAGATGATTACTGTCTCTAACACCACCCCACTTCGATACCTCATCGAAATTGAAAAGGTTCATATTCTCGAAACCCTTTTTGGCCGGGTTTTCATCCCAGAAAAAGTCGCCGAGGAACTGCTACGCCCTAAAACCCCGCAGAAAGTGAAAGACTGGATGCAGTCTCGACCCACCTGGCTTGAGGTAAAGAAGGCTGATCTCTCGGTTTTCACACCGCAGAAGAAAATCCACGACGGCGAGCGTGAAGCTTTTGCGCTCGCACTCGCGCTAAAAGCAGATGCGGTTTTAATCGACGATAAGGATGCGCTTCCGGAAGCGAGGCGGCTCGGCCTTCAGACCGTTTCGCTATTTACCATACTGGAGAGGGCCGCGGCGAGAGATTTGATTGACCTTCCACAGACAGTTGACGAAATGCGGAAGACATGATTTCGATTACCCCCCGAAGACGAGATTCAATCCATGCTCAAAAGAGATCAGCAGAGAAAAAAAGATAAGGCGCGCAAGAAGAAGTGTCCCTATCAGCAATAATTGGCAGAGACTGCAAATTATTCCGCAGAATTGAGTTCGGTCTTTACTTCTCGGAGGAACGGATCGCGCTTACTCCTCGCGTAACGTAGCCATCGGATCGACGCGCGACGCCCTGCGCGCAGGCGCATAGCACGCCAATGCGGCGACTGCTAGTAGCAGCAGCGTGGCCGCCGCAATCGTCATCGGATCGTTCGGCTTCAATCCGAAGATCAGGGTTGGGACCGTTCGCGTGGCCGCGAGCGACGCCAGCAACCCGATCACGACGCCGGCGCCGACCAGCGCCAACGCCTCGCGCAACACCAGCCAGATCACATCTCTGCGCATGGCGCCGAGCGCAATTCGGATGCCGATCTCATTCGTACGTTGCGCGACGGCATAGGCCAGGACGCCGTACAACCCGACGCAGGCGAGCAGTAATGCGAGCAATCCGAAAAAGGTCGCGAGCCGCGCCACCAGTCTTTCCTGGGCGAGCGAAAGGCCTATGTGTTCGCTCAGGCTTATGACTCCATCAATGGGCAGGTTGCGGTTGACCTCGGTGATCGCCCGCCGTACCTGCGGGATGACCGCGCCAGCCGAGCCTGAATAACGAATCACAAAGTTGTTTAGAGGTAACGGTATCTGGGAGTGAATGTAATAGGCGTTCGGGTGCGGCGGCTCTGTCAGACTCTGGTACTTGGAGTCTTTCACGACGCCGATGATTTCGAACTGATCAATGCTTTCAGGACTATCCATGCCGAAACGCTTGCCGAGCGGAGAGACGCCGGGAAAGAACCGCCGCGCCAGCGTTTCACTTATCACCGCCACTGGCCGGACCTGGGCCGTATCCTGCGGGCCGAACACGCGACCCTCTAAAAGCGGGATTCCCATAGTGGTGAAATAGTCCTGGCCGACGACGTTGTTCCTGATAGCCCGACTCTCTCTTTCCATCGCGTTGAGATCGCGAGTGAAGATCGTGGCGGGCCAAAATCCCTGTTTGAAGACGACGAGTGAAAATGAAGTCGCCTTTACGCCAGGCACGGCCTTCACCTTCTCTTCCACCTCGCGGAGCAGGGCGCTGCGTTGAACCCCCTGGTAACCGGTCGCGGTAACGTCAGTGCTGACCAGCAGTACGTTCTCCTGATCATAACCGGAGGGAAGGCTCTGCAGGTTGATCCGCGTGCGCACAAAGAGACCCGCCCCGACCAGCAACATGAGCGAGAGCGCAACTTGCGCGACGACAAGCGCCTTGCCGAATCGGCTCTGCGACGCGCCTTGCGCCCCGCCCTTTCCGCCTTTGAGCGAGGAGTTCGGTTCGATCCGAGCCGCGCGCAATGCCGGCGCCATTCCGAAGATCAGAGCCGAGAGCAGAGAAGCCACAAGTGTAAACCCCAGGACGCGGGCGTTGGGCGTTAAGTCCAGGGGTAGCGCTTCCGGACCTGCGGAGGCCATCAGGAGAAGCAGGCGGCTGAGACGCCAGGCCAGAACGATTCCAGCGACTGCGCCCAGGCCGACGAGCAACAGACTTTCAGTGAGCAACTGCCGGATCAGGCGTCTACGGACTGCGCCCACGGCCAATCGCACGGCGAACTCTTTCTGTCGCGCCGCAGCGCGCGCCAGCAGGAGGTTGGCCACATTGGCGCAGGCGATCAGCAACACGACCCCGACCACGGCCATCAGGATTCGCAGCGAAAGCGAGAACCTCAGACGAAGTCCCGGAAGCCCCTTGTCGGCGGGCGTCAATTCGATGTTTGCGCGTTGAATATCCTGTAGTCGTTCGGCTGGGGCTTGCGCGCCGGCCCACCCCTGCAAGAATTGTTTGAAGAGCAGATTCACAGCCGCGTTCGCCCGCTCGGCGCTCACGCCGTTTTTCAACCGGGCGATGAGATAGTTCGACTGATATGTCTTATCTTCTCTTCCATTCCAGTAGGCGGGCGGCGCCTGCGCCTCCATCGCCAGCGGTATCCAAATGTCCTGTTTCTCCAGGACTTTCAGGCCTGAGAACTCGGCAGGCGCAACGCCGATGATGGTATATGCGACCTTATCAATCGTGACGGTCTTACCGACAGCCTCCGGGTCGCCGCCGAGCCGGCGTTCCCACCAGTCGTGGCTTACGACCGCTACAGGATGGGCGCCGTAAACCCGGTCATCATCGTCAGTGATGAGGCGTCCGAGGCTGGCGTTCACGCCAAGCGTGGAGAAATAGGATCCGGAGACAAGTTGAATTTCAATCCGTACCATTTCGCCGTTTGCCCCGTTCGTATTGACCGTGCCATGTACGGTCCACGACCTCCACTGAGCTGCCGCCACATCTGAAAAGACTTCACTGAGTCGCCGCGCCTCTCGATAGAAAGGATAGGAAAAGCGACCCCAATTCCTGTTAGGGAACTCATTGAGCGCTACTCCCGTCTGGCCTCTGCCGAAGAAGACTAACTTTTCCGGCTCCCGCACGGGGAGCGATTTGAGTAGCACAGCGTCGAGCAGGCTGAAGATGGCTGTATTGGCGCCGATGCCCAGCGCGAGCGAGAGCACTGCCACAATCGTAGGGGCTATATTCTTGATCAACATCCGCATGCCGAAGCGCAAATCTTGTAACATTTCATTCTCCAGTCTATTGAGCGAAACTACTGGGATGCATTACCAAATGTATCACCCATGCTCGCGATGGATGCGCTCGAGGGGATAATCTCTCAACTTCGTTCCAATGATATCTGCGGGAATGCTTTTCCCCAGCCACTTACCTCAATCGCCACTGACGATATGCGGCCTGTGAATTATTGGCCACAAATTGGGCACGAACGCCACTCTCTGCCAATTATTGAACGAAGACCCTTATCTATCCTTACAGAAATAAGTGGGCGGCTCTGCCAATTATTGACCAAAAGGCTGCCAATAATTACTGATAGGGACAAGAAGGAAAAAACGTATGCCCGAAAGCCCTCGCAAACAGTGGTCGAAAAAACATCCTTCACTCCGGCTTACCAACCGGTTACTTCAAAGCTTCAATTTCTTCATAGAGACATCTCGAAGGTGGGTAGCATCTTGATCCTCTGGTTCTTTCCTTGAGGAGCCACAGCCCGTCCGTCCACAACATTCAATAATCTCCGGCGCCAGCGCAGTCAGTCGCCGGAGCGGCGAGCCTCTTCATTCACTTCAAGAACAACTCGGCCAACGCAGACGCCTGTCCTTCGCCAAAACCTCATCCGCCTTTAGTTTCAGTAACTTGGGAAAACCGGATATAACATGTTAACCGGAGTTTTATGAGACCAATGTGAGGCATTTGGCGTCGGGATGAGGTTTTGGCGAAGGACAGGCCGGAATAACGGTGCCTCCAAATCATCCTCGATGCCAGCGGCTATATATTCGAGCAAAGCGGGCGCGGCTTCAAGCAATGCCTTGCGCTGACGCCCGCGCCGGTTAATTACCGGGACGATCCGGGCGAATTGTCATTCTAAAAGCAAAGGGCGGAAATATCTTCGAATACAGGTAACCTCGCACAAGCGCCCGGGCCATTCCATGACCTTACCATAATCTCCTGCCAGAATCATTTTCCCACTCGCTATAGAAGGTTCTGGAACAACCTGCAATCAAGTTCGCCATAGAATTTATGTCTATGGTCACATTTGGTGAGAACATCGTTTGGATATACTTATTAAGAAGATCGAAGCGTAAATGGAGCGGCGGGTGTGCCGTCTTGCAAGGGTTATGGCTTAACAGGGGGGGGGCCAATCTGGCTGCGAAATAGAGCGCGTCACAGGTAGCGCCGATACCTCCTAACAACATCATCGCGCTCATTTCATTATTCTGTCGCTGTCCGATTTGGGGATGTAGGTTTTGTTGTCTTTCGGAGATACTAAGAAGCAAGGTATAAGCTGAGCATATGTCAGCCAGGAACTCATTCACCCAATGATCATGGTATTTGGGGAGTAGGTTGAAGTTTCTGGTGTAAGACTCTGACACCTCAAAAAATGCGTTTAGATGGTCCAATGAATTTTTTAGCTCTGGAAATCGCCGCCAGTTATCAATCAAAACGTGAGAAATCTCGTGCCCGACTATCCATAACTCGCCCACATTAACCGCGCTTGACAGATATTCCCTTGCGGGTTCCGGGCCCTTTCCCACCCATTGGACAAGCTCGTCTAGACCTTCGTCAGTAACTCTTTCTCCTTTTAAGTAAATCTCAGCAGCAATCTTAGCTTGGCGTATTTCCTCTTTTGTGGGCTTACGAGTATATACTCTGTGTCTTGTATTAAGCCCATCCGGTTGCTGATCCCAGCGCTCTATCATTGAGATGTATATCATCTGGAGCCTCCAGGTCAACAAAAGCAAATTGGAGCCTATAACTACGATGGAGACGGGAGACGAGCACCTGTCGCAGCGCGTTCTTCCAGTGAACGCATTTACAAAGCGAGGAGTGTTAGCCACGCGTAGTAGTGTAAGCTTGGAAAGGTCAAGCAGATATCTTCCCAAGTTATCCATCAACCAGCGCAGCAGATCAAGTAGCGCGGGATTGTCATGTGAATTTGTCTTCTGCAGATGTTCCTGATACACCCGCTCACCCCAATCCTTACAACAAGGAGGGAGCCCCTCGGTGCCATTCTCTGACATATTTTCTTCTTTCTTTGCCCCCTCAAGGGAGTAACGGCTTCAACTGGCTTCTCCAAAATCGAATTCTTCATCTAGCGCTTTATTCATCCGCAAAAGATCATGCCTCAATTGAAAACTGTCAACATCCTCAGTAGAGTCATCCGTTAAGTAGTGTGGTTCCAATGTAGACCCGCCAAACCTTTTCCTTCTGATTTTGCTGAATGATATGAGTGGCGTCCAACCCGTTTCAGTGACCATGCTAAGGCCGATTTTGTCTTCCGAATTTATTCGTAATTTGAGGCCGGCGTCGGCTAAGTCTACGCGCTGGGTTTCAGTCACCGCTTCCAGCCTGATGGAAGCGCCTTTGTCGCTAGACACAATAAGTGTGGCCGAACGGGCTTCGACAATCTGGGTAACTATATACCAGTCGTCGTCCCACTTCGTTTCGCCCCACAGGCCGAGAATGTCTTTCTTGAGTCGAAGTGGATCTTTGATGGACTTCACGACACAGCCAACGGCATTAAAGAGGATTGAGTTTGCTTCAGAGAATTTGATTTCAATAGCGGCTTTCCCGCTTAATACTTCCTGAGCCGCGCCAGCCGCATGGCCGCCAAATTCGCTTATGGAAATATTGCCGGACCGGAACACATACTTCGAAGATCTTGGGTCACTTATATCATCTTCCACATTATCTTCTTCCACATTGATTCCAAGAAAGCGGATATTGCTTTTCTTGGCGAAATGATCGTCTTTCAGCCTTCCGAAGTCGCCGATGCTGATCCGTCGATCCGGCGGCCAGTTGGCATAGTAAGGCTTTAAATGCCTATGTACGTCTTGTACCAAGTAATCTGATAACGGTGTCATGTGATTAACTCCTTATTGGCAGCGCCCATCGACGATTTATAGTGGATTTCAAATTGGCGAACGGATCGGGATTAGCTGCTTCGTTCTGACCAGATACCAAGCCAGCTTGCCTTTTCACTGCCGGATAGCATTGAAATGACGCTGTAACATTTGGCGAAATGCTTATATTGCCGAATCTTTCCGTATTGTGCTGTGCCTTACGATATGGTGGATTTTAGAAGACATCAGAGACCTCACCCCATGGAAAAACATAATGGCGGCCAAGCATGAAACTCAATTCTACGCGATGAACTACACAATGACCAAGGAACCCATCACGATTTGCTGAAAATGGATAATTCAGTCATCGGAAGTTGAAAGCGTTGTTTTTTGTGGCTTTCTAAACACTCCTGATAACGACGACCTAGCGGTCAGCCTCGCAACAACCAACCGGAAGAAATAGAGCGGATCGCACTGCGTGTACAACCTGATAATTAGCAGGGGGCTAAAAGAGATTGCTGTCCCCGAAAGCGCACTGCGCGAAGAGACCGAAAAAAAGCTCTATGAAGGGGGATGTCAAGAGAAAATTCTTCCCCTAATCCGGCGGTCAGATCTTTTTCCCCTGACAGCCAGCCCCGCGATATTGGTGGAACCTCGGGTCGTGGCCGGTCGCGCTCTTTGTCAATTCAATCAATGCGAATCACTCGGGCTGTGGATTCCGCAATCCCTTGCCGGATGCTGCTCATATGGCAACCACGGTTCTATCTGTGACTCGAGGCCGATTGCAATTTCAGGTCATCCGCGGGGGACTATAGCGGGGGCGTGGCCTTGATGGCCCAGCTTTTTTTTTGAGACTCTCTCGCGACCTGTGATGCGGTCAGCTCCGTGAGCCTTCGCATCGCAGCTTGTAGCAGCAGCTTGACAAAGCTCTTTCTCGGCTCAATCACGACTCAGTTCTGAGCGGTGATTTTCTTGGGATCGTATTTCTCCTTGCGTTTCCAGAGTGTAAGAGTGATGGCCGCCAGTTTGCGCGCCACCGAAACTCGAGCCAGCGCCGGTCGCGTTCCGCGCTCAACCAATCGCTGGTAGTAAGCCCGAATCTCCCCGCGGTGTAAGGCGCTTTGGGCCGCGCCTTTGAAAACCTGTTTGAGCCGCGGGTTGTGATTCCAATTCGAGCCACGGGTCGAGAACTTATGAGATTTGATGATTCTTCCCTCGACCTCTTTGTAGTCAGAGCTTGATTTGGTGACCACCGCCAGCCCGATATAAGGCCAGAACTGCCGCTTGGTACGGAAGCGATCCGGCGTGATGGCAATCGCCAGCAACTCTCCGACGCGAACCGCGCCGAATCCTGGCACTGAGGTCAGGATCGGGTAGTCAGGGTGCTTGCGCGCCTGCTCCAGGAATCGACTCTTAGCCTGTTTGCGCAGCTCTCTGAGCGATTCGATTTGATCGAACAGAGATTCGGCGCGGAATCGAGCCGCCTCATCTGAGAGCTTGGCCAGATAGATGGTAACCATGGTTCTTAATGGCGTGCACGCCATTAAGAACCTAATCGGGGTTCCGGGAGAAATGATGCCTAAGCGGCGGGAGCGCTCCCGCCGCTTAGGCATCATTTCTCCCGGAACCCCGATTTGCACCAGAACCGTTTTCCTTGGTTTCCGAGCCCTTCATCTGTAAAATTAGTCTTCGCATTTGCCCGACGTTGCGTTATCTCGGCCGATGAGGCATCCGTGCACCCGATAAGGACATCACTCCCATTAGCTGCAGATTTGCTGTGAGCGGGTTCGACCCCAACATCTTGAAAATCCAATTCTGAATCACAACTTGTTGTGGTCGCTCTGATGATTTTGGGCTTTTTGCGCTCTCTTGAAATCGGTTCTCCCGCAATCTCGATGATGAAGAATAGATACTTATCTTTGATGCGATTAAGAGGGCTGATTTCATTGGATCTAGGGCCCTGAATCCCGCTCATCAAACATCATTCCACTCCAGAATCATCGAGATTGCGGGAGAACCTCGAAATCCGTAGCTAAAGGGAACGATGTCTTTACCTGGCGCAAGGCCTCCGGCATCCATCCAAAATGGAGAACTCAGGCGATTGGGCAATGTGCCTATTAGAATTCAACGCTATAAGCAGTCTGTCGAATTTTATTTGATAGCGTGTCTATCAGGGTTCACCTGATGCGCAGGATTTGGCAAACAAAAGGTTCTGATAGTGGAAAATCAGATGTTTCCATCAGCGGAAACAAGTTTCTGCATACGGAAACTTATTTCCGTATTTGGAAGTTTTGGCATCGCTCAAAATCGGGATTAGTCCGGTTGGAAATGTCATGACAGTTCCCAGCGAGCACACTTCCCTCAATCTGATTTCGAATATGAAATCAGAGAGAATGATTTGATTGAGGAATACGCAATCAAGTCTGCGTCGCCCGAATCTAGGAGTCAATCGAATTTTGGGAATTATGCCGCTGTCTTGAATTACCAATTTGATAATCAAATCGTGCGCCGTCAAAAGCGCAAGTTTTTGAAAAGTGTCATGGCATTTCCGACCTCACAAAGTCGGAATCTGAGCGATGCCGAAGTTTTGACGTTCGTATAATTTGTAGTTAGAGGAGGGCTGCCATGCAAGTCGACTCACCTGTTGCCCCTTGGGACGAACCGCTTCATCTTCCGGGCGTTTATCCGGCGCCGCAAGAGTTCGTCGATGTCGGGAACGAATACCGACTGATTCGCGAATTGCGTGGTAGAGCAAGATTCCGGAATCCAACTCTCATCCTGGCACACTCGGCGGCGGAATTCTTCAAAGCGCGGCGCGCGCGAACGGAAAGCGAGAAGGAGGCAGCCATAAGACTGGGCATCGCCATTGCCGACCTCGCGGTGACCGGCCGTCAGACGTACAGCGAGTTCAAGAAAGGCATCAGCATATTGTCGCTAGAAGGCACCCTACGTGAGCGTCTGGACGCTGAGCCGCTCCACCCGAGCGACGCCGAAATAAAGGCGGCAATGGACCAAGCGCTCGACCGCGCCTACGCGGTGGCGTGGGCACTCCGGGGGCCGGTCGCCCAGAGGGCCGCGCTACGCGCGCGGCTTGGATGGATAGCCGTCTCCGCGGAAGACGACACACCTCACCGTCCGGTCAACATGCCAGCGCCGCCGTTCGAGCAGTACGAGGTCCGAGTAAGGACCCCACGTCGCCCCGTTACGAGCGGGGAGCTCGCTCTATCGACGCGCTTTTTTGTCGCGTGTGCCGAAGACATATCACGCGCTGGCGTCCCCATCCCGCCGCGTCAGGCCCCAAACGATCCGGTGCCGAACATTCCAGGTGACCATAGTGTGCTGCTATTCCTTCACGGTCACAGTTCGGGGGCCGAGGAGGCGCTTGACTTGATTCCGCCCCTGCTTGAGCAGGGACTCAGGCGAGGAAAGAAGTACGCGGTCATCTCGTTTGATCTACCGAACAATGGCTATTCCGAGACATTCGATCACACCCTGATCGCTGCAGCGAATGCGACAAACTTCCCGTTCCTGCCCAGCGACAATACTCCGATCTCTACTCCGATTCTGGACTTCATCGAGGACTTCGTTGTCGCTTTCGTTGACGCAGTAGAGAACCTAACCATCTTGAATGGCCTGCCGCGAATCAAGGGTCGCATCGCAGCGGTTATCGGTGGCAGCCTTGGAGGCAACCTTGGTTTGCGTTTGGGCAGACGGAAAGAGTCCCCCCCCTGGCTACGCGCCATCGTCTCGTGGAGTCCGGCTTCGGTCTGGAAAGCGATGGTGAAGCACGATCCCAGGCGCGAAGCTTCGAGAGACACCTTGGTCGAATTCCAAAAGCCCGAGATCGAGAACTCGAGACGGAACTACTTTTTCAGGGTCTACGAGGAAATCCGCAGTTTTGGCGTGATTACGATAACGAAGCCACAGCCCACGTATTGGTACGGGGCGAGCTTTCTCAACGCGGGCTTTTACGTTCAGTTGTCCCGCGTCGCGCGTCGAGAAATCTACAACGCGTTCTACAGGCAATGGCACTGGCGGGTGGCCTGCGAACAGCTGATCTACAGCCATTTCGAGAACGAGGTGTATGGCGACAACTCGACGCCAGTGCGCTACACGCTGAATACAGTGCGCACCCTCCTCGTCGCGGGAGAAGAAGACAACTACCCCAACGTAGGCATCTACGACGGGACCAGGAAATTAGGCGAATCAATGACGCGAACGCCGGGGCGGCTTTTGTTGATCCGTAAGACCGGTCATTCGATCCATACCGAACGTCCTCAATACTTCGCCTCCGAAATCGTGAAGTTCTTGCAAGAGGGACTTGCGTCGGTACCGGTTCCTGGGACGCGCGAAGACCCGCACGTCTTCAACGCCGACTTCTACCTTCGCCATTACGCCGACCTAAGGGCTGCCTTCGGCAATGATGTTACCGCGGCGCGGGACCATTGGTTAAATCACGGGTTGAACGAGGGCCGGCGCGGCTCACGAGAGTTCGATGTTCAGTTCTATCTCAACCAATATAGCGATCTGAGAAGTGCCTTTGGAGGGAACTTCACAGCCGCTGTCGATCACTGGCTCAATTACGGGCTGAACGAGGGCCGGCGCGGCTCACGGGAGTTCGATGTTCAGTTTTATCTTAATTGTTACGGTGATCTAAGAAATGCCTTTGGAAAAAACTACGCGGCCGCTATCTATCACTGGCTGAACCAAGGATTGCCGAACGAGGGCCGGCGCGGCTCCCGGGAATTCGACGTTAAATACTATCTCGATCATTACGGCGATCTGCGGAGCGCCTTCGGCGCGAACTACATGGCGGCGATCGATCACTGGCTGAACCAGGGCCTGCCGAACGAGGGCCGGGCTGGCGCACGCGAAGTCGACGTCAGCTACTATCTTGGTAATTACAATGACTTGAGGAGTGAGTTCGGTGCAAACTATCAGAACGCGATCGATCATTGGGTTACCCAGGGTCTGCCGAACGAGGGCCGGCGCGCCTCGTTGGAATTCGACGTGCAGTATTATCTGGCTACATACCATGACCTCCAGGCAGCTTTCGGTAAGAATTATTCGGCAGCTTTCGATCATTGGGTAAATACCGGGATCGCCGAAGGGCGCAAAGGCGTACCGTAGTGGATTATCTTCGGGTATGGCAACGATGCGTGTTTATGCTCCATGGAGCATAAACACGTTGTAGAAAAGAGTCCCGCTGTAAATCACCATATCGTTTGCCGAACTTCGTCATATCTTTCACTGAATGTCAGTTCTACCATAACTAGGGGTATGGCAACGATTCGACCTCAACTTCGCCACTTTACTAATCTGACAGATGCAACGTGAATCTTGACGGCACAGCCGTCACTATAATCACTATAATCAGCATAATCCGCTCTCCACTTCGTCATCAAAACTAAATCTGTGGGGAGCCGCCAATTGCCGACTATTCACGACACCGCCTATCCGCGTTGGATTGATAAAAATTTGCAGCTCGGTTTGGACGTGATCAGGGAAGTGTGCAATGAAGAGAAGGAGGCGGAGCTTCGGGCGAACAGCCCGAAGCTTTTCGCCGATATGCAAACCAGCATGGAGGAATTAAAGCGGACATTGGCGCCGAGGAGCGCAGCGGCGCCTGAAAGGAGGGTGCCATGAAAACAACTCTCCTTCCTTTCGTTGTTCTGATTCACGCTTTTTCGATGCTGCTGGGGATGGCTTCCTTGTCATTCCTAGTTTTTACCGGAAGGTTGTCAACGTTCCTGGTCCTGGTATTATTGAGTCTTACGGCGTCATTGGCGGTGACATCTAGCAAACTCGCGTTGTGCATTGCCCGGACAGCTCCACGAAAGCGGCGCAAGCGTTAGCGGGGACGGAGCG
>Ga0209382_10005309_pt1 | contig 16818 bp, 11 predicted proteins | sample SoiMetdeltSBSDD5_FD_187599 | JGI IMG/M metagenome (GOLD analysis project Ga0209382, IMG submission 187599) | Bulk soil microbial communities from a Populus tree surrounding site in Tennessee, USA - Soil MetaG P. deltoides SBSDD5 (SPAdes) (version 2) | ecosystem: Environmental > Terrestrial >...
TACCGCGAGCGATACTGATAAAGCAAAGACCTCGCGCCTAAAAACAACGCGAGGTCTTCTGCGACTTCCTTTTGTCAGCATTTAGACCGGATTTCCGGTCTGGCTCTTTAGCTGTTTTTTACGTGGAGCAATTCGCCGGAAATCGCCACGCGCTGATCGCTCAATAAACAAAATAAGTTCGATAGTTTTTTACCATACTCACGACACATTCTCAATGCGGCCCCCGACGAGGCGGCCTGTGGCGGTAGCCCGACCGTGAGGGAGGGCGTGGATTCGGCCCCTACGCCCTCCCTCACGGTCGGGCTACCGCCACAGGCCGCACACTCAATCGCAAATCGATCTAAGGCGTTATCCTATACCGATCACGCGGGTAGAGCGTGGCTTCACGCACATTGCGCAAGCCGAGAATTTGAGCCGTCAAACGCTCAAGACCGATAGCCAGGCCGCCGTGTGGTGGCATTCCGAGCTCGAACATTTTGAGATGACTCTCAAAACCGCCCGGGTCTATGCCGCGTCGACGCAATGAAGCTTCGAGGTCTTCTCTGCGATGCAGTCTCTGTCCGCCGGTGGTTATCTCAATCCCATGAAACAAGAGGTCAAAGCTCTGCGCCGCTCCCGGCGCCACGGCTGTTTCGCGTGGCGCGGTGTAAAAAGGGCGGCTGGCGAGCGGGTACCCAATAACAAAGACCGCGGGGACACTCGTTTCCTTCTCCACAAGAGCGCACAACTGCCGTTCTCCCTCCGGGTCGAGGTCATCAGTCAAATCAGTTCGGCCGAAGTTCTCTCTCAGAAGTTCGAGGCACCTGCCGAACTCCCAGATTGGGACTCCGAGCATTGATGGGAGCGGACGCTCTCTATAGCGTTCAAGAATGTGTACATACTCCTTGTTGAGCCGGTCAAAGATGTAGCTCAAGAGCTCACGCTCGATCTGAATAACATCCTCCGGCCCGTCAATGAAGCCCACCTCGAAATCGAGCGAATAATACTCAGTCAGGTGGCGACTGCTCGCGTGAGGCTCTGCGCGGTAAACGTGCCCTGTCTCATAGACTCGCTCGAAGCCCGCGACTCCATGTTCCTTGTAGAACTGCGGACTTTGCGCAAGATAAGCCACGCGGTCGAAATATTTCAGCTCGAAGAGATTCGTTCCGCCTTCGGTCCCGGAAGCCACTATCTTTGAGGTTATGATCTCCATGAAGCGGCGGCTCGACAGATACTCCCTAAAATATTTCAGCGCCGCCGCCTGAATACGAAACACGTCTCCGATCGCATCATTACGAACCGCCAGAGGGCGATATTCCAACAGGGTCTCCTGCCCGACCGATTCAACTTTGGAAGACGAATTGAATGGAAGACCGGTCGCCGAACGGTTCAACACTCTGACCCGGATGACATCGACTTCATAGCCCGATCTCGAGCGATGATCGGCTCGGACATGCCCGTAGATCTCCACGCAATCATCAAGCTTGAGATGAAGGTCCTTGAGTAAATCGGACGCGGTTACACACTGGGCTTCGCCAGAACAGTCTTTTATTACGATGAATGTAGTCTTGGCGAGGACGCGAAGCCGGTAAATCCAGCCTCGAAGAAGAGCTTCCTGATCAATGAATTGACCGAGGGTATGAATCAGCGCGCGTTGGTTGAACGTGGTCTCCATAGCAGAAAATCCTTAATCCGTAGAATCTCTGCTGGAACCACAAACTCAATTGCGGCGGTGCCATCCAGCTTCCGACAAATGCGGCTCTTGATTTGCGCTGTTTCGCAGCGTGACGTCTCTCTCTACTAAGGCCTGCTGATATCAGCTTCCGTTTCAAGAAAGCCTCTCAGAGGGGTCTGTCCTCTTCAACGAGTTCACCCATTTCTACCAGAATTGACGAGACTAAATCAAATCCGTCATTTCGTTACCCGCCATGTTTATGTTCGGGCGTTGACGGCTGTCTCTCGGTCTTGCCTGCTTTAACGCGCGCCATGACGTCGTTGTATTTGTCCTCCGGCAAAACTCGCACGAGGGTCATCATGCCCATCATCGAGGCGGTCCAGCCAGGCGCAAGTCCGTAGGTTTCGGGCTTCGCCACGTCATCGTCCATGATCATCATCATGTCCTGCGGGTAGCCTGAGACTTTCTTCTTTTCGGCTTCGGCCAGCGCGACGCCCGTCAATTGTTTAGGCGCCAGCGCCATTCCGCACTTCGGGCATTTGCCCGGCTTGTCGGAGGCGACTTCAGGATGCATCGGGCAGGCGTAAAGCGCGCCAGCTTGCGCGCCGACCACATTGGAGACATTCTTTTCCTCCTGCGTGGTCATTCCAGTTCCCCGCCCGAAGCCGGGGCCGAGGTCATCGCTCAAAGCGTGCCCCCGCCGCACGATTCCCATGCCTTCTTCCATGCCTTTGCCCGTTTGCAGGCCGCCGCCGTGCGACATCATCATCGGGCCGACCATCGAGACCATTTGATTCATCATATGGTGCGGCAAATGGCAATGCAGCATCCAATCGCCGACGTATTTCGCCTCGAATTCGACGTCGCGCGCCTGCGCCACGCCGACCAACACGGTGTTGCCCGGATACCAGGCCGATTCGGGGATGCGCCCGCCTTCAGTGCCGGTGACGTAAAACTGGGCGCCGTGCAGGTGGATGGGGTGATGATCCATGCCGATGTTGACGAGGCGGATGCGCACGCGCTCGCCCTGCTTTATGATCAGCGGCGTTGTCGCCGGCGCGGCCTTGCCGTTCATCGTCAGCCAGTTGAACTCCATCGCCAGCGTGTTCGGGGTGTTGTTGTTGGGAAGGAGCGCCCACTCCTGCAGCACGAACGCATAGTCTTTATCCACTCGCGGCGTGTGCGGGACTTTGGGGTGGATGACGAACAGCCCGATCATCCCCATCATCTCCTGCATCGCGCCGTGCGAGTGGTAGAAGAAGGTGCCGTTCTGGTTGACCGTGAATTCGTAAATGAATATGCCGCCCGGCTCGACCATCGGCTGGCTGATGTACGGCGTGCCGTCCATCTCGACCGGAATCTCCAGCCCGTGCCAGTGAATGGTCGTCGGTTCGGGCAGCTTGTTGGTGAAGACGACGCGCACGCGGTCGCCTTCGTTGACTTCGATCATCGGCCCCGGGACGCTGCCGTTATAGCCCCAGGCGTTCATCTTGCGCGCCGACCCCATGTGCGTCTTGGGCATGATTTCGCATTCGACCACTTCGGCGGTCAGATTGAAGACCTTCACGCCGTTCTCCATTTTGTATTCCAGCTTGGGCAGGTCGGGCGTAATCACCGGCGCGTTCCCGCCCGGAGGCTGTTTGGCCTGCCGCAGCGCCTGTTGATGGTCGCGCTCAGGCGCTGCGGTCTTGCCGTTCTTCTTGTCCGTCTTCGGGGCCTCCGTCTTCGGAGCCTGATGATGTTCGTGTTGGGCCGAAGCCGAGTCGCCGAGCAGGAAGCCCGCGCCAAGCAGCGAGGATACTTGCAAAAACTTGCGTCTCATCCAATTCATTTCGTTACTCATTTCAAAAACCTCGAAGTGGAACAGACCTTAGTCTGTCCGTCACAATTCAGGTACGAACAGACTTATGGTCTTTGAGAAATAAATGCAACCACGAATTCGGCAATCTGACCGACGACAGTAGATGGGATTCAGCAATCGTTGCATTTATTTCCCAAACATCATCAAAGCCGGGGTGAAATTCCCCTGCCGCGGAGCGGCATTTGAGCCTAGCCCGGCTTTTTAAAGCCGGGAGGGCGGTTGCGTTGTTGTTTCAGTCGCCGCAGCGATGGTTGATACCGATGATCGGTATCAACCATCGCTGCGGCGACTGAGAACGGATATGCGTTAGTCGACCCGGCTTTGAAAAGCCGGGCTAAGCTCACGTGGTCGCTCCGCGACCGGGAAGACGGTTGTTGCATTTATTTCTCAAAGACCATTAGTCTGTCCCACTGGCAGACATTCCGCCCGGGGCGTCGAGCGCGCCAGCGAGCATGAAGCCCTGGAGTTGCGTGGCGTTCCGCCAGACGTCGACGAGCGCGCGGACGTATTCGGCCTGCGTCTGGAAGAACGTGCGCTGCGCGATCAGCGCCTGCGGATAGGCCGCGGCCATTTGCTTGAAGCTCGCCAGATACAACTCGTAAGCCTGCCGCGCGCGCGGGACGATCTGTTCCCGATACTCTATCGCAACGCTCAAGGCGTTCTGGTAAGCGCGAAAGGCTGACGCTGTCCGGGCGCGCAACATCAGCTCCACGCGCCGCGCTTCGCGCTCGGCGAAGTCGAGTTCGGCGCTTGCCTCGGCGATAGCGCCCTGGTTGCGGTTGAATAGAGGGATTCGCAGGCCAACCTCCGCAAACGCCTCCGGCCCCGACTTTCGTCCTGGTGGTTGCGGAGGGAAGGTTTCGAGCAGTTCGGCGCTGTAGCCCATTCCGCCACGCAGGAAGAGATTGGGCGTCGGCTCAGCCTTGGCGCGGGCGAGCGATGCCCTGGCTCTTTCAATGCCCGCCTGCGCGCGTTTCACTTCGGGGCTTTCACGCAGAAGCGTGGCCAGCAATTGCTCCTGTTCGAGCATGGGTAATCCTTGTTCCAGATCGCCGGCGAGCCGCGCCGGTTTCAAGAACGGGTCTCCGACTACGGCCCCGATCTGGCGCCAGGTTTGATCGAGCTCGTTTTCGGCCATAACTAGATCGAGCCGGGCGCGTCGCGCCTCGACTTGGATTGCGAGCGCGTCGGGTCGATCCGCCGCGCCAGTGTTGAACAATTCGCCCGTCACATCGACCGCCTCGCTCGCCAGTTTGGCAAGCTCGGCGCGCACCTCGACGAGCCGCTGCGCGCCTAGCGCCTCGTAATAAAGCGTCCTAACAGCATTCAGAACTCGCTGTTTCTGCGCGGCGGCCTCCGACTGAGCCTGCGCCCTCTCCCGGGCGAAGACGTCGCGGCTCTTTTTGAGTTTGCCGCCGAGCGGGACCTCCTGTTCGGCGAAGACGTAATGCTCGCTCTTCTGGTCGAATGCGCGCGCGCTCAGTTCTTCGCCCAGGTATCCGATGATCGGATTTGGCATAAGTCCGGCCTGCACGCGGCGGCCTTCGGCGGCGCGAATGGCGGCCTCGGCCTGTCCGACTGTTGGGTTGTTCTGTAAAGCCATTCGCTCGAGATCTTCCAGCCGTAGCGACGGCTCAGCTTGCGGCGGCGAGGCGTTGACCGATCGTTTTGACATCGGCGCAACGATTAAAAAAGCGCATAAAGTAAGTATGATCGCGTCCTTGCGAATCGCGCGGTCGCCAGGGCAACGCGCGTCTCGCGGTTTGCCATTGTTCATGGCTCAATCCTCCTAGTTATCCGCTAAATCAGAGCACGTAAGATCGGTACGACACCGCGCGTGTAATGCGGGCATTCCCCGCCCGCGTCCGTGATTTAGGCGGTTTGGCGCGGAATACGCGCCCCTACGCGCGCCGTACTGTACCGGTGTCGTTCGATGAAGGGCGCACTGCGCCATTCACATGCAAGGCGAGAATTGAACGCGGGATTAAATGCGGAGGATTGTGAATAGCGGTCGCCGCGGCGGCGATCTGAAATGGCCGGCGCCATCGGCCCCGTTTCCGGTGAGATTGAACGGAGTGTCAAACGAAGAAACAAGCTCGGCCGTCGCAGTCTGCCAAGCGTAATACGAAACAACGGTTGAGATCGTCTCAGACGGCAGAATCGAGGCCGCCGAATCATGAGCCGGACATCGGTGTTGATGATCTGACGGTTGATCCCTGTGAGATGGCGGCCGCTCTTTTTGAGATGACGGCTGCTTCTGATGGCAGTGGCCGCCATGTTCGACGATATCCGCTCTGTTGACCGGGACCGGCGCCGAACAATTAGAGAAAGCGCAAATGACGTTGCATACCTGCGAATACATTAGTCCCAGACTGAGAACCAGCGCCAATGGGTAGTATGTGTGCTTCGCAATATGCATGTTGCGGCCATTATATATAGATATTGATGGGCTAATGCAACCAGCATTGTAGGGGCAATGGTGGGGACTGGTATTCCCCGCGCCTACGATGCTGTTGCGGCTAAATCGGAACGACAAACATTAAGATAGGATCAACCACGGGGATCACAGGGCGTCACGGGGAAAAACAATCCCCATGGCCATCCCCGTGATCCCCGCGCCAACCGTGGTTGATCCTGTGTACCAATGTTGGTCTGATTTTGTATTCAAAAACTATCACTTGTTCGAACGGAGGCGATGAAAGATCTCCGCCTCGAAGAAAGCTTCCTTGCTATCGGCGTGTCTCAGCGCGAAGGCTCGCAGTTCCCGCGTCGGCGCGGTCAGCGCAACCATTTCGTCGTCGATGCGCTCGTGCGCCAAATCGAGCTGGTTTCGATCACTCAACTGCTTGAGCCAATCGCAGTTCATCATTGCAATGGAGATCGAGTCCTCGCCGATCGTCACTCGCGCAAGGGTGTGCGCCGGTACAAAGTTGGCGAAGTCAAGGCCGTTCCCTTTGTCTAAGGGTTTCGGATAGAGGTCGAAAAACGTCGCGCCGCCAAGTTCGATCAGTTGCGCCTCGAACCGCGCCGATCCATCTTCCACGTACAGGAGTTCGTAATGTTTGTCGCCCGATCTGGTGAACAGACATTTCTTGCCGGAGTCGCTTATCCACACACCAAGCAACGCTTCATTAAAGACGACGTCCTCCTCAGTAAAGAACGGATGCAATGAGGGGGGCGCGCAGCCGGTCAACGACAATGCGGCCCAAAAGACAACGAATATTTTCAAGATGTTCTGCATTTCAGTCCTATCCTTTCCGGTCGCTAGAATCTGTTTTGAGAAGCGACCTACATCGGATAGCGACTTTTTGGGCCGAGAATTTCACCGGCGCGCGATTTTTTTTCGACCTGCACAAATAGTTAGTACTGCGAGCGGTAGCGAGCATGCCTCTGCAAACTGGAGATGGCGAGAGAGGCGTCTTCGAGGGTGACCGGCAGATCCGCAATCTCGGCCTCTCGCCCGGTAATGTCTCGCGGCGGCGAGGGGAGTTGGTGTAGCGCGCTGACGGTCGGGGACGGGGCCTTGTAGACGCGCTTATCCCCGGAGACGTAATCCCCGCTCACCCCGCCCGTGACGGCGGTGTTGCGAGTGGCATCATCGCCGAAAGATATACCGCTTGATCTTGCCGAGGAGGTCTTGTCGCTCATTCTTTGCTGCTCCCTGTCCGTGCCATGCTTTCAGTCGCTCGCGAACCATTGTGGCGTTGGGGTCTTCGATCTGCTCATAAATCTTGAACGACGCTTCAGCACAAGCGATGGCCTGCGCGCGATCACCGAGTTTGTCCAGTGCGAGGGCTGTATTCCACAGCGCATTGCCTTCTCCTCTGCGGTCACCGATCTCACGATCGATGACCAGGGCTTGCTCATATAACTCAATCGCGCGCCGGGGCTCGCCCAAGTTTTTGTAGGCAATGCCCAGGTTGCCGAGCACACCGCCTTCGCTTCTGCGGTCACCGATCTCACGAGCGATGGCGAGATGCTGCTCATAGAACTCAATCGCGCGCCTGGTCTCGCCCAAGTCCGCGTAGGCAAGGCCCAGGTTGCCGAGATCAGCGCCTTCTCCTCTGCGATCGCCGATCTCACGGACGATGACCAGCGCTTGCTCATAGAACTCAATCGCGCGCCTGGTCTCGCCCAAGTCCGCGTAGGCATTGCCCAGATTGCCGAGCGCATTGCCTTCTCCTCCGCGGTAACCGATCTCACGAGCGATGACCAGCGCTTGCTCATGGAACTCAATCGCGTGTCTGGTCTCGCCCAAGGCCGCGTAGGCATTGCCCAGGTTGCCGAGCGCATTGCCTTCTGCATCGCGCCGCCTCAATCTCCGTGCAGCGGCGAGCATCGCTTCCAGCCACGGAATCCGCTCGCGCGGGTGCAGGCGAAGCTCAAGCACACTCGCGCCGGCATCCGAATACTCGATGTAGAGCCTGGCGGCTGCTTCGTTCCCGCCAGCCGATTCGCTCACTGCCCACGACTGCCCGGCCTCGATATTCGCCCACTCCCGATCAAACAACGCCAGCCCGCGCCCGACCCCGGCGCCACCCTTGAGGTAGAGATCCTCGGCGGCGGCAAGCGTCGTCCGGTAATACGCCGCATGCTGGCTTCTGTACTCTTCACGCTCGGCGTCACTGAGTCGAGAACTGGCGAAGAGCCGCGCCAGGTCGTGCAGACGATAGCGCCTAGTCTTCTCTTCATAGAGCGCGAGGCTGCGCCGCACCAGCTCGCTCAGGCGATTGTGGCCCGCGTCATCACAGACCGACTCTTCCGCCGCCGCGTCGAAGTGGCCACGAAACACAGCCAGGCAGCGGAAGACGCGCGCCGTCTCAGGCTCGAGGCGCGCGTAGCTCAGATTGAATGATGCCTCGACGCCGGTCTCCACGCCTTCAGCTCCGATGCTCTCAAGCCGCGTGCGCTCGTCGAGCAACTGCGCCGCGTACTCGGCCGGATCCAGATCGGAGAGGACGTCGAGCAGGCTGCCGGCGGCGCGGATCGCCAGCGGCAGATGCCCGCACAGGTCACAAATCCGGCCGGCCGTCTCCGGCGTGACGCGGGGCGCGATCTGCCGCAGCAATATGCTCGCCTCCTCCGGATTGAGCTGGTCAAGCTTGACGCGAACCAACCCCGGCAGCTTGATCGCCAGGCGTGAAGTCACCAACAGGGCACAGCCTTGCGGCGGCGCCAGCGGGCGCACCTGTTCACCATCTGCCGCGTTGTCGAGCAGGACCAGCGCCCGCTTGCCGCTCAGGACGCTGAGATAGAGACTGGTCAGATCATCAACGCCGTCAGGGAGTCCTGCTTCCGGCCCGAGGAAGGCGCGGATGCAGGAAGCCAGCGCATCGGCCGGAGCAAGCGGCGGTTCGTCCGTGCCGCGCATCTCGACGAACAGTTGCGCGTCGGGATAATCGTCACGCAGACGGTCGGCGGCCAGCAGCGCGAGCTCAGTCTTGCCGATGCCGCCCATCCCACTGATCCCGCTGATCCCCGTGCGCCCGCCGTTGCGCAGCGCGTCGAGCAGCGCCGCAATCTCTTTCTCACGCCCGGTGAAATCGGCGACGGGCTTCCGAAGCTGCCGAGGCGGCGGAAGAGGGGGAGCGGAAGGACGGTTGATATACACGCCGCCCTGCACGCCACCTGTAAATGCGATGTTGTCGCGCGCGTTATCGCCGTAGGAAACGCCGTCCGGTTGGGGGGTACTCTCGTTGCTCATCTCGTGAGATAGCGATGTGGAGGACGAGTATGTCCGAGGGCCGCAATAGATACTGTGTGCGGCCGCGGCTCATATGACAGATCCGAGGACAAGTTACGGTTTGTGTTTGTCGCCGAGGACAAAGTCACCCTTCACCCCGCCGGTAATCGCGATGTTGTCGCGCGCGTTGTCGCCGTAGGCCACGCCGCCGCGGTCGGCGCTGACCTGGCTTCCGCCAGCCGTTTTTGTCTTGGCCAACAATTGCTCGACCTCCGCCGCCAGAGTTTTATCTTCCGTCAATAGCTTGTTCAGCTGCACTCGGAGAGCGGCCTGAAGGTCGGCGTCGTCCGGGGACTCTGCCGCATCTTTAGCGGCCTCCAGCGCGGCCGGCTTGGCCTCGACTTTCGGCCACAATTTCGCCCAAAGAGCCTTGGCCGCGTCCCAGGCTTCACCGGCCAGTTTCTTGCCTGTCTCTCCCGCGGCGCCTTCGCCGGCTTTTACTAAATAGGGCAAAAAAGGGACGAGGTAAGTGGTCAGAGAGTGAGCTAAGGAGATGTCCATTCGTTTGCCTCCGGGCTGAGAGTCTCGGACTGACTCTGCCGAACAGGAGAACGCCCTTACTAGGTGGCTTTGATTGAACACGCGCACGACATCACAAAGAAGGGTGTGGTCTCGTCAAAACTTGTAATCAGGCTGCGGCGTGCACGCGGTCACATCTTAAGCCGTAAGGATGGCGGGGACAAGAAAAATCGCGTCAGGATTGTCTCGAGTGACTGAACTGTGAGCTTAACGCATAAGTTCTTTGTTTGGATGGTTCGCCGATAGTATCCGGCTCGCCGAAGCCTCACCGCTGATTTCGACGGGCGGCCCTCTTGATCGAGTCGTAATTCGCCGCGGCCAACATCAACAAGAAACCGATCACAAGCAGCGCGAGAGGCCAGGCGGCGCGATCTCTGAAAAGGTCCCGTTGCAGGCGCACGATCCCGATTCCCAGAAACAGCAGGCCGGTCACGAAGAAGTTCTTCATCTGCTTGGCCACGCTGCCGAAGACGAAAAGGCAGGCGACGAACGGCAGCAACACTTCGAAGAGACGGGCTTCAAGCCTGAGGCTGCTGTCCGCCGGCGACTGCTCCCAGAGGTTGGAAGCTGTCAGCCCGAGCAGCAGGAGCGGCGTCATTACGTGTCCGGGGATGAAAAAGCGGAAGGACTTGGCGACCCATCTCGTCTGAGGCGACGAGACCCGCTCGCAGGCATATTGCAGCGCCAGGTAGATCATGGCGTTGAAGATGAACAGGTACTCGACCTGCGCTCGCGTCACAGGCGCCACAGATTTCAGCCATTCGGCGTAAGGTTGATGAAAAGTCGCGACGCCGCCGAGCGCGATGAGTGTGAAGCCGACGGCGATGGGGTAGAAGTAACGCGAATCTGATGAATGGCCGGATCGCTCTATCGCGAGTCCCGCGGCGAAGAAGAAAATGGCGATGGGTATGAGGTAAAAATAGACCTTGCCCGGGTCAGCGCCGAGCCATTCGATCAGCCCCATTCGCAGCAGCGTAAGGAGAGCCAGCAGCGCCGCCATAGCCGCGATCACCAGCGAGAAAACGGAAGAGCGGGTGAAGCGCCTGAGCCACAGGTAAGCCGGGAGCGATAAGAGCATGGCCCACCATAATTGAGCGTTGGTCGTCTGTTTGAATGCGGGGAACAAATGAAAAAGTTCGAGGTCTTTACGTCCTTTCGTGAACGATGAGAAGATTCCCCAGTCGTTCATCGCGATGATCAGCAAAATGGGCAGCAACAAACAGAAGGCCAGCAGAAAAGCCACGCCGATCCGCTGTCGCCCGCGCCTCCATACTCTGACGCCTGAATAACAGGCGGAAGCGGTCACGGCGGAGACGACGACAACAGGCGCCGCGCCCGACAACCCGAAGTATCGAAACAGCGCCATCAAGGCGGCGCCCGTGACGAGCAACCAGCCGCCCAGATAGAGGCTCACCTGAGAAAGCGACAATCGCCGGACCTCCATAATCCAGGCGTCTTCCCGGTCTACCAGCCGGTCATACAGTTTCCTGAACGAGTCGAACTCTTGCTCCGAGAGTATGCGATCTTGTCGCCAGCCGTCGAGATCGCGAACGTGCTGTTCGACCTTGCCCGCAATCATCCGGGCGTATGACGAAGGCAGCGCCAGGACCGGCTCGCCGGCGAGCAGACGAGCCAGGTCATCGGCCATCTCGCGCGCGGATTGGTATCGCTGCGAGGGGTCTTTCTCCAAAGCTTTCAAGCAGATGTTCTGAAGCTCGCCCGGTATGGCAGGGTTGATTCTTCGAGGCGGCGCGGGATCATGTTCACAGATCGAGCGAATCTGATCGCGCGCGCTTTCGCCGCGAAACGGCGGCGCCCCCGTAATCAGTTCATAGAGGATCGCCCCGAGGGAGAAGATGTCGCTTCGCGCGTCCAGAGGCGCGGCGGCCCGCGCCTGTTCGGGTGAAAAGTAATCGGGCGTCCCCATGATCTCGCCGGCCTGTGTCAGGCGCTCTCCGAGATCATCAACCTGAGCCGCAAGGCCGAAGTCCAACACTTTCGGTTCGAGGTCAGGGCCGACGAGAATATTGCCGGGTTTCAGGTCGCGGTGAATCATCCGGCGCTGGTGCAGGAAATCCACGGTCAGGACGACCTTGAGCATCAAGTCGATCTTCTGGGTCAGGGCCAGCCTGCGCGCCGCCTCGGTCAACGGAGCGCCTTCGATGCGCTCCATGACAAAATGCGGCTCCTCGTCGGCGTCCCCGAGGTTGTAAATGCGAACGATGTTCGGGTGATCCAGTCGCGCCAGCGCGCGCGCCTCGCGCATGAATCTCTCGCGCAGTTTGGGGTTGCCGGCGTAGCGCGGGCTGAGCGTCTTCACCGCGACCTTTCTGCCGAGCCTTTCGTCGAACGCCAGAAGGACGCGGCCCATTCCGCCCGAGCCGATCTCGCCCAATATCTTGTAGCCTGAAAGACGCTCCGGCAGTTCCGGCGCCGGAGTGGCGCGGGGCGTCTCATTCGGCATTAAAACTGTGTCGATCTCATCGAGCGCAAAAAGCTGAGCGCGCAGCTCGAGGCCGAGCTCGGGATAATCCCGGCAGTATTCATCCGCATCAATCGCTTCTCCCTGAAGCCGCAGGTCGTGGTACGCGGCCACAGCATCGGCGATCAACCGCTCACGATCGAGGGAGGGCTGGTTGGTATTGTCCTGCTCATCTGTCATCACGCAGTTTCAATTCCCCTGCCGCTGCGGCGGCAGGAATATCAATATTTCAAAGACTCGTAAAAAGTGACCGACCTATAAGTCAGCGCTTGTCTGATTCCCGGATTTCCCTGAATCGCTTGATCGCCCGGTGCAGCAACAACGCGGCGGCCTCTCTGCTACGGCCGAGTTGTTCGGCCATCTCAGCGTTGGACAGGCCTTCGACTTTTGCTAGAAGGATTGCGCGGCGATAATCCTCCGGCAGGCTGTCCAGTTTTTGAATCAACTCCTGCAGGCCCTCTTTCTCCGCCAACAATCGGCTGGGAGTGGCGCTATCCACAGGTTCTGGCCCGTCCGGGGTTCCGACCGACCGGAATCGCACAAGTTCGGCGCGCCGCTTCTGTCTTCCATGGAATCGGGCGGCGTCGGCGATCACGTGATCGGCGATCCTCGATAACCAACTGAGGAAGCCGCCGGGTTTCTCGTATCGAAACCTCTTGATGTCGCGGAAAGCCTCGAGAAACGTCTCCTGCAGCACGTCCTCCACGTCGGCCAGCCGCCGCATCTCGTGGCCTAGCTTATAGTGAATCAGCAATGCGAGTCGCTTCTGATATTTCACGAACAACGCCCTAAACGCGTATTCGTCCCCCTGCTCTATTCTGGCGAGCAGGTCGTAAGTTGATGTCGGCTGTTCCATGTCTGCAAGTTGGGATTTGACGGTCGAAACAATGATCAGGACCGCAAGTCAGCGTAAAGGAGTTGATGGAAAAGGCGCTCTCCAGCCTCGCGCCGCACAGAGAGCCGCCCCGCCGTGTACGAGCGCGACTTGAGGCCGCGTTGAACCGACTCGCAGATCGCCACGTCTTCGTCCTGAATCCGCTCAGCGACGGCGACGCTCGCGAGGTTGCGCTCGCGGGCCTGCTCCGAGACGTCGGTGAAATAGAAATCGAAGATGACCTCGGTCCGATCAATTCCGAGAGGGATGACGAGGTTCGTGTCCATCACCCCTTCGTACATGTTGATCATGAAGTTTGGGTAGAGCCAGTAGTAAAGAGCGCGGTCGCCCTTGCGAACGGCGCCCGTTTGCGCCTCGGCCCCTTTTGCGGCGACGGGGCTTGATTGCAGGCAAAATCGTTCGCCGGTTTCGATCGTGTAATTGCCGTAGTCGAGAACGCTGTCGAGGCCCTTATGAAGATAAGGCACGTGATAGCCGCCGTCGAGGTAATTATCGACAAAGACCTTCCAGTTGCAATCGAGCGCATAGCGCCGCCGCTCCGTCCAGTGGAAATTACCCAGCTCCAGCCCGCGCATTCGGCTGATGAGATCGGCGCCGAGAAAGTTTTCGAGCGAAGGGCCGCCCCGATCGAGTTTGACGAACACCCAGTTCTCCCAGACCACGGTTTCGACAGGCGCGAGACCGTTCGCCGCCCGATCGAAGTCGCAGACTCCGGTGAAATCCGGCGTCCCTCGAAGTTCCCCTTCGAGGGAGTAAGTCCAGCCGTGATAGGGGCAGCGCAGGTTGCGCGTCACGCCTTCGGCGGCGGTCACGACGGCGGCGGCATGGTGGCGACAAACGTTGAAGAAGCCGCGCAAAACCTGATCGTCGCCTCTGACTACCAGGAGCGGCTCCCCTGCCAACTCCCACGTGATGTACTGACCCGGCCTGAGGACCTGCTCGGCGCGCCCAACAAGCTGCCAGGAACGCGAGAAGACCGTCCGCCGCTCCAGTTCCATAATCCTCGGATCCACGTACCAGGCCGCAGGGATCGTCCACGCCTCGGCCAAAGGCGCATTCGGATTGAAACTCTCGATGATCTGCTTGATTGAATCTTCCACGGCTCGTGGCTCCTTACAACGGTTTTCATATGGATGAATAGCCACATAGGGCGCCGCAGGACATAGAGGATATAAATGATTTCTCTGTGTCCTGCGGCGCCCCGCGGTGGCTAATATTGTTTCACAATCTGACCCATGATGCGTTGGCAGGGTTTCAATTCAATCTCGACCTTCATCGCCTCGGCCTCTTTCCGAAGTTTCGCGCGCTCATTGGCGTCCCAGGCGGCGGGCGGCGGCGGTCCGTCGCTCGGTTCGTCGTCCGGCGCGGCGCGCGCGACCAACCAGTATTTGCCGGGGGCGATGTTGTTCAATGCAAACGAGCCGTCGCTTCGCGCGAACACTTCGGCGTAGCGCAACACGTCACTGGCGGCGCCCGTTTCGGCGGGAACCAGGTGGACGCGCAAGCGCGCGGGCAGGCGCGATCCTTCTTTGGCAGGAGCTACTTTTCCGCTCACAGCGGCCGCGCCGTCGGCGACAGTCACTGTCACGCCGGCGATCTTTTCTCCAGCTTTCAATGCGATCCCGCTTCGCGCCACTTCAGCCGGCGATGAGTTGCGCGCCGCCGCTCCTCTGGCGCCCGCCGGCGAAGAGGTCGCCGCAGCGGTGGTAATCGCCTTCACGTACCAATTTTCGTTGGGCAATCGCGGTTCGAGGAAATAACGATTAGCTTCGAGGTTGTAGACTGTGAATTCGCCTTTCTCGGTCAAGCCGTTGACGATACTCCGGCTTTGAGCCGGAGCGGATCCCGCCGGTTTCACCTCAAAGCGAAGAGCGAGCAGCGCCTCTTCTAATGACCATTTGCGCTTGGTTTCGCAGACGGCAGGCGCCGCCTCCAGCGTGAACTTTCCGGCGATGGAACCAAACGGCAAGAGCTTCAATTCGACGCCGCCGACATCCGCGCCCCTGACCACGATCGGGCGCGGCGTTGAAGCGAACGGCTCTTCGTTGTTGTATCCGCCGCGGCGGGCGGTGATCTCGTAGGCGCCATCGGGTACGCCGTGGATGGCAAACCCTGTGGTCCCGTCGTCTCTGCGAACGGTGCTAGTGGCGCCAGAAAAAGCTCCGGCTGCGGCATTGGTAAGCGAGACGCCAACCGAGGCGTAAGGCGAGGGGGAGCCGTCCCCGCCAGTCACCGTGCCGCTGACCACATGGCCAGTGTCGCCGCGATAACGGATGTCGACGCCGCTGACTTCGCCACCGCTAGTGACCATTACCTCTGTGGCCGTCTCGCGAGCTGACGACGGGTGAAAGGTCGGCGTGTCGAGGTCATAAGGACTAGGATAAGGGCCGGTCATACTGTTGCGCGTGAAGACGACGTAGGTTCCCGGCTGTAGGCCATAGATGCGATAAAAGCCACGATCGTCCGTGAACCTCGGACGGCCGCCGCCGCCCCGAACAGGGTTCCCCTCGGCGTCGCGCGTCATCATCGGGTTGACCTGCACGCTGATCAAGGGTTCGCCCATCGCGTTCGTGACTCTGCCGGTGATCGCGCCGCCTTTGATCATAGTGATCGTGACGTTGGCGCCGACGCGGTGATAACCGCCATCCTGCCTCTCGCTGATCGGAACGGGCCGCTGCACGTAGCCTTTCGTCGAAAACGCCACGACCGAATAGACTCGCGGCGCGAGTCCGGTGAATTTGAAATTGCCGTCTTCATCAGTGGCGGCCCGATTCTGTGAGCCCCCCGTCGTCGGGCGGCGGTCCGTGGCGAAGGGATTCAAAAATACCGTCACGTTCGGCATCCCCGCTCCATCCTCGGTCACGACGCGGCCAGTGATCTCGCCCGTCTGCGCATTTGCGATCAGAGGGATGAACAGCGAGAAGACGGAGAGACAGAGAGACAGAGAGAGGGTTAGACGGGAGGACAAGGGGACAAGTGGACAAGGGGACAGGGAGAACCTGACCTTTCCTTGTCTCTCCTTCTCCTTGTCTCCTTGTCTCCCTGTCTCCTTGTCCCCTTGTCCCCTTGTCCACTTTTCTCCTTGTCGCGTTCTCATCGGTCTCCCTCCTTTCGGCTCAGGTCAAGCACGAGCGTGACCGACTGTTGATTGCCGCCGCTGAGAACGACCCTCTCATTGACCGATGATATCAGCCGTCTGAAATCCGGGCTCAATTGCTGGCCATACGGATTGAAGAACGGGGCGACCCTGATCTCATACTCGCCCGGGGGCAGATTCTCGATGACGAACTGTCCCCGCGCGTCTATCTCCGCCCCCGGCTGATTCTGCGCAGGTTGATCCACTCTGCGCGCTGAGGCAAAGAATCTGTATCCAGCCGGCAACGCCCCGCCAACGATCCTAAATTCGCCACGAATCGCGAGCGTACCGTAAACCAGGACGACGCGAACGCCGGTCACCTGCTCTCCCGCGTCTACCTCAATCCCCTCGGGCGCCGGCGCGCCGTTACGCTCGATTCGCGCAATCGCAAGGCCGCGCATGTCCGGGGATCCACCCATCGAAATAGCCACCTTGCCGGACTGTAATCCGCTGATGCGAAAGCTACCGTCGGCGTTGACTCTGGCAAAGCCACTGCTCGGAGTCGACGGCCCCTGCCCGGACGACCTG
>Ga0209382_10005314_pt1 | contig 16807 bp, 11 predicted proteins | sample SoiMetdeltSBSDD5_FD_187599 | JGI IMG/M metagenome (GOLD analysis project Ga0209382, IMG submission 187599) | Bulk soil microbial communities from a Populus tree surrounding site in Tennessee, USA - Soil MetaG P. deltoides SBSDD5 (SPAdes) (version 2) | ecosystem: Environmental > Terrestrial >...
TTCTCGACCTATGCCACGTGGTGGATCCGCCAGGCCATCACGCGCTCGATCGCCGACCAGGCGCGCACCATCCGCATCCCGGTGCACATGATCGAGACGATCAACAAGATGAACCGCATCTCGCGCCAGATCCTGCAGGAGACCGGGCAGGAGCCCGATCCGGCGACGCTCGCGGTGCGCATGGAGATGCCCGAGGAGAAGATCCGCAAGATCCTGAAGATCTCCAAGGAGCCGATCTCGATGGAAACGCCGATCGGCGACGACGACGATTCGCACCTCGGCGACTTCATCGAGGACCAGTCGACGATGGCGCCCGCGGATGCGGCGACCTACGGTTCGCTGCGCGACGTCACCAAGGACGTTCTCGACACGCTGACGCCGCGCGAGGCGAAGGTGCTGCGCATGCGCTTCGGCATCGAAATGTCGACCGACCACACGCTCGAGGAAGTCGGCAAGCAGTTCGACGTGACGCGCGAGCGGATACGCCAGATCGAAGCGAAGGCGCTGCGCAAGCTGCGGCACCCGTCGCGCTCCGAGCGGCTGAAAAGCTTCCTCGATCAGGAAGGCTGATCGGCGAAATCGCTCAGGAAACGATAAAGGGCCGCATCACGCGGCCCTTTGTTTTTTTGCAGTAAGCTTTTCCGAACGCAGTTCGCTCGTTGGGGCAGGACTTCCGTATAGCGCCATATGCCGACTGAAACATCAGCGCCGCGCCGCAAGCTCTCGGCAATCGTCATGGTCGACGTGTCCGGGTTCAGCCGCATGATGGGCCGCGACGAGGAAGGGACGACCGCGCTGATTCGCGAGTTTCACGACCGGACGCTGAAGCTTGTCGAGTCGCATGAAGGTCGGGTCGTCGATACGGCGGGCGATTCGGTCTTCGGAGAGTTCGACAGCGTGATCAACGCCGTGCGCTGCGCGCAGGCGATCCAGCAGGCGCAGGCGCTCGCCAACGCCGGCGTTCTGCCCGCAGAGCAGATCCAGACCCGGATCGGCGTGCATCTGGGCGACGTGATCGTGCAGGACTACCACGTGTACGGCGACGGTGTGAACATCGCGGCCCGGCTGCAATCGATCGCATCGCCAGGCGGCATTTGCGTTTCGGAGGCCGTCTACCAGCAGGTCTACCAGAAGCTCGACCTGGCTTTTGAAGACCTTGGCATGCGGGAACTCAAGAACATCGAGCATCCGATTCGTCTGTATCGCGTCGTCGGAGGGGATTCCGGCGGCACCATCGCTGTTGCCGAGCCGGACCGTGAATCAGCCCGACCCGCGGCGGCCAGCAGCTGGCGGGATGCGCTACTTCACCCGGCGAGCCTGATCCCTCTCCTCGTCGGTGGATATCTGCTCACGACGTTGCTTGGACTGCCGCCGACCGGCCGCATGTTCCCAACCGTCGGAGCGGTTCTCGTCGGCCTCGGGATAGGCCAAACGCTGCGGTTGCGGACCGGGCGGCGCGGCTTCTTGCTCATCGCGCTCGGTGCCGGTCTCGTGCTTGCTGCAGTAGTTACTGCTTCGCGCAACGACAGGTCGCTATGGGGATTGCTGCTCGCGGGCGCGGTCGTGATCGCCATCGGGCTCACGCGTCTGCGTACCCCTTCCCGCGAGCGCAAGTGAGCCGCGCAAGCTCGTTCCCGTTTTGCAGTAAGCTTTTCCGAGGGCCGTTAGCTCAGCTGGTTAGAGCAGGGGACTCATAATCCCTTGGTCGTTGGTTCGAGTCCAACACGGCCCACCAACAAAACAGTTCGTGGCTTGCCGGATGAACCCCCGCGTCCAAGCTCCTACCTGAGCCCTCATTCCGCCTCGCTTGGAAACAGCCACGCCCTTCGGCCGTCGGTCCCCGTGTAGGTGCCGCGCCCGTTGGCCTTGGAGTCGAGCCACCCGCCCTCATCCCGGTTACCGCTGACCCATTCCATAGTGCCGCGTTGGTGCACGAATGAATGGAGACCTTGGTATCGGTACCTTCGTCCCGTAGACGCACATATCGATACAAGGCATCGTCCAGGCTCGATTCCACCTTTATAACTACCGCCGGATAAGAAATCTCGTAATTGCAAGGCATCTAGGAGAATCAAAATGAAACTACGCAAACTCGTACTACTTCCCGCTGCGGCGGCTGCTATCGCGTTTGGTACATCCGCAATCGCGAACTCGCTAACCTTTCAAGGTGTGACTTTCGAGACTCAGGCAGTGGACGCCGATACGCTGCAGCTTTCCATCCTGAATGCCACGAGTGCGACTGGCGACTGGACGGGTGTCGACTTTCTGAAGGCGTTTGAGATTAAGGACATCGGCACCGTCACCTTCGCTAGCGTAGTAAGCGGGCCGGGCAGTTGGACCTCCGACGTCAATCACGGTCTGGCCGCCAACGACCTTGGATGCAATACCGGTGGCACAAATGGCGGCTGTTTCGTCGTCAATCCAGCGATCGCACTGACCGATTCCATGATTTGGAATATCGATCTTCAGGGTACGGACTTGCACTTTGACTCGCCGCATTTGAAGGTTCAGTTCCTCACTGGTGCCAACGCCACCGATAAGACAGGCAGCCTGTTGTCACAAACGATTCCTGGCGTTCCTGCCATTCCCGAGCCCGAGACCTACGCGATGATGCTCGCGGGCCTCGGCCTGTTGGGCTTCGTGGCGCGGCGGCGCCGGCAAGGCCTTGGTGGGAACCTCGTTCCTGCCTGATTGAGTCCTAGGTAGCAGAAAAACGCCGCGAACAACGCGGCGTTTTTTTGCCCACCAACGCGTGCGTAACCACGTGTGAGTAACGCACGTCGCCTGACGATTTCGTGCAAAAGCGCGACACCGGCCTAGCATCGCGACCCCGCCCGCGAGCCCGAGCGTTGCCACCAAGTGAAGACCCATGGTGGAGAGCGCCGGCAGCAGCGGGCCCAAGCCGCCACCGCAGATCGGCATTACGGCCGGTAGCCCGAGCGCCATTGCGGTCGCCGGCAACGCAATGCAACCGGCGTGTCCGGCGAGGATGGGCGCGGCGAGCCAAAGCAACCGGCGCTTCATCGCGTCACCCGTGCGAGTGGCAAGAGCCGCCTGCGGGATCGGCTTTCGGCGCGGGCGCCGGCTCGTAGCGGTCGTGGTGACGTACCCAGCCCATTCCTTTTCCTTTCTTTTCGCCGCGGCCCTTGGGCGTGAGGTCGAGCAGGCTGTACGTGCCCATCATCGCCTCGACGCCGCGCCGGTAGGCGGAGTAGGTGTGGAACACTTCGCCCGCCTCGTCCCTGTAGAACACGCTGATGCCGGGCAATTCGTCCCACTCCCACGGCTGCTTTGCGTAGTTGTAGGTGACCTCGTCTTTCTTTTTTTCTTCGGCAGTGAAGCTCACGCCAAAGTCGAAGTTGAAGTCGCTGCCGTGTGAGGACACCCAATTGAACTTCCAGCCCATGCGGCGCTTGAATTTTTCGATCTCGGCGAGCGGCGCACGCGAGATGGCGACGAACGTGACATCGCGATGCTCGAGGTGGATCGTCATGCCATCGGTGTGGTCGGCCATGTAGGAGCAGCTCGGGCAGCCCTGCTCCCACCCCGGTCCGAGCATGAAGTGCTGGACCAGGAGCTGGCGGCGGCCCTCGAAGAGGTCGGCGAGCTTGCGCGGACCCTCGGGGGTCTCGAAGACGTAATCTTTCTCGATGTGCACCCACGGGAGCGCGCGGCGCTCGCGGGCGATCTGGTCGCGAAGGTGCGTGAGCTCGCGCTCGCGGGCGAGCAGGGCCTTGCGCTGGACAAGCCACTGATCCGGCGACACGACCGGATGCTGCGGCGCTTTCAGTTCGGCAACTCGTGCGTTCATCAGGGTCTCCTGGGTTAGCGTTTCGGGCGGCGCACGGCACGAAGCTTCCCGCTCGCGCCGCCGCCGGCATAGAAAAGGTCCGCGCCGTCGGACTCGAGGCCGCTCACGCCGACGCCCGGCGGCATCTGCAACCGGTCCAGCACGGCGCCGCTGTCGGGGTCGATACGGAGGATTTCGCTTTCGTCGCCTTCCCACGTGCCATGCCAGAGCTCGCCGTCGACCCAGGTCACCCCGGTCACGAAACGATTGGACTCGATCGTGCGCAGGACCTTGCCGGTGTCGGGATCGATCTGATGGATCTTGCGGTCGCGGTATTCCCCGACCCAGAGGCTGCCGTCGGCCCAGGCCATTCCCGAGTCCTTGCCGCGCCCAGGCGCAGGTATCGAATGCACGACGTCGCCGGTGGCGGGATCGATCTTGTCGATGCGCGCCTCGGCGATCTGGTAGAGATGCTTGCCGTCGAAGGCGGTGCCGGCGTCGCCCGCGCGCGGCAGCGTGCGCGTCGTCGCGCCGCTCTTCGGATCGATCGCAATCAGGTTGGCGCCGACGGCGGCCCAGACGTTCTTGCCGTCGTAGGTTACCCCGTTGATTTTCTCGACCCCGGGGAACGGGCCGTACTCGCGCACGATTTCGGCCGCGCTCGTGCGTACCGCTGTGCTCTTCCTGCTGCTCATCGACTGGCTCCTCGTTTTTGGCGCCTGCAATCTGCGCCGCGAGGCCAATCTACCCGTGCGGCAGCGAAGGTGGGAGTAACAAGTTCGTCGTGAATCCCGCGAGCGGCGGGGCGAGCCAGCGCCGCGCACGTCCGAGGCCGATGGAGCGCACCCGTCCGGCCGCCACCAGCTCGGAAAGCGCGCGCTGCGCGGTGCGCTGGCTGGCGCCGAGCGCGAGCGCCAGGGCCGAAGTCGACCACGCCGTGCCATCGGAGAGCAGCGCCACTACAGAAGCCTGCGCGCCGTCGATGGGTGGGGCCAACACGATGACCTCTCGGCCACCACGCGGCGCGAGCGCGAAACCTCGTTCGGTGGCGTCGATGCTCGCCAGCTCGGCTGCGAGCGCCCGCAGGCGGCCGAGCTCCACCCTGAGCCGCGCCCGGTGGGATTCATCTGGGTGGCGCGCGCGGAAAGCTCGTGCGATCAAGGTTTCGCGGGCGACGTCCCCCGGCCAAGCTTCGGCGAGCGCCTGCGCAAGCTCGAAAAGGACCGGCCGGCGCGCCAACGGAATCCAAAGAGCGCCGGCACGCAAGCCACGGCGGCACGCATCGATCACGAGTGCGCCCGAGCCCATCAGCGCCTCGACTTCGCCGAGACGAAGCACCTGCTCGCCCCCTGGAGTGAGGCGTCGAGCGGCTGGACGCTCGAGGTCCGCGTGCGCTTCTGCCACCTCGACTTGGAGCGCCGCCACTCCTGTGAGCGCAGCCGCAGTTGCTCCGCGTGCTAGCGCTGCCCGCGCTCGAGCTGTTTGCAGCGAACGGAGTGCCAGTTCCGCAGTGGCGATCTCGGCGATCGCGACAAGCAGCGGCGGCATGCCGCGCAGGTCCAGCCTGTCCAATGCCGCTGCCGCATCGTCGAGGCGACCGAGCAGCAGCTGGCGGCGCGCCATGGTTAGCCGCGCGTGCAGAGCGTTGGCGCGATCGCCATGCGCCTCGAGGGTGGCAACCGCCGCGGCGAGCGACCGCGAGAACCCGCCGAGGTCGCGCATTGCGAGCGCCACTTCGGCATCGGCGACGATGCAGCGCGCTCGGGCCAGCTCCTCGTGTGCCCCGAACGCTCGGGCCGCCCGCTGCAGCAGCTTGCGCGAGCGCGGATGCTCGCCCAACTGGGCCATGGCGATGCCGCGCAATGCGAGTGCCGGCGCATCGTCGCGCAGAGCGACCCGATTGAGCGCGCCGAGCGCGTCGCCGGCCGCGAGCGCCCGCGCGGCAGCGGCGATCATGGAGTCCATCGGGGCAGTGTACGACGATGCAGTTTTCCCGAAGGTCTAGGGCCTTGGCGAGCCCACGAGCAGACTCCGCTGATCGCTCGCGCCGGAGCTGATGCGGACTACATCGCTACCGCGCGCGTGCGCTGGTCTTCGTCCTGCTGCGCGAGCCAGGGCGGGCGATAGCCCGCGCGGAAGTCGGGCGGCAACTCGCAGGGCCGCGTATCGAAGCTCGCCTGCCGCGCGGCTCGCCCACGCACGATGTCGCCCAAGTGGGGGCTGACGATCGGGCTCGGCGTATAGGCGAAGCTGTCGGCCGAGCTGTAGACGGGGAGCAGCAGCGGCCGAGCGCGAGATGAACGGTTCTCGAGCGAGCCGTGCACGGTACGGCAATGGAGCAGCAGCGTCGTGCCGGGGCCGCCGACCGCATGCTCGATCAAATCGTCTTTCAGCCAGCCCAGGTCTTCATCGCGGATGCGCACGACGAAATTACCGTCGCAGTCATACTGGCTGTAAAGCGGTCCTTCATGGCTGCCGCGCGCGAAGCTCAAGGGGCCCTGCTCCATCGTGCAGCCGTCGATGTACACGCCGATCGAGATGGGGCTGTAGTCGGTGTGCGGCCAAGCCGGAATGTCCTGGTGCCACTTGAAGCCGCGCGTGCCCTGCTCAGACTTCACGTTGAGCTTGGCATGATGGAACTTGACGTCCGGTCCGACGATGTCGGCGGCGAGGTCGGTCATCACTGGATCGCGGATGAAGTCCCAGAACACCGGATGCTGGTCCTGCGGGCTGGTCACGCGATGCAGCCGTGGCGTCGCCGCCGAATGGCCCTCTTCGAGCACCCAGATGTCGTCGGGACGCGTGATCCTTCGGCTGCGCTCCATCAGTTCGTCGAGCGCACCCTTCAGACGCGCCAGCCAAGGCGCCGGCACGTAGTCGGGAAGCACGAGAAAGCCGTCGGCGAAAAATCTCGCGCGCTGGGCCTCGGTGAGCACCCCGACGGGATGCTTGAGAACGTCCTCACGCAGCATGCGGGTCTCCCGGATAAACGACGCTTCGATTATACGTTCGACGATGGCGCGCGCCGCCGAAGCTTGAGATAGGCATACACTGCCGTCGTGCCTGAGAAGACCTTCCGCTGGCTGAGCGCAGACGAATTCCAGGCGCTGTCGCTCGACGAAAAGCATGAATACATCAAAAAGATCGTCGCCGAACTGGAGCGCGAACGCGCCCGCGAGTCAGGTTCCGGGAACCCCGGACAACCCCCGGACACTCCAGAGTGACCGCAAAGAAACGACCGTCCCGACCGGGTCCTGACTAAAATATTCATGGCCGACGTTTTCCGCTATCTGCCACAGGACGAGTACGACAAGCTCGATACCGCGGGGCGCATCGAGTACCTAAGCGCGGCACTCCAATACCTGCGCTCGCTAACCGAGCTTGAAGCCGCCGGTGCCGCACCTGCTGGAATCATTTCCAGCACACCGCCACAACCCACCGACCTTGTAGAAGCGTCAAAACCCGAAGCACCCCAAGAGCAACCCTCGGCGCAGCCAGACGCGCCGGATAAGAGCGCGTCTTCCACTTAACGTCGTCCCTCCGTTACGGCTCACGGCGCCGAGCCTAGGAATCCCAGGCATCCAGCGGGGTCGTCCCGGGAAGCATCGCAAGCGAGCCGTTGAAAAAGCGCCTCTGCCGGGCGCGGTCGGGCGAAGAAGTAGCCCTGACACTCGTCGCACTGGTGCTGTCGCAGGAACTGAAGCTGCTCGGCGGTCTCCACCCCCTCGGCAAGCACGCGCAGGCTGAGCGCGTGGCCAAGCGAGATGACTGCCTGCGCGATCGCAGCGTCGCGACCGCCCGCGGTGGTCTGAGCCACGAAGGATCGATCGATCTTGAGGCAATCGACCGGAAGCCCGGACAAGTAGCTGAGGCTCGAGTAGCCCGTACCGAAATCGTCGACCGCGACCTGCACGCCGAGACTCTTCAGGCGTCGCAGGATCGAAATCGCCCTTTCGCGGTCTTCGATCAGCGCACTCTCGGTGAGCTCGAGTTCGAGGAGCGCGGGATTGATCGCGCTGGCGTGCAATGCCTCGCTGACGGCTTCGGCGAACCCGTCGCTGCGGAATTGCCTGGCCGAGACGTTGACCGCCATGCGTACCCGGTGTCCGGCGCGGCGCCACTCGCCGAGTTGCCGGCACGCTTCCGAGAGCCCCCACATCCCGAGCGAATGGATCAGCCCGGAATCCTCGGCGATCGGCACGAACACCGTGGGCGACACATAGCCGCGCTCGGGATGCTTCCAGCGCATCAGGGCTTCGACTCCGACGACCCTGCCATCCTGGATGCCGACCTGTGGCTGATAGTGCAGCTCGAGCTTCCTGCGCTCGATGGCGGTTCGCAGGTCCGCCTCGATCTCGATCTGCTCGGCCGCCTCGAAGGTCATCGACTCCGTGTAGAACTGCATCGAGCTGCCGCCGCCCGCCTCCTTGGCGCGGTGCATTGCCGCACTGGCGTTGCGAAGCAACAGCTCGAAGTCATCGCCATCACCGGGAAAGGTGCTTGCACCCACGCTCAGCGTGATGTGAACGTTGCGTTCGTCGATCACGAACGCGGTTCCGGTGCTGTCATGAATCTTCCGGGCGATGCCGAGCATGTCGTCGGGGCGCGCCAGATCGGCGGCAAGCACGGCGAACTTGCCGTCGCCGAGCCGCGCGATCGTGTCGACCGCGCGCACGACGCCCGAAAGCCGGTCGGCGAGGACCCTCAGCAGCCTGTCGCCGACGACGTGGCCATAGCTGTCGCTCAACAGCTTGAACCTGTCGATGCTCAGCACGATCAATCCGCAGGAGTGTCCCGAGCGCTTGGCATGCATGATTGCCTGCACCGTGCGATCACCGAGCAGGGTGCGGTTCGGCAGTCCGGTGAGCGAATCGAAGTTCGCCAGGTGCTGGATGCAGGCCTCGTACGCGTTGCGCAGGCGCTCGCGCTCCGCGGCGTCGTCGAGCGCGCGCTTCACCGCAGTGCCCAGCCGGCGGATGTTGTCCTTCAGCACATAGTCCGTCGCCCCCGAGCGCATTGCTTCGATCGCGCGCTCCTCGCCGATCGTTCCGGACAGAAAAATGAACGGCAGATCGGGCGCGATGTCCCTCGCCAGGCGCAGCGCGGCCAGCCCGTCGAAGTGGGGCATCGAATAATCCGAGAGAATCGCCTGCGGGATGAAGGTTGCAAGCGCTTCCCTCATCGCGGCCTCGGTCTCGACCCGGCGCCATTCCACCTCCAGACCATCGCGCTTCAGCGTGCGCAGCGCGAGCTCGACATCGTGTTTCGTATCCTCGATAAACAGCAACTTCACCTGCTGTTTCATGACACACCGCTCCCGCCGGACGCGGGTCGGCGCGTAGCGCCTCGCCCGATTCCAGCGAAGAAGAACACGGCTCCCTTGCCAGGATGCGGTTCAGACTCCGTCCAATGGCGACGGAGCGTATGGAAAATTCTAGACGGGTCGCAGTAAACGCGCTGTGACGTGCTAGGCATTCGCAAGAAGATCGCAGTAGGACAAAGTCACCTGCGCGTGTAGCGGATCGCCGACGCTGCTATTCCTGGGCGACCCGGGCGCGCGAGTACACTTGGCAGATGGCAGACGATCGAATCGAAACAGGCAGCCCGACGACGCACCAGAGCGGCCCGAAGAGCGTACTCGTCGTCGATGACAATGAGGACATCTGCGCTTTCGTCATGGCGGCGCTGGAAAGCGAGGGCCTCGAAGTGCGGATCGCCCGCGAGGGCGCGCAGGCGCTTACGTTGCAGCGTGGGCGGGCCGCCGACCTGCTGATCACCGATATTTTCATGCCGGTGCAGGACGGCCTTGAGACGATCAACCTGTTCAAGGCCGAATTTCCGCAGACGTGCATCATTGCCATGTCCGCAGGCAGCAATCGCGGCATGAAACTGGACTTCCTCGAAACCGCATCGCTCGCCGGCATCGAAGCGACTCTGCGCAAACCGTTCAGCGTGGACGAGCTCCTCGAGGCCGTGCGCAGAGTGCTGCGCTAGAGTCCTTCATTCGCGCCGCTACTCGTGCGCGAAATTCTCTCCGCAATCTTCAATTGGCTGGTCCGGCAGGCGCTCACGCTGCTCGTGATTCTTGGCGTGCTGGTGGGCTGGGCCTGGATGCAGGGGGAGCTGAAACGGGCCGACGAACTCCGCAGCGATCGCGCGGGCGAAGTCTCCAGGAAGGGCGTGCTTCTCAACGAAGTCGAAGCGCTGAAGCGCAATGCCGCCGAGCGGGCACGGAAAGCGGAGGCTTTCGTTCGAAACGTTGAATCGATGCAGGACCGGGCGCGCGTGGCGCGGCAAAAGCTCTGGGACGATCACTTCTGGGCGCGAAAAAATCCGCTGTCGCAGGTATCGCTGGGAATCCAGTTGCTGGACCTCGAGATCGCCGGCTATGAGGAGACCGTCAGCAAGGTAACCCGCGCCAGGGAGTCGGCGGGGAAAGAGCTCAATGCGCTCGTCATGCAGAAGGAACGCGAGATCGAGCGGATCGATGGACGGATCGCAAGGATCGACGAAACGCTCGACAAGGCCTTTGGCTCACGGCTCGCGGCTGTCCTTCGTCAGGAGCTTCCCGTCGCGCTGGGTGTTTTGGTCGGCATTCTCTTGATTCCGATCGGGATCAAGGTGTTTTTCTACTACGTCGTTGCCCCATGGGCGGAGGGTCGCGCTCCGATCCGGCTGTTGCCTTCGGCGTCCGGAAGCGTTGTTTCCCATTCCGTGGAAGGCGTGGCAGGAAACGGCAGGGGAAAGATGTCCGCCGTTTCGCAACCGATCGTCCTGCAGGAGAACCAGGAACTCCTGATCCAGCCCGAGTATCTGCAGAGCACGTCGCTGCACGCCAGAAAGAACACCCAGTGGCTGCTCAACGCGCGCATTCCCTTCAGCAGCCTGCTCTCGGGCATGTTCATGCTGACTCGCGTCGGACCGGCCGGATCCGAACCGGTCGTCATCTCGGCGACCAAGGATCCTCTCAGCGAGGTAGGCGTGATCGACCTCGCAGAGGGCGCAGCGTTCGTCTGTCAGCCGCGCTCTCTTGCCGGAGTGATCCAGGATCGGCGCCATCCGATCCGCATCACGCGGCACTGGCGTTTGGGCAGCCTGCACGCCTGGCTGACGTTGCAATTGAGATTCCTGGTCTTCCACGGCCCAGGCCAGCTGGTCATCAAAGGGTGCCGCGGGATCCGGATCGAATCCGCCGGAACGGGGCGATTGATCAATCAGGCCGCCACACTGGGCTTCAGTGCCAACCTGGACTACGCCAATACGCGCTGCGAGACGTTCGTCTCGTACTGGGCCGGCAAGGAGGATCTTTTCAACGACTTGTTCACCGGTGGGTCCGGGGTGTATGTCTACGAGGAAATGCCGGACTTGAAACGGCCGACCGGCGTGGGGCGCCACCTGGAGGGATTTACCGACGCGCTGCTGAAGATTTTCGGAGTCTAGGAACGCCGCGCGCGCGATTCAAGCCTGCCTCTTGCGCCAGACGCTTGCCAGCCACGGCTGCTGATCGCGCGGCCGGCCGGCGGGACGATAGTAGTGTGCAAGCTCGACGAACCCGGCAGCCGAGAGGTATCGCCGCCACGCCTGCAGATCGTGATACGCGCCGTAGCGGCCGCCGCTCCATCCCTCTTCATTGTCACCGCGCGGGTTCGAGGCGAACAGCACGCCGCGAGGCTTCAGCGTAGCGTGCAGCTCCCGCAGCACGCGCGGCAATTCCTGACTTGGAACATGGAACAGTGTCGCGTTGGCGAATACCCCGTCGAAGCGTTGCGCCGGCAAGGCCAGCTTGAGCAGATCCTGCTGCCATACTTCGCTGCCGCTGTACGCGCGCGCCATTTCTGCGAGACGCGCGGCGCCTTCCAGCCCGATTGCGACATGACCGAGACCGGCAAACGCCTTCAGATCGCGTCCCGGCCCGCATCCCAGATCTAGGATCGTGAACGGCGGGTCGCCCTCGAGGGGCTGCAGCAGCGCCTCGATGTTCTGGCTGACGTCGTGATCGCGCGTACCTTCCCAGAAATCCTGCGCGCGCTGGTTGTAATGCTGCAGCGTAAAATCGGTGATCTCCTGCAGCTGCTGCGGATTCAACTGCGGCATCGCCGCAGTGTACCGCCCCGGAAATGCGGAACCGGCCGCCACGCAGCGCTGTCGACCTAGTACACTGATCGCATTCGCCTTGGAGCCGATCGCGAGCTCCCGGATCGGCCCGAGGCTCCTCCCGCGCGCGCGGAGAAGGTCCCCAAATTGAGCTCGGCAATTCTTCGCGCCTTCAGGCGCGGGTCTCAGGCAGCCCCGTGGGATAACGAAAGGTCGATCCGCGAGGAGCTGTTCAGCATCGAGCGCCTCGAGCAGCACGCCGAGACGCTCGCAGCGGCACAACCGATTACCGCGCGGCCCATGGCCGGGCGCTCTCTCGCCGCCCGGCTGAAGCAGAACGAGGAAGTCCTGCTGGCTGCGTATCGCGCCATCGCCAAGGCAGTCGGCGAGGGGCGCGCGATTACCCCGTCCGCGGAGTGGCTGCTCGACAACTACCATCTCGTCGAAGAGCAGATCCGCGAAATCCGCGACGACCTGCCGCCTGGCTACTACCGCCTGCTGCCGAAACTGGCGGCCGGACCCTTGGTCGGCTTTCCACGCGTTTTCGGCGTGGCCTGGGCTTTTGTCGCTCATACCGACAGCCGTTTCGATCCGGAGGTGCTGCGCCGGTTTGTGCGCGCGTACCAGCGTGTTCAGCCGCTGACGATCGGGGAGCTGTGGGCGGTCGCGATCACGCTGCGGATCGTGCTGGTGGAGAACCTGCGGCGGGCAGCCGTAGGGATTGTCGGCAGCCGGGCCGCACGCGAGGAAGCCGATCGCGTGGCCGACCAGCTGCTCGGGGCGACGGGCCCATCGGGCGAGTCCGTGCGCCAGATCTTCCGGCACTACGAACGGGCGCCGTTGCCGACCGCCTTTGCGGTGCAGCTCGTGCAGCGCTTGCGGGACCAGGATCCGAAGGTCACGCGGGCGCTGACATGGCTCGAAGAGCGCCTGGCCGCGCAGGGAACGACCACCGACGAGATCGTGCAGGTCGAGCTGCAGCGGCAGGGCGCGAGCAACGTGACGGTGCGCAACATCATCACCAGCATGCGGCTGATCTCCGACGTCGACTGGGCCGCGCTGTTCGAGAACGTCAGTCATGTCGACGACGCGCTGCGGGCCGGCAGCGATTTCGCCGCCATGGATTTCCCCACCCGCAATCTCTATCGCAGCGCGATCGAAGAGCTGGCCCGGGGCTCGAAATTGACGGAGCTGGAAATCGCGCAAGCGGCGTTGCGCGCTGGACAAGGCCAGGTGCATGAATCGCGCGAGCGCGATCCTGGCTATCACCTCGTGGGCAGGGGACGCCCTGCGTTCGAAGCCGCGGTCGGCTATCGCGCCCGCGGCGGCTGGCTGCACCGGGCCAGCGCGACGATCAGCCTCGGCGGCTATATCGGCGCCATCGTTGCGTTCACGTTGATATTTCTCTGGCTGCCGCTGTCCTTGCTGGCCGGAGCGGACGTAGACGCCAGGTGGCTTGGGCTGCTCGCGCTTCTCGGGCTGATTCCGGCGAGCGATGCGGCGATTTCGGTCGTGAACCGCGGCATTTCGAGCACGGTCAGGGCGATGATCCTGCCGGGTCTCGAGCTGCGCGAGGGCATACCGTCACACCTGCGCACGGTCGTGGCCGTGCCGATCCTGCTGACGACGCACGCCGCGCTCGAGGAGCAGATCGAGCGCCTGGAAATCCACTACCTCTCGAGCCCGGAAAACGAGCTCCACTTTGCGCTGCTCTCGGACTGGGCGGACGCGGCGACCGAGAGGGTCGCGGGAGACGAAGTGCTGCTGGATGCCGCTGCCGCAGGCATTGCGCGCCTGAACCGCCGCTATGGACCCGCGCCCGGCGGCGAGCGTTTCCTGCTGCTGCATCGCCGCCGGGTCTGGAACGAAAAGCAGCAGGCCTGGATGGGATGGGAGCGCAAGCGCGGCAAGCTGCTCGAGCTGAACCGGCTGCTGCGTGGAGCGACCGATACGACGTTCATCGCCGTCGGCGGGAACGCGCCCGCCGTTCCGGATGGCGTGCGCTACGTCATCACGCTCGACTCCGATACGCGCATGCCGCGCGAAGCGGCCCGCCGCCTCGTCGGCAAGATGGCGCACCCGCTCAACCGGCCGAAGCTCGATGCCGGCACGCGGCGCATCGTCGATGGCCACGGCGTGCTGCAGCCGCGCGTCACGCCTTCGCTGCCGGTCGGACGCGAGGGCTCGCTCTATCAGCGCGTCTTCTCCGGCATGAGCGGCATCGATCCCTACGCCGCTGCGGCGTCGGACGTGTATCAGGATCTGTTCGGCGAAGGCTCCTATACCGGCAAGGGCATCTACGACGTCGATGCGTTCACGGACGCGCTCGAAGGCCGCGTGCCGGAAAACACGCTTCTCAGCCACGATCTTTTCGAGGGCACCTTCGCTCGCTCCGGTCTCGCGTCCGACATCGAGGTGCTGGAGGAGTTTCCGTCGCGCTATGACGTCGCGACGTCGCGCCAGCATCGCTGGGCGCGAGGCGACTGGCAGTTGCTGCCGTGGATTTTCCGCCGCTCTACCGGCCCGGTCCCGCCGATCGGGCGCTGGAAGATGCTGGATAACCTGCGGCGCTCGCTGTCGGCGCCGGCAACGTTGGCTGCACTGGTCGCGGGATGGACGCTGCCGCTGCAGGGCGCCGTAGTCTGGAGCGTCTTCATCGTCTCGACCATTGCGCTGACGCACCTGCTGCCGGTTCTCGCCGCGATCGTGCCGCAGCGCGCCCGGATCACGGCACACAGCCACCTGCGCGCGCTCGTTGCGGATGTCTGGCTCGCGCTTTCGCAGACTGCGCTGCTGGTCGTATTCCTCGCGCATCACGCATGGCTGATGCTCGATGCGATCGGCAGGACGCTCTATCGTCTGATCGTCAGCCGCCGCCGTCTCCTCGACTGGGTCACCGCGGACCAGGCGCAGCTGAGCCCGCTGCTCGATCTTGGCGGCTTCTACCGGCGGATGAGCAGCGCCGTCGTCATCGGCATTGCAGCCGCGCTCATCGTGGCGTGGGTCGGGCAGGACTCATGGCTGGTGGCAACGCCGTTCGTCATCGCCTGGCTCGCATCGCCGGCGATCGCACGCTGGGCGAGCCGCTCGCCGCTGGTCGCGGGCCGCGTGCAGGTGAGCGACGTGGAGGCCCGCGCTCTGCGGCAAGTGGCGCGCCGCAGCTGGCGCTATTTCGAGACCTTCGTCACCGCCGAAGATCAAATGCTGCCGCCGGACAATTTCCAGGAGGAGCCGAAGCCCGTTGTCGCGCACCGCACCTCTCCCACCAACATCGGCCTCTACCTTCTGTGCGCCGCCAGCGCGCGCGACTTCGGATGGGCGGGCAAGATCGAAACCGCCGAACGGCTGGAAGCGACCTTCTCGACGATGGCGCGCCTGCAGCGGCTGCGCGGCCACTTCTACAACTGGTACGACACTCGCGACCTTCGCCCGCTCGACCCGCAATACGTCTCGTCGGTCGATAGCGGCAATCTGGCCGGGCACCTGATCGCGCTGGCGAATGCCTGCCATGAATGGATCGACGATGCGGGCGCAGATGCCGAAGTGTTCACGGGGATCGAGGACAACCTGACCCTCACGCGGCTCGCCTTGCGGGATTTGCCCGACGACCGGCGCACGCAGACGATCACGCGGCATCAGTTGCGAGAGGCGCTCGATGCGCTCGCCGACTCGCTGCGCGAGACGCAGCAGCCAGCAAAGGACACGGCCGCCCGATTGGCGGAGGCCGCGCCGCAGGCGAGGACGATGGTCGACATCGTTCGCACGCTGGCGAGCGAGCGCGGCGACGATGCCGGCGCCGAAATGCTGTTCTGGGCCGAGGCCACCCGGAACGCGATCGACAGTCATCGCCGTGATCTTGCGCAGTCGGCAGCCGACGCTGCCGCGCTGAAGCTGCGTTTCGCCGCGCTCGAAGCAGCGGCGCGCGCCATGGCGCAGGCGATGGAGTTCGGCTTTCTGCTCGACAAGGATCGCAAGCTGCTGGCGATCGGGTACCGCGTGGGCGAAGGCATTCTGGACCCGAACTGCTACGACCTGCTCGCCTCCGAGGCGCGCCTCGCGAGCTTCGTCGCGATCGCCAAGGGCGACGTCGCGTCGCGGCACTGGTTCCGGCTCGGGCGCGCGGTGACACCGGTCGGACGCGGCGCGGCGTTGATTTCCTGGTCGGGTTCGATGTTCGAGTACCTGATGCCTTCGCTCGTGATGCGCGCGCCGGCGGGAAGCCTGCTCGAGCAGACGAGCCGCCTGATCGTCCGGCGCCAGATCGCGTATGGCGCCACGCTCGGCGTGCCCTGGGGAATCTCGGAATCCGCCTACCACGTACGCGACCTCGAGCTCACCTACCAGTATTCGAACTTCGGCGTGCCCGGCCTGGGATTGAAACGCGGACTGAGCGAGGACGTCGTCGTTGCACCTTATGCGACGGCGCTCGCGGCGATGGTCGACCCCGGCGCGGCGGCGGACAACTTCATCCGCCTCGCCACCGTAGGCGCGCGCGGACGCTACGGATTCTACGAGGCGCTCGATTACACGCCCACGCGTCTGCCCGAAGGAAAGGCCGTTGCGATCGTGCGTGCGTACATGGCGCACCATCAGGGGATGACGGTGGTGGCGATCGCCAACAGCCTGCTCGACGGCAGAATGCGCGCGCGGTTTCACGCCGAGCCGATCGTGCAGGCGACGGAACTGCTGTTGCAGGAACGCACTCCGCGCGATGTCGCCGTCGCTCATCCGCGCGCCGAGGAAGTCGACACCGCAGCGACGGTGCGCGATCTCGAGCGGCCCGCGGAGCGACGCATCCGCAGCGCACACCACGCTACGCCGGAAGCGCATCTGCTTTCGAATGGCCGCTATGCCGTGATGCTGACGGGTGCCGGTTCCGGCTACAGCCGCTGGGGCGACCTCGCGATCACGCGGTGGCGGGAA
>Ga0209382_10005316_pt1 | contig 16806 bp, 13 predicted proteins | sample SoiMetdeltSBSDD5_FD_187599 | JGI IMG/M metagenome (GOLD analysis project Ga0209382, IMG submission 187599) | Bulk soil microbial communities from a Populus tree surrounding site in Tennessee, USA - Soil MetaG P. deltoides SBSDD5 (SPAdes) (version 2) | ecosystem: Environmental > Terrestrial >...
GCGGCACCCAGCGGCCCTCGGCCGACCAGGCGATGCGCACGGCGCCGATCGGGCCCTCGAAGGGGATGCCCGACACCATCAGCGCGGCCGAGGCGGCGTTGATGGCCAGCACGTCGTAGGGGTTCTCTCCGTCCACGCCGACCACGGTCACCACGACCTGGGTCTCGTTGCGGTAGCCGTCGGCGAAGCTCGGCCGCAGCGGCCGGTCGATCAGACGGCAGGTGAGGATGGCCAGGTCGGTGGGCCGGCCCTCCCGGCGGAAGAAGCTGCCGGGGATGCGCCCGGCGGCGTACATGCGCTCCTCCACGTCCACGGTGAGCGGGAAGAAGTCGATGCCCTCGCGGATCTTGCGGTCCGCGTTGGCGGTGACCAGCACCTCGGTGCGGCCGAGGCGGGCCACGACCGCGCCCTGGCTCTGGAACGCCAGCTTCCCTGTTTCGAAGCTGAGGGTGGCATCGGTGCCGGACACCGGCGCCGATACGACGATGGGATCAGCCATCGTTGTCTCCTTTCCGGCGGTTCCTCCGCCGGATCGGGCAGCGGGGCCAGTTCCCAGTCGGCACCCCCGGGACCGGACCGGAGGAGGCGACTGGCAGCTGACCGTCACGCTGCCATTGGTTTCTGTTGTATGCGAAAGAGCGGCCCCTCGGGGCCGCTCGTCTTGGGGGTCCCGCCTAACGGCGGAGACCGTTGGCGGCGATGATCGCCCGGTAGCGTTCGACGTCGTTGGAGCGGACATAGTCCAGCAATCGCCGCCGGCGCCCCACCAGCATCAGCAGGCCACGCCGGCTGTGATGGTCCTTCTTGTGCTTCGACAGGTGGTCGTTGAGGTGGTTGATGCGTGCGGTGAGCAGCGCCACCTGCACCTCGGGCGAGCCCGTGTCGGAGTCGTGGAGCTTGTTGTCGGTGATGATTGCGGACTTCGCCGCGTCGAACTTGTCGGACACGCGTGTTCCTTGTCTGTGGGTGACTGCTTACCCTGCTCCGTGACCCGCTCGGCGTGGGAGTGCCGAGGGCGGCTGGTGGCGCTGTGCGCCCCTGTCTGCCCTACGCCTGGTACAGAGCGTCGTTCAAGGCTACCAGCGGCGCCCGCAAACGGCGAACCCCCGCGCGACTACGCCGGCTGGGACACGGTCCAGCGGTAGCGGGACTGGTGGTGGTGGGCCCGGCCGGTGCGGAGCTCGAGCGGCGGGGTGAGCCGCCGGACCCAGGCGTTCGGCGCGAGGAAGGCCGACTCGACCTGCTCGGGGGTGGCGTCCTCGCTCAGGCCCACCGCGCCGAGCGCCGTCGCCCGCACCCGGGCCACGGGCCCGTCCAGCAGCTCGGCCATGATGGCGGGCAGCGTCTCGGGGTCCTTGAGCACCCACGAGTGGGTGCCGCCCTTGACCGTGACCAGCGTGCCTGCGGACCGCCTCGCCGCGTCGACGGCCGTGCTGTAGGGCACAGGCATGTCCCGGTCGCCATGGATGACCACGACCGGGATGCCGGCCTCGCCGAGGGCCTGCAGCAGCTCGGTGCTGGGGCCGGAACGGATCATGGAGATGGCGGGGCCGAGCAAGCGCCAGGGTCGGCGGGCGTGGCCCAGCAGCGTGGGCACCACGAGGCGGCCCAGTTTGAAGGCCTGCCCGGGGTTGCCCAGCAGCGGGAGGGTCGACAGCGTGTCCGCCACCAGCAGCACCGCCACCCCGACGATCAGGGGCGGCGCGAACCGGGACATGCGGATGAGCCGGTCCCAGCACTCGCCCACCACCGCGTCGATGAGCACGACGGCGATGGCCCGGTCGGGCTGTTCGGCCGCCAGCTGGGCGACCAGGCGGCCGCCCATCGAGTGGCCGGCGAGCACCGCCCGGCGGATGCCCAGCTCGTCGAGCACCCGGGCCAGCAGGCCGGTGTAGGAGGCGAGGTCGTCGCCCCCGGTGGGCAGGCCCTGGGTGGCGCCGTGGCCGGCGACGTCGATGGCGACCACCTTGAACCCCATGCGCACCAGCCGGGCGAGGGTCTGGGCGTAGAGGATGCCCTCGGCGGTGAAGCCGTGCACCAGCACCAGCGGCAGGCCCCGGCCGCACACCGCGACGCCCACGCGGTGGTTGTCGGCGAGCACGATCTCGTGCCGGGCCAGCCGGGGCACGGCGACCAGCTGGGGCGTCTCGGGCGCGTCGCCGGCCGGTCCCTCGATGGGGTCGGCGGGCGCCCCGATGACGGAGTCGTCGACCACCAGGCTGCCGGGCGGGCCCGGCGTCGCGCGGCTCCCGTGGCGCTCGCTCGGGACGAGCGCGATGACCTCGGCTACATCCCCGGGCTCATCCCCCGGCTCGTCTCCTGGGTCGCCGTCGTCGCGCTTCATGGTTCGCCCTCCGCCGCATCAGATGATACGCCGCGTCACCTGAGCGTCTTTGTATCGGATTGTCGTCAGTTAGATGACAACACCCGGCGGGCTTCGTCGCAGTCACGCCCGATCTGTTCGATGAGTGCTTCCACGCTTTCGAAGCGTTCCTCTCCCCGCAGCCAGGCCACGAACCGGACCTTGGCGTGCTCGTCGTAGAGGTCCTCGTCGAAGTCGAGCAGGTGTGCTTCCAGGAGGCTGGCATGCGCCTGCACGTAGAACGTAGGCCTTCGGCCGAGCGAGATGGCCGCGGCGTGGACCGATCCGTCGGACCGCTCGAACCACCCGGCGTAGATCCCGTCGGCCGGCAGCAGGATGTCGCCCGGCACCGACACGTTGGCGGTGGGGAACCCGAGCTCTCGCCCGCGCTTGTCCCCCCGGGCCACCACGCCCCGCACCTCGTGCGGCCGGCCCAGCAGCGCGTTGGCCTCGTCCAGCCGCCCCTCCACCAGCGCCGAGCGGATGCGGGTGGACGACACCCGCTCCCCCTCTCCCGCCGGCCGGCCCTCGCGGTCGACGAGCTCCAGCGGGTCGACCTCGAACCCCAGCTCGCCCCCCATCCGCCGCAACAGGTTCACGTTGCCGGCCCGCTCCCGGCCGAAGTGGAAGTCCTCCCCCACCACGACCAGCCTGGCCGCCAGGCAGTCGACCAGGACCTCCCGCACGAAGTCCTCCGCCGACTCCTGCCTCCGGGTCTCGTCGAAGGTCACGACGAGGCAGTAGTCGATGCCGGTCGCCGCCAGCAGCTCCAGCTTCTGGTCCAGGTCGGTCAACAGCCGCGGCGCCGACTCCGGCCTCACCACGCTGGCCGGATGCCGGTCGAACGTCACCACCGCGGTGGCGAGCCCCCGCTCGTCCGCCCGGCGCCTCACCTCACCGATGACGGCCTGGTGCCCCATGTGCACCCCGTCATACGCCCCGATGGTGACGGCCGTCCCCTCGCCAGGACGCGGGCAGGCCGACAGGTCGCGCAGCACCTCCATCGGCCGGGCAGCGTACCGGCCTCCCGGTCCCCGGCCAGCCCCAGTTACCTCGCGGTCAGCCGCCACCCACCAGCGGCCGGGGATCGAAGTACACCCGCAGGCTCGCGATCCGCCCGTCTCACGTCACCGTGTCGAGGGCCTGGCGGAGGTCGGCGACCAGGTCGGCGGCGGTCTCGATGCCGACCGAGAGGCGGACCAGGGCCGGGTCGACCTCCAGGGGTGACCCGGCGGCCGAGGAATGCGTCATCCGGCCCGGGTGCTCGATTAGGGATTCCACCGCGCCCAGGGACTCGGCCAGGGTGAACACGCGGGTGGCCTCGACCACGGCGATGGCCGCCGGCTCGCCGCCCCGGAGGACGAACGAGACCATGCCGCCGAAGTCCCGCATCTGGCGCTTGGCGACGTCGTGGCCGGGGTGGCCGGGCAGGCCGGGCCAGAGGACACGAGCGACCGCGGGGTGGTCGGTCAGGACCTCGACCACGGCGCGGGCGTTGTCGCTATGGCGGTCCATCCGGATGGGCAGGGTCTTCAGGCCCCGCTGGACCAGGTAGCAATCGACGGGGGACGGCACCGCGCCCACCGCGTTCTGGATGAAGCCGATCTTGGCCGCCAAGTCGTCGTCGTCCAGGGCGATGCACCCGCCCACCACGTCCGAGTGGCCGCCGAGGTACTTGGTGGACGAGTGGACCACCACGTCGGCGCCCAGGGCCAGCGGCTGTTGGAGGTACGGAGTGGCGAAGGTGTTGTCGATGACGAGCAGGGCGTCGTGGGCGTGGGCGATCTCAGCCACGGCGGCGATGTCGACCACGGCCATGGCCGGGTTGGTGGGCGACTCCGCCCACACGATGGCCGTGCCCGCGGGCCATTCCCGGGCCAGGCGCCCGGGCTCGGTCAGGTCCATTGCGGTCCAGGGGTGGCCGCTGGCGCCGTACACCTTGTCGATCAGCCGGAACGTGCCGCCGTAGGCGTCCCCGCCGAGGACGACGCCCGCGCCCGGAGCCATCTGGCGCAGCACCGCGTCCTCGGCCGCGAGGCCGGAGGCGAACGCCAGCCCGTGCCGGGCGCCCTCCAGCGATGCGATCGCCGTCTCCAACGCGGACCGGGTGGGGTTGGCGCTGCGGGCGTACTCCCAGCCCCGGTGGCGTCCCACCGCCTGCTGGGCGAACGTCGTCGACAGGCTGATGGGCGGGACCACCGCGCCGGTTGCCGGGTCGGGCTCCTGCCCCGCGTGCACCGCGCGGGTCTCGAACCCCCAGTCCTCGCCGACCCCGGTCACCGCGTCGTGGCCGCCTGGGACAGGTGCTCCAGCACGTCGGTCCGGGACAGCACGGCCCGGGGCCGGCCGCCGGCCAGCACCACCACCGCGGGCGCCCGGTCGAGCAGCTCCACCGCCAGGGCGATGGGCTGGCCGATCCCGATGGTGGGCAGCCGCGGGCCCATCACCTTCTCGACCGGCTCGTCGAGCACCGCCGGATCGTGGAAGGCCCGGTCCATGAGCGCCAGCTCGTCCACCGCACCCAGGATCTCGGCCGCGGCGAGCGGCATCTCACCCTTGGCCACAGGAAGCTGGGACAGCCCGTAGCCCCGCATCACGTTCACCGCCCGTTGCACCGTGTCCTCCGGATGCACATACACCAGCGGCGGGATGTCGCGGCCCCGCGCCTCCAGGATGTCGGCCACCGTGTGCTCGCCGCCCCGCAGGAAGCCGTACCCCGCCATCCAGTCGTCGTCGAACACGCGGGACAGGTAGCCGCGCCCGGAGTCCGGGATCAGCACGATGACCAGGCCGTCCGGCCCCAGCTCGCGCCCGACCTCCAGGGCGGCGGCCACGGCCGTGCCGCCCGATCCGCCGATGAGCAGGCCCTCCTCGCACGTGACCCGCCGGGCCATGAGGAAGCTGTCCTCGTCGCTGACCGCGACCACCCGATCGACGAGGCTCGGATCGTAGGTGGACGGCCAGAAATCCTCGCCGACGCCTTCGACCAGGTAGGGCCGCCCGGACCCGCCCGAGTAGACCGAGCCGGTCGGGTCTGCCCCCACCACCTGCACGGCCGGATCCTGGGCCTTGAGGTAGCGGCCCACGCCGGTGATGGTGCCGCCGGTGCCGACGCCGGCCACGAAGTGGGTGATCCGCCCGGCCGTCTGCCGCCAGATCTCCGGCCCGGTGGTCTGCTCGTGGGCCCACGGGTTCCAGCGGTTGTCGTACTGGTTGGGGCGGAAGGCTCCGGGCGTCTCCCGCACCAGCCGCTCCGACACCGAGTAGTACGACTGCGGGTCGTCCGGCTCGACCGCCACCGGGCACACGATCACCTTGGCGCCGTATGCCTCCAGCAGGCGGATCTTCTCCGGCGCGACCTTGTCGGTCACCACGAAGATGCAGCGGTAGCCCCGCTCGGCGGCCACGATGGCCAGTCCCACGCCCGTGTTGCCCGACGTGGGCTCGACGATGGTGCCGCCCGGGCGCAGCAGGCCTTCCCGCTCGGCCTGGGTGATCATCGCCAGCGCGGGCCGGTCCTTCACGCTGCCGCCGGGGTTGAGCATCTCCAGCTTGGCGGCGATCGTGCAGGTCAGGCCCTCGGTGACCCGGTTGAGCCGTAGGAGTGGGGTGTTGCCGATCACATCGATCAGCGAATCGGCGATCTGGGGCGCGGACGGTCCGGTCATGTCACGGCCGATGGTACCCACGGGGAGTGACCGGCAAGATCAGCTCACTCCACGAGCACGCAGCGGGTTCCCCGGTAGATCGTCGCCATGCACTTGTTGCAGTGCACGCACAGCGACTCGTGCGTGGCGCCCCGCTGCCAGCGCGCCACCAGGTCGGGCTCGCGCAGCAGCGCCCGGCCCATGGCCACGAACTCGAACCCCTCGTCCAGCGCCCGCTCCACCGTGTCGATCCGGTTGATCCCGCCGAGCAGGATCAGCGGCATGTCCAGCGCCGCCCGGAACTGGCGGGCGTAGGGCAGCAGGTACGCCTCCTCGAAGGGGTACTCACGCAGGAAGGCCTTGCCCGCCAACCGGAAGGCGGGGCGGATGGGCTTGGGCATGGCCCGGGCCATCTCGGCCACCGGCGCTTCCCCCCGGAACAGGTACATCGGGTTCTGGAGCGAGCTGCCCGCGGTGAGCTCCAAGGCGTCGAGCGCCCCGTCGGCCTCCAGCATGCGGGCCACGGCCACGCTCTCGTCCAGCCACAGCCCTCCCCGCACGCCGTCGGCCATGTTGAGCTTGGCGGTCACCGCGAGCCGGTCGCCCACCGCCTCGCGCACCGCGGTGGCGATGGCCCGGGGGAAGCGGGCCCTGTTCTCCAGCGAGCCGCCCCACTGGTCGGTGCGGCGGTTGAGCCGGGGGCTGAGGAACTCGCTCGGCAGGTAGCCGTGCCCCAAGTGGATCTCGACGGCGTCGAACCCGGCCTCCGCCACCACCCCGGCCGCGGCCGCGAAGTCGCCCACGATGCGCAGGATCTGATCCTCCGTGACCGCCTTGGTGCGCTTCATGGCCAGCAGGCTGAACATGGGTGACGGGGACAGCCCACGCCGCCCGGCCCCCGCCGCCACGGCCCCCGCGTGGCCGAGCTGGGCCGACACCGCCGCGCCCTCTGCGTGCACGGCGTCCGCGAGCCGGGCCAGTCCGGGCACCGTCTCGGGCGTGAGGATGAGCTCGTTCGGGGTCCCACACCCGTCGGGCGCCACCGCGCAGTAGGCCAGTGTGGTCAGCCCGACGCCGCCCACCGCCACCTTCCGGTGGAACTCGACCAGCGCGTCGCTGACGACGTGCTCCCGGGTCAGGCCCTCGAACGTGGCGGCCTTGACGATGCGGTTGCGCAGCGTGAGTGGACCGAGGCGAGCAGGTGCGAACGGATCGATCGCCCGACCCTATTGCGAGATCTGACGCGCCGTCACATATTCTGCGCCAGCACCACTGCAGGCTTCACCGTGCCGTCCCGGTGCGGCTCGTACACGGCCAGCAGGCGGCCGTCGCCGTCGATCACCGCCCAGGGACCGTCGCCCTCCGCGCCCAGGGCGGCGCGCTCCAGCACGCGGCCGTGGCCGACCAGCGCGGCGGTCGCCTCGTCCACCACCACCCGCGGCCGTCCCCTCAGCGCCTCGACCGGAGGCAGCAGCCGGTCCGGCCCCAGCGCCGCCAGTGGGACCGCCTCGTCGATGGTGAACGCCCCCACCGCCAGCCGCCGCAGGGCGCGCAGGTGCGCACCGCCGCCCAGAGCCACGCCGAGGTCGGCCGCCAGCGAGCGCACGTAGGTCCCCGACGAGCACTCGACGTCGACGGGGTAGACGCCCGGCGCCACCGCTTCCCCCACTGTGAACCGGTCGACCCGCACCGGCACCGCCTCGCGCTCGACCTCCACCCCGGCCCGCGCCAGCTCGTGGAGCCGGCGCCCCGCCACCTTCTTGGCCGACACCATGGGCGGGACCTGCAGGATCTCGCCCGTCAGCCCGGTCGCGGCCTGCCGGACGTCGTCGAGGCCCACCGCCGCCATGTCCCACGTCCCCGTGACCTCGCCCCCGGCATCGAGGGTCGACGTGGCCACACCCAGGACGACCTCGCCCACGTAGCGCTTGTCCAGCCCCGACAGGAACGTGAGCAGGCGGGTGGCCCGGCCCACGCCCAGCACGAGCACGCCGGTGGCGTCGGGGTCGAGCGTGCCCGAGTGCCCGACCTTGCGGGTGCTGAGCAGGCCCCGGGCCTTGGCCACCACGTCGTGGGATGTCCAGCCGGCGGGCTTGTCGACCACGGCGACCCCGTCGGGGCCGGGGCCGCGTTGGCCCACTAGCCGTCCCCGAGGTCGCGCAGGATGTCCTCGACCCGCTGGGCGCGCACGATCACCGTGTCGGGCTGGAACACCAGCTCGGGCGTGCGCTTGAGCCGGGCCTGGCGGCCGATGGCGGCCTGGAGCCGGGCCCGGTGGTCGGCGAGCGCCTCGGCCAGCGCCTCGCTTTCGGGCTCACCCCCGACCTCATCCCCGGCTGCGTCGATCGCCGTGTACCAGACGGTCGCCCGTCGCAGGTCCGGCTCGACCTCGACGCCGACCACGGTGAAGAAGCCGAGGCGCTCGTCGTCGAGCCGCTCGATCTCCTCGGCGACGATCTCGTGGACCAGGTGGTTGAGCCGCGCCGTGCGCGGGAAGTCCCTGGCAGTCCCGTGGCGCTTGGTCATGTCTCGTCCTCCTCCTCGATCCACAGGCGGTCGATGCGCAGCACCTCGACCTCGGGGAACGACCACACGAACCGCTCCACGTGGTCCAGGACCTCGCCCAGGTGCTTCGGGGTGGACGCCACCGCGGCCACCCCGAGCGTGGCCCGGTGCCACGAGTCCTGGTGGTCGACCTCGGCCACCGACACCCGGTGGCGCTTGTACAGGCCCTCGACCATCGGCTTCACCGCAGCCCGCTTGGCCTTGAGCGACCGGCACTCGCGTAGGTACAGCTCGATCCGCAAGGCCGCCGCATGCACGTCCCCTAGCGTACGGCGGCCACCGCGGGCCGCCTGACCCCTGCACCTCAGGTGCGCGGGATCTCCCGCTCCTCGAACGTCTCGATGATGTCGCCCTCTTTGAGGTCCTGGAAGTCGGACAGGCCGATGCCGCACTCGTAGCCGGACTGCACCTCGCGCACGTCGTCCTTGAAGCGCTTGAGCGACGTGATCGTGCCCTTCCAGATGACCGTGCCTTCCCGCAGGAACCGCACCTTCGAGTTTCGGGTGATGGTGCCGTTGGTGACGTAGCAGCCGGCCACCTTGCCCACGCGGGGCACCGAGAAGGTCTCCCGGACCTCGGCCTCGCCCGTGACGATCTCCTCGAACTCGGGCTGGAGCAGGCCGAGCAGGGCGTTCTCGATGTCCTCGAGCACCTGGTAGATGATCTCGTAGGTGCGGATCTCGACGTCCTCGGCCAGCGCCAGCTCCCGCGACGAGCGGTCGGGCCGCACGTTGAAGCCGATGATGGTGGCGTTGGACGCCGCCGCCAGCTGCACGTCGCTGCGGGTGATGCCGCCGACGCCGCGGTTGACGAAGGACAGCTTCACGTCCTCGCGCTCGAGCTTGCGCAGTGCCTCGGTGAGCGCCTCCAGCGAGCCGGTCACGTCGGCCTTCAGCACGAGGTTCAGGGTGGCGACCTCGCCCTGCTGGATCTGCTCGAAGATGTCCTCGAGCTTGGCGCCACCGCTGGTGACGGCGGCCTCGCGGCCGAGGCTGGCGACCCGCTGCCAGTGCTCGCGGGTCTGGGCCGCGTTGCGGGCCAGCTTCTCGTCGGGGGCGATGACGAACTGGTCGCCGGCATCGGCCACCTCACTGAGGCCCAGGACCTGGACCGGCGTGGAGGGCGGGGCTTCGCGGACGTTGACGCCGTGGTCGTTGATCAGCGCCCGCACCCGGCCCCAGGCGGCACCGGCCACGAGCGGATCGCCGACCCGCAGCGTGCCCCGCTGCACCAGGACCGAGGCCACGGGGCCGCGGCCGACGTCCAGGTTGGCCTCCAGCACCACGCCCGCGGCGCGGCCCTCGGGGCTCGCCTCGATGGGCGGCTCCTGGAGGTCGGCCACCAGCAGCAGGGTCTCCAGCAGCTCGTCGATGCCGAGGCCCTGCAGGGCGGACACGGGGACCATCTCGGTGTCACCGCCCCAGTCGCTGGGGATGAGGCCCTGGTCGGACAGCTGCTGCTTGACCCGGTCGATGTTGGCCTGCTCGCGGTCGATCTTGTTGATGGCCACCACGATGGGCGAGCCGGCTGCCTTGGCGTGGTTGAGCGCCTCGACCGTCTGGGGCATGACGCCGTCGTCGGCCGCCACCACCAGCACCACGATGTCGGTGGCCTCGGCGCCGCGGGCGCGCATGGCGGTGAACGCCTCGTGGCCCGGGGTGTCGATGAAGGTGATCAGGCGGCCGTTCTGCTCGGTCTGGTAGGCGCCGATGTGCTGGGTGATGCCGCCCGCTTCGCCCTCGACCACGTTGGCGTTGCGGATGCGGTCGAGCAGCTTGGTCTTGCCGTGGTCGACGTGGCCCATCACGGTGATGACCGGCGGCCGGGGCTCGTAGCCGTCGCCTCCGGCGTGCTCGAACAGCTCGTCGAAGCCGAGCTGGCGCTGCAGCTCGACCTCCTGCTCCTCGCCCGGATCGACCAGGCGGATGTCCGCACCGATCTCGGCCGCGAACAGCTCGATCATGTCGTCGGTCAGCGACTGGGTGGCCGTGACCATCTCGCCCTGCTGCATGAGGAAGCGGACGACGTCGGCCGCGGTGCGGTTGACCTTGGGACCGAGGTCCTGGGGCGTGGAGGCCCGCTCGACCACGATCGTGCCCTCGGGCACCGGCGCAGTCGCCGGCGTGTACGAGGGCGCCTCCATGGGCTGGAGCTCCTCGCGGCTGCGACGCCTACGGCCACGCCGGCGCGGCGGACGCTGCCCGCCGCGGGGACCGCCGCCGGGACGGCCACCACCAGCGCTGGGGCCGGCACCGAAGCCGCCCCCGCCGGGGCCACCGCCGAAGCCGCCGCCACCACCACCGCCGCCGGGACGGCCGGCGCCACCGCCGAAGCCGCCACCGCCGCCGGGACGGCCACCACCACCGGCGCCACCACCACCGCCGCCGCCGGGACCACCGGGACGGCCGCGGCCGGGAGGACCCCCGCCGGGACGGCCGCCGGTGCGCGAGGGCGCGGGACCGCGACCCCCCATGCCGGGGGGCGGCGGGATGGGCTTGCCGGAGTGCGAAGTGGGCGGGCCGGGAGGCGGCGGGATGGGCTTGCCCGACGAAGACGTGGGCGGGCCACCGGCCGCGGGACGCGGCGGGCCACCGGGGGGCGGCGCAGTGGGCCGCGGCGCGCCACCGGCGGGCGCACCGGGCCGGCCGGGAGGCGGTGCCGCGGGACGCGGCGGGCGCGGCGGCCGGGCCTGGGGGCGATCGGGAGCCCGCGGGGGGCGAGAGTCGGTGCCCGGGCCTGCGGCGGCAGCCGGCGCGCGGCCGGCGCCCTCGTCCTCATGGCGGGGCGGGCGCGGCGGGTGCTCGCTGCCCGACGACGTGACCAGCCGGCCCGGGGGCGGCGGAGGTGCGGGACGTCCACCGGTGGTGGGCCGCGGCGGGGCGGCGGGCGGCGTGGAGGGGCGCGGGTTCCAGCCCTCCGCGCGGGCGGGCGCGGCACCGGACGTGGCGGGCGCGGGCTTGGGGGGCGCAGGCGGCGGTGCGGCCGGAGCCGCCGCCGGGGCCTCCTCCGCGGCAGGCGCGGGAGCCTCGGCGCGGGCCGCCGGAACCTCGGCCGCCGGCGCAGGCTCGGGGGCGGGCGCCTTGGGCTTGGCCTTGGCCTTGGCCGCCGTCGCTGCCGGGCGAGCCGGAGCTTCGGGGGAACCGCCGTCAGTCGCCGGCGCCGCCTTGGTCTTGGAGCTGCCGGCCGAACGGGCGGTCTTGGCGGGCTTGGGCTCCTCGGGCTGGACGTCGCGCACGATGCCCTCGCGCTGGGCGCGACGGCGGACGCGGTCGGCTTGCGCCTCCTCGATTCCCGAGGAGTGCGTCTTCACCCCGATACCCAACTTGAGGGAGAGGTCGAGGCATTCCTTGTTTGTCAGCCCGAGCTCTCGTGCGAGCTCATGGACCCGGATCTTCGCTGCCAAAGTTCTCTCTGACCAGCCCTTCGTCTTTCCTTCGGGCGCGAACCGCGCACCTAGTGGCGCGAACTGCGGCTCTCTATCCTCGCGCACACCGTCGCCCAGGGACGAACGGTGACCGCCGGCTGCTCGGCGCTTCAGCGTTTCCCCGGGTCACGGAAGGCTCTTTCGAACCCCCCACGACGAGCGGCAAGCGCCCGACACGCCTCGATAGTGTCTCTGCAGAGCCACGCTCCGCGTCCTGGAAGTCTACGGCCTTCAACGGGATATCCCTCGGGACCCTTCACGTAGCGCACCAGCTCAGACTGCGGTGCCTTCCGCCGGCAGCCGACACAGGTCCGGATCGGCCCGGCCTGATCGCCACCCTTCGTCGCCGCGATCTTCGCCTCCCTCGACCGCCGACCCCGCCCGCTGGCCGTCGAGCTTGTCTTCGTCTTCGTCTGCCCGCTGGCCGTCGAGCCTGTCCTGGTCTGCCCGCTGGCCGTCGAGCCTGTCCTGGTCTGCCCGCTAGCCGTCGAGCTTCTCCTCGTCGTCGGCTCCCAGGTCCTCCCCTGCGTCGCCGTTCGGCTTCTCTTCGTCGTCGATGCCCGCCTCGTCGGCCGCGCTCGCCTCGGCACCAGGCTCCGCCTCCGCCTCGGAACCGGCCTCCGCCTCGCCACCCGCGCTCGACTCGGCACCAGCCTCCGCCTCCGCCTCGGAACCGGCCTCCGCCTCGCCACCCGCGCTCGACTCGGCACCAGCCTCCGCCTCCGCCTCGGAACCGGCCTCCGCCTCGCCAGCCGCGCTCGCCTCGGCACCAGCCTCCGCCTCGCCGCCCGCTTCGCCCGGCTCACCCTCGGCCGCGCCCGCCTCCCAGTCCTCGACCGACAGCGCGGGGCCGCCCTCGGCCGGCTGCCACACCTGCTCGCCGGTGTCGGGGTTGACCACCCACTCGCCTTCGGCCCAGTCCTGCTGGCGGTAGGCCTCCTCCTCGACGAGCTGGGTCTCGCTCTTGATGTCGACCCGCCACCCGGTGAGCCGGGCCGACAGGCGGGCGTTCTGGCCCTCCTTGCCGATGGCCAGGCTGAGCTGGTAGTCGGGCACGATCACCTCGGCCACACCCGCGGCCTCGTCGATGCGGACCTCCTTGACCTTGGCCGGGGACAGGGCCTTGGCCACGAACTCATACGGGTCATCGCTGAAGGGGACGATGTCGATCTTCTCGCCGCGCAGCTCGTTCACCACCTGGCGCACACGGGCGCCGCGGGCGCCCACGCACGCGCCGACCGGGTCGACGTTGTTGTCGTTCGACCACACGGCGATCTTGGTGCGGTGCCCGGGCTCGCGGGCACACGCCTTGATCTCCACCACGCCGTCGGCGATCTCCGGGACCTCCAGCTTGAACAGCTCGAGGACCAGGCCCGGATGGGTGCGGGACACGACGATCTGGGGCCCCTTGGAGGTGCGACGCACCTCGACGATGTAGGCCTTGAGCCGGGTGTTGGCCTCGGGCCGCTCGTGGGGGACCTGCTCGGCCTGGGGCAGCAGTGCCTCGACCGGGCCGAGGCTGAGCAGCGTGTAGCGGCTGTCGCCCTGCTGCACGGTGCCGGTCACGATGTCGCCTTCACGGCCCGCGTACTCCTCGTAGCGGAGCTCGCGCTCGGCCTCGCGGATGCGCTGAGTCATCACCTGGCGCGCCGTCTGGGCGGCGATGCGGCCGAAGTCCTTGGGGGTGACGTCGAGCTCGGGACCGTAGGGCTCGCCGTCCTCGTCGATCTCCTGCGCGTAGACGCGGATGTCGAAGTTGGCCGGGTCGATCGTGACCCAGGCGTACTCGTGCGCGCCCGGCATGCGCTTGTACGCCGATTCGAGTGCGTCCGCCAACGCGGCCATCAGGGTGTCGACGGAGATGCCCTTTTCTGCGGCGAGGGCTTGCAGCGCCTCCATCATCTCGCTCATGACCTGGTGTCCCTCTTCTCTTTCGGTTTGCGCCCGCCCGGCTTGGCCGCTGGTCCCCACTCGAAAGTGGTGCGCGCCCGCTCGATGTCGTCGTAGGCCAGGCGGCGCTCGACCGGCGCGCCCTCGTCGTCGACGCCGGTGCGCACGGTGATGCCGCCGTCGTCGACTGCCGCGAGCACGCCGGCCACCCGACGCTCGGTGTCGGAGTCCGGTCCGCCCGGCCTGGTCTTGACCTTCACGGTCTCGCCCACGGCCCGGGCGAAGTGGTGCGGGGTGCGCAGCGTGCGCTCCAGCCCGGGGCTGGTGACCTCGAGCGTGTAGGCGCTGTTGATCGGGTCGGCTTCGTCGAGCACCCGGGACACGGCCCGCGTGACGTCGCTGATGGCGTCGAGATCGAGCGATCCGCCGGCATCGCCGGGCTCGACGACTATGCGCAGCTCGCGTCCGGCGAGCTCGACGTCATAGAGATCGAGGTCGCGCTCGCTGAGAAGGGGCTGCACGAGATCGCGGACGCGGTCGACGACGGTCATGCGGCAACTCCTCCTCTCTCATACGAAAGGCGTGGGCACTGGCCCACGCCTTCGCTCGACGAATTCGAACGGAACGGACGCTGAAGTATAGCTGGCGCGGTCCGCCCACTCATCGTCACAGTTACCGCGCGTCAATAAGCGCGTCCGACCACCGCCACCACGTCGTCGCCGTCCTCGGTCGCAGGCAGTGAGCCGTCGGCTGCCATGAGGCACCGGACCGTGATCCCCTTGCCCGCCAGTTGGGTCTCGCCGTCGCCCCGCAGCAGCCCCCACGGCAGGCGGGCAAAGCCGGACTGGGCCGCGTCGACCGCTTCCTCGATGCCGCTCACCTCCGTGATGGCGGCGTCGCGCTGGGCGATGGCGGCGGCCAGCATGTCCGCCTGGACGGCGCCGACCAGGTCCCCGACCGTGGACGCGGCCTGGCCGACCGGGACCTGGCGCTTGTCGCCCGTGTCCCGGCGGACCACGGTCACGTTGCCTTCGGCCAGGTCGCGGGGACCGACCTCGACCCGGATGGGCACGCCCTTCAGCTCCCAGTCGGTGGCCCGCCGGCCGAAGCTCTGGGAGACCTGGTCGTCGAGGCGGGCCCGCAGCCCGGCGGCCGCCAGCTCGTCTCGGAGGGCGCGGGCCTGGTCCCCGGCGCCGCCGTCGTCCTTGACCAGCAGCACGACCGCCTGGATCGGCGCCAGCAGCGGCGGCACCACCAAGCCGTCATCGTCGCCGTGCGCCATGATCAGCCCGCCCACCATGCGGGTCGACGAGCCCCACGACGTGGTCCAGCAGTGCTGGGTCGCGCCGTCCGCGTCGAGGTAGGTGATGTCGAAGGCTTTGGCGAAGTTCTGGCCCAACTCGTGGCTGGTGCCCATCTGCAGCGCCTTGCCGTCGCGCATCATGGCTTCACATGTGAGGGTGTTGATGGCGCCGGCGAAGCGCTCGCTGGCGGTCTTGCGCCCGACCAGCACCGGGATGGCGAGGACGTTGACCATGAAGTCCTCGTACACGTCGCGGAGGATCTGCACCGCGTAGGCGGCCGCGTCCTCCCGGGTGGCGTGGGCCGTGTGGCCTTCCTGCCACAGGAACTCGGTGGTGCGCAGGAAGATGCGGGGCCGGAGCTCCCACCGCACAACGTTGTTCCAGCTGTTGAGCAGGAGCGGCAGGTCCCGGTAGCTCTGGATCCATTTGGCCATGTACTCGCCGACGACGGTCTCGCTCGTGGGCCGGACCACGATCGGCTCCTCCAGCTCCTTGCCGCCCCCGTGGGTGACGACCGCCAGCTCGGGGCTGAAGCCCTCGACGTGCTCGGCCTCGCGCCGCAGGTAGCTCTCGGGGATGAACAGGGGGAAGTAGGCGTTCTCCGCCCCGGCCGCCTTGATGCGGGCGTCGACCTCGGCCTGGACGCGCTCCCAGATGGCGTAGCCGTAGGGGCGGATGACCATGGTGCCGCGCACCGGACCGTTCTCCGCCAGCTGGGCCTTCGACAGCACGTCCTGGTACCAGCGGGGGAAGTCGTCGGCCTGCGCCGTTAGGACCTTCGCCATAGGGATCGGATGGTACCGGTCCCCCACCCCACCCCCGGCCCGTGCCGTCCCGGTCGGGCTCGGCGGGGTCGCGGCGGCCGCGCCGGCACCCCGAGCCACCCCGCGCCACGCCTCGCGCCAGTAGGCCCGTGCCCGCTCATCCGCGGTGCGCCAGCAGCTCTCCCCGACCGGTCGAGCTGGCCCGCGGGCAGTGCGCCTATTCGGCGTCGCTCGTGGCGGGTCGCCCGACCTGCTTGAGCGAGTCGTCGTCGAGCTGGTAGCGCAGCGCGGTCAGCTGCGACGGGCAGCAGTTGGGATCGTCGTTCTTGTAGTGGGTCCAGGTGACGACCAAGTCGCCGTCGTCGACCTTGATGCTCTTGACCGCGGGAGGCAGCGGACCCGTCACCCGGGCGGGCGGCTCGGACAGCGAGTCGAGCAGGACGGGCTCGTCGTCAGCGTTGACCGCCCACACCTGGATGGTGTCCTGGGCCCCGTTGGCCCCATACGTGCACAGAGCGTGGACGACGGCCTCGTCGGATCCGTCGCCGTCCAGGTCGGCGTAGACGACGGTGTCGTCGACCTCGAGGCGGGTCAGGCGGCCCAGGTCGAGCAACCCGCTTTCACCCTCGTCCACCGAGATGCGACGAGGAGGGGCGATGCGCAACCCGTCAGCACATGTCGAACCGGGTTGGGCGACGGAGGAGAAATCGACGTCACGCACGGGGTCGCGCCCCGGGGCCGCCGCGGCCTCCGCGCCGTCGTCCTGGGCACCCCCGCTGAGCGCCACGAGGGTCGCCAGCAGACCGAGGATGAGCAGGGCGATCCGAGAGTTGTGGGAACGGGAGCGGGT
>Ga0209382_10005317_pt1 | contig 16802 bp, 15 predicted proteins | sample SoiMetdeltSBSDD5_FD_187599 | JGI IMG/M metagenome (GOLD analysis project Ga0209382, IMG submission 187599) | Bulk soil microbial communities from a Populus tree surrounding site in Tennessee, USA - Soil MetaG P. deltoides SBSDD5 (SPAdes) (version 2) | ecosystem: Environmental > Terrestrial >...
GTGATCGGTCATTGCGATTTGTCGCAATCGGTCGCCGTATTCGCCGGAAAGCAGACGGTAGAGAATCTCCCGTTCGACGAGCGGCGCCAGGATAGGAATGTCATTCGGCGTTTCCAACAACCGCGCCAGCCGTACCGCCGCATCGAGCAGCGCAGGATCAATAGGACTGACAGACAAGCCCAGAGTCAGCCGTTCCGCGCGCTGATTCCGTGTCGCGCCTTGCCCCAGTTCCATCATCAGCGCGCTGAGTTGCCCCGGATCCAGATTGAGCCGCAGGCACAGGTACGGCTCCGACGGCGTCGCTTCAATCACTTGACCCACCACCGGCAGATCAACCGAAATCACCAGACATTGTTCCGGACCGTAGAAATAGACTTCGTCCGCCAACACTACCTGCTTCCGCCCCTGAGCGACGATGCACAAGGCGGGTTCGTACACGGAGGGCAGAGGCTCGGTAAGTTGCGACGCGCGCATCAGGAACAGACGCGGAATCGCGGTGGCCCGCATGCCATCCGCGTCGATATTCCGCCCAATCAGACTGGCCAGCTCGGACTGCCGTTTGCTGACCGTCTCGGCCAAAGGGCGGGCGCCGTTTTTTGCTATGGCCGTTGACACTGTCATTTATGATTTCCTCCCGTAACTATTCAGCCCTCTACGCCGCCGAGCGTGGCAGGAAGGCCTGAGCGGTTACTTCCTCATTTTCTTTTTACACCATAGGCAAGATTGCAGGATTAGGCAAGGATTCGGCAGGTTCAGATTACCGCCCTCGACTCCAATTCCAGTACATTACATCCGTGCTTGAGACAAGAAGTCGTGATAAGCGCAAAATCAATTTAACGGACTAATCGGAGAAGAATTCAATGTCAGGAATCAAAGGAAAAGTCATTGCGATTACGGGGGCAAGCAGCGGAATCGGAGAGGCGACAGCGCGCCTGCTCGCGCAAAAAGGCGCGCTTGTCGTGCTTGGCGCGCGGCGCACGGACAGACTCGAATCGCTGGTTTCTGCAATTCGCGCCGAAGGCGGTTCGGCGCAGTATCGGGCGCTGGATGTGACGAACCGCGAAGACGTCGAAGCCTTCGTCAATTTTGCGCAAAGCGAATTCGGCAAGGTGGACGTCGTCATCAACAACGCCGGCGTCATGCCTCTTTCGCCGTTAGAGGCGCTGAAAGTGAACGAATGGAACCAGATGATTGACGTCAACATCCGCGGCGTGCTGCATGGCATTGCGGCGGGACTGCCGATCATGAAGAAACAAGGTTTCGGTCAGTTCATCAATATCTCTTCCATCGGCGGGCATGCGGTGTATCCGACTGCGGCGGTCTATTGCGCGACAAAGTTCGCCGTGATCGCGATCTCAGAGGGTCTGCGCCAGGAGAATGACAACATCCGGGTGACGGTGATTTCGCCGGGCGTGACGGAATCGGAACTTGCCGACAGCATCTCGGACGAGGGCGCCCGCGAGGGAATGCGGGAATTTCGCAGGATAGCAATCGGCCCGGACGCCATCGCCAGAGCGATTGCCTTTGCCGTCGAGCAGCCCAATGACGTGGATGTGAATGAGATCATCGTGCGTCCAACCGCAAGCCCCTATTAACTTCGGCGTTAACCGCTCCACTGGTAGAACACTGAAAGGATTTCGAAGGAGAAACAATGCAGAAGCGCAAACTTGGAAATAGCGACTTGGAGGTCTCGGCCATCGGGCTCGGCTGCATGGGAATGAGCTTTGGCTTAGGCCCGGCCGGAGACAAGCAAGAGATGATCTCTCTTCTTCGCTCAGCCGTCGAACGCGGCGTCACATTCTTCGATACCGCCGAGGTTTACGGCCCGTTCACAAACGAAGCGCTCGTAGGCGAAGCCCTCGCCCCCTTCCGCGAGCAAGTGGTAATCGCCACCAAGTTCGGGTTCAAACTCAAGACCGACGGAGAGCCGGGATGGGTGGGGCTGGATAGTCGGCCAGAGCACATCAAGCAGGTAGCCGAGGCCTCGCTCAAGCGACTCAAGGTCGAGTCCATTGATCTGTTCTATCAACACCGTGTTGACCCGGACGTGCCGATTGAAGACGTGGCGGGAGCTGTGAAGGAACTGATTCAGGAAGGTAAGGTGAAACACTTCGGCCTCTCGGAAGCAGGAGCGCGGACGATTCGACGCGCACACGCCGTCCAACCGGTCGCCGCAGTCCAGAGCGAATACTCGCTGTGGACGAGAGGTCCTGAAGCGGAAGTGTTGCCTACACTCGAGGAACTCGGAATCGGCTTCGTTCCCTACAGCCCTTTGGGCAAGGGCTTCCTCACAGGGAAGATGAACGAAACCACTACCTTCGACAGTACCGACTTCCGCAACATCCTCCCTCGCTTTACGCCGGAGGCTCGGAAAGCGAATCAGGCCCTGGTTGACCTGCTTGGCAAGACCGCAGAACGTAAGAGAGCGACGCCCGCTCAGATAGCCCTCGCCTGGCTTCTTGCCCAGAAGCCGTGGATTGTCCCAATCCCGGGGACCACAAAGCTGCATCGCCTGGAAGAGAACATCGGAGCAACTACAGTCGAACTTACGCCCGACGATCTCCGTGAGATCGATAGCGCCGCTTCAAAGATCACGGTGCAAGGGGCTCGGTACCCCGAAAATCTGGAGCAATTGACCGGTCGCTGAAAGGAAACGGAAAATGAGCGCGAAAGAAAACCAGAACAATCAACACCGCATTGCGCCTACTAACAAAATCGCCCTGGTCACCGGCGGCAGCCGTGGCTTGGGCAGGAACATAGCCCTTCAACTCGCCTGGAAAGGCAACGACGTGATCCTCACCTATCGCCAAAAGAAAGAAGAGGGCGAAGCCGTCGTCGCCGAGATCGAGAAGTTGGGGCGAAAGGCAGCGTCGCTGCAGTTGGACGTCGCCGACCTGAGCCAGTTCGATGGTTTTCGCACGACGCTGGCGTTGGCGTTGGAAACCAATTGGCGGCGGAAAGACTTTGACTTCCTCATCAACAACGCCGGCATAGACCGCTACTCGACCATTGATCAAACCACCGAGGAAGCGTTTGACGAACTGATGAACGTCCATTTCAAAGGCGTTTACTTCCTCACGCAGAAACTGCTGCCGCTCATCGCCGACGGCGGCCGCATCGTAAATACCTCGACCGGTCTGGCTCGGTTTGCGATTCCGGGGTACGCGGCCTATGCCTCGATGAAAGGCGCCATAGAGGTATTTACGAAGTATCTGGCGAAGGAATTGGGGCCGCGCGGCATCGCCGCGAACATAGTCGCGCCAGGCGCCATCGAAACCGATTTCACTCGAGGCGCTTTCGAACACAATCCTGGGGTGAAGGATTTCCTTGCGTCGCAAACCGCCCTCGGTCGAGTCGGCGTTCCCGATGACATCGGCGGCGTGGTCGCGTTTCTATGCTCGGAGGAAGGCCGCTGGGTGAACGCGCAGCGATTGGAAGCCTCGGGCGGGATGTTCCTGTAAGGGGCCTTCATGCCGGTCGCGGAGCACTGAAAGAATAAAAAGCGCAGTTCGTAGTCCCGCCTTTAGGCGGAAGGGGTTGGCGTCTTGGAATGGATCTGCGTCCGAACCTTCCGCCTAAAGGCGGGACTACGAACTGATTTTCCGCAGGAGAACAAAACAAAATGGCTGAACATTCAAACAAAAAAATCGCGCTCGTGACGGGCGCAAACAAAGGGATCGGTTATGAAACGGCGCGGAGCCTCGCAAGCCATGGCATCACTGTTTTGATCGGCGCGCGGGACGAGCAGCGCGGCAAAGAAGCGGCGGCGAAATTACGCGCCGAAGGCTTGGACGCGCAATTTCTGCGCCTGGACGTAAACGACCAGACGACGCACAAGGCGGCGCGTACTTTCATCGAGGACAACTTCGGCAGGCTGGACATCCTGATCAACAACGCCGCAATCGCGCTCGATATGAATCAGAAGCCGAGCGAGGTGGATATGCAAACGATCCGGAAGACGTTTGACACTAACTTCTTCGGCGTGATCTCGATCACGCAGGCTCTCCTGCCGCTCATTCGAAAATCCGACGCCGGACGCATCGTGAACGTCTCAAGCGGACTTGGCTCTCTGACACAAAATAGCGATCCGGGCTGGGATTTTTACCCGGTGAAGTTGCTCGCCTACAACTCTTCAAAGACCGCGCTCAACGCCTTCACCGTGATGCTGGCCCACGAACTGAAGGACACCGCGATCAAAGTCAATTCAGCGGACCCCGGATTCACTGCGACCGATATGAACGATCATCGCGGCTACAAAACCGTCGAGCAAGGCGCGGCGGTCATCATCCAATTGGCGACCTTAGATGCAAGCGGGGCGACCGGGGGTTATTTCGACGATCAAGGCGTTCTGCCCTGGTAAACAAGGAAAACGATTCGTGTCCGCCGGTTGAAAACGCCCGGGAGATGGCCTACTTCTTCTTCTGAGAGTTCGCGAGCTACCGGCTTCAAGTTTTCCAGGAAAGCATTGCGGGATTCTTTCAGTACCGCGACAACCAGCACACGAGCCCGGTGATACCGCGAGCGCAAAGGTCCGCGCGCCTGGAGCCGGACCGGAGCGGGCCGAACGCCAATGTCGCGCCATACTGCGGGGGGGTCCAGCCGTAACTGTCGAATAAGTCGGTGTTCACAATGTAGCGAGGGTAGAAAAAACCGCGACGTCCACTTACAGCCACTGCGCAAATAGCCCCGTTCGAATCTCGTCCGCAAGCGTCAGCGAGTCCATCGCCATTTATGTCTGCCAGTCTAAATGACCCATAGCGCGATCTCCCACTTGCCCAGCCTTTGGCGTCGGTGAACTGCCAATCGGTCCAAACGCCTGGGCCTGAAAACGCTGAGCCGGTGGAGGTGGCGCAGTAAACCGCCCGGACCCCGCGTCCGCAGATGTCGGCCCGTCCATCGCCGTTGATGTCGGCGAGCTGAATGGTTGAGCCATGCTCCTCGGGCAGCCAGCCGAGGCTGTCGGTAAACTCGGTAGTGAGCCAGTATGATGGCTGCCCAAAACTCTCGCCGGCGCTCAGGACGCAGATGATACCGGACGTCCCTCGCCCACAGACGTCAGCGCGACCGTCTCCGTTGATGTCGGCGAATCGAATGGAACCGTAGTGGCCTCTCGATGTTCGCCAGCCAAGAGCGTCGCTGAACTCAGGGGTTCCGAATCTGGTTCCGAACGCGGTTCCGGTCGAAAGCAAGCATTCGACACCCGACATGCTACGAACGCACGCGTCGGCCTTTCCGTCGCCATTCACATCAGCGAGTTGGAAGGTCGTCCCGTACTCGGTCGGGGCGTATCCCTGATCATTCGATAGCGCGGTCGACCACACATCGAAACTCCCGAAGGCGCCGTTGCCTTGCCCCAACGCGCAGCGGACACCGGCGTGTCCCCGCCCGCAGACATCACCAATACGATCGCCATTGACATCGCCGATACGGATTGTTTCATAAAAGCTCGGAAGCGCGCTCCATCCGGCAGCGTCAGAGAGTTCGGAGAGAACAAAGCCGGCAGGAACGAAGCTCCCTTCCGCAAAATCCCCGCTGGTGACGCCCGGGATCGCATCCAGCGGAACAAACTGGAAGGAGGCAAAGAGTGTTCGCTCATCTGGCGCCGGCGCCCCTCCGGGGACAACGGCGAATGCGCTAGCGCCAGGGTCAGGGCAAGCGGAAGAGCCAATGCCCTCAACGAGACACTTCGTCACCTGGAGCGCATAATCACTCGACACATTGTTCGGGTTTCGGTCGTGCAATTGAATAATCCCGCGCTTCTCCGCCGGCATGTCGCGGTAATAGTTCAGCGCGCACGCTGCAGGAACCCAATTGACGTCGGATTGCGAGCAGCGCCAATCTGCCCCGGCGGAGTCGTAGAAAAAGGGCCCGGTGAGTTTTCGAAGTTGCAAATCACCGCGTACTATTTGCTCCGCTTCAGGAATCCAGCAGTTATATGGCGGGCGGAAGAAGAAAAAACCATCCTTAATATTAGGGTCAAGCAGAGTCTGTGTGCTTTTCAGCTCGGCCAAAATGTCAACGCCGCTTTGCCAAAGGGTAGGATGCGTTTCGGTATGGTTGCCAATCCGATGGCCTAGATCGACGACAGCTTGGATGAGGGAAGAACTAAAGGGAGGCTGTTCACACCCCCCGACGCCGCGAAATCGGCAACCATTCATGAAAAACGTCGCAGGGATTCGTTTGACGGCGAGGTAATTGGCGATCGATAGCGTATGGGGACCCGGACCATCGTCGTACGTCAGGCTGACCTGGCGAGGCAGGAGCGGAACTTTCGGCGGATCGGGAGGGCTTAGTTGAAGCTGAATGTCTGTGCGAAACCCCGTGCAGCCAGTCGCAGTTCGGCCCCCTGGATTATTGTTTCCGATGATTTGCCTCACGACGGTCTGGGCGCCCGATGGGGTCTTGTTGGGTCGAATTTCGCTTGAGGCGTTCCCTAAACCAAGAGAGGCAAAAAGGGAAAAAACGCAAATAAAGATCAAAGCTGAGCGGATGTTGGACATAATGCGTCCCTCCGGTCGTAAAACTGTTTAAGCTCACACTGTGACTGCGCAACCGCCCACTATGTTTGGAATACTGAAGGCTGGGCCCTTGGTAAAGCATGATGGCGGGCGAATATGAGTGCTGATCTTACACGACGAATGGCGTGAATACCAAACAATTCGCGTTGGTCGCACAAAGGCAATAGGCGCCACGACTCAGCTTGAACTTGCGCGGATGGCTTTTGGAGGGCCTCCCCGCTACCTGGCCGCCGGCAAGATGATGCGGCGCCTGCTCGGCCTCTTCGATCCGTTTCTTCGTGAATTTGAGAACTCCTCTGCCTCAATGTCTGATATGATTCGGGGCCGACCGTCCATGCCATTCTTGATGTAGTCGCCCAAGATCAAAGTCGAGGACTATTGGTTATGCGCGGCAACTTGGGGTACTAAGTTCGAACCAGCGCCGGTGGCGGAAACTGAGTGGGAGGCTATGCAGGCCGATAAACTCTATGGTTGATGGTGTCGTGTATAGAGGTCTATGTTAGAAAACCAAATCGAATCCAACGCTGAAATAATAAGAAAAGGAGAGAGCGTCAAAATAGAAGCGCTACATAGCTCTCAATCTCCCCAGATAACTCTTATACCGGATGCGACAAAAGATTATCTAAAGGAAGAGCAGAAACAACGCCGCCAAGAGATCGATCACTTGATGGCCAAGATTGAGGATGATCAGCGATACGGACTGATTATCACCGGCGCAGTATGGAGTTGGTTAGCAACCAATCGTGACAAACTTCAATCACCCTTTGACATTATCGCGGTCTTTGTTCCTGTGGTAATAATGCTGTTTTTCGCTTGGCGACGGAAGGTCCTGAGTTTTTCTATACAGAAGAACGCCGAATATTTAAAGCAGCTTGAGGGGTTGTTTGGGGTTCCCGAGGGCTTTGGATGGGAAAGATGGCTGGAAGGTTACAGTAAGACATCGAAACGTAAACTGACACTCGGAAAAGCCTCAAAAGCTTTTTGGTATTGGTTGATTATGGCAAATCTTATTCTTGCCGGTTTATTCACTTGGCTTATCAGGAAGTAAGAATACACGACCAGCTGAACCAAGACGACTTACGCCTGTATCTGACGTAGCAGGGGATCGCGGCGAAACGAGTTTTGTGTTTTGTGTTCATCACGGCGGCGTCATGTCGCTGCTTTGCCTATGCGGCCTATTTTCGACGACCAGCCATGCTACAAGCGCGCCCAGAACCGCCAGCGCCGCAGCGAACGTCAACAGGCGCCGAAACCCACCGATGAACGAGTCCGCGATTGTGCGCCTGACGCTGGTTGCGGTGTCCGGATTCAACGTTGATGGAGGATCCATGGCCGCCAATTTCGCGCGGTCATTATCCAGTTGACGCCGCGTCTCCGGTGATAGTTCCAACCTGTCGAGCCGCCTGTCAAGCGCGCTGTTGAAGGCGTGAAGCATGACCACGCCGAAGATGGCGATCGCCAGCAACGCCGCCACGCGAGACACCGCGTTGTTGGCGCCTGAAGCGACACCCGCGCGGTCGGCGCCGACAGAAGTCATAACGACAGTCGTCAGCGGCGCGACGCTCGTCGCCATTCCCAGACCGAGCAAAACTATGCCTGGGAAAAAAGTCGTCCAATAGTTTCCGCCCTGGCCGGGCAGCGCCAGCAGAACGAAGGCGAGTCCCACGATCAAGGGGCCGACAAACAGCGGCTTCTTCGGTCCCCACCGATCTACCAATCCCCCGGCCCATCGTGACAGTAAAGAAAAGAGCAAGATGAATGGGAGCAGGGCCGCGCCAGCCGCCGTCGCGGAATACCCTTGTACCTGAATCAAGTTCAGCGGCAGGAAAAACATCGCGCCACCCAGGGCCGCATACAAGAAGAGCGTCAGCAGGTTCGCGCCAGTAAAATTGCGTATGCGGAAGAGCTCAAGCGGCAGGATCGGGGAGGCGCTGCGCGATTCGACAACGACGAACAAGACGAGGGCCGCCACTCCGGCCACCACCCCCGCAATGACCCGCCCGCCTCGCCAGCCGTAACTCGACGATTCCAGCAGGGCGAAAACGATGAGACCCAGTCCGACCGTTACCAGCAGCGCCCCAGGCCAATCCAGCCGCCCGGCTCGCTTTTCTCCGCGGCTTTCAGGAACATGCCAGAAGGTGATCGCCAGCGTCACTGCGGCCAGCGGCAGGTTGAGGAAAAAGGCCCATCGCCACGAAGCGTGCTCTATCAACCAGCCGCCGATGACCGGCCCGGCGGCTCCGGTGATCGCGGACATTCCCGACCATGTGCCGATTGCGCGCCCGCGCTCGTTCTCCGGAAACGAAGCGCCGATGATCGCCAGGCTCCCTGGTACTAGCAGCGCCGCGCCGATTCCCTGCGCCGCGCGAGCCAGGATCAGTTCATTGATGTCGCGGGCCAGCCCGCACGCGACCGATGCGACGGCGAATATCGCGATGCCGATCGCGAAGACGCGCCGCCGACCGTAAAGGTCACCCAACGATCCGCCCACCAACACCAACGACGCCAGAAAGAGCGCGTAAGCTTCCACCACCCACTGCACGCCGACCAGCGTCGCGCCGAATTCTCGTTGCAACGCTCCCAACGCGACATTCACCACCGTTCCGTCAATGAACGCCATGCTCGAAGCCAGAATCGTCGCCGTTAGAATCCACGGTTTGGCGACCTGCCGGCACGGCGCGGCTATGGGGGAGGTCAGGATGACGACTTCGTCGCAGGGTTGTTTGAGTATTCCATTCATAGCCGGATAATCCGAGGAAGAGAGTTCAAGGTCAATGTCTTCGGCGATCTCCCCGGCGTTCAGCAACGTATATCTCATTTGTTGTCCTCCGTCGGTTAATCGAACGGCGAGGACCTGAATCGACATTCCGCCAGAATTTTTTTCGAATGTATAATCAGGGCATGCTTCCGGACACAAATACCGCCCAGGAGCTTTGAAATAATCATAGTTTCATGCGGAGGGACGCCCTTCTGCGTTGGAGATCCAAATATGTCTATTCGACCGGTTAAACGACTCAGTAAATCTAAGCCGGCGCTTGAAGGCGCTGGCGTGCGATTGCGCCGCGCGTTCGGTTTCGGCAATACGTCCGACTTCGACCCATTCCTCCTCCTCGATGACTTCCGCAATGACATTCCGGAAGATTATCTGGCGGGCTTCCCATGGCACCCTCACCGCGGAATCGAGACGATCACGTACGTCCTGGCGGGAACGGTGGAGCACGGCGACAGCATGGGAAACAGCGGCGTCATTGGCGCAGGCGACGTCCAATGGATGACCGCAGGGAGCGGGATCATCCACCAGGAGATGCCGAAGGGCGACCAGGATGGCCGGATGCATGGGTTCCAGTTGTGGGCCAATCTCCCGTCTTCGCTCAAGATGACGGCGCCACGGTATCAGGAGGTGAAGGCGGCCGACATCCCAGTAGTCACTGACGACGACGGAACCCAGGTTCGCATCGTCTGCGGAAGCTTTTGGGGGACGACCGGCCCCGTGAGCGGGATAGCGGCGGACCCGATCTACCTTGATGTGGCGATTCCGCCAGGCCAGAGAAAGACCCTCCCGGTCGAGACTACTCGCAACGCCTTCGCCTACGTTTTCGCGGGAGATGGGAAGTTCTGTAACGCCTCAGTACCTCTCGCAGTGCCGACTGAAGGGATCAAATGGGCTGACACAACGCCTCCGCGGGAGGCCGACAACCGCTCGCTCGTGCTCTTCGACAGCGGCGACGAGATTACGATCCACGCCGGGGACGAGGGGATCCGGTTCCTCCTGGTTTCAGGAAAGCCGATCGAAGAGCCTGTGGCCTGGTACGGCCCGATCGTAATGAACACGCAGGAGGAACTCCGGCAGGCTTTCGAGGACCTCGAGCGCGGGACGTTTCTGAAAACAGAACCGCGGGGGTAGTTTTTTTATTGAGCTTCAGGTGATGATCTTTACAATGATTGGCTAATTCGAGCCACGTAAGATCGGTACCGCTACCGCGCGCGTAAGCAAGCGGCCGACTCATCGGTCGGCCGCTTGCTTACGCGCGCGGTAGCGGTACCGGTGTACCAATGTTGCTTGGCCTGATTTAGACCTCCTCCAGCCGCGTAGCGGCGCCGTGAGTTTAGCCCGGCGTTTCAACGCCGGGTAAGTATTAGCAAGACCGTTGCGTCGCGTAGCGACGGTTGAATTCAGGCGGCGCCTACGTGACGCAATGGGTGATGGGCGCCGGGGCAGGCGTCTAAACGCCGGCCTAAATTCATTCTGCCGCTACGCGGCAGTTTGGGCATAGGTGTTAAGCGCCTATGCTGAATGTCAATAGTTGAGACATGTTTTTGATAACGGAAACATTCGTCGTCCCAATGTTTCAGTAAGCCATGGCCAGGAGCCACAATCTGAGCGCAAAGCAAATCTTAGTATTGGGAGGTGGCTTTGCGGGACTCTGGAGCGCAGTCGGCGCGGCCCGCAAGCTGGATGAACTCGGACTCGGGCCGGAAGAGGTGGAGGTCTCCCTGGTTAATCGCGATGGCTACCACTGCATTCGCGTTCGCAACTATGAGGCGGATTTGAGCGCGGTCCGGGTCCCTCTCGACGACGTGCTTGGCCCCATCGGCGTCCGGCGCTTGGAGGGGGAAGTTGCAGCCATCGATCTGGCTGGGCAAACAGTGACGGTGACCATAACTAATGGGCAAAGGACCCTCCCTTACGATCGGCTGGTCTTCGCCCTGGGCAGTCAGATCCTCCGCCCGAACGTGCCCGGCCTGGCCGAGCATGGCTTCGACGTGGATACATATAACGGAGCGGCCCGGCTCAACAGCCATCTCCAGTCGCTTCTCGGCTTGCCCGCATCCGCAGGGCAATTGACGGTCATCGTCGTGGGCGCCGGCCTGACCGGCATCGAAGTGGCGACGGAGATGCCCGGGAAGCTGCGGTCGCTCCTTGCCCAGGCCAACACTATGCGGCCATTCCGCGTGATCCTGGCTGACCATAATCCGCAAGTCGGCTCAGACATGGGAGAATCCGCCCGGCCGGTCATCGAGGAAGCCCTCGCCGCGCTGGGGATAGAGACGCGGTTGGGGATCGATATAGTCGCAATCGGGCCTTCCGGCGTGACGCTCAAGTCAGGTGAGGAGATTCCCGCGGCCACCGTGGTCTGGTGCGCAGGCATGCGCGCCAACCCGCTGACTCAACTATTCCCGGTCGAGCGCGACCGATTCGGCCGGCTTCCCGTCGATGCGTTCATGCGTGTCAACGGCGTGGCAAACGTCTTCGCGGCCGGCGACGTAGCCTGGGCCATGATGGATGACCGCCATGCGTCGGTCATGTCCTGTCAGCACGGACGTCCCATGGGGAGATTCGCAGGGCACAATGTCGTCTGCGACCTGTTCGGCCTGCCGATGCTGCCGCTGCGCATTCCCTGGTATGTGACCGTGCTGGACCTGGGGCCGTGGGGCGCCGTGTATACCGAGGGCTGGGAACGCACTGTCGTCACGAAAGGCGAAGCGGCGAAGAGGACCAAGCAGCTCATTAACTGCCAACGGATTTATCCGCCGTTGACCGGGAATCGCCAGGAAATCCTCGCGGCGGCCGCGCCGGCGGCGCAGCAGCCCCCCGGGATCTATCATTAGCCAGCAGGTCGCGGCTGATACGCCAGTTCGGCGAAAGCGACAGGAACTGTCTGTGTATAACTCAAGGCGGTATGGACGACAATAAGCAAGAGCTCAAAAAACGCTGGAAGAAAGCGTAAAAAGATGCCGCTCGATCTATGTTTCCATTGCCCAACGATAAGTTGGAAGCCATGTTCGACGCAGTCGAAATAGCGCTTGAGGACGCGGCGTGTGATCATTCACTGAGAACGACAACTGAATGGCTAAGAAGTAACGGCTTTGAAGTCGACGCTGTTGTGACGTGGTTGGAGAATAACGGCGGGTATTGTGACTGCGAGGCCGTCGCAAACGCGCGCGATCATTGGGAAGAGAACCGTGAGAAACCGTAGTTCCCAAGTGTCAATATATTTTGCTGGACGCTGATCACAACGCGCCGTTCATAATGGGACGACACAGGTCCCCGATTGCTAAGCAACAATCGTGTCCACTAGAGTGAGAGCATCTCACGTGTCCGTATAATTCATGTTTGCCAATTACCAGGGGGAAAACTTATGTCAAGAAATCAACAAATCATTGCTGGTTGCCTTGGCGGTGTGGCGTTGTCGTTGCTTCTTGTCGGTATTGTGAGTGGAACATTCATCCGGCATGTTATCCAGATACTCCCTGTGGCCATCGCGCTCATAACAGTAAAACGTCAATCAAAATGGGGAACATATGCGGCGCTTCCAATCTTCATCTTCTGGCTTTTCATTATGACACTAATCTGGCTCTTTCTTTTGGACATTGCAAGATTTGTAACGGGACGCTTTACGGTCATAGAAGTCATTCTGACCGTACTCATCGGGTTGTCAGGGATATTGGGTATTGTGACAGTTATACGCTACCGTCCAAAGGCGCAACTCGTAACAGGCGCCTTAATCTTTGTCCTATTCGCCGCGTTGCAAATTATCGCGATGTGGCTAAGCTTCAAAAGGCCATTCGCAAATCGATGATGGAAGAGAAAGAGCAAAAGCCGCCGCGGCGGCGTTTTATTGAAAGCCGAGGTCACACGGCGGCCCGGTGAACACTGACGTTAGGTCGACGTGATTCGCAATGATCACCAAAGCTCAAATCGTTCCGCTACTACTTGAGGCATGTCCTACCGCTCAGCGTCGTTGGGAAGAACACATGGCTTACTGGAAAGAAGAGGAAGCCGGCGCCTTCAACGATGTTTCGGTTTTCGCTCAACATATCGTTGACAGCTACGCGAACCGGCTAACCGCGGAGTGCGCGTCGCTCTTCGCAACCGTTGAACGAATCCTCGAAGAAGGCGACCAAGAGGCCAGAGGCATCGCGGCATTTGGAGTGCTTGAGGACGTTCAGACGATCTCCACACATCATTCGTTCGGGCCGGAGGTATTTGTCCAGTGGCTCGGCCCCAAGAGTCGTGAGGCATGGGACCAAATCGATGCGCTCTGGCGAGCTGGTGGGGGGTCGCTTGCGGGAGTCATTCGTCTCGAACGCGGCGCTGGCGCCAAGCGAAGATGGTGGCAGTTTTGGAAGCGCGCGGTCTAATCGCCGCTCAGTCGCGAGCGGCGCGTTCGATGCGCACTCTACTCCCATCACGCCGCCACTCATCGGCTGCAGCGGCGTGGACGTTATGCGCAAAACTGCGCCTATAATCCAAGGACTTGTGATGGAAAGGGAATTCAAGGCATGTGGAATAGCTCAAGCGAAAACATTAGTGCGCGTGAGGCCTGGGACATGAACGCCCGATTCTGGGATGAACGGATGGCCGAGGGGAACGACTTCTTCATCTCCTTGATTTGGCCAAGCGTTGAGAAGCTTCTGCGCCCGCTGCCAGGCGAGAAACTTCTCGACATTGCGTGCGGAAACGGACTGACTTCCCGCCGACTTGCCAGCGCGGGCGCCGCTGTTGTCGCATTCGACTTTTCCGAGGAGATGATCCGGGTGGCCAAGACTCGTACAAGCGACGGCCAAATTGACTACCGCGTGGTGGACGCGACAGATGCGCAGGCCCTACACGCTCTTGGACCAAGAACATTCGAGGGGGCGCTCTGCAACATGGCCTTGATGGACATGTCGGATATTCGGCCGCTTATGAACGCCGTGGCTTCGGTACTGAAACCTGGCGGCCGCTTCGTGTTTTCCCTATGCCATCCGTGCTTCAATAATCCGTCGATCGTGCAGATGGGAGAGCTCGAGGATCGCGAAGGCGAACTCGTTACGACATACTCCGTCAAGGTTTCGCGCTATTTGACGCCATATACCCAGGTTGGACTGGCGATGCACGGCCAGCCTGTCCCACATCCGTATTTTCACCGGCCGCTTGGCCTGCTTCTTCAGGAGATGTTCGACGCCGGATTCGTGCTCGATGCGCTCGAAGAACGCGCTTTCTCTCCCGAGAACTCCGGCGGCAGCGCTCCGTTTTCATGGAGCGGCCGGTTTAGTGAGATCCCGCCGGTGTTGGTGGGGCGACTGAGTCCCCGAACGATCGCCTGAGCTCCGAATGAGGTCAGAGCGATTCGAAAAAGAGTTCGTCGGCGTAACACCACACCCACTCTTCCCCCGGCTCGAAGGAACGAATCAGCGGATGTTTCGTCGAGTGGTAGTGCTTCGTCGCATGCTTGTTCGGCGAGGAATCGCAGCAGCCGACGTGACCGCAAGTCAAACACAGGCGCAGATGCAGCCAACTGCCCCCGCCGCGCAAACAATCTTCGCATCCTCTTGCGCTGGGCGTGACTTCCTGAATCTGATCCAGATGTGCACAAATGTCTTTCATTCCAAATCCTCGGAAAATGTACCGTAGGTTGTCCAGCCTGCGGAAGGCTCGGCAACTCAGTTGTTCAGGCGCCGTCAAGCAGTTTGATGTTGAAACCATCGGCAGGTTGGACAACCTACGGTACGGCGCGCCGCGTTTCGTCGTTTCAGGGCGTCGTTCGTGACTAGGTGAACGACTCCTCTGTTGAACTCGGCGCCGAAAGCGTCAGCGGGAGACGCACTTGAAAGCAGGTGTCTCCGGGTTTGGATTGGAAGCGGATTTCGCCTTGATGCTTTTGGACAATCCGGTAGACGGTGTCCAACCCAAGTCCCGTGCCCTCGCCCTGCGGCTTAGTAGTGAAAAACGGTTCGAAGATGCGGCCTTGAATTTCGGGCGGAATGCCGGGACCGTCATCGCCGATTTCGACCAGGATGTGATCGGGCTTCGCCGACGTGCGAATCCACAGGTTGCCCTGGCCGTTCATCGCGTCAATCGCGTTGACGATCAGGTTGGTCCAGATTTGATTGAGCGCGCCGCCGTAAGCGGAAATGCGCGGCATATCGTCGGCGTATTCGCGGATCACGGTAACGCCGCGCTTCAACTTATGGCCAAGTATGACTAGCGTGTTCTCCAATCCCCGATGCACATCCACCTCCTGCAAGGCCGCGCGATCCATGTACGAATACTCTTTGATCGCGCCCACCAGGTCGGAGATGCGCGTCATACTGTGCTCGATCTCCTTGACCAATTCCTGCGAAGACCAGGAGGCTTCGAGCCATTGCAGAGCGTCGTTGAGGGCCTGGCCTTTCAAACACTCGGCCAAAGCCCCCAACTTTTCCTGATGCAACCCCGCGCGCACGAAGGTCGGCGCGAGTTTCCATCCGTCGGCGATCTGGCGCGCTTCCAGCCAGTCGCTGATCTCTTCCTCGCATTCGCTTTCGGCCAGAGGGTCGAGCGCGGGCGCGGCGGTCAGACACTCGGCGGCTTCGCGCTGGAATTTGATCAAGAAGGCGATCTGTTCGGCGGTCAATGTTTGATGACTTAGCGTCAGGCACAGACGGTTGAGCGTTTCCAGGCGATCGCTCAAGTGCTGCGCCGCGCGGCGCGCGGCCGCCGCCGGGTTGTTCAGCTCGTGCGCCAGCCCGGCGGAAAGCTTGCCCAGCGCCATCAGCTTGTCGTGCCGTTCGTCTATCCGCGTCACTTCGCGCACACGGTCACTCATGACTTCGACCAACCGCTGCAGCAGAGCTGGGAATCGCCGCATCAACTCCGGGAAATGCTTCACGTCAAGCCAGAACACGCGGCTCGGCGTGACCGCGCGGATGGTCGCGCCATAATGGGTCATGCGCGAAAACGGCAGCTTGCCGCTGATTGCGCCGCTCGGGACGACGTAAACCTGCCCGTCACGTTCCGGCCCTTCAACGCGGGCGTGCAACTCTCCTTCCAGCACGATGACGAGCCGATCCGCCACCCCGCCTTCGCGCAAATAGACTTCGTTCGCGGACAACCGCAGTTCTTCTCCCTGTCCGACCAACCAGTCGAAGACTTCATCAGGCAGCCCGGTAAGCGCGGATATCCCGCGCAGCTCCGTGTTCAATCGCTTTGTGTCTGTCTCCGTCATCAGAGTTTACTCAAGTATTGATGCATGAACTGAACGGCGATAGCGCCCTCACCGACGCTCGACGCCACTCGTTTGATCGACCCGCGCCGCACGTCGCCGGCCACGAAGACGCCCGGGACGTTCGTCTCCAACAAAAACGGGTCGCGATCGATTGCCCAGCCTTGAGGCTTGCGCCCGTCGCGCAGCAAATCCGGCCCCGAAAGAATGAAGCCATGTTGGTCGCGTTCCAGTTTCCCGGCCAGCCAGTCGGTGTGCGGCTGCGCGCCGATGAAGACGAACAGGGATTTTGTCGGCAGGGTCTCGCGCGTTTCCG
>Ga0209382_10005318_pt1 | contig 16801 bp, 18 predicted proteins | sample SoiMetdeltSBSDD5_FD_187599 | JGI IMG/M metagenome (GOLD analysis project Ga0209382, IMG submission 187599) | Bulk soil microbial communities from a Populus tree surrounding site in Tennessee, USA - Soil MetaG P. deltoides SBSDD5 (SPAdes) (version 2) | ecosystem: Environmental > Terrestrial >...
TCGCCGCTTGCGGTTACACGCAGTCGGGATGACGGCCAACACCCGCCGACTGTAACCGCGAACCGGGCTGTTCGTCTGCTAGGTGTCACAGCTATTGCCGCTCGAATAGGAGCCAATGTGGAGACAGCCGAACAACCCAATATCTCAAGAGCGGACGCAGAAGCGCTCATCGACAGACTTCATGCTTTGCATGAAACCATTCCGCTCAATGAGCAGCAGGCGCTCGAGAGCTTCATGCTGACCGTGCAAGCGCAGTTCGCCGACTCAGGCCTGGAACAGCTGCTCGCCGACCTTCCCGACGCACCTGAGCTGCTCGCCGATGTCGTCGGCCTCTCCCTGAGCGACGACGGATTTTCCACGAATCAGCAGCAAGGGTTCTTCACGACCATCACGACGACTCTGACGACGATCATCATCGGGTGCCCTGCTCCAGAGCCGCCGCCCCAGCCCCAGCCTCCGCTCCCACTTTCAACGAATCCTCCTCCCGGAACGACCTGCGCTTGACCTGATCTGATCGACGCAATAGCCCACCGTTTCGGTGGGTTATTGCGTCGGTCCCGCGCCAGGCTCAGGTCCGGGTCCGTCACCCCGACGATGGGGTTGGCTGGGGTCCCGCCCGGCCTGCACGATCAGCGAGCGGACCTCCGTGGCGATGGCGCGTGGCTCGGTGCAACGTCGCGCCGCCGTCTGGAAGATGCCGGCGACCCATTGCCCATGGGACAGTCCCGCTGGCGCGATGTCGGTCGGCTCGTGGGCGACGCTGACGCCGGGGATCACGGGGGCCGTCAGCCGGGGCCTGGCGGGTCGTACCGGAGCACCTCCGACCTCGTCCAGTGCCGCGATCACCAATCGGCTGACCTCTGCCTCCGTGTCGGATCCGACGTAGAGCACACAGGCATCGCGCCGGAGGTAGGCCTTCGGATGGGAGAGGACCTTCAACTCGTAGGGGACGCCGGCCTGGTCGAGCCGGCGTCCCAACGCCCCCAGCGCCCACACCGCCCCGGCGGGACAGATGTTCAGGTAGAGCCGGGAGACGTTCGATCGATCGATCACAGGGGAGGCACCGGAGCGGACGACGAAGCCCGGCATCACTCCGGTTCGCAGAACGGACCGCAGGAACACCGCTGTCTCGCCGGGCCGCGCCGGCGTCAACAGGGCGCGACACTCGACGAAGGCTCGTATCCCGTCGTACGACAGGAGCACACGGTCGCCGTCGTGGCTCACGACGGTCCAGTTGGTGATCTCGACCGTGTCCGCAACCTCCGCCACCAGTCGGGTCACGAAGGTCTCGTCCCGCAACAAGGTCGGGAGGGCCCGATAGCGGTCCAGGTCGTCACTACGCCCGCTGAAGCCGCAGGCGTACAGGGCTATGTACGCCAGCGCGGCGGCATCCGAGTCGTCACGAGCGCATCGCAGGATCGCGTTCACCCCGTTGGCTGCCTGGGTGATGTCTCGCCCGACCGTGTCGCTGACGGGTCTCATCCAGCGAACTCCGGAAGCAACGCCTGCGGACTGCGCACGATGCCTTCGGCGATGATGAGCCGCAGCAGGTGGCGGGGATTGACCTGCGAGATCAAGCTCGATTCGACCCAGCTGCGGGCAACCAACCAGCTCGCCAGGTAGTCGACGAGGATCGACAGTGTCGGCATCATCGGGCCGGTCACCCTGGCTCGGTACTCGGAGACGAACCGGCGCACCGCGGAGCAAGCCTCGGGATAGGGGATCACCGCGTTCTCGAACCAGTGGTCCGGTGCCGGTTGGTCGAGGTCGGCGCCATCGATCCAAATGGCCAGGATCGAGCCGAGCACGCTGCCGAGGTCCCAGGCGAGAGGGCCGTGACCACCCAACTCCCAGTCGATCACGATCGGCCCGGCGGGTGAGCTGAGGACGTTGTCGAGCTTGAGGTCTCCGTGGATGAGGCCCTGCGGCCCGACGCGCGCACAAGCTCGGCGGAGCGACTGGCACAGCCGTTCGCGCCGCTGCAGGGAGCGCAGCAGATGACGTGACGGCTGGGTGCCGTCGACCCACGCCGAGACGTGGACCGGGTCGAGCTCGGGCAGTGGGGGCGTTGCCGAAGGGACCTCAGCGCCCTCCGTCGGCCACCGATGCAGCTCGGCGAGGACGGGGGCCAGCGAAACCAGGCCGTCGATGGCTTCTGCGGGGTCAGCGGCGCTGATGTCGAACAGCGACGGGCAACCCTCCAGGTATTCGGTCAACACCACCGATGGGTCCGCCACGTCGGTGTGCGTCGGGATCCATCGGACGTGGGGACCGATGGTTTCGTAGAACCACGACTCGCTCCCCGACCGGGGCGCCTTGACGAGCCATCGTGCCTCGCCCGACGCGACCAGGAACAAGCGATTCCGTCCGGAGCGCGGGTGTTCGGTGATCCGAAGTCCCGGCGGCAATCCCGATCGGTACAGCAACCGGCGCAATGAACGAGCCGCGACACGGCGATCGGGTGAACCCAGGATGCTGGATGCACGGGGCCGGGAACCGTCTGGTGGCGGCGAGGTAGGGCGGCGGGATGCAGCAGCGCGTGACACGGCAGGGGGACGACGCGCGGCCTCACCGGTTACACCCGGTAACCAGGACGACGCGCGACCGACAGGACTGGCGTGTTGGCAAAGATCGAGAGCGCCGCTGCGGTCGTGCGATTCCGGCCAGGCTCGGCGGGTGAGCGGGCGGCGCCAGCAGTGCTGACCGCCGTCCGCCGGGCACGCCGGCGGTTGGCCGGCCTGGGCTCGGAGCCCTGGGGCGTGTGCCCGCAGGTCGTCCTGACCGATCCGTTCCCCGATCCGTTGAACCCCACCTCGACGATCACCGGCGGTGCAGTGGTGGATGCCGGGAGGGAGCAGGTGTGGTTGGTCGTGACCCCTGAGGCACCGGCCGAGCCCCCGGGCCGGGCGCTGGCCCTGCTGTTCGGCGCCGGCCTCCCGGCGGCGTCGGAGCTCTCCGTGCTGCTCGAGGGCTACGGGCTCTGGGTGGATGACATCGCCGACGTCGACGATCGCCTCCGCGGCCGGGGCCTTCCACCGCTGGGTGCTGCCGAAGGCGAGCTGCGGACCACCATGGCGCTGTCCTTCGTCCGGTTTCTCATCGGTCAGGAAGGCGAACCCGGTCTCCGCCGCCTGTTCGACCGCGCCCGACCCGGCCGCCTCGACGAAGCCGCCCGTGACGTCTACGGCGCCACCCTCGGCGAGCTGGAGCTCGCCTGGCGCGGACAGCTGGCCCGTCCGGCCCCGCGGACACGACCGCTCGAGTTCCTGATGCTGTCGGTGCGCTACCTGCGGCCGTATCTGGCCCGGGAGGCGGAGATCTTCCTCTACATGCTCCTGGGCCTGGGCTTCACCATGATCTTCCCCTTCATCACCCGCCACATCTTCGACCGGTCACTCCCCTCGGGAAGGTTCTCCGAGGTCCTCACTCCCCTGGGCATCCTGAGCGGGGCCTTCCTCGTCTCGCTGCTGGCTGGGCTGCGACGCGCCTACGTCACCTCGTCCGTGGGGCTCGCGGTGGTGAGGGACCTGCGAGCCGAGATGTTCGAGCGGATCCAACGGCTGCCCAGCCGCTGGTTCACGCAGCATCAACAAGGCGACGTCCTGGGTCGGATGTTCAGCGACGTGGGCCAGGTGGAAGCGGGCATCTCCCGCACCCTCACCGACGGCATCTTCAACATCCTGTCCCTGGCCGTGTCGTCGGTGGTGATGCTCCGGCTCAACCTGTGGCTCGGTCTCCTCGTCCTGGTGGCGAGCCCAGGGGTAGGGCTGGTGTACCGGGCCATGGGGGCCGGCGCACGGCGCCGCAGCCTGGCCGTCCAGGAGGAGTCCGGCCGGCTGATGGGCCTCACCGCTGAGAACTACCAGGCCCAGTCGGTCGTCAAGGTCTTCGGCATCCATCGTCGCGAGCGGGACCGCTTCGATCGGGCCTCGCACCGGCTGCTGCGGGCCCAGCGACGCATGAGCCTCTTCGGTGGGTTCTTCGCGCTGTCGGTGAACACCATCATCACCGGGCTGCGCCTGGCGGTGCTCGCGATCGGCGTCCGGCTCATCATCGAGGGGCGCTTCACGATCGGGGGATTGGTCGCGTTCAGCGGAGTGATGGGCGAGGTGCTGAACCCGGTGACATCGCTCACCGGGATCGGCCAGCAGTTGCAGGCGGCGACCGGTGCGCTCGTCCGCATCAACGAGGTGCTCGACGAACCGCCGGAGCCGACCGCCGCCCCGGACGCTCCGGTCCTCCCCCGGCTCGAGCGCCAACTACGGATCGACGGTGTGTCGTTCTCGTACACGGGCGATCGACCCGTCCTGCGCGGGCTCGATGCCGCCATCATCGCCGGCTCGCGGGTGGCGTTCGTCGGACCGTCCGGCTCCGGCAAGACCACCCTGCTGCGTCTGCTGATGCGCCTCTACGACCCGGACGTAGGCACCATCAGCGTCGACGGTCACGACGTCCGCGAGGCCCGCGTCGACTCACTTCGCAGCCAGATCGGAGTCGTCTTCCAGGACACCTTCTTGTTCAACACCACGATCCGGGAGAACATCGCGCTCGGTCGCCCGGGGGCGAGCGACGCGGAGGTGGAGGCCGTCGCCCGAGCCGCGGAGCTGGACGCCTTCGCGGCCGGGCTGCCCCTCGGCTACGACGAACCGGTCGGCGAGGGAGGCGCCCTGCTGTCCGGTGGTCAGCGTCAGCGGGTCGCCATCGCACGGGCGTTGATCCGCAACCCGCGGCTGCTCCTGCTCGACGAGGCCACCTCGGCGCTCGACCCGCACACCGAGCGGCAGATCGTGACCACCTTGAACCGTGTCGGCGTCGGTCGCACCACTGTGGCCATCACCCACCGGCTGACCTCGATCGTCGACTACGACGAGATCTTCGTGCTGGTGGACGGCGAGCTGGTGGAACAGGGAACCCATGCACAGTTGAGAGTGGCCGGCGGCGCCTACGCCCGGCTGTGGGCGGAGCAGACCGGAGACCCCGCGCTAGCCATGCCGCCGCTCGACCGCCGCGACCCGCTGACCCCCGACCCCATACCCGCCGGAGGTGGCCGCCTCGCGGCAGTGCACGCACCGACCGACATGACGGGCCGCGGTCACCATGGCGCCCGCCTCGATCAGCTGCCCTAGCGTCGGACAGGCACTCCAGGATCGCTCCGACAGGATGTTGACCTGCAGCACCGCCCTCAGGCGATTCCGGGCCCGATGCAGCAGCACCTTGGCCGCGCCATGGCTCACGCCGAGCTCAGCGGCCAACTCCCCGGGCGAGAGCCCACGATCGGCCGAGAGCCTGATGGCGATCGCATCCCGGGCGGACAGACCGGAGACGGCACGGCGCAGCAGACGCGCCAGCTCGTTGGCTTCGACCAGGGTCTCAGGAGCGGGGTCCACCGATTCGATCTCCACCGCGGATTCGTCATCCAGCTGGCGGTTGCGGCCCGAAACCCGATGGTGATCAACGATGACGTGTTCCGCGATGGCCCGGACCCAGGCCCCGAATCGGGTGGGGTCCCGGAGCTGATCGAGGTTCTCGAGCGCCCGGGTGAACACCTCCTGGACCACATCGGCAACGACGTGCTCGTCACGGCTGGCGCGAGTTCGGGCCATCCGCTCCACCCACGCGGCATGGGTCCTGTACAACTCGGCGAACGCCCCGGAGGATCCGCGGCGAGTGGCGACGACCAGTGCCCCATCACGCCGTCCCGCCGCCTCCTCCCGGACAAACCTGTTGCTGACCGGTCTCCGCGAGGATCCAGGCGGATAGGAGGCGGGGCGCGCGTCACGCCGGACCGGCATACCAGTTGTCCGAGGCCGTAGTCGGCTCCGGATCACATCAGCGGCAACTTTCTGGAGGGCCTAGGGAGTGTCGTCGGTGCCGCGGCGCTGTTGGACGTAGCGCTCGATCTGTCGGGCTTCCCAATCAACCCCGAACAGACCGCCGATCCCCAAGAGGACGCAGGCGAAGATGGCGGGCATGGCCGTCCCGTCTCTTTGAAGCCAAATGGCCCCTATGGGGCCAAGGATCTTCAAAGACGAGTGGGAACGAGGGGCTCTCTCAGGGCTTGCGGCCGACGGCGCCGTAGAGGGGGACGGTCCGGTCGGGTCCCAGGACGGGCGGGGCGTCGTCGTTGCGCCAGCGCTCCACGGGGACCAGGCCGGGGCTCAGCAGCTCGAAGCCGTCGAGGAGCTCGAGGATCTCCGCCTCGGTGCGCGCGACGTAGGGCTCGTCGAGCTCTTGGTTGAGCCGCGCCAGCACCTTGGCCGTCCGCTCGCTGGCGATGTCGAGGCTCGTGTGGGCCAGCACCACGTGGCTCCCCGACACGGTGGCGTCGCGCAGGTCATCGACGATCCGACGAGCCACGTCGTTGTCGGGGATGAGGACCAGTGTCGTCGGCAGGATCACCACGACGGGCCGCCCGAAGTCGAGCGTCGCCGCTGCCTCACGCAGGATCGTCTGCGGGTCGTCGTAGGGGCAGAACACGCTGGCGACCGCCCCCTCCTCGGGAGCGCCGATCTCCAGGCGGTGCGCGTGAGCGAGCGCCGTGGAGTCGTAGCTGACGTAGACCACCCGGGCGTCGGGGGCGATCTGCCAGGCCACCTCATGGGTCATCCCCGAGGTCGGCACCGACGTGCCGATGTGGAGGAACTGGCGGGCACCGGCCTCGCCGGTGAGGAAGCCCACCGCTCGGGCCACGAAGGCCCACAGCGTCTCGATCGTGGCACGCAGCCCCTCCAGACCGGTCAGTGTCTCCTCACTGAGGGACTCGGCCGCCGCCCGGTCGACCGCGAAGTGGGCGTCGCCGCCGGCGAGGAAGTTCTCCAAGCGCGACAGCCGCGCAACGTTGGGGTCGATCGGGAAGAGACTCTCGTCGTTGGCGCCTTGTGGCTGATCGGTCACTGCACCGTCCCCTGGCGGCTTGCAACTGGCGGACGTTGTATCGACAGCTTGTCATCATGTCGAGGTCGTCCCGCAACCAGTGCGTCTACCTGCTCCGCGACGACCCAGGCCGCCGGGAATTCCCGTCCGCGGCTGCAACCAACCGGCGGCCGCCGCCGAAGGACGTGGCATGAACGATCCACGATCCCCGGAGGCGATGACGATGTCCCAGATCACGATCCCGCGGCGACGCCGGACGCAGGTGCTGTCCCTGCTCGCCATAGCGGTGGCGCTGTTCGCGTCGCTCGGCTCGAGCAGCGAGAACGAACCCGAGGCTGCCGACGAGGGCAGCGACTCGGCTGCTCCCGCCGCCGAGGGGAACGAGCAGTCGGATGGACCGGAGGTGTTCGCTGTCGGCGACCTCGTGGAGCTGGGCGACTGGCAGGTCCGGGTGCACGGCGTGACCGACCCGCTGCAGAGCGAGGACCCGAGCCTCCAACCCACGGCCGGCCATCGCTGGGTTGCCGTCGACGTCGAGGTGACCAACATGAGCGACCAGACGGCGACGGTGTCGTCGCTGGTCTGCTTCGTGCTGAAGGACGACACGAACACGACCTACGACCAGACCGTCACCGGCGCCTCGACCGCAGCGACGCCCGATGGCGACCTCCCGGCCGGCGGCTCGCTCCGCGGCACCGTCGAGTACGAGATCCCCGCCAACGCCGATGGCCTCCGCCTGGACTTCAGCTGCGACCTCCTCACCCCCGGCACCGCCACCATCGCCCTGAGCTGAGCGGTCCTTGCTGTGGCGACGAGATCCACGTCGGCACGAGTGCCCGTCACGACTGCACCGCCGTCGGCGCCGCTCCCAGCATCGGCGACGGGGGCGGCGCCCGGGGACCTGCTGCTACGGCCCGCCGTATGCGGGACGGTGGTGGTGCTGGTGCTGAACGATCACTGGGCGAAGGGGCGGCTGGGGGCGGATCCCCGGCTCGGGGTCGTGACCGGAAAGCTGTCGGACGTCGCCGGCCTACTGTTCTTCCCCTTGCTTCTGGCGTCGCTGGTCGAGCTGGTCCGCTGGTGCCGCAGCCGCAGCCGCAGCCGCAGCCGCAGCCGCTGGAGCATCACCCACTGCGAGCTGGCCTGGACCGTCCTCGCCACCGGCGCCGTGTTCGCGGCGGTCAAGGTCGTCCCGGCTGTGGCGGCGGGCTACACCAGCGTGTTGGCCGTCCTACGCTGGCTGCCCGCCGCGCTGGTGGCGGTGGCGGCGCTCTCGGCGACCACCCACATGCCGTCCTTGCCGCCCCTCCCCCGGATCCACCACGTCATGGACGCCACCGATTGCCTGTGCCTCCCGGCTCTCTGGTGGAGCTACAGGATCGGCGGGCGGCGGTGGGCGGCCTACGGTTCGGCGGTGGGCTCCTCGCTGACTGTCCGCCCGGCTCGGGTCGAGGACGTCACGGACATGGCGCGCGTGAATGTGCGGTGCTGGCAGGAGACGTATCGGGGGCTCATGTCGGACGCGGTGCTCGACGACCCGGGCTTCCCCGCTGCTCGGGAGCAGTTTTGGACGGCTGCGTTGACCGACGAGCGCTATCGCGAGAACCGCGTGGCCGTCGCCGAGCGGGATGGCGAGCTGATCGGGATCGCAATGTCAGGCCCGCCCTTGGACGCCGCGGCGACGTGGGCGAGGCAGCTGTATGTGCTCTATGTGTATGCAGCCGATCACGGCACGGGTGCTGGGCCGGCGCTGCTGGACGCGGTCGTCGATCCGGAGGAGTCGGCGGCGCTGTGGGTGGCCGACCCGAACCCTCGCGCCCAGGCCTTCTACCGCAAGCATGGCTTCGTTGCCGACGGGACGGCCCAGGTCGAGGGCGGGGTGCGGGAGATCCGCATGATCCGCAGCTAGGACCATCGCCGGCAGCCGTCGAGTTGGATCAGACTCCGGTCATGAGCTTCGTTGTTGATCCGTACGCGCCATACGGGCCGTTGGTGGAGACGACGGTGCGGGTGGTCGCCTGGAACGTGTGGAGTCGGTACGGCGACTGGGAGCGCCGTCAGGCCGGTATCGAGGATCTGCTCGCGGGCTCGTCGCCGGACGTGGTCTGCCTGGTGGAGGCGTGGTCGATGACCGAGGGGCACCAGGCCGAACGCATCGCGTCGCGGCTCGGGGTCGACCACAGCCTGTTCGTCGGGGATTGGGAGGTGGAGGACTGGGTCGCGGGCCTGGGCGTCGTGTCGCGCTGGCCGATAGCCGCCCACGAGCGGCGCCGGCTGCCAGCCGAGGGTGGGGACGGCGACGCGCTGTTCGTCCACGTCGAGGGTCCGCGCGGTCCGATCCAGCTGTTCGTGGTGGCGCTCGACTATCCGCTCGGCGCCAGCGGCCGCCGCCAGATCCAGGTGCGTCAGCTCGGGGAGTTCGTCCAGGAGAAGGCGCGACGTCGCCATCCGATCGTGGTGTGCGGCGACTTCAACGCCGGCCCGGACGCCGACGAGATGCGCATGCTCACCGGGCGGTCGGAGACAGTCGCGCCCGAGTTGGTCTTCTACGACGCCTGGGAGATCGCCGGTGACGGCACGCCGGGCTACACGTGGTCGAACCGCAACCCGCTCGCGGCCGTCGGCCTGTATCCCGATCGACGCTTCGACTACATCCTGTCGGCGTGGCCCCGGGCCGGTGGCGTCGGCCACCCGGTGCACTGCGAGCTGCTCGGCGTCACCGAGAGCCCCGATCAGTTCCAGGTCTCGGACCACTATGGCGTGCTCGCCGACCTCCGCTACTGACCACTGCGCTACTGACCATTGATCGGCGAGGCAGAACCCACGAGACCAACCCGTAAGGGGTGAGACCCGTGGGCTGTTGACGCACTCAGCGTGGCGCCGTTAACTCTCGCTGCGGGTTCGAGGAGGTCGACATGCCGAGCCTGCGGATCGCGATCGCTGAGGCCTTCGGAACCCTGATCCTGATCATCGGCGGGCCGGGCAGCGCGATCCTGGCCACCGGCAGCTTCTTCCCCGACGGTTCCATCGGTGTCCTCGGCGTAGCTCTGGCCTTCGGCCTCGCGCTGCTGGTCGCGGCTTACGCCATCGGGTCCATCTCGGGATGCCACATCAATCCGGCGGTCACCCTCGGACTCTGGCTGGCCGGCAAAGCCAACACGGCGCTGCTCCCCGCCTACCTCGTCGGTCAGGTGGTCGGCGCCCTCGTCGGCGGGCTGCTCCTGTTCGTCATCACCGACACCATCGCCGGGTTCGACGCCAGCCCGACGACGTTCGCCGTCAATGGCTGGAGCGATCTCTCACCGGGTGGGTTCGGCTTCTGGGCCATGGCCCTGACGGAGATCCTGATGACCGCGGTCCTGGTCTTCGTCGTCCTCTCCACCACCCGCCCGGACTACCCGGCGCCGATGATCGGCCTGCACATCGGCCTCGCGCTGACGCTGATCCACCTCGTCAGCATCCCCGTCGACAACACGTCGGTGAATCCGGTCCGTAGCCTCGCCGTGGCGGTCTTCGCCGGTGGCGACGCCCTCGAGCAACTCTGGGCGTTCCTCGTGTTTCCTCTCGCCGGAGCGGTGGTGGGGTGGCTGGCCCACCGGGCCCTCGGCCAGCATGACGGCCGCACCGAAGCAGGATCGCCCCAGCGCCGCGGCTGAGCCGTGCGGATTGATCGGCGCGTGAAGCAAACCCCAGTGAGTCGATCAACCAGAGCTCGCCTCAGGCAGCATGTCCTGGGCAAGTAGCACAGCCCGGTCGATCCGGGCCGCATGGCGCTCGGCAATCCGGGGCGCGTAGATGGCGAACGGAACCGCAGCGGCCGCCAGTGCCCAGACGAAGATGTGGGTGGCCTTCCATCCCTCGACGGTCAGCTCGATCGCCCGGCCAGCCAGCACTGCAGCCAGTGCCCACAGCGCCCAGCGATCCCAACGGCCTGAGCCCAAGGGCTCGCTGGGCCGACGAGATCTCCCGTACGAGATGACGACCGGCGCGAGCCGAGCGTCGCCTATGCGCTCGCCCTTGTCGACCGCTCGCACCACCGCACGCCGGTCGCCAGGCGTCAGGTCCGCCAACTCGGGCCAGTCCGTGGGCAGCGAGTGGACGATCCAGGCACCGAACGCCGCACCAGAGACCAGCATGACAACGATCCAGGCCACGAGGCTGAACCTCCCGATCGTGAAGATCCCAGAGACCAGCCCGAAGATCCCGCCGCTCACGAGCGCCGCCCGCCACTGTCCACCGCTCCAGACCAGACGATCCATAGCCCAATCATCGGTGATGCCAGCGCTCACAGCGGGTCGCGGTCTCTCGACGTGCCGGACTAACTACTCTTGGTGGTTGATCGCCGGGTAGGGCGAGAACGGTAAGACCGCATGTGTCAGGCGTTTCTCACCTCGAACGACTACGAGCGCAGCTGCACGAGCCACAGCCTGCCCGTGGTCACCCGCGTACTCCGCGACGTGCTGGACGGGTGCCGCCCGGGCGCCATGTTGGATGTCGGTTGCGGCTACGGCGGCGTGGGCGCCGGGCTCGGGTCGGCGCTCGGCGCCGCCGAGGTGCACGGCGTGGACGTGGATCCCGACGTGATCGCCGAGGCCGAGGGCAAGGGCGTGAAGGCACGCTGTGTCGACGTGCAAGCAGGCCTGCCCTACGGCGATGCCACCTTCGACCTGGTGTCGTGCTTCGGCGTGCTCGACTACATGCCGCTGTTCGACGGGGTCGTCCGCGAGCTCTCCCGCGTCCTGCGGCCGCAGGGCCTGGTGGCGATCTCGTTGCCCAACCTCGCCAGCTGGCACAACCGCCTCGCCCTCGCGCTCGGCTACCAGCCACGCGACGTCGAGATCTGCAGCACGCGCGCGGTGGGCATCGCGCCCTACTACGCCTCGAACACGCCGGTGGGGCACATCCATGCCGCCACGACCAGGGCGTTCCGTGAGCTCATGACGCTCATGGGTTTCGCCGAGCTCCGCGTCGTGGCGTTGCGGCCGGACAACGTCCGACCGCACGCCATCCTGCGCGTGCTCGATGCCGTCGTCGGCCGGACACCCGCTCTGGCTCGGCGGTTCCTCTACGTGGGGCGACGGGTCGGTGATCCGGTTCAGGTCCAGGCTGAGGGCTGGTGGAGCAACCGTGGCCGGCTGCAGGCCGGTTGATCGACGCAACGGTGGATCGGACCCGATGAGACGGCGAAGGTTGCGACCTCGTCAGACGACGGCGACGGCGTCGATCTCGACGAGGAACCCGGGGCCCAGACCGGCGACGACATGGACCGTGATGGCCGGCGGGGGGTCGGCGGGATTCCACGCCTGCTGGAAGGCGGCGACACCTTCGTCGAACGAGTTGCCCTCGACCACGGCGATGGTCCAGTGCACGATGTCGGCCAGGCTCGCTCCTTCGCTCTCGAGGATGGTGGCGAGGTTGTGGAAGGCCTGGCTGGCCTGTTCTCCGACGGTGGGGCCGACGACCTTGCCGTCGGCGTCGACGCCGTTCTGGCCGCCGATGTAGATCGTCTTCGTCGGCTGTTCGACCACGACGGCCTGGCTGAAGGCCGGGCTGTGGTGGAGTCCCTCGGGGTTGATGTGGCGAATGGTCACGTATCGCCCTCCTTGCGGCGTGACACCAGTAATACCGGTGTCAAGGGGACACCAGTTATAGTGGTTTCATGCGAGCGAGCGCAACCGGTCGCGTGTTGACCGCCCGGGGACGGTCGTTCTGGTTCGACGCTGGCGCCGTCTGCCTCGACTTCGCCCACACGGGCGGCGAAGGGCAGTACGCGGTGTTCGAAACCCTCCACGAGCCTGCCGATCTGAGCGAATGGCTGGCCGAACCGCCGCTGGCCGCGGTCATGACAGTCCCCGTGACCGCCCGTGAGCTGACCGCGGCCAAGACCCTCCGCCAGGCGATCTGGGACGCGGCCCACGCCCGGGCGGCACAGCGCCCGCTTCCCGCCGAGGCGGTCGCGACCATCAACCGGGCCGCCGCTGCGGCGCCGCTGGTCCCCGACCTCGCCGCCGACGGCACGACCACCGGGTGGGTGCCCCCGGTGCGGACGACACAGACCCTGTCGACGCTGGCGCGGGAGATGATCGAGCTGCTGTCCGGGCCGTTCTCGGGGCGCATCCGCGAGTGCGCCGGTGACAACTGCCCGCTGGTGTTCGTGGACTCATCCCGCCCCGGCGCCCGGCGCTGGTGCGCCATGGAGCGGTGCGGCAACCGTCACAAGCTCCGGGCCCGCCGCGCTCGGAAGGCCATGGCCACGGACCCGTGACATGGCCCACTCCCTGACGCCCCAGCGGTGGGCGGCCACCACAGCCGGATGCCTGCTGGTCGCGCTCTCCACCGGCTGCAGTGGAGGCGGGTCGGGCGAGGACCCGGCCAGCGCCACGCCGGGACCGACCGCGGACTGCGCGCCCGCACGGCCCGCTCGCCCCACCGCGGAGCCACGGACCTTCGCCCACGGTGGCCAGGACCGCCGCTACCTGCTGGCCCTACCCGGCGACTACGACGGGACCACCGCCATCCCGCTGGTCGTGACCCTCCACGGCTGGCACGGCGACATCGAGACGTTCGAGCGCACGACGACCATGGCGGCGACCGGCACCGAGCAAGGCTTCGCCGTGGTCACACCCCAAGGCCTCGGCGACCCCTCCCGGTGGAACTGGGACCGCAAGCCCGACGGACCCGACGATTACGGCTTCATCCACGCCCTGGTCACCGACCTGACCGAACGGCTCTGCATCGACACCGACCGGGTCTTCGCCGCCGGCAGCTCCAACGGCGCCGCCTTCGCCGGGCTCCTCGTGTGCGACGCACCCCGGACCTTCGCGGCCGTGGCCATGGTCATCGCCACCACGCCCTCGACCTGCCCACCCGACGTCGCTCCCTCGACGATCTCCATCCGCGGCACCGACGACGGCACCCCGGCCGCGGACGACATGTTCGCCGCAAACGCCCAGCGCTACGACTGCGCGCCACCGACCGACGAGCACCTGGCCGACGGCGTGACCCGACGTACCTACGCGAACTGCGCCCATGACGCCAAGCTGGTCCTCGTCACCATCGACGGCGGTCAGCACGTCTGGCCCGGCTCTCCCCAGGCCGACCAGCCCGGCAACTCCCCCGGCTCCCGCGACTTCCCCGCCACCCAGACCATCCTCGACTTCTTCGCCGAGCACGGGTGATGAGTCAGGTCGTGAGGCCAACCCGGTGAGCTGAACCCGACGATCCCCCGACTGTCGCGAGGTCTGTCGGGATCTTGGCGTGGTCATGTCAACCGATGCCGTGAGGGGGGCGTTGAGTGCACATCCGTTCCCAACGGAGGGAACGGCGGACGCGAAGGCGGACACCATGCAGACAACCATCGACACCGACACCCGCATCGGAACCACCGGCACCACCGGCACCGACGACGAGGACTGGCAACCCACTGGCACGCCGCGATCGTCCTCGACCGTCGGGCGCGGGGTGGTCGTGGTCCTCGTGCTGGCGGTGGTGGCGGCCGGGGCGCTGCTCGGGTTGAGGAGCGGTGGTAACGACGACAGCGAGCCCTCTTCGAGTCGGGCTGCGGCACCGACCGCCCCGCCAACGACGGCCCCGGCGACCAACCAGCCGGCCGACCAGGCTCCGGCCGCGCCTGCCCCCGGTCCCAGCAACGGAACCGACGCCGGCTCCGGTTCCGGCTCCGAGGAGGCGGCGTCGCTCGAAGACGGGCGCCATCCGGTGTACCTGACCGGGATCGACACCACCGCGGGCACGCTCGAGTTCGACGTCGTCCAGTGGTACTCCGGGGACGCGGCAATCGAGTACGTCGAGGCCCATGAGGACGAGTACCCGGACCTGTACGAAGCGATCGAGGAGACCGGCGCCCTCCCGTACGACGATCTGGTGATCGTCAACGACAACCCCCGGCTGCGGACCCTGCCGGTCGCTCCCGACACCGAGGCCCAAGTGCTGCAGGGCCCCGACCACAGCTACCTCCCCCACACGATCGACTTCGCCGAGCTGCCGGCCCACTTCGAGCAGCAGCACTTGCAGGTGGGCGAGTTCTACACCGTGTTCTGGCTGACCGTGCAGGACGGCGAGATCGTGGCCATCGAGGAGCAGTTCGGGGAATGAGCGTCGCGTCGCCGGCCTCCGGGATCCCGGCGATCCGCCCCACCAGCGCCAGCGAGCGCACCACCCAGACGCCGATGCCCGCCGATGCCCGCCGACCACACCCGTCGGCGGGCATTCGGCAACCCAACCGCAGAGGGCCGAGCGCCGGGAGCGTTCGCCACGGCGGGGGGCTGCCCGAGTCGGCGTGGGGAAACGGCGCAGAGCCTGCCGGTCGTCGGGCGACTGGCTCGAGGTCCGGAGGCCAGTAGGCGGCCCAGGGTTGGGCAGGTCGGGCGGGTGTGGCTGCCCAGGATCGTGTCGGCCATCCTGGGGGCTCGAAATTTCGGCAGAACGCGCCGGTTTCCGGTGCTTTCTGCCGAAATTTCGGAACGGGTCCGCCAGGCCAGGGCCGGGGGCGGGTGGGCGGGGTTAGCTGGTGTCGTGGGTGTGGGGTTGGTCGATGTAGTCGGGGGGTTTGGTGCCCTTGGATCGATTGTGACGGGCGCAACGACAGGCGCCGTTGTCCTGATCCGTCCGGCCCTCGTGGGCCCAGGGGGTGATGTTGTGGTCGGCCTGGCAGTCATCGGCGGGGATGTCACAGCCGGGGTGGACACAACGCCGGTCGCGTAGCTGGATCGCCCTAAGGAGCGCCCCACCGAAGAACCGGGACCGCCGCCCCAGGTCCACGACCTTGCGGGAGTCGCCCTCATAGACGATCCGCTCGATCTCCGCCTCGCCCAGCAACGGCACCAACATGCCGGGGGCGATGACCGTGCCCGAGGCCAGCTCACACATCCGCTTCAAGCTCTCATCACCGAGATGCGCCACGAACAGCGGGCGGGGGTCCTTGCGGTCCTCGGGGGCAGCCATAGCGCGCCGCGCCAGCTCCACCAACGTATCCGCACGCCGCTCGGCGGGCGTCCGGGCCAGCTGTTCGAGGCAGGTCTTGTCGCCGTGGATCTGCTTGGCGGCCGCCCAGTCGGCTTCGAACAGCTCGCTCTCGATGCGGCGCAGTGCGGTAGCGAGCTCGGTGCCACCGACCGCGTCGAGCTGGCCGTCCAGGACCCAGATCCCCCGCCACGTCTCGGACAGATGGAGGTGACGGGACTCGTGATCCCTGGCCGCTTGGTCTTCGATGCCGTCCTGGTCGACGAGAGACTCCCAGTAGCGGACCGCCGTTTGGAACTCGTCGAAGCCCAAAGTCTTGGCATGACCGACCAACTCGTCCTCCGCGTCACCGAACCCGGACGACACCGCCTTGCGCGGCGACCCCGAAAGATCAGCCAGCGTCTTGGCGTGCCGTTCGGTGATCTCCCCCGCGGCGAGCGCGTCGCGGGTGGCGGGCATGTGCCGCAGCCGCCGCGCCAGCAGGCACCGGGCCCGCATCCCGGCGATCGACGCCTTACACTTCCGCGCCAGCCACGCCGCCGCCGTCTTTGACCCATCTGCCCGCCACGAGCCACGCAAATCGAACGCGGACGTTACCTTCGCCCGGCTGGCGGCCAGCCGAGCCTCACAGCGGTGCCAGCGCACCAGAACGTCGCCCAGCTCCTCGTCAGACAACGAAGCGGGATCGAGGCCGGCCAGCTCGTCGGCGGCCTCTTCGAGGCTCTCGATCCCTCCCATGACACGACTCTAGCATATTGCGAACATCCGTTCGTATAAATGAGCGACAATAAATTCTGCTATTCATCCCCCCGAGGCTCCGAACCCGCTGCGGGGCGAGCCTGTCCGTGGTGACTGCCCCGAGCGTCGGCGGGTACCTACGGTGACAGTCATGCGGCGCCACCGGGCCATCGGTCGAAGCGTCGCCGGTGTGGTGTTGTTGGCCGCCGGC
>Ga0209382_10005319_pt1 | contig 16799 bp, 19 predicted proteins | sample SoiMetdeltSBSDD5_FD_187599 | JGI IMG/M metagenome (GOLD analysis project Ga0209382, IMG submission 187599) | Bulk soil microbial communities from a Populus tree surrounding site in Tennessee, USA - Soil MetaG P. deltoides SBSDD5 (SPAdes) (version 2) | ecosystem: Environmental > Terrestrial >...
TCGCTCTACACGGGAGCCCTCGACGCCTATCTCGAGGAGCTCTACGTGGTTCCCGAGTGCCGGGGCCATGGGCTGGGCCGAGCGTTGCTCGAAGCCGCGATGGACTACTCGAGGGAGCGCGGCGCCGCCCACATCGACCTCGGCACGAGCGAAGGCGATCTGGCGGCGATCGCGCTGTACGAGAGCGCTGGGTTCACGAACCACGAAGGCGGGCCCGACGGGCCGCGCATGCTGTATTACGAGCGCGACCTCTAGCGCGCCAGGGTGCTGTCAGGCCGCCGCCGCGCGGATCTGCCGCGGCGTGAACTCCTCGCCCATGATGCCCCGCGACCAGTCCAGCAGCCGCGACACGGCAGGGTCGCCCGCGACCGCGGTGTACTGCAGCGGCGCCGCCATCGCCGCAAGCGTCACGTCGGCCAGCGTGAGCCGATCGCCGACCAGGAACTCCCCGTCGCCCAGGCGGTCGAGGGCAACGCGGGCCTGCTTGCGCGCGGTTTCGAGGTCGCTCCTGTTCTGGGCATCGCTGATGCCGAACCGGCGGCGGAGCACCTGTGCCGCCACCGCACCGCCCGCACGCTGAAACGCTGCAGGCCGGCCGGGGAAGAACATCTTGCCGAGGTCGGCGCCGCCGGTCAGCACGCGGTAATAGGCCATCCGCCGCGTGAGATCCATGAATGCCGCGTCGGCCCAGTGCATCAGCACCACCGACTCCGCGCGGTCGCGCGGGTCCGCGGGCAGCAGCGGGGGGTCGGGGTGGCGCTCCTCGACGTCGAGCAGGATCTGCGTCGAGCCGGCCGTGGTGCGGCCCTGCTCGACCAGCACGGGGACCAGCTCCTGGCCCGACAGTCGTTTCACTCCTCGCCGCGCCGCTGGGTTGATGTCGACCGTCTCGTACTCGAGGCCCTTGAGGTCGAGGGCGCGCCTGACCTTCACGCAGTTGTGCGAGAAGGGGATCTGGAACAGCTGCACGACGGCGAGTTTGACACCATCCCGGCGTGGGCACCCGGCTCACCGAACTGCTGCAGTCCGAGCTCCCGCTCCAGCTCGCGCCGATGGGCAGCGTGTCGGCGACGCCGCGGCTTGCGCTGGCCGTCGCGGACGCCGGCGGCCATGCGATGTACCCCGGGTTGGGATTGCCGCCCGAGGCGCTCGAGCCGGTGCTCGACGAGCTTGCGGCAGGCACCCAGGCGTTCGGAGTCAACTTCATCGTGCCGTTGATGAACCGCGACGCGCTCGACCTCGCCGCGGAGCGTGCGCCCTACGTCGACTTCTTCCTCAGCGAGCCGGACGCCGCGCTGTGCGAGGTGGTGCATGCGGGTGGCGCGGTCTGCGGGTGGCAGGTCGAGTCCCCGCTGGAGGCGCTCGCGGCCGAGGCCGCGGGCTGTGACGTGGTGATCGCCAAAGGGCTCGAGTCGGGCGGGCGGAAGCGCATCGAAGGACCGGAGCTGATGCAGTTGCTGGAGGAGATCCTGGACACCGTCTCGATCCCCGTGATCGCCGCCGGCGGCATCGCAACCTCCGACGGAGTCACCGCGGCGTTCGCGGCCGGTGCCGACGGCGTTCGCATCGGAACCCGGTTCATCGCGGCGGAGGAGTCCGACGCCCACCCGGTGTGGGTGCAGGCCGTGATCGACGCGGACGCGGGCGATTCGGTCGTCAGCACCGCGTTCAACAACGGGATGCCCCAGCCGGGCCCTCACCGCGTGCTGCGCAGCTCGATCGAGGCAGCCGCGGCGCTCGACACCGAGGAGGTCGGTGTGATGCGCCTCCTGGGCGCCGAGATCCCCGTCACGCGGTTCGCTCCCAACCCGCCCACGCGCTGGTCGACCGGGAAGGTCGAGGCGATGCCGTTCTACGCCGGGACGTCGGCCGGAGCGGTGACCGCCGTCCAGCCGGCGCGCGAGATCGTGCGCGAGCTCAGCGCGGGGCTCTGACCGGGACGACGCCGGGAAGCCAGCCCCGCACGGCGGCCGCAACCGCTTCGAGGTCGGTCCGCAGGCTGTGATCGCCCGGCACCTCCACCACCGTGCGCGTCTTGGCCGGCGGCGGCATGCCGAACCTGTCGCTGCCGCCCTGCACGACGAGCACCGGCACCTCGACCGCGTCGAGCTCGGGCAGCCGGCTCTGCGGCGCGGCGGACCTCGCCGACCGGCGCGGCGGCGGCAGGAGCGGGAACGCCAGGCACAGGACGGCGACCGCGCCGGTCGCTCCGGCGGTCCGACAGGCGACGCGGGCGCCCAGGGAGCGGCCGCCCGCGATCAGCGGCAACCCGGCAAGCTCGGAAGAGGCCAGCTCCTCGACGACGGCAATCCAGGCAGCGTCGAGCTGGCGCGCCGGAGCGGGCGCACGCCGGCCGGCGACGCGGTAGGGCTGCTCGACCAGCGCCACGTTGACTCCTTCCGCGAGCGCGGCGTCCGCGGTCGCCACGAGGTCCCGCGCGGTCACTCCCCCGCCCGCGCCGTGGCCGAGCACGAGCCCGGCCCGCGGTACTTCTGCGGTCTGGAGATGAGCGCGCGCAGGGCCATGCGGGGTTTCGAGCTCGCGCACCGTCACGAGTCCATGCTGACATGCGTCGGACACACGCCTCATCCCGTAGCCACGCACGCCACGACGTCCTGGACCGGCCACGCACCCTCCTCGTGGTGCAGCAGCCGCAGGCCGGGCCGCTTGGAGATCGTGCGCGCCACCCACTCGGTGGTGCACACCGTGAGGCCGTATCCGGGCCGCCCGGTGAACTCCGAGTAGCCGAAACCCGTTGCCGTGCACCCCTCGACGATCCGGCGGCGGAGGTGCTCCTCCTGCGGCGCCGCAAACAGCGTCCCGTCACGCAACGCCGGAAGGACCGCCTCACCGAGGACGGTGAACACCAGCAGCCCGGATGGCGCCAGCACCGACTCGAACAAGCTCAGGAAGGCGTCCCACCGTCCGGCATCGAGATGCGTGAGCAACGAGGCGCACCAGACGAGGTCGAACCGCCCTTCCAGCCGGATGCGGGCTGGGTCCTCGTGCGAGATGAACGGGGTCGCGCCGAATGTCCGGGCGCAGAAGCGCACCCCGTCTCGGTCCACGTCACAGGCCGCCAACTGCGCCTGCGGATAGACCGCTTTCAACGTCCGCAACACGCGCCCGTGACCACACGCGAAGTCGAGAATCGACCGGAGGCCCTCCTTGCCGGCTGCGGCCTGCGCGCGCTGCACCCCCTCGACGCCCAGGGCCCCGGCCCACAGGTAGCCGACCAGGTGGCCCTCGAACATCTTGTCGTTGGGCGAGATGTCGAGGATCACGTCCTCGAGCGGGGGTCCCATCCTCGCGACGAGCTTGCGGTAGTCGAGGATGTCACCGCGCGTCACGATGCCGAGGTCGCGATCGCCGTCGGCGACGGGCAGCCGGCCGACCGCCTGCGCACGAAGAGACTCGAAGACCGAGTCGAGCGACTCTTGCGCCCCGACCGCAGTCACGGGGCGAGCGACCTCACCGGCGAACGCCTGTGACAGATCGACGCCGTCGGCGCGCAGCGCACCGAGCATCTGCCTCGTCACGACCCGATCCAGCCGGCCGTCGTCTCCGCGCACGAGCATCGCACCCAGCCGGTGCTCATCCATCCGCGCCTCCACGTCGAGCACGGGCTCCGCCGGCAAGGCAGACTCGAACTCGGTCACGAGCAAGTCGCGAGCCACGCTGATCGCCACGCACGCAAGTATTGCGGCCGGCCGCATGCAACGTGGCGGGCAGCGCAGGTTGGACGCCGGGTGCTAGGAGCGGTCCCCCGAGGGACGCAGCCACGGCACCGACAGGCACACGGCCGTCGCGAGCAGGCCGCCGGCCGCGACCCCCGACGTCACGCCGATCAGCACAGGCAGCATCACGTCAGCGAGCGCGGTCCACGCGTGCGTGCTCGGTGCCTCGGTCGGCACGGCGAGCATGCCCCGCCAGAGTCCCGCCAGGCCCCCGGCCGTGCAGCAGGCCGAAAGCAGCAGCGCCCGCACGTCGCGGCGCAGGCTCCCGCCCATGTACTCGCGCAACGCGGCCATGCGACTTCATCGGCCGCCGTGCAGCGGGCTTGAAGCCGGAAGCGCGGCGCCCGGGCTAGAGGATCAGCCGGAGTCGTCGAAGTTGCCCCCGCCGCCGCCGCCGGAGACCGACTTCTTCGGGGCAGGCGCGGAGACAGGCGCGGGCTTCGGCTTGGACGCCGGAGCCGGAGTGGGGTTGACGACCCGGATCGGCGCCGAAGCGGCGGGGCGCGGGGCGCTGCGCACGACGGTCCGGCGTGCGGAGCTTGCGCGGGCTCGGGCGGCAGCCGCGGCGCGGCGCTCGGCGCGTTCGGCGCGAATCGCCCGCAGGCGACGCCGCTCCGCCAGGATCCGCGCACGCTCCGCGGCGCGGCGCTTGGCGGCCAGCGCCTGGGCCTCGACCGAACGCACGGAGCCGACCGGGGCGGATCGCAGCGCCTCGCGCTTGAGCGCGATGGTCTCGCCGCCCGCGGACCCTCCGCCGGCGGCGCTGAGCATGAACACGACGCCCGCGGCCCCGATCAGGGCAACGGCGAGCACGGCGGTGTACTCACGCAGCGTGTACTGGCGGGCGAACTCTAGGACTGACACTTTGCCGGCCTCATGCTGCCCGGCATCAGGCACCGGTCGACGCGCTTGGGCGGCTTGCCGCGCCGGATCTTGATGCTGGTGTACTTGCCGATCGTGCCGGCCTTCGTGACGAAGATCTTGATCATCATGCCGCTGCGCAGCAGGCGGTTCTCGAGCTTGCGGACCCGCAGCTTGCGCGCCGCCTTCGCGGCCCGCGTGTCGCGCGTGAACGGGCAGCCCTTGCCGGCGCAGCGCACGGTCAGCGTCGAGCCCGCGGGCACGTCCACCGTCAGCACCCGGAGCTTCGTCCCGCTCTTGACGATCCGTCCCGCCATGCGCACGATCGGGAACGGCGTCAGCGCGCGCAGGCGCGTCACCTCACCCTTCGGTGCGGCCGGCGGCACACTCACCACGATGGTCTGGGTCACGATCGCGAACGAGTCGCCGCTGTCCATGACCCGCATGCTGACGTTGAAGCTGCCGGCGGAGAACGTGCGGCTGGCGCTCGAACCAAACGTCTCGTAGGAGCCGTCGCCGTCCAGGTCCCAGTCGATCCGCTCGATGTTCTTGTCCGGGTCATCAGCGGTCGAGAAGAACGTCACCAGCTGGCCTGCCAGCGGCGCCGCCGGCCGGAAGTCGAACGACGCCGTCGGGGGCCGGTTGCCGATCACGATCGACTGCTCGCCGGTGTCCGTGCCGAGGTTGTCGTCGGTGACCTGGATCCTGACCGTGTGGTTGCCCGGCGTCAGGAACGCCTTGGTCACCTTGCTGCCCGTGCCGTCGTCGAACGCACCATCGTTGTCGGTGTCCCACTCGATCTTGGTGATGCTGCCGTCAGGGTCGACCGAAGTCGAGGTGAGGGTCACAACGTCCCGCGGATTGGGCGACACGGGGTCGTACGCGAAGGTCGCAAGCGGCAGCGAGTTGGCCACCGTGACCTCGCGGGTCGCCTGACCGGCGGCGCCCCGGGCGTCCTTCACCTGCACCCTGACGAGGTACTTCCCTGCCTTCTTGTACAGAGACCACGACGCCGAGATGCCCGAGGCGTCGTCGTACTCATTGCCGTCGTCGAAGTCCCACAGGAAGCTCGCCGGCTGGATGGCCTCTTTTTCCGGGTCGTCCGCAACGGCCGCGAACTCGATCGGGGCCTGCGTACCCGGCGCAGGGGTGAGCAGCTGGATCGACACGGTCGGCGCGCGATTCTGGACGTTGACCGTCTTGCCCAGCGTGTGCGTGGCGCCATCGTCGTCAACCACCTTCAGCGTGACGAGGTGAAGGCCGGGAAGGCTGAATGGCCGCTCGACAACACCGCCGGTCGCGTCGATGGTCCCGTCGTTGTTGAAGTCCCATTCGTACCGTGCGATGGTGCCGTCGGCGTCCTTCGCACCGTTGGGGCCCGTAGCGTCGAACTTCACGTTCGTCAGGCTCAGCGGGTTGGTATTCGAGATCGTGAAGGCTGCCGTCGGCGAGGTGTTGCCGCCGATCACGATGGGCAGGGCATCCTCGTCCACGGCGCCCGAGTTATCGGTGACCTTCAGACGGATCGTCCTGCTCGATGGGGTGGCCGGGAACTGCTTCGTGATCTGGGTCCCCGTTCCGTCGTCGTAGCCGTCGTTGTCGATGTCCCACTGGATGGTCGCGATGGAACCGTCCACATCCGTCGACACGGACTTGAACGTGACATTGACGTTCTTCTGCACTGCGGTCGGGCCATCGATCTTCGCCACCGGCGCGCGGTTGGCGACCTGCACGGTGCGGGAGACGTCGACCCGATTGCCGTCATCGTCGGTCACGCGCAGCTTCACCACCTTCGCGCCCGGCGTCGTGAAGGTGCGGTCGGCCTCGATGTCGTTGCCGTCATCGAACGAGCCGTCGTTGTCCGTGTCCCAGCGCACGTCCGCGATCAAGCCGTCCGGGTCCGACGACGTCGAGGTGAACACCACGCGCTGGGCCGAGAGCGGCGCGTCCGGGCTGAAGGTGAAGGATGCGCTCGGCGGCGTGCCGGTAACCGGCACGGTCTTCGAAACGGTGTGCGACCCGCCGTCGCTGTCGGTGACGCGCAGACGCACGGTGTTGTTGCCCACCGTGTCGAAAGTCTTCTGGGCGGTCGCGCCGAAGGCGTCGTCGTACTGGCTGTCGCCGTCCAGGTCCCACTCGAGCATCTGGATCCGGTTCTCCGGATCGCTCGCGAGAGAGTTGAAAGTGACCTGCTCGTTCTTCTTCGGAGCGGCCGGCGTGAAGTCGAAGTTGGCGGTCGGCTGCCGGTTCGCGACCACCACGCTCTTCGTCGCGACGTGGCTGTCGCCGTCGTCGTCGATCACCTTCAGCGCAATCTGGTACGTGCCGGACTGCGAGAACACCTTGGTGGCGACGTCCGTGAGGTGGTCGTTGAAGTCGTCGTCGCCGTCGAGCTCCCAGCCGTAGCTGACGATCGTGCCGTCGGTGTCGGTGGACGTCGAGTCGAACGAGACGGTCTCGAGCGTCTTGGGCGAGGCTGGGGTGATCGTGAAGTTCGCAGTGGGCGGGTCGTTTGGCGGCACGCCGACCGTCACCACCTTCGTGAGGTCCTTCCAGGCGCCCTCGTTGTCCGTGACCCTCAGGCGCGCCGTGTAGTCGCCGCCGAACAGGTACGAGTGGGTGACCTGCGTGCCGCTCGCGTCGTAGATCCCATCGTTCTCGAAGTCCCACTGGGTCGTTGCGATGGAGCCGTCCGAGTCGCTCGACGACGACGTGAAGGTCACGGTCTGGAGCACCATCGGATCCGCCGGGTTGAACGTGAACGCCGGCGTCGGTGCGACGTTGGGCGGGTCGATCACGTCGACCGTCTTGCTGATCGTGTCCGTGCCGCCGTCCAGATCCTCGACGCGCAGCGAAACGGTGTGCGGGCCGCCGGACGTGAAGCTCCTGGAGACTGTGGCACCTGTCGCTTCGAAGCTGCCGTCGTCGTCCAGGTCCCAGCGCAGCGTGTCGATGCGGCTCTCCGGGTCGGTCGCGTCGGACGTGAACGTGATCGAGTTGCCGATCTCGGGCGCCGTCGGCGCGTAATGGAAGTCCGCCAGCGGGCTGCGGTTGCCCACCGTGACGTCCTCGGTGTGCGTGGCGGTCAGGCTCTCGTCATCCGTGACGGTCAGCTCGACCGTGTAGATGCCCGGCACCGAATAAGAGTGCTGGGCCGTGTCGCCGCTCGCAGTACCGCCATCGCCGAAGTCCCACTCCTGGCTGACGATGGTGCCGTCATCGGTGGAGCCCGACGTGAAGTTGATCTGGTCGCTCGAAAGCGGGGAGGGAGGGTCGAACGTGAAGGCCGCGCTGGGACCCACAGACTCCGCGGCCACGGCGAAGCGCCCGGCAACGCCGGCGGCGATCAAAAGCACGGCGAACGCAAGGAAGATGCGTCGCGGGGTCAGCAGGCTGAAGCCGCTCACCATCAAGCTGCCCTCCTAGGCACTGGAATCCACCAATCCACAGACGCTTGCTGCGCGCGACCGGTGGTGTCCTTACCACCGAGCGGGGCTTCGGCGCCTGAAAGGAGAATAGCCGAGCCAGCCGGGCCCGCCAACAGAACTTTCCCGCGGGCGAGCAGGAGAAAGATATGCCGCTACGCCGAGGCGACCCCCCGGTGCCCCGGCGTAGCGAATGTCGGCGGTGCGCCGCCGGCTAGGCGCGCACCAGCCCGGCCAGGATGCGCTGGTCCATCTCGGATCGCCGCTCCTCCTCGCCCTGGGCGATCGCGGCGGCGGACGGCGCCTCCCCGGTGTCCGCCTGCTCAGCGCCCTCTTCTGCCCCGGTGAAGGTCATCACCGGGTACACGACGCCGAGCTCCGAGAGGAGCTCGCCGGCCTCCGGAAGCGTCGCGGGTGACGCCGCGGGGGCGATGCGGTCGGAGCCCTTCCTGGTTGCCGTCGGCATAGCCTTCCCTTCGAATCGCTTCCCGGTCCATCCGAAGGTGCCCCGGGTCGGGCCCGGGCTAACGCGATCATTCGTCCATGCGCGGAGTGAACGACAGCGACAACCACGCCCTCGAAGGCCCCGCCGCAGGGCTGGTGGCGGCGTGCCGGCGAATCGCCAACTCCCCCCGCTTCCAGGGACTGATCATCGGCGTGATCGTGGCGAACGCCGTCGTCCTCGGGCTCGAGACCTACGAGACGCTCGACAAGGAGATCGGCGGGCTGCTGCACGCACTCAACGGCGTGTTCCTGGGCGTGTTCACCGCCGAGATCGCGATCCGCCTGCTGGCCTACGGCCGCCGCCCGCAGGACTTCTTCCGCAGCGGCTGGAACGTGTTCGACTTCGCCGTGATCGGAGCCGCGTACCTGCCGTTCGTGCGCGAGAGCGTGACCCTGCTGCGGATGGCACGGCTGCTGCGGATCGCACGGCTGCTGTCGGTGATCCCCGGACTGCGGATCGTGGTGCTCGGGATCGCGCGCAGCCTCGCTCCGATCGGCGGAATGGCCGCGCTCACCTTCTTCGTCCTCTACCTGTACGGGATGGTGGGCTGGCTGCTGTACGACGAGCACGACCCCGAGCGGTTCGGCAACATCGGCCGGTCGCTGCTGACGCTCTTCCAGGTGCTCACGCTCGAAGGATGGAACGACGTGCTCGACAAGCAGATGGAGTACAGCACGTGGTCCTGGGTGTACTTCGTCAGCTTCGTATTGATCGGGACCTTCGTCGTGCTCAACGTCGTGATCGCAATCATCGTGAACAGTATGGACGAGGTGCGTGCGATGGAGCTCGAGCGGGAGCGCTCGGAGCTGGTCGCCGCGGCGCTCTCCGACGGCGAGGCAGACGAGTTGCTGCAACAGCGCCTGAACGGGCTGCGCGAGGCGATCGACGACCTCGAGCGTGCGATCGTCGACAAAGCGAAGGGCCCGCCGTAGCGGGCCCTTCGGAGTTCGCTGCGGCTCGATCCGCCGCGTGTCGCCGTCTCTAATAGACGTCGCGTTCCACGACCTCGCGCTCGCGCACCGGCTCGCGCACGACCGCTCGCTCGGCCACGGCCCCGCGGCGGCGGTCCGCCCAGATCGTCATCCAGAGGAACGTGAGGACCAGGCCGGCGACGCCCACGATCATGAGGATGAGACCCACGACGTCGAGGTCCACGCCCTCCACGTTGCCGGTCACCGCATACCTCAGGATCGCTCCCACGGCGATTAGAAAGATTGACGTTCCGATGCCCACGCTGACCTCCTGTGTTCTGACGAATCGCGCCTCTCATTCCGTCGAGGCGTCTTCAGGCCCTGTACCCGAGGGCCTGCGGCCACAAACGGCGGGGGTCAGCACCATGGCCGGAAAGCCGCATGGCGTCGCATAAACTCAAACGTCCGCCGCCATCGTCTAACGGCTAGGACGCGGCCCTTTCAAGGCCGAAATCGGAGTTCGATTCTCCGTGGCGGCATCGTGGTTCTGCGATCCCGCAGAACCACTGCCGCGTCAGGGTGCGTGGTAGCCGTAATGCGCGGCGGCCTCGCCCACGATGGGCTCGATCTCCTCCCACTGCACGGACTCGTCGCGACCGGCGCGGTTCGTCGTGCGGGACAGGCCCTCGACCGCCTGGGTGGCCTGTGCCTCGGTGACGTCCAACTCGATCAAGCTGCACAACCGCAGGAGCAGCGGCACGTCGACGTCCTCGACCCGATAGGTGATCGCCGCGTGCCGCTCGGCCTTGGCGTTCAAGGACCGCCACATCACGGCCCCCCGTTCAGCGTGCGTGCCGGCTTCGTAGATCTCCGGTGCATGGGACCGCAGGATCCGGGGCGCCGGGTACTTCGCCCGCTCGTCGGAGAGGAATCCGGGCTTGGCGAAACCCACGATGGAGCGCACGAACTCGAGCGGGTGGCGGACCTGGTGCAGGACCACGACGTCGTCGAGCGGCAGCTGCGTCACCGCCAGCCAGGATGCGTCCCCCTCGTAGTCCTGCCACTGCGGCGCGCCGCCCATCCCCTGGCGGTGGCCGAACACGTCCTCGTGGGCCATGCGCACCCCGAGGGCGCCGAACAGCTTGGACGCGTACATGGTGCCGGACCGCGGGCAGCCGGTGACGACGAAACGGCGCATCGCAGCAGACTATCCCGGCGCGTCCGCCCTCCGGAAAGGGAAGCGCCCGGTCCGAGGAGCCGGGCGCTTCGAGAGGCGTTACAGCAGGGGTTCTTGACGCCCCTAGTTTGTCCCTCCGGGAGAACGGAGAGGAGATGAAATCTATTCCTTGTACAACTGGTCCGCAAGAGGCTGGCCGAAAAAAATGAGCGTTCATTCAACCCAATTTGGGGCGAACGGCCTACCAGAGCGCAATTTCGGCGGTTCCGGGGCTGCAAGGGGATGTGCGCGGGCCGCATCCCGGCCCGCGGATGGCTAGGCTCGCCCGGTCCGCGGCAAGAGGAGGCAGGAATGGCAGTCAAGCTTCACCGGTGCCCGTTCATGTTCCTGAAGATGGAGGGGCATGCCTGCTGGCGGGTGCAGAAAGCGCTCGACGAGCAGGGCATCGACTACGAGGTCGTGAAGGCGCCCTTGCGGCGCGGGTCGCGCGAGCGGGTCAAGGAGATCAGCGGCCAGGCGGTCGTGCCCGTGATCGAGTTCGAGGACGGCACCGCCTACCGGGCCGAGTCGAAGGAGATGGCGGAGCGGATCCGGGCGGGCCGGCTGCTCGAGGGCTCCGCGCCCTCAGCCTCGCCCAACTAGACGTTTGTTCGGGAGCGATTTCTGATTTAGACATGCCATAATCCTGCGGCATGACCCGCCTCAGCCGCAGGAGGATGCTTGCCTCCCTGGCGCCCGCCCTGGGTGCCGGTGCCGTCGCGAAGCTCGGTGGCGTGAACTTCGCCCCGCCGGCGAGCGCGCAGGACGCCCACGAGCACACGACCACGGCGCCCCGCCCGCCCGTGCACGGTCACGGGAACACGCCGGACCATCCCGGCTTCCAGACCGGCGGCTCCGTCGACCACGGGGCGAACGGTTTCCACCCCACGGAGCTGCTGCGCGACTTCGACCACGGCAAGACGCGGCGCCTGGCCAGCGGGCGGGTGCTGCGCGAGTGGGAGCTGGTCGCGAACGACGGGGACATAGAGGTCGCGCCCGGCGTCAAGTTCCCGGCCTGGACCTACAACGGCCGCATCCCCGGGCCCGCGCTGCGGGCACGTGAAGGCGAGCGGCTGCGCATCCGGTTCGGCAACGGCTCCGCACACCCGCACACGATCCACTTCCACGGCATCCACCCCGCCGAGATGGACGGCCTGCCGGGTGTCGGGCTCGGGATCGTCGAGCCCGGCAAGGCGGTCACCTACGAGTTCGACGCCGACCCGTTCGGCCTGCACCTGTACCACTGCCACGTGAACCCGCTGGCCGAGCACATCGCCCGCGGCATGTACGGCGCATTCATCGTCGACCCCAAGGAGGGGCGTCCCGAAGCCGACGAGCAGGTGATGGTCATGAACGGCTTCGACACGAACTTCGACCTCGAGAACGAGGTGTACGCGGTCAACACGGTCGGCTTTGCGTACATGAACGACCCGATCCGCGTGCGGCAGAACGAGCTCGTGCGGATCTACCTCGTGAACGTGCTCGAGTTCGACCAGATCAACTCGTTCCACGTGCACGCGAACTTCTTCGACTACTTCCCGACCGGCACGTCCCTGGAGCCGGTGGAGTTCACCGACACGATCATGCAGTGCCAGGGCCAGCGCGGGATCCTCGAGCTGCGCTTCCCACACAAGGGGAAGTTCATGTTCCACGCCCATCAGTCGGAGTTTGCGCAGCTCGGCTGGATGGGCCTGTTCGAGGTCGGTTGATGGAGGCGCGCACCGCGACCCGCGAGGAGACAGGCCCGGGCCGGCTGCCGGCCTGGCTGCTCGGGCTGATCCCACTCCTGCTGATCGCGTCGGCGGTGGCCGCGTTCGCGCTGCTCGACGGCCCCGGGCTGGGCGACCGCACGGGCCCGCCGGTCGAGGAGCTGGCCGTCGAGCGCACCGAGCTGCACCCCGGCGAGATCGAGCTGAGCGTGCGCAACGACGGCCCGGACGAGGTCGTCGTGTCGCAGGTGATCGTGAACGACGGCTTCGCCGACTTCACGAGTTCGAAGGACTCCCTCGGCAGGCTCGACAGCGCAAAGCTGGCGGTCCGCTATCCCTGGACCGAGGGCAGCGCCTACAACGTGCGCATCGTGACCTCGACCGGAGCGACGATCGACCACGAGATACCGGTGGCGGTCGAAACGCCGGAGTCCGACCTCGGCTTCTACGGGCTGATGGCCCTGCTCGGCTTCTACGTGGGCGTGCTCCCCGTCACGCTCGGCATGCTGTGGCTGCCGTTCGTGCGGCGGATCGACCCGCGCTGGCTGCGGGTGCTGATGGCACTCACGATCGGGCTGCTCGGGTTTCTCGCGATCGACGCGACGATCGAGGGGATCGACGTCGCCGCGGGCGGGTCCCAGGCCCTGGGCGGGACAGCGCTCGTGTTCGTGGGAGGAATCGTCGCCTATCTCCTGTTGACCGCCGTGGAAGCATGGCTGCAGGACCGCAAGGGCACGGACGCTGCACGCCGCGACGGCAGCCATGTGGCGCTCCTCGTCGCCATCGCGATCGGCCTGCACAACCTCGGTGAGGGGCTTGCGATCGGGTCCGCCTATGCAGTCGGGGCGCTTGCGCTGGGCGCCTTCCTCGTGATCGGCTTTGCGCTGCACAACACGACGGAGGGCCTCGCGATCGTGGCGCCGGTCGCCTCCCGGCCGCCGTCGCTGGCCAGGCTCGCCCTGCTCGGCGTGATCGCGGGCGCACCTGCGATCCTCGGCGCGTGGATCGGGGCCTCTGCGTTCAACTCCAGCCTGGCCGCGCTGCTGCTCGGCGCCGGCGCAGGCGCGATCGTGCAGGTGATCCAGCAGCTCGTCCCGACGATCCGGGAGCGCACGGCCACCGGCCAGCGGGCCCTCTATCCCGCCAGCGTGGCCGGGATCCTCGCCGGCTTCGCGATCCTCTACGCGACGAGCCTGCTGATCAGCGTGTGACCCGAATGGCGGCTGCGCGCGCCGACAACTCACGCCCTTCGGAAGCGATCCAGAACTACGCGAAGGCGATCTATGCGCTCGAGCAGCGCGGTGAGGGCACCGTCACCAACAACGCGCTGGCCGAGCGGCTGCAGGTGACGCCCGCGTCGGCGTCCAGCATGGTCAAGAAGCTCGACGAGCTGGGGCTCGTGCGGCACGTTCCGTACAAGGGCATGAAGCTGACGGCGAGCGGCCGGCGCGTCGCGCTCGAGGTGCTGCGCCATCACCGGCTGCTGGAGCTCTACCTGGCGGAGTCGCTGGGCGTTTCGTGGGACCGGGTCCACGACGAGGCCGAGGTGCTCGAGCACGTCCTGTCCGAGGAGCTGGAGGAGCTGATCGCGGCGAAGCTCGGGAACCCGACGCGCGACCCGCACGGCGACCCGATCCCCAACGCGCAGCTCGAGATCGAGGAGGGAAAGACGGAGTGCCTCGCGGCCCTGGAACCCGGCGCGCGCGGCGTGTTCGTGCGTGTCTCCGACTCCGATCCGAGCATGCTGCGCTACCTGGCCGAGCTCGGCATCACGCCCGGCGAGCGCTTCGAGATCGTCGACCGGCAGCCGTTCGGCGGCCCCCTGTACGCACGCTTCGGGGGCGACGTGCACGTGCTCGGGGGCGACCTCGCCGCGGCGATGCGGGTCGAGGTCGACACCCGCAAGCGCTAGATCCCGCGGGTCAAGCCTCCGTCGACCAGGAGGTTCACTCCGTTCACGTACGAGGCGCGCTCCGAGCACAGGAACGCGACCACGTCGCCGAACTCCTCCGGCGTGCCGAATCGTCCGACCGGGATGTCCGGCTGCGGCGTGTTCCGCAGCTCTGCGAGCGGCGTGCCTGACATGCTGGCGATCCGGTCCGTCGCGATCCGCCCCGGCGCGGCGCTGTTCAGCAGGATGCCGTCGCGGGCGAGCTCGCGCGACAGGGTCTTGAACGCCCCGACCGCGGCGAGCCGGTGGCTGTTCGACAGCATCAGGCCCGGGATCGGCTCCCAGGTGCTGATGGAGGTGACGTTCACGATCCGTCCCCACCCGGCCTCGCGCATCGCGGGGACGACGGCGTCGATCAGCGCCATCGGCGCGAGCACCAGGCTCCGGTAGGCCTCCTCCCACTGAGTGCGCTCGAACGTGTCGCCGAGCGGCGGCCCGCCGGTGTTGGTGACGAGGATGGCGACGGGGCCGAGATCGCTCCGCACGCGCTCGACCAGCTCCGGCAGCGCGTCGATGTCGTCCGTGTCGGCCGCGTACCCGCGCACTTCCGCGCCGGTCTCCGCGGCGATCTGCGCCGCGGCGGCTTCGATTCGCTCGGCGGAGCGGCTGCTGACCGCTACCCGTGCGCCCTCACGTGCGAGCGCGGCGGCGGCCGCCCGGCCGAGTCCCTTGCTCGCGCCCATGACGAGCGCGACTCTGCCCTCGATGCCGAGGTTCAACCCGCCTGTTCCTGCTGCGGCTTCGTGAAGTCCTGGACCTCGTATGCCTTGCCCGCGATGCCGCCGAGCGCCAGGACCCGTGCGCCCGCGGCGCCCGTGGTCCACTTCCGCTTCTCGCCCGGCCCGACGCGGGCCCACGTCCCGGGGCGCATCTCGTGCTCCTCTCCGCCCGCGATCAGGGTCGCCGCGCCGTCGAGCACCGTGTAGACCTCTTCCTGCTGGTCGTGCGTGTGGTCGTGCTCGGGATAGCGGTCGGCGTTCGGCGGCATGTCGAACACCTGGATGCCGAACGACTCCACTCCCAGGCCGTGACGCACGAGTCGCATCGCTCCGCCGAAGGCGGTATCGAATTCCTCGTGGCGCTTCACTGTCACGTCGGCCATCGCGCCTCCAACCCTATCGCCGCGGCGAGCCTGGGGGCGGCGTCTACAATGGCCGGAGTTCGGGGGCGTAGCTCAGTCGGTTAGAGCGCCGGCCTGTCACGCCGGAGGCCGCGGGTTCGAGTCCCGTCGCTCCCGCCTTACCGCTCGAGGATCCAGCCGGTATCTTGGCCTCATGAGCGCGCTCGCGTCAGAACACTGCGAAGCCTGTGAGCAGGGGACCCCGCCGCTGTCCGAAGAGGAGGCGGCAACGCTCGCCGCCGAGGTGCCCGAGTGGCAGCGCGACGGCAACCAGAAGCTGCGCCGCGAGTTCTCGTTCCCGAACTTCCGCGAGGCCTTCGGCTTCGTCGCGCGCGCCGCGCTGGTCGCCGAGGGCGAGGGCCACCACCCCGACATCGAGCTCGGCTGGGGGCGGGCGGCGTTCGAGCTGACGACGCACGCGGCGTCAGGGCTGACGCGCAACGACTTCGTGATGGCGGCCAAGCTCGACCGGCTCGCCCAGGAGGTGCAGGCGTGAGCCTCGAGGCGGAGATGCTGGCCCACATCAAGGCGGGGATCGAGCACCACAACGCGACCTGTCCCATGCCGGCGCGCGCGATCCTGCTGAACGCGGGCAACTTCGAGCTGTTCGGGTGGGACGAGATCTTCGGCCTCCCCGTCGAGCCGCGCGACGACATCCCGCCGAAGCGCTTTCGCGTCGACTGCCCCGGGTCGGCCTACGGCATCGAGGAGGAGATCGCCGAGGCGATCGGGGAGCCGCTGGGCGAGCCGCTGCCGGTGTCGCCCGGGCGGCGCGAAGACGACGACGTGATTCCGTTCTAGGGCTGCAGGCCTGCGGGCAGGCGGCCTTCCCCGGCGAGCTTCTCGAGGTGCGCCTCGAGCGTGAGCTGCGCCGCCGGGCGCAGCGCGGCGGGCGCGTCGTCCCACACGTCGTCCAGCAGCTCGTCGTGTGAGCGGAGACCGCGCGCCAGCGCGCCGACCAGGCGGTCCTCGCGCTCCTGGCGATGCGCGATGTACTCGTCGAGCTTCGCGGCCGGGTCCCACACGACCGGTCCGTGGCCGGGACAGAGCGCGTCGACGTCGAGCGCGCGCAGCCGCCGCAGCGACTCCATGTAGAGCGCGAGCGCTCCACCGCCGGGCGCGATGAACACGCTGCCCTCGCCCAGCACCGTGTCGCCGCAGAACAGGACCCGGCCGGCGACGAACGCGACGTGGTCGAGCGAATGCCCGGGCGTGGCGATCACCGCCAGCGGGCCGACCGAGTCGCCGTCGCGAAGCTCCACGTCCTGCACGAGGCCCTCCACGAACGGCTCCTCGAAGGCGCGCGCGCCGACGTCCGGCCGGCGCGCGGCAGCGAGCGGCGCGTCGAACCGCTCCCGCAGCGC
>Ga0209382_10005321_pt1 | contig 16796 bp, 14 predicted proteins | sample SoiMetdeltSBSDD5_FD_187599 | JGI IMG/M metagenome (GOLD analysis project Ga0209382, IMG submission 187599) | Bulk soil microbial communities from a Populus tree surrounding site in Tennessee, USA - Soil MetaG P. deltoides SBSDD5 (SPAdes) (version 2) | ecosystem: Environmental > Terrestrial >...
GTATGCCTCGGCGTCCGAGTACTACATGATGAACATCTACGGGAAGGAGGCCAGCGCCTACTACGATCTGTTCTCCGGCCTGCGGCACCTGAAGCGGGGAGAGACGGTCGCGCGGCCGGTCGCAACGGAGACGAGCGACACCATCCGCGAGGAGCTGGAGGAGTTTGCCTATTGCGTGCGCACCGGCACCAGGCCGGAGACGGACGGCCATTGGGCGGCCCGCAACCTCGCGGTGATCAAGGCCGGCGCGAGGAGTGCCCGCGAGGGGCGCACGGTCCAGGTGGCCGAGGTGCTGGCAAGCGGCGAATAGCGAGACGACGGAAAGGTGCGGGGAGAGAGCTTTGCCAAGAGTCAATATCGGGCCGCTGACGCTCAACGTGGAGGAGCGCGGCGCCGGTCCGGCTTTCATCTTCATCCCGGGTCTTCAGGGTCTCCTGAACGCCTGGGAGTACCAGATCGCCGCGTTCTCGCAGCGCTACCGTTGCATCACCTTCGACCACCGTGGCGCCGGCGACAGCGACAAGCCGGCGTCCGGCTATTCCACCGAGTTGCTGGCGGCCGACGTGGTCGGCCTCATGGACAAGCTCGGCATCGACCGGGCCCATATAGCCGGCACGTCGACAGGCGGCTGCGTGCTGCAGAATCTCGCCATCGACCATCCGGAGCGCGTGCGCTGCGCGATCTTCTCCAACACCTGGGTGAAAGCGGACGAATACATCACGCGCGTGCAAATGGTGCGTAAGCAGGTCGCCCTCTCCTATGGGCCGGACGAGTACGTCAAGCTGTCGTCGCTGTTCACCAACGGTCCCATGCAGTTCCGCTACGACCTGAGCAAGGTGATGGCCCTGGAGCAGCGCGCATTGCAGACGGTCGCGCCGGTGGACATCCTGACCCAGCGCCTCGACATGACGCTGGCCCACGACCGCTCGGCGGAGCTCTCCAAGATCGCAAGCCCGTCGCTGATCGTCGGCACGCGTGACGACGCCACGGTGCCCTCCTACCAGTCGGAGGACCTCCACCAGGGCATTGCAGGCTCGCGCCTCGTCATCCTGGAGGAAGGCGGCCATTACTCCTACCGCCGGCACTGGCAGGACTGGAACCGGGTCGTGGATGGGTTCCTGAGGGACACGGAAGGCAAGGTCCCCTGAGCAGCACGCCTGCGGTCGAGTCCTAGGCGCGTTGACAGTCTCCAACTGCAGGGGAACAATCGGCTGCGTTGGCTTCGAGCTTCCCCCTGGAGAAAGATCTCGTGCACCCTCGCGAACGTCTCGCCTTCTCACCGATCGAAGGCCGCCCCCCGCTGCGCTTTCCTGACGGCATCCGCCTCGTCGTCTGGCCGGTGTTCTCGCTGGAGGACTGGGATCTGTCGCGGCCCATGGCGCGCACGGTGATCACGCCGCCACAGGGGGCGCCGCAGCTGCCCGACCTGCCCAACTGGAGCTGGCACGAGTACGGCATGCGCGTCGCCTTCTGGAGGCTGCGCAAAATGTTCGAGCGCGTCGGGGCCAAGCCCACCGTCGCCATCAACGCCAAGGTCTGCGAAACCTACGCGCCCGTGGTGCAGGCATGCCTCGACAGCGGCTGGGAGCTCAACGCCCATAGCTACGAGCAGATCCCCATGCACAAGCTGGAGGACCAGCGCGGGACCATCTTCAAGACCATGGAGGTCATCGAGAGGTTCTCCGGCAAGCGCCCGCGCGGCTGGTTCGGGCCGGGGCTGACGCAGACCTTCGACACGCTCGACCACCTGGCCGAGGCCGGCGTCGAGTACATCGGCGACTACGTGCTCGACGATGACCCCGTCACGTTGAAAACCAAGCACGGGGAGATCGTGGCGCTGCCCTACACCTTCGAGGTGCACGACATCGTCATGATGAACCTGCAGCACCACGACTCCGAGGAGTTCCATACCCGTGCCATGGATCACTTTCGCTGCCTCTACGCGGAATCGGCGGAGCGGGCGAAGATCATGGCAGTCTCCTGCCACCCGTATCTCTCCGGCGTCCCGCACCGCATCGGCCACGTCGAGCGCGCCTTCTCCGACATCCTTGCCCATGAGGGCGTGGTCGCTTGGACGGGGGAGCAGATTCTGGATTGGTATAGGAAGGCGTAGGGTGCAATAGGCCGAAGGCCGTATTGCACCAATACACGCGGGCAGCGGGTGAGGGCGCGAAGGAGGAGACGGTGACCGACAAGCCATGGGACTTCGTTCATAGCCTCGCGAGCGAGGCCAGGTGGACGCCGGGCCTGCGCGAGATCTTCGAGTATCGCGATCTCGGGATCAAAGCCGGAACCAAGGGCGACTACGTTGCCCACCTCATCCGCCACAACGGCAGGAAGGCCAAGGATGAGGTGCAGCAGTGGCATGTGCACGACTGCACCTTCCAGCTCGTCTACGTCCTCAACGGCTGGGCCACCTTCGAGTACGAGGGCCAGGGACAGCGCACGATCCGCAAGGGCGACTGCATTCTGCAGACGCCAGGAATCAAACACCGCGAGATCGCATGCTCGGACGACTTCGAGGTGCTGGAGATTGTCTCCCCGGCGAGCTTCCCCACCCGCATCGTCGAGGCACCGGAAGGTAGGGCGGGTTAGGCTGAAGGCCGTAACCCGCCGATCCGCGGAGACAAACGGCGGATTACGAGCTTCGCCCCAATCCGCCCACAGGACACCACCATGAGCAAGCGCATCGGCATCATCGGTCTCGGCATCATGGGTGGCGCGTTCGCCCGCAGTCTTGCAGCGGGCGGGTGGAGCGTCATCGGCTACGACACCGAGCCGCGGCGAAATGCCGAGGCCAAGGCCGCGGGCGTGGAGATCGCGCACAGCGTCGAGGCCGTGGCGGAGGCGGCGGCCGACATCATCACCAGCCTGCCGACGCCGCGCGCGGTGCTCGATACCGCCGAGGTGATCGCCCGCGCCAACGTCCAGGGTCTCACCGTGGTGGAGGCCAGCACTCTGGCACTGCGCGACAAGATGGCCTTCAAGGACATCCTCGAGAAGGCCGGAAACACGGCGCTCGACTGCCCCATGTCCGGCACCGGCGCGCAGGCTGCGGTGAAGGACTTGGTGGTCTATGCCAGCGGCGACAGCGCCGCCATCCGACGGCTGGAGCCGGCGTTCCTCGGCTTCGCCCGCAAGGTCTTCGACCTCGGCGCCTACGGCAACGGCAGCAAGATGAAATTCGTCGCCAACCACCTGGTGGCGATCCACAACGTGGCAGCGGCCGAGGCCATGGTGCTGGCGATGAGGGCCGGGCTCGACCCGCAGCAAACGGTGGAGGTGGTGGCCTCCGGCGCCGGCACCTCGCGCGTGTTCGAGCTGCGCGCGCCCATGATGGCCGCCAACACCTACCTGCCGGCCACCATGCGTTCCACCACCTGGAAGAAGGACCTCACGGTGATCGGCGAGTTCGCCTCCGATCTCGGCTGCCCGGCGCCCCTGTTCGGCCTCGCCACCACGCTGCACGAGGCCACCCTCGCCATGGGCTTTCGTGAGGAGGACAGCGCCGCCGTCTGCGCGACGCTGGAGCGGATGGCGGGGCTGGAGCGCAAATAGTCCGCCTGTCATCCCGGACGGAGCGATGCGAGCCAACGGCGAGCCGCGCTCCGATCCGGGACCTTGTGAGGTTGACTCCGACTCACTTCACAAGGTCCCGGATAGCCTCGCCTCTGGCTCGGCTTCCGGGATGACGGGTGTATAGGGAAGCCCGGGAGGATACGCATGACCATACCGAGCAAAATCTACCGCGAGGAGCACGAGCTCTTCCGCAAGACCGTCGCTGCGTTCATCGACGCCGAGATCGCGCCCCACTATGAGCGCTGGGAGAAGGAGGGCCAGGTCAGCCGCGAGGTGTGGCGCAGGGCCGGCGAGGCGGGGCTGCTGCTCACCGACATCCCCGTGGAGTACGGCGGCGCCGGCGCTGACTTCCTGTTCAGCGCCGTGATGATCGAGGAGATGGCCAAGCGGGTCTACGCCGCGCCGGGCTTCCGCCTGCACTCCGACATCGTCGCCCCGTACATCCTGAACTACGGCAGCGAGGAGCAGAAGCGCACCTGGCTGCCGAGGATGGCGAAAGGCGAGGTCATCACCGCCATCGCCATGACCGAGCCCGGCACGGGCAGCGACCTGCAGGCGATCCGCACCACGGCCCTGCGCCAGGGCAACGAGCTGGTGCTCAACGGGCAGAAGACGTTCATCACCAACGGCGGCATCGCCGACCTCGTCATCGTCGCCGCCAAGACCGACACGGCGGCCGGCGCCAAAGGCGTGACGCTGGTGCTGGTGGAGACCGACCGGTCCGGCTTCAAGCGCGGGCGCAACCTCAAGAAGATCGGCCAGAACGCGCAGGACACCGCTGAGCTGTTCTTCGAGGACGTGCGCGTGCCGCCCTCCAACATCTTAGGGCAGGAGGGACGCGGCTTCGCCTGTCTCATGAGCCAGCTGCCGCGCGAGCGCTTGCTGGTCGCCATCGGCGCCGTCGCCATCATGGAGGCGGCACTGGCCTGGACGGTGGACTACACGCGCGAGCGCAAGGCCTTCGGCAAGGCCATCGCCGAGTTCCAGAACACCCGCTTCAAGCTGGCGGAGGTGAAGACCGAGGTGACGGTGGCGCGCGTGTTCCTCGACCGCTGCCTGGAGCTGTTCCTGGAGGGCAAGCTCGATGCCACCACGGCCGCCATGAGCAAGTGGTGGCTCTCTGAGCTCGACAACAAGGTGCTCGACACCTGTCTGCAGCTGTTCGGCGGCTACGGCTACATGCTGGAGTACCCCATCGCCCGCGCCTTCGCCGACGCCCGCGTGCACCGCATCTACGCCGGCACCACGGAGATTATGAAGGAGCTGGTGGCGCGGTCGCTGTAAGGGGTCAGACCCTGCGGGTCTGCCCCCGGGGCAATAGGCAATAGGCAATAGGCAATAGTCGGCAGGAACAAGTGGGACCAACTATTGCCTATTGCCTACTGCCTACTGCCTACTGCCTATTGCCTCGTTACCGCTCCTTCGGACGGATAGCGTGGGTGTCGTTGCCGCCGGCGGCCTCCTGCAGCTCGTGGCGGAACTCGTCGCGCTTCTCGTGGATGGAGGCGATCACCGGCCCCGTCGGCAGGCCGAGGCCGACCAGGGCCGCCTCGGAGAGCTGCAGGCTCGCCTCGATGGTCTCGGGCACCGCGTCGGTGACGCCGATGCCGTAGAGATGGCGCGCGTGCGTTGCGTCGCGGGCGCGGGAGACGATGACCAGGTCCGGGCGCAGCTCGCGGGCGATGCGCACGATTTCGTCGATCGCCGCATGGTCGTGGATGGTCACGATGAGGGCCGGTGCCGTCATCAGGCCGCAGCTCTTCAGGTAGGCCGGGTTGGTGGCGTCGCCATAGTAGACCTCGCGTCCGCGCCTGCGATGGCTCGCCACCACCTCCGGGTCGCGGTCGGTCGCCAGGTAGGGATAGCGGTGCACGTCGAGCACGTCGCACACGACCTGCCCGACCCGACCGTGACCGACGACAATGGCGCGGGCCTGGCCGCTCGCCGGCGGCGGCACGAGGAGGTCCGGATCGACCAGCTTGCGCTCCTCCAGGCGCGGCGCGAAGCGCCGGGCGGCCATGGCGAGCAGGGGGATCAGCGCCATGGTGATCGATGTGACGGCAAGCGTGAAGCTGGCCGCTGACGGGGCGACGAGCTGGGCGGCCGCGGCCACGCCGATGACAACAAAGGCGAACTCTCCGCCCGGTCCAAGCAGCAGGCCGGTTTCGATAGCGGCAAGCCGCGGCACGCGAAGCAAGCGGCCCAGCCCGAAGATCAGCGCCGCCTTGAAGCCGATCAGGCCGATCACGCACGCCAAGAGCAGCAGCGGCGCATGCGCCAGTTCGCGAAGGTCGATGTTCATGCCGACGGTGAAGAAGAACAGGCCGAGCAGGATGCCCTTGAACGGCTCGATGGTGGTCTCGATCGCCTTGCGGAACTCCGACTCGGACAGGAGCAGGCCGGCGACGAAGGCGCCGAGGGCCATCGACATGCCGGCCAAGCCTGCGACCACCGCGCTGGCAACAATGACAAAGAGCGTCGCCGCCACGAACAGCTCGCTGGTGCCCGCTGCGGCCACGAGCCGGAACAGGGGCCGCAACAGGAGGCGGCCGACGATGACAATGATGCCGAGAGCCAGGGTGGCGTTGGCGACGGCCAGCACCAATCCGGTGAGGGCCGAGCGGCCGACTCCGTTGGCTAGAATGGAGACGAGCAGCAGGATGGGCGCCACCGCGAGATCCTGGGCGAGCAGGACGGAGAAGCAGGTGCGGCCGGCCGCGGTGGCAAGGCGCCGCTGATGCGACAGCACATCGAGTACGATGGCCGTCGACGACAACGCCAGGCACGAGCCGATGATGATCGAGGCGGCCCCCGTGTTGCCGGCGAGCGCGGCGACGCCGGCGATCACCGCGGTGGACAGGACGACCTGCAGCCCACCGAGGCCGAACACCAGGCGGCGCATCGTGAGCAGGCGCTGGAAGGAGAGCTCCAGGCCGATCAGGAACAACAGGAATACCACTCCGAGATCGGCGATAGCCGAGACGTTCTTGGCGTCGACCACCGTGAGCCAGTAGAGCGCGGGGATCTCCTCCTTGAACGTGCCGAGGCCGAGAGGACCCAGGACGGCGCCAGCGCCCAGGTAGCCCAGCACCGGGGAAAGCCCGAAACGGCGCACCAGCGGCACGACGATCCCGGCCGTCCCGAGCACGACGAGAGCGTCGCTGTAAGCGTCAATGTTGCCGATTGCGCCCGCCATATCTTCCTTCTGGGCTCTGCTTGCCCCGTTCTACATCATAGCCAAGACAGCTCGGCGACCATGGCCAAGCCGATCTCCTCCTTGCCAAAGTGACCTTGGTTGCCCTGTGCGCCTTGAGATGCACAGTCTCATCGTCGGAATCTCAAAGGACGATGATGGCAGCGTAGGAATGAGCGCGCGCACTCGTGTGAGGCAAAGCGGGGCATCAATAAATCAGATGATGGCGTGCAATGCCACGCCTGAGTCCGGTGTGCGCTGAGAATTCAGCGGGCATTCGATGAGCAATAGGCGGGCACGGGACGTGCCACACATCAGGCCAGCGGTCCGCGTCAATACGACTTGGGCAGGCCGAGCGCCTTCTCGGCGATATGCGAGAGGATCAGCTCGCGCGACACGGGCGCGATGCGCGCAATCATGACCTCTCGCAGGTACCGCTCGACGTGGAACTCCTTGGCGTAGCCCATGCCGCCGTGCGTCATCACCGCGGTCTCGCACGCGGAGAAGCCGGCTTCGGCGGCGAGATACTTCGCGGCATTGGCCTCCACGCCGCATGGCTTGCCGGCGTCGTAGAGAGCGGCGGCCTTCAGCATCATCAAATTGGCGGCTTCCAGCTCCGCCCAGCACTTTGCCAGCGGGTGCTGGATCGCCTGGTTCTGGCCGATCGGCCGGCCGAAAACAATGCGTTCCCTGGCGTAGCGCGACGCCCGCGCCAGGGCCGCGCGGCCGGTGCCGATTGCCTCCGCCGCGATCAAGATGCGCTCAGGATTCATACCGTGGAGGATGTACCGGAAGCCCATGCCCTCCTCGCCGATGCGGTCCTCCAGCGGCACCGGCAGGCCGTCGAAGAACAGCTGGTTGGAGTCGACCGCCTTGCGGCCCATCTTGTCGATGACGCGCGCCTCCACATGCTTGCGGTCGAGCGCGGTGTAGAACAGCGACAGCCCCTCGGTGGGCTTTCGCACGTCCTCCAGCGGCGTGGTGCGGGCGAGCAGCAGCACGCGGTCGGCGACCTGGGCGGTGGAGATCCAGATCTTCTGGCCGTGGATCGCATAGCCGTTGCCCTGGCGAACGGCGCGGGTCTTGAGCCTGGTGGTATCGAGGCCGGCATCGGGCTCGGTGACGGCAAAGCAGGCCTTCTCCTCGCCTCGGATCAGTGGCGGCAGGAAGCGCGCCTTCTGCTCCTCGGTGCCGAACACCACCACCGGGTTGAGACCGAAGATGTTCATGTGCAGCGCCGAGGCGCCCGAGAACGCTGCGCCGGATTCGGCAATGGCCTGCATCATGACCGCCGCTTCCGCAATGCCGACCCCCGACCCGCCGTAGGCCTCCGGCATGGCGATGCCGAGCCAGCCGCCATCGGCGACGGCGCGGTGGAACGCGTGCGGGAATTCGCCGTCCCTGTCGCGCGCCAGCCAGTACTCCTCGCCGAAGCCGGCGCAGACCTTCAGGATCGCCTCGCGGATCTCCTGCTGGGCCTCGGTGAGCGAGAAGTCCATGCGCGATGCTCCGTTGCATGACACCCGTCATCCCGGAAGCCGAGCCGAAGGCGAGGCTATCCGGGACCTCGGGCGATGAATCGAACCTCACGAGATCCCGGTTCGGAGCGTTGCTCGCCTGCGGCTCGCGCCGCTCCGACCGGGATGACGGGTGCGATGCAGCTTACCGCTTCGCGCCGTAGTCGAGCAGGCCCGCGCCGCCCTTTGGCGGATGGGCCCGCAGCGCCTCCTCATTGGGCTCGGTGCCCCAGCCGGGTCGGTCCGGGACCACGAGATGGCCCGCATCGAACACCGGCGGGTGCGTCACCAGCTCATCGTCCCAGGCCAGCCGGTCGATGTCGGTCTCCATGATGCGGAAATTCGGCATGGCGGCGCAGAAGTGCGCCGCCATCATGGTGCACAGGTGGCCGTAGAAGTTGTGCGGGGCGACGTTGACCTCGTGCGCCTCGGCTGCGGCGGCGATCTTCATCGACTGCCAGGCGCCGTTCCACGGCACATCCACGATCGCCACGTCCATGGCCTGCTCGCGGAAGTAGGGCAGGAACGCGCGCAGGCTCATCAGCGTCTCGCACGAGGCGATCGCATGCGGGCTCTGCCGGCGGATGTAGCCCAGCGCGTCGGGGCTGAAGGTGTCGATCTCGACCCAGAACATGTCGAGGCCGGCGATCTCGCGCAGGATGCGAAGGTAGCCCTCGGTCTTGGCGTTGAAGTTGAGGTCGAGCAGCAGGTCCACGTCGGGCCCCGCACCCTCGCGCAACGCCTCCAGGTGCAGGCGCAGGTTGCGCAGCACGGTGCGATCGACGTTGACCTCCGGCTGAAACGGGGCGCCGAAGCCGGGCCGCCAGCCCTTCGGATTGCGGCCGTCCGCGTCGTAGAGAAAGATATTCGTCTTGAGCGCGGTGAAGCCCTTCTCCCGCACCTCCCGCCCCATGGCCTTGACGCCGTCGAGATCGGTGATGGCCGGCTGGTACCAGGTGGGATGATTGATGCGCCACGTGGCGCAATGCGACCAGTACACCCTGAGCCGGTCGCGCATCTTGCCGCCCAAGAGCTCGTAGCAGGGCACGCCGAGGGCCTTGGCCTTGGCGTCGAGCAGCGCGTTCTCGATGGCGCCCAGCGCCTGGCCGATGACGCTGCCGGCGCCGGGCCTCGTGGCGCTGTAGAGATCGGCGTAGATGCGCTCGTGCTCGCCCACCGGCTGGCCGACGACCCGCGGCGCCAGGCGGTGGATGACCGCCTCGACGCCGGGCGAGCCGAACCCTTCCGCGAACTCGCTCCAGCCGACGATGCCGCCGTCGGTGGTGAGCTTGACGAAATGATAGTTGCGCCAGCCCGCATCGCAGCTGAGCGTCTCGATTGTCGTAACCTTCATTGCACGCTCCCTCGCCGGGTGTCTGACCCTCCGGGTCAGACACCCACACCAACCACACCCGCTCCCTTCAACCCGGCGATCTCCGCCGCGGAGAAGCCGAAGTCGGCGAGCACGGCATCCGTATCCGCTCCCACCGGCCGCGGCGGCGCGCCCACCTCCGGCACGGTGCGGGAGAAGCGCGGAGCGGGGGCTGGCTGCAGCACGCCGTCGCGGATCGCAAAGGTGCCACGCGCAGCGTTGTGGGGATGGCTGGCCACCTCGGCCAGCGACAGGACCGGCGCCGCGCAGGCGTCGCTGCCTGCGAAGATGCGCTCCCATTCGTCGCGCGTCTTGCTGGCGATCGCCTCGGCAAACCGGCGCCGCAGCTCAGGCCAACGGGACCTATCGTGCTGCTTGGGCAGCTCGGCGAGACTGAGACCCAGCCGCTCGACGAACGCCTCGTAGAATCGCTTCTCGATGGCCCCCACGGCCAGCCATCGGTCATCTTTCGTCCGATAGGTCTCATACCAGGGCGCGCCGGTATCGAGCACGTTGACGCCGCGCTCGTCCTTCCAGGTGCCCTCGGCGTACAGGCCGAGCATCAGCGCCATCAGCGTGGCCGAGCCGTCCACCATGGCGGCGTCCACCACCTGGCCCTTGCCCGACCTCGCCGCCTCCAGCAGGGCGCACACCACGCCGAAGGCCAGGAACATGCCGCCGCCGCCGAAGTCGCCCACCAGGTTGAGCGGCGGCACCGGCGCCTCGCCCTTGCGGCCGATGGCGTGCAGCACGCCGGCGAGCGCGATGTAGTTGATGTCATGACCCGCGGCACTCGCAAGCGGCCCGTCCTGGCCGAAGCCGGTCATGCGGCCGAACACCAGCTTGGGGTTGAGCGCCAGCAGGACGTCCGGCCCGAGCCCCAGGCGCTCCATCACGCCGGGGCGGAATCCCTCGATGATGGAATCGGCCTTGGCTGCCAGGCGCTTCACCGCCTCGCGCCCGGCGTCCACCTTCACATCCACGGCAATCGAGCGTCGGCCACGGTGCAGCACGTCGAACTTCACGTCGCGGGCGGGCAGGCCCAGGTCGGCCGCTTCGCGCCGATCGACACGGATCACCGCGGCGCCCATGTCGGCGAGCAGCATGGCCGCGAACGGCGCCGGGCCGATGCCGGCCATCTCGATGACTCGGTATCCGGCGAGCGGGCCCATCCCTCGTGTCCTCCATCGTGCTCTTGCATTGACCGCACGCACGATGGAGCCCCGCCCGCCGCCGTGGCAAGCGAGTTTTGGGTTGCCGCGACCGGCGCAGCCGTGACGTAGGTTGGGTCGAGCGAAGCGAAGACCCAACGCCTTCAGGGCAGGTGGTTGCCCCGCGTTGCGAGGGCGGAGGCTTACAAGTGTTGGGTCTCCCCCGGCTTCGCCGGGGTCCGACCCAACCTACCCCGCGGTGCCGCGCGCGGCGGCATCCACCTGCGCGGCCAGCTCGCGGTCGATGCCGAGGGCGTTGGCGAGTGCCGACAGGAAGGCGTGCTCCTCGCCGGTGTCAGGATCGACGGCTACGCGGGCGGCCGTGTAGACCTCAATGGCCTCCTCAGGCGAGTCGATGCCTGACGCCAGCTCGGTCACGGTGGCCGGACTGCCGATCTCCGCGGCCAGGAACTGCTGTGCGGTCTCGGTGATGCCGGCCTGGCGCAAGCCGCCGACGATCCTCTGCTGCTCGTCCGCATCGATGCGCCCATCGGCGGCCGCGGCGGCGATCATGGCGCGGATGCAGCGCCGGGCGGCATCGTCGCTCATGGCGTCTGCCTCGAATCCGGAGCCCTCCGGGGCCGCCATCAGCGCCTGCGGCTTGGGTGGCTGACTGCCTGAGAGGACCGGCCGGCCATTCTGGTAATTCTGGTAGGCCTTGTAGGCGAGGCCGCCGATCAACGCGAGGCCGCCGAGCTTGACGGCCGTCCCCGCCAGCGACCGCCCGGCGCCGGTGCCGAGAATCAGGGCGCCAAGACCGCCGAGCGCTGCGCCGGCTGCGAGCTGGTTGTTGCCGATCAGCTGTTTGAGCTTGGCAACCAGCTCCTCGGGGGTCTGTCCGGTCGCCTGCCCGATGGCCTCGCGCGCCTTGTCGGAAAGGCCCGTCGTCTCGTCGATCCTGGCCGCGCCCTCGCGCGCACCGGACGTGGCCTGGCCCAGCACCTGCCTCAAGGCCTCACCGAGGCCGCCGGCGGCCCTCGAGCCGTCTCCGGCACCACCGGTCTCTTCCATGATGCGCTGCGCCGTCGGACCGCCGCGCCCGCCTTGCAGAATCTGGCGCAGCAGATCCTGCAGCTCCTGGGTGACCTCCGGGTTGATGGCAGGTCTCGGCTGTCCACCTTGGGGCGCCGTCTGCGGCTGCCCGCCCGCAGGCGCCTGCTGCGGGGCCTGAGCTTGCGGTGACGTGCCGCCGGTCAGGATGGTGCGCAGCAGGTCCTCCAGGCTCATGCCGCCTCCGGGAGCCGGCTGCGAGGGGGGCTGGGAGGGCTGGGGGGAGCGCTGCTCCGCCCAGCGCCCGCCCGGCGCCTGCTGCGGCGTGGCGCTGCGCCCCGACGGGGAACCCTGGTTGCCGAGCTGGTCGAGCATGTCCCGGAAGACGTTGGGGTCTGCCGGCTGCCCTCGGCCGGCGCCTCTCGGACCGCCGCCGAGGAGGATGTCGAGGATGCTCCGCGCGTCGAACATGGGGGCCTCCGTGAGAATACACGCCTATCCCCCACGCCCAACGTAGGGTCGCAGACGGCGCGCGGCAACGGGTCAGGGGTGAGATGGTGAGTAGTGAGGTGGTGAGATGTGGGGCGCTGCCTGTGACGGGCGCCTCTGCGGACGAGGAAAATGCGGCAGTCGGGCGTCGGGCTCCGGCGGTCGCAGGGGCGCAAGCAGCGATAGAAAACGTCTTGAAAAGCCGGAAGCCTTGGCACCTCCCCGGCTGCCGACGCGCGACTGCTGGCTGCCGCCCCACCGCGCGCTCCGACGGCTACTCACCATCTCACCACTCACCATCTCACCACTCACCGTTAAGCACGATCCCACAAAGCCTACCGCCAGGAAGAATTGCTACATCCGGCGTCTCCATAACGTCGAGCCAGCGCTTCCTCGTGGAAGCGATTCGGGCGCGTTGCCGGACTGCACGATCGCTCGGCATGCGTGCCTTCCAGCAGCGGAGAGAGACCATGCCTACCGACACACGCAGCCGTGCCGCCATGGCCAGGGCGGATCTGTCCAATGTGCGCACCGTCCAGCAGTATGCCGCCCAAGCCATGGGCCGGGCCGAGCTGTCGCGCGCGGTCTGTGAGGCCGCCATGGAGAAGGCCACCAGGCCCGACGTACGCGAGCTTGCCGGCTATGAGCTGATGGAGGCCAAGGCCATCATCTCGTGCCTGCGGGATCTGGGCGTGCCCGTGCCGCAGATGGGGTCGGACGCCAAGAGCGTGCTCGACACCGTCGCCGGCGCCTCCAGGGGCAACGCATTCGACCGGGCCTACATCACGGCGCAGTGCGAGAACCACGCCTACCTGCGCGACCTCACGGCGGCGTACCTGGAGAACTCCGACCCCCGTACCCCCGACGCGCGGGAGCGGCAGGGCCGCCAGCTCGCGATGCTGGCGCTGTGCACCTTCACCGAGCACGCGGCAACCGCCAACCGCATCTCGCGCGACATCCGCGCCTGAGCCTGGCGCAGCCGGGGCGCGGCGACTGCGCCTTAGAACAACCCGAGTGCGATGGCGGCGGTGCAGCCCAGCGACAACGCCGCCAGCGCGTGGAGCCAGACGGCCGAGGTGTCGCGGCCGAGATGGCTCCAGGGGCGGTCCCAGCGGTCGTCCAGCTCGACCGCCACGCCGGCTCCCCTGAGCAGGATTGCGATCTCGTCAGCGCGCCGGCGCAGTTCCCGCTCGGAGGCCGCATCGTTGCCGAGGTCGGCGCCCACGCCCTGCTTGAGCTGCGCGTGGGTGAGGCGGAAGCCCTTGCCGGAGCGTTGGGCGGCCGCGGTGCGAATCTCAGCCACCACCCCGCCCGCCACCGTGGTGCCCGTGACTGCGTCCACCAGCACGAGGCAGCCGGTGTCGCGTTGCCCGGCGAACGGCTCCAGCACAGTGGCGCGGGCGAGCTCGATGCGGGCCACGGCGATGTCGTTGGCGCCGCAGCCTGTGGCCGGGCGCTCCTCGAGCGTGGCGAGATCGAGATGGCGGCCGATGTGGAGGGCCGTGACCGGTACCAGGTCGGTTGCCGCACGCAGCAGATAGCCTCGACCGGCGTCAAACGGCTCGTCGGAGAGCCAAACCAGCCGGGCCGCGAGACTGCGTACGGCCTGCGGGGCGCTTTCGGCGGTGGCCAGCACCGCGCCGCGCGACACGTCGATGTCGGTGTCGAGCTGCAGCACGACGGCCTGGCCGGTGTCGGCACGACCCAAATCGCGCCCCATGGTGACGATGCGGCTGACGCGGGCGCGACGGCCGCTCACTGAGTCCACCACCTCGGCCCCGCGGGCGATCGCGCCCGATGTCACGGTGCCTGCAAGGCCCCGGAAGTCCTGGCCGGAGCGTACCACCATCTGCACGGGAAAGCGGAAGCTGCCGCCGGTCGTGCTTTGCCGGCCCGGCACCTGCTGCAGGTGGTCGAGCAGCGGTGGGCCGGCGTACCACGGCATCGTCCCGGAGCGGCGCGCGATGTTGTCGCCGAGCACGGCCGAGACGGGAATCGCCACCGCGTCGCGGAAGGCGAAGCGGCGCGCCAGCGCCAGGAACTCCGCCTCGATGGCGCGGAAGCGGGCCTCTGACCAACCCACCAGGTCCATCTTGTTGACCGCGAGCACCACGCTGCTGACGCCCATCAGGTCGAGGATGGCGGCGTGGCGGCGCGTTTGCACCTTCACGCCGCTGCGGGCGTCCACCAGCAGGACGGCGACATCGGCGTGGCTGGCGCCGGTGGCCATGTTGCGCGTGTACTGCTCGTGGCCGGGGCTGTCGATGATGACGAGGCGGCGCTTCTCCGTATCGAAATAGCGCCAGGCGATGTCGATGGTGATGCCCTGCTCGCGCTCGGCGGCGAGGCCGTCCACCAGCCGGCTGAAGTCGGGTGTGCCGGCGGCTGTCCTGCCGCTGCGCTCGATGGCGGCACGCTGGTCGGTGGTGAGCGCGTCCGCGTCCCACAGCAAGCGGCCGATCAGCGTGGACTTGCCGTCGTCCACCGAGCCGCAGGTGAGCACATGCAGGCTGCCGGCCGGAAGCGTGGCGGGACGAGGCGCGATCGCGACGATCTGCTCGCTGTGCAGGAGAGGCTTGGAGGGGGGTGGCGCGCCAAGCCTTTCTCCTGAGCCGTCGGCAAGAGCTTCAGCAAGCGCCGCCATCAGAAATAGCCCTCCTGCTTCTTGCGCTCCATGCCGCCGGCATCGTCGTGGTCGATCAGGCGGCCCTGGCGCTCCGACACGCTGGCCGACAGCGTCTCGGCGATGACGCTCTCCAGGTCGTCGGCATCGGACCTGACAGCCGCTGTCAGCGGCCAGCAGCCCAGGGTGCGGAAGCGCACCCGCTCAACCTTCGCCTGCTCGCCTTCGCGCAGTGGCAAGCGGTCGTCGTCCAGCACCAGGAGGCTGCCGTTGCGCTCGATGGTGGGTCGCTCGGCGGCGAAGTAGAGCGGCACGACGTCCAGCCTCTCGCGGGCGATGTAGCGCCACACGTCCTTCTCGGTCCAGTTGGAGAGCGGGAAGATGCGCACGGTCTCGCCGGGGCCGAGGCGGCCGTTCAGCAGCCGCCACATCTCAGGGCGCTGCTTGCGCGGGTCCCACCGGTGGCCCTCCGTGCGGAACGAGAACACGCGCTCCTTGGCGCGCGAGGCCTCCTCGTCGCGACGTGCGCCGCCGAAGGCGGCGTCGAAGCGGTGCTTGTCCAGCGCCTGGCGCAGCGCCTGGGTTTTCATGACCTCGGTGTAGATCGAGGGGGAGTAGTCGATCGGGTTGATCCCGCGCGCGATGCCATCCTGGTTGGAGTGCACGATGAGGTCGAGACCCAGCTCGCGGGCGGTGCGATCGCGGAAGGCGATCATGTCGCGGAACTTCCACGTCGTATCCACGTGCAGGAGCGGGAACGGCGGCCCGGCCGGATAGAACGCCTTGCGCGCCAGGTGCAGCAGCACCGTCGAGTCCTTGCCGATGGAATAGAGCATCACCGGCGCGCGGAACTGCGATGCCGCCTCCCGGAAGATGTGAATGCTCTCCGCCTCGAGCAGGTCGAGATGACCGAGCGGCGCCGTCATTCCGCGGCCTCCCGCACAGGCTGACCTGGCGGCCGCCGTGGGTTAGCATGCAGGCCGCACTCCTTGCCGTCCTCGTTCTCCCACCACCAGCGCCCGGCGCGTACATCCTCACCGGGGCGGACGGCGCGCGTGCACGGCTGGCAGCCGATGGAGGGAAAGCCTTTGGCGTGCAGCGGGTTCACAGGTACGTCGTTGGCGGCGACGTAGGCCTCGAGGCGGTCGAGCGTCCAATCCGCCAGCGGGTTGATCTTGACGAGGCGGTAGTCCGCGTCCCAGGCGGCGAACGGCACGCTGCCGCGCCCTGCCGATTGGCCACGCCGCAACCCTGTGATCCAGCTGCCGGCCCCGGTCAGCGCGCGTTTCAGGGGCCGCACCTTGCGAACCTCGCAGCAGGCCTGGCGCGCCTCGATGGACAGGCGGAAGCCCATCACTCCGTCGCGGGCGACGAGGGCCTCCACGTCGACTGCCTCGGGCGCCACCACGCGGATGCTGAGGCCGTAGCGCTGCTCGCTCCGAGCAATGGTCTCGATGGTCTCGGGAAACAGGCGCCCCGTATCCAGCGTGAAGACGCCGATCTTGGCGCCGGCGGCAGCGATGCCATGCAGGATGGCCTGGTCCTCCAGGCCGAGGCTGGTGGAGAATCCGATGGGACCCGGCGCGATGCGTCCGATCTCGGCGAGCCGTTCCTTAAGGCCGGCGATCTCGGCAAGCCGCCGATCGAGCGCGGCGGCGGCGCCTTCGCTACTCTCAGCCAGACCCTGAACCTGTTGCGGCATCGGCCAATTCCCCTGCAGGCAGCGGGAATATAGCGCAATGATGTTCTACATCACCTCCACGCCTTAAATAAACATAGAATTCCATTCCCTCAGAGCATGATATGAGGAACATACTACTCG
>Ga0209382_10005322_pt1 | contig 16791 bp, 14 predicted proteins | sample SoiMetdeltSBSDD5_FD_187599 | JGI IMG/M metagenome (GOLD analysis project Ga0209382, IMG submission 187599) | Bulk soil microbial communities from a Populus tree surrounding site in Tennessee, USA - Soil MetaG P. deltoides SBSDD5 (SPAdes) (version 2) | ecosystem: Environmental > Terrestrial >...
CGAGACGCTCGCGCAGGCGCCGCAACTCGAAACGATACAGATCGCTGACGAATTCGTGTACGAGCTCCGGTCGTGTCGATGGCGTGGGGTGAACGCCGTGACGCCAAAGCCGTTCGAGCACGTCATCGCGATAGCGATACGTCACGGGCGGGGCGTCGCCGATGCCTGACACGTCGGAGTGGAAAGAAACGCGCGCGCCTCGGCCAACTCGGGCGGTTCGGGGCCTGTCGCTTGCCAGCCAGCGACGAACGCCCGGTACTCCGTGCACGCGGTGGAGGGCGCATCGATTCGCGCCGCGAGCCTGGCCCGGCCGAGCGTGATTCGTGGGGTCATACCGATTCGCTGCACCGCCCTTTCGTACGCTTTCCGCGCATCGTCGTATCGATGCACCTGCAGCCACAGATCACCGGCGGCCTCGTGCGCGGTGATCATCGGCAACGCCGGAAGCTTCGCTGACAGGTTGCGGTCTTCGAGCTGCACCGCGTAATCGATCATCAGCGCCAGTTCGTCCCGTTCGCTTTGCGCGGCAGCCGCGGCGGCTTGGAGGACCAGCGCCGCGATCTGCGGCGGGCCGGACTTTCCGAGCGTGTCCTGCAGCATCCCAATCGCCCGCGACACCGTCGCGAGAGATTCAGGCGCTCCGCCGACGCGATACGCGTCGCGCGCGGCGATCCACCCGCGCACGTAGATCGACGGCAGGATGGCGTCCCGGCAGCCGGACATCACCGCCGTCTGCAGGCGCTGTGCGGCCCCGACCAGGTCGAACGCGGCGGCGCGCTCGGTTGCGGCCGTCATGAGCGCGACCGCATCGGGATTGCATTGCGGCGCCTGGGCAAGTGCCAGCGCGACCAGCACGGTGATCATTCCGATCATCGTACAGAAAAAAGGCCGGCCCAGATGAACCGGCCCACCACCAACCACCAACCACGAACCACGAACCAGGCACCCAGCTAATCGGGCATCGGCTGGTCAATGCGATCGATCACGAGCACGCGTACCGGCCCTTTGGTGGAGTCCAGCTTGAGCCCAAGCTGTTCCTGCAGCGCCGTGAAGAGCGACGCGCCGTCGGGATCGACGTTCGCGGGCGCTGTGTCGGTGACGTCTGGCCGGCGAACCGCGTCGCGCGTATAGGTGAGCTCGAAGTCCCAGTTGCCGGCCAGTCCCGTTCGATCGACGACCGACCGCGCGACTTCGTTTGCCAGACCGTTGGCAAAGAACGACATCGGGTAGCCGCCAAACATGATGCGTCCCCTGCTGTTGCGGAAACCGCAGGACACGCGATCGGGTGTGTTCGGATTGAGCGTCTTCCCTTCTTTCGCAGCGGCACCGCTGGCGGCAGCTGCGGCCGTGCAATCGACGGCAGCCGGACGGATGTTGGGACCAAGCTTGCCATCCGGGCGCGCGCGAACGAGCGCATAGATCGGAAGATCCTGCGTCTCCCAGTGCGCGGACAGCTTGAAACGATCGGCAAGTAGTGTCTGCAGCGCGAGCATTACGGCGTCGGGCTCCGTGCTCCCTACCGGCGGCGGTGGCGGATCGCCTTCCATCCGGGCGACGATGTCGAAGCGATCGCTGCGAAGCCAGGCTGGCGCGCCCTGCATCTGAAACGGCTGCAGCTGATACGCCATCTGCACCAGCAACGCGACCGGCACGTTGGTCGCCGTGAACCGGCCGCCGGGCAGTCGCCGCACACTGGTGTTGCGCTCACCGGATGCATTCGGCTTGACCGATGCGGCCTCGAACGACACTGGTGCTACGGGGCCTGGTGTCTGTGCAGGTACCTCGGCTCGCGCAAGGAACACGAGCCCCGCCAAAACGATCGCTCGTCGCATGCCCCTTCGACGTCCTGGCACGGCGAACGGTTAACAATTCGTACAAACGAAGGCCGGCCACAAAGGACCGGCCTTTCCACTAACCCAACCACCAACCACCAACCACCAACCAGGGCAGGGCACGCACGCCGATCACGGAACGGCGCGGAGGAGCCACTGCTGATTCGTACCGCCGTGACCGGTGTACTGGATCACTCGTGCGCCGTCGTCCACGGAAGCGAATTCGACGTCAAGCGCCTTGCCACTGTGACGCGCGACGACGCGCACGTAGCCATCGGACGCCGGTTCGAACGTCCACACCTGATTGTCGCCGCTATGCACCGGGTACTGAATGATTGGCGTGCCATCATCGGGCAGCGCACCATAGACATCGAGCGCCTGCCCGCTGTGCCGCGCAATGATTCGAATCGCGCCACCGTCGGCCGGCTCGAGCCGCCACTGTTGATTCGGGCCGCCATGGCAGACCCACTGGATCACCGCGGCGACGGCCTCTGTCGAGGCGCCGAACACGTCCAGGCACTTGCCGCTGCCACGCGACACAATCTCGAAGTACGTGTCAGACGATGGCAGTGGCGTCGCGAGAACATGGAAGACCACGCCACCACCGGTCGGTCCGCCAGCTGACGTTGTTCCGTAAAAGCTTCCGTCTCTCGCTTTGAACAGCTCATCGACCGGATACGCGCCGTCGGTGAAGGCAAATTGATAAAGTGTGGTCAACGTTCCCGACGCCGCATCGAGCGCGAACATCGTGCCGTAGTTGAAGGCTCCCCCGTTTCGCGTCACTCCATAGAAACGTCCATCGTCGCCCAGGACCATGCCGGCGTGAGGGTTCGCGCCGTCGCCTCCCGCAAAGTTGTACAAGGTAGTCATGCCCGTTGAGTCGATCGCGAAGATCGTTCCGTACCCGGACGCGCCGCCAGCAGATGTGGTGCCGTACATCCGTCCATCGATTCCCTGAACCAATCGGCCTTCCGGCCCGGAGCCATCAAGCCCACTGAAGGTGTAGCGCGTGGTCAGCGCGCCGGTCATCCGATCGATCTGGAAGATAGTGCCGTACGTGCGCGAACCAGGGACGGGCCCAATGACAACGCCGCCCGCCGACGTGCCCCACAGCGTTCCGTCGCGGGCTTCTGTCAGCTCTATCACCGGGTTGTTTCCATCGGTTCCGTTGAAGCGATAGAGCTGGGTCATGTTTCCGCCGGGACTGATCCTGAAGACTGTGCCGTAGTTGGGGGGCACAAAGCCATTCGCGGCAGTCGTCCCGAAGAGATTCCCGTCGCTCGCTTCGATCACACCGCCGCTCAGGTAAAACCCCTCAGCGATTGTTGTGATATTCCCCTCGGGGGACATCCTGAAGACCATGCCAGGGCTCAGAGTTGGGATATCGAATTCCGCCGCTTTCCACGTTGTCCCGTAGAAATTTCCGTCAGAACCCTCGTACAGACCCGACCTGGGAATCCCTCGTCCCGCGATACCTGAACTGAATCGATCCAGTGCCGTGCGTACGGCGCCGTCGACCACGAAGACCGTGCCTGGCACAAAGAGGCCGCTGCCGGAGGGGACTCCCGTCGTGCCATAGAGACGGCCATCGCTTCCCTGAATGATGCCGTTCGGGGTGGCCCCGTCCGTGCCGGTGCGAAAGTAGTGAAGCGTCGTCAGTGTGGCCGGCGGCTCGATCCTGTAAACGGTGCCCCCGCCTCCAACAGTGTCGGTGCTGGTCGTGCCATACAGGGCCCCGTTCGCCGCGCGCGTCAACCATCCTGGGTCGGCGCCATCAGGTCCGGTAAATGCGTGGACGATCGTGTACGTCCCGCTCGCATCGACTCGGTAAATCGCTCTATCGGCGACTCCATCGAAACTTCCGACCGTGCCCTCGACGAGGTCGACATCAGCCGGAGGACCGTCTTGGATACTGAAGAAGTGCAATGTCGTGAACACGCCGGCTGTATCGATCGCGAAGACCGTTCCCGATCCCGAGCCGCCCAAGAACGTCGTTCCATACAGGCGCCCGTCGCTGCCTTGAATCAAGCCGAGAGGCTGATAACCACCACTCGCGGTGCTGAAATCGCGCAGCGTCGATACGGCGCCGGCTTCATCAATCGTAAAGACGGTTCCGCCTTGGTACTGCCCGCCGTCTCGAGCTGTTCCGTAGAGACGTCCGTCACTCGCCTTGACGATCCCAGTCGGCCACCGCCCGGTTGTGGCGTTGAACGAGGCGATGGTCTGGAAGCCTTCCTGCAGGTCAAGCGAAAACGCCGTGCCGCCATCGACGGCGCCGCCCATCGCCGTCGCGCCGTAAATGTTTCCATCCGCTCCTGCGCTCAGCGCATTCGGCCTCGAGCCGTCGGTGTTGGCGAAATGGTGCACTGTCGTCAGCGCACCGCCTGCGTCGATTCTGAAGATCGTTCCGAAGCCAAATCGTCCGCCGGTCTGGGCATAACCATACACACGCCCGTCGATGGCGCGAACCAGGCCCATCGGTGATGAGCCGTCGCTGTTTGGATCGAAATTGCGCAGCGTGGTGACGACGCCGGCTGCATCGACGCGGAAGAGCGTTCCTGCGCCGAAGAAACCGCCGGCCGCGGTCGTGCCGTAGAACGTCCCGTCACCCGCCTCAATCAAGGCCGAGGGCGTCTGACCATTCACATATGGAGCATCGAAGTAGGTGATCAGTTCGAGCGACACCGAGCCGCTCGCCTGCGCTTCCAGATTGGCGGCGCGAAACGGCAGCATGGCCGTGAGACCGCGCGGGCTTACCCCACCGACTGCGATGAGAACGAGCGTAAGAGCGAGACGACGCGAGAGGTGACGCGTTGGGAGTGGGAATTCCATGACACACCAGCCCCTTGCATGTCGGTATCGCTCCAACGAGAGCGAACTCTTCTTGCCAACAGCAAGTAGGGTGCCGGCGAATCCAGGGTGACCGACGCGCGTACGTGCGATGTTCGACGATCGCGGCGTGGGCTTTTCCCGCAGCTCGAGCGGAGGATTTCCACAGCGCGGACTCTTGCTGCACGACGAGCGAACGCGAGGGCAAGGCGCTGTTCTACGATGTCACCGGAAGCGCTTCACGCTCTGTTCATTTTCGAGGCAGATGTAATCCAGCAGCTCCGTGTCCGCAACGAGGAACTGATTCAGCGTCGTCGTCCACGACCGCGTGTACGCCTTGGAATCGTCAACCGTGAGCACAATCTCGAGCTGACCGAAATTCACGCGACGGAACCGCTCGATCACGGTCGCGGCGTCCGTGAGAGGACTGCCAGCCGCATCCAGCCACAGCCCATCGCGGAAGCCGGTGGTCCGCACCACCAACGTGTCGGCCTCCCACGTTCCTGAGGAGTATCCAACCCACGACGGGGTCGGATCGACAGGCAGCGGCCGCCCGTCGGTGAAGATGCGCCGGTACGAAGCGTTCCGCTCGTTGAGGATGACGATCATGCCCGGCGTCTGCACCATCGACCTGTACAGCGGGTCGGTGTGCATGCGGACGATACCGGTGGGCAGGCACCGCGATTGCGGATCATCCTTTCGAAGATCGGCCGTGCGCTTCTTGGCGAGATCGGCAGCCCACGGCTGGTAAGGGAGCCCTCCCGGTACGCGCCAGCCGATGTCCAAAAACTGAAAACTGATCTGCATGTCGTCGCAGCCGTTGGGCGGACATGGCCTGGTCTTCTCCGCCATCCACGTACCCGAGAGGTCGGGTGTACCATCGCGGCTCTTCGGCGCAGGCGCGGTCATGTTCGGCGAACCGTCAGCGGTTCTCGGAATGCCGGGAGTCGGATACTTCAGCCACTGCGCGTGAGTAAACGCGGGCAGCATCAAGGCCACGGTCAGTACGACGATGCTCTTCCTGGCGGCCATCGTCCCTTTCTGGAACAGTCGGGCGGAGTATAACCAATCACACTACACCTGGCCGCTAGACGCCATCACTGAGCCGGGGACTGCTCATAGGCGCCCGGTCGATCCCACTGTCGCTGGTTCGACGAATCAACGGACGCACGGCCGCCATCATGGCGAGCACGATGCCGAAGGTGCAGACAATCGTCGCACCCGTCGGCAGATCCAGCACGAGCGACAGGTACACACCGATCGCCGACACGATCGTTCCCATCGTCCAGCCAATCGCCAGCCGTCGTCCGACGGTGTCGGCATAGAGCATCGCGGCGACAGACGGGACGATCAGGTAACAGAACACCAGCAGTACGCCGGCAATAGCGACTGACGAGGTCACAACGAATCCGAACGAGGCGTAGAAGAGAAAGTCCCAGAAGCGTACCGAGAGCCCCTGCGCCACGGCCGCCTCGTGGTCGAGCGAGATGGCGAGAAACTTCTTTCGGAAGACGTAGTGGAAGATGCCGATCGCGCCGTACAGCGCCGCGGTCTTGGCCACTTCGTCCCACGACACCGCGAGGATGTTGCCGACGAGCATGTCCTTGAGGTGTTCGCTCTCGGACGTGGCCTTGCTCATCGCCAGGATGGCGGCAGCCGACGCGACGGCATAGCAGATGCCGATGATCGCCTCCTGTGGGATGCGGGCTCGCTGGCCGCGAATCGTCGAGAAGAATGCGGCTCCGATAAAGGTGAACCCGAGGCTGACCCAGTACACGGCAGGCGCATGCGGGTCGCCCCCCGGCACGATACGCGCCACGTGGCAGAGCACGCGGGACTCGAGCGTCTTCTGGGGCCAGCTGACCAAGTCCGCAACTTTCGTCACAGATCCTGATTTTGTCGCCCCGGACGCCATCGCTTGGCTCCTTTTAAGTCAGGCTGGCGTTCTCGAAGGAGTAGGGGGCGGCAACACTCTCTCAGTGGCCACGTTCGTTCAACGAGTGAACACCGTCGGCGGGCTGGCACCGTCCATCGGTTGCAACTCGCCGACCGACATCGGGCACACGGCGTTTGTGCCTTACGAAGCCGACTACGTGTTCTTTACAAATCCCACCGCGGCCAACGCTGTGTCCGAACGCAATTAGGTCGGAGGCGCGAACGACTTGTCGTTCGCGCCGTTCTTCCTCGCGAAAATAGTCCGTATTAGCCGGGTCTGGCGGTGACGAGTGTACCGAAGATCCTTATGCGACAGCGGGAGCGACAGGACCGTTGCGAACAGCAGCAGTCCCGTGAGTGCACGCCCACCATTTCGCATGTCCTGCTCCGAATAGCCCGCGGCGGACGGCAGCCGCTTGAGTCCTGCTTCAACGCAGTGGCCGAACCGTTCTGGGCATTACTTCTTCGTCAGCTCGTCGTACAGCGACCCATAGAACTGCGGGTTGAAATTCCACCCGAGGTCGTCGGTCTTCATCTGCATGGCCAGCGTGTCGCGCGTCGCGCCGGCCTTGATTGCCTCCTGCGCGCGCGTCACGACGGTGGCGAACTTCGTTCGGTACGCTTCGACCTCGGCACGCGTCTTCGGCTCGCCGCGGCCGGGGATGGCCATCTCGAAGTCGAGCTTGAGGACGCCATCGAGGATCGCCACCCAGCCGACAGCGCTGCCGCCGTTGGCAAAGTCCACGATTGGCGCGTTGTCGGTGATCTGGTCGCTCACCATGACGACCTTCGCGTCCGGGAAATAGACCATCGTGTCGCCGCCAGAGTGTCCGCGGCCCAATGAGTAGAGGCGCACTTCCGCGCCGCCAACCTTCAGCGTGTAGTCTTTCGGAAACGTCTGCGTCGGCAGGCCGGGGATTTCCTTTGTCCGCGGGTCGCTGGCCATGTGCGTCTTCAACGCTTCGAGCGCGATGACCGTGGCGCCGGCGTCGATGAACTTCTGATTCGTTCCAACGTGATCGGGGTGATGCTGGGTGTTGATCACGTATTTGACCGGCAGGTTCGACACCGAGCGGATCTCTTCCATCAGGCGGTTGAAGTTCTCGTCGCCGGGGTTCTTGGTGTCCACGACGACGAGACCGTCGGGCGTGACACGGATGAGCGTGTTGGCACCGCCGCCGGTCACCATGTACAGATTCGGTTTCAGCTGGCGGATCTTCTCGATGGTCTGCCCGGCCCCGCCGCGTCCACTGCGGCCGCCCTGCGCCGGCGGCCCCTGGGCCCAGCCCGGCCCGGCCAGTGTGAGTACGAAAACGGCAGTCAGAAGAGTACGGTTGGTAAACATGCGCTCCATGCGCTCCTTATATCGCACCTGTCTCACGCATTGCACCTCGTACCTTTCGCGCCTTGACATCCCTTATGCCGGGGCCCATAGTTCGCCTGTTATGACACGCCTGTTCTCTGCCGCTCTCTGCCTGCTGCTCCTCCCGTCCGGCGCGGGCGCGCACCACTCGTTCGCCGCCCAGTACGACTCGAACAAGCCGGTGACGCTGCAGGGCACGATCACCAAAGTGGAGTGGATGAACCCGCACACGTACTTTTACATCGACGTCGCCGACGACACGGGGAAAGTGGTGAACTGGGCGGTCGAGGGTGGCGCACCGAACGTGCTCTATCGCGAGGGATGGAAGCCGACGTCGCTGAAAGCAGGCGATCGCGTCACCATCATGGGCTCGCGCGCCAAGGACGGCTCGAACCAGATCAACGCCACCTCGTTCAAGCTTCCCGACGGCCGCTGCGTGTTTGCTGGCACCTCCGGGCCCGGAGGAACCGGAACTCCGAACTGCACCGTAGGACGCCGATGAGGAACTTTTTTCGGCCTTCGGCCTTCGGCCTTGGGCCTCTCCTTGCGGTCGTCTCGATCTCATCGGCCGCGGCTCAGTGGCAGGGTTACAAGACACCCGGCATTCCGCGTCTTGCTGACGGCTCACCGAACCTCTCAGCCCCTGCACCAAAGACGGCGGACGGGAAACCCGACCTCTCGGGCATCTGGATGGCCTCGCGTGCAGTGTTCGATCTCTCGCAGGCAGTCAAGAAGGGCGAGACGGTTCCGTTGAGCGCCGAGGGTAAGAAGGTCTTCAGCGAGCGCCGTGCAACGGAGTCCAAGGACGACCCGAGCGCCCGCTGCCTGCCGACCGGGCTCCCCGTGCGGGCGCTGCTGCGCACGCCGTTCAAGATCCTGCAGACGCCAACGGTCACCGCAATCCTCTACGAATCGCGCACGACCTTTCGGCAGATCATGACCGACGGCAGGCCCTTGCCCGAGGTGGACTGGCCCGCGTGGAATGGCTTCTCCGTCGGGCGATGGGAAGGCGACACGTTCGTGGCGCAGACCGCCGGCTTCAACGGCAAGCCCTGGCTCGATCAGGCAGGGTACCCGGCCAGCGACGCGCTGCGCATCACCGAGCGCTTCCGGCGCCGTGACTTCGGCCACATGGACATGGAAATGGTGATCGACGACCGCAAGATGTACACGAAGCCGTGGTCCCTCTTCGGCGAGTTCATTCTACAGGCCGATACCGAACTGCTCGAGTTCATCTGCGAGGAAAACGAGCGCGATTCCGCTGTCTTGGTTGGAAAGTAGGAGATCACACCAGATCGCGGACTCGCGATCCCGGCATCGCTGTCGAAGTGCTCGAGTCGATCGCGCACAGAAGTAGGCCGGTCCCACCGACGCCCGAAGGCAACGGCGGGCGGCCCCTGATTCCTGATACCTGCGCCCTGATTCCTCAGTACCGGTAGTGATCCGCCTTATACGGGCCTTCCACCGGCACGCCAAGGCGAGGCGATCCTGGGTTCTACAGCACTTCGTCGCGCAACTCGGGGAACACCTTGGAGATCTTCTTCAGTAGATAGTCGCCGTACGTGCCCGAGAATTCATGCACGCTGGCGTGGTCCCAACGCTGGCCAGCGTCATTCATGACGGCGTCGTTCGACAGACTCTCGACCGGGAGCATCTGCGCTTCGAAACCGGGATCGAAAAAGAACGGACACGACAGCCGGTCGCGCGCCGACGTGTTGAGGACGCGATGCGGTGTGGAACGGTACATCCCTCGTGTCAGTCGTTCGAGCATATCGCCGATGTTGCACAGGAACGATTCCGAAATCGGCGGCGCATCAATCCAACGGGATCGTGATTTCACTTGAAGGCCACCCGTGTCGTCCTGCCGCAGAATTGTCAGCAACCCGTAATCGGTGTGCTCGCCGACGCCCCATGTGGTCGCGCCGTCTGCCGCAGGGTCTGCGTGAGGATAGTTGAAGACGCGAAGAAGAATGAGCGGGGCACGAGTGTAACGCTGCCGGAAATAGTCCTGGTCGAGGCCCAATCCCAGGGAGATCCCCGACATCAACGCCTGACCGAGGCCACTCAGCACGTCGAGATAACGCAGCACGGTCTCGCGGAAGCCTGGAATATCGGGAAACAGGTTCGGCCCGTGAAGCGGTGTGCCGGCCCGCACCGCAGGATGATCGAGCGGCAGCTCCGCCCCGAAGTAGAGACCCTCTTTCCGGTCTGGCCTGCCGGACGTTAGCTCGCGACCCACCGGGAAATAGCCGCGCCACGCGCGTCCTCCCCGCGACATCGCAATCTGCATCTTTTGCCGCTGGGTCTGCGCGAAGAACTGACGGCTGAGCGTCTCCAGGCGCTGGCACAATGCCTCGTCGATACCGTGACCGACGATATAGAAGAATCCACATTCGCGGCAGGCCGTTCCAATCTGCTCCGCGATCTGAACGCGTTCCGCTGTGTGATTCACGACCGCAGCGACGTCGATCACGGGGACGTGGGAGAACTCGCCGAGACGCATCTCGACGAACGATGTATCGCCTCTTCCGGATAGTCAAGTCCGGCAGCCGGTGTATCACGCGGGCATTGCTCTTGAAGCACGCTCGTCGCACAATTCGTGAGAGTGACGCTCGACTTTGCGGAAGCCGCCGATCAGCTCGCACACATCGGGCGCCGGCTCGACGCGCGAGGTTGGGTGCTCGGTACAAGCGGCAACTTGAGCCTAGTCATCAACCGGGATCCGTTCCGGCTGGCAATCACGTGCAGCGGCACATCGAAGGGTGAGCTCAACGCCGACGCGATCGTTGAAGTGGACGCCGACGGGCGATCGGTGCGCCCTGAGCGCGGCAGGCCATCGGCGGAAACGGCATTGCACGTCCAGATCGCACACGCTCGCGGCGCAGGCGCGATCATGCATACTCACTCGATCTGGAGCACGGTGCTCTCGGCGCGGCACCTCGCCGCGTCGGGCATGGCGATCGAGGGCTACGAAATGCTGAAAGGGCTCGAGGGTGTGCCGACGCACGACCATCGCGAGTGGATTCCCATTCTCGAGAACGACCAGGACATGACTCGCTTGTCGAGCCGCGTTGGTCGGCTGCTGACGGAACACCCCAGTTGCCATGCCTTTCTCTTGCGCCGGCATGGTCTGTACACTTGGGGCGATACGCTGCCGCAGGCGGTTCGTCACCTGGAAATCGTCGAGTTCCTGCTCGAGGCGGTTGGCCGAGACGAGCAATCAGCCAGGCGCTGACTTGATATTCCTGTCGCGCCCCCTGTCTGATTGTTCCGTATCTTCTGGCGCATGAGGATCTGAACATGGCCATCATCACAATTCCCGCGGAGCGGACCAGGCTGAGCGAGCCGGTCGCGGTGGCGGCATTTCTGGCGCAGCACCAGATCGACTACGAGCGGTGGGTACCGGATCGGCCGCTTGCCGGCGAGAGCACCGCAGACGAAGTGTTGGCGGCGTATAGCAAAGAAGTCGACGCCCTGAAAACACGGGGCGGGTACCTCACCGCCGATGTGATCGACGTCAAGCCCGACACACCGAACCTCGACGCGATGCTCGCCAGGTTCAGCCGCGAGCACTGGCACGACGAAGACGAAGTTCGCTTCATCGTGGAGGGACGTGGGCTCTTTCACATTCATCCACCGAACGGTCCGGTGTTCGCCATCGAGGTCCAGGCGGGTGATCTGATTCGCGTCCCGCGTGGCACACAGCATTGGTTCGATCTATGCGGCGAGCGCCGCATCCGCGCGATCCGATTGTTTCAGGATCCCTCGGGATGGACGCCGCACTACACGGACAGCGGCATCGATCAGGGATTCGAGCCTGTGTGCTTTGGCCCAGCCTACGTCGCGCACGCGTGAGCGTGCGTCCTGCCGGCGTCCGGGCTCTGCTGCTCGACATCGAGGGCACCACGACGCCGCTGGCGTTCGTCAGCGAAGTGCTCTTTCCTTACGTACGCGCCAATGCGCGCTCGTACCTCGAGGAGCACGCCGCTAGCCCAGGCGACGCATTACTCATCGATCGCTTGCGTGACGAGAATCACCGCTGCCGGCAGCGAGGCGAGACGCCGCCAGAATGGATGGACGCCCTACGTCAGACGCGCATTGCTTCAGCCGTCGCATTCGTGGAGTGGCTGATGGATCGCGATCGCAAGTCGACGCCGCTCAAGGAGCTCCAAGGGTTGATCTGGGAAGACGGCTACCAGCGAGGAGCGCTCATCGGGCAGGTCTTTCCCGATGTGCCACTCGCTTTTCGTCGCTGGCACGACCAGCACCTCGTGGCCTGCATCTATTCCTCGGGCAGCGTCCTCGCACAGCAGCTGCTGTTCCGGCATTCGTCGGCTGGTGACCTGACAGGCTTGCTCCACTCGTTTTTCGACACGCACGTCGGAGCGAAGATCGACCCCGATAGTTATCGCCGAATAAGCCGCAGCGTCGGGCTCTCTGCGGATGCGATCATGTTCCTTTCGGATTCGCTGCCTGAGCTCGATGCCGCTCGCGCGGCCGGGATGCACGTTCGCCTCGTGATTCGGCCGGGCAACGCTCCGCTTCCGGGCTATGACTCCGAGGCCCTCCACGGCTTCGATGAGATCTGAGGCGTTCGCCGGACGTGCACGGTCCTGAGTGCAGGCCAGCTTCACGTCGAGCCGATACGCAGGGTGGCGCACCGCCTGTGTGTGCCGAGCTCATGACCCCGCACGCGGATGAAGAGGAGGCCGACCCGAACGGATCGGCCCTGCGAAGATGGCCCGTCCGAAAGGACGGGCCCTACGTGCTACCAGCTAGTAGCGATAGTGATCCGCCTTATACGGGCCTTCCACCGGCACGCCAAGGTAATCCGCCTGCTCCTTCGAGAGCTTGGTCAGCTTCACGCCGAGCTGATCGAGATGCAGCCGCGCCACTTCTTCGTCCAGCTTCTTCGGCAGCATCGTCACCGTCTTGCCGTACTTCTCGGCGTTGGCCTGCAGTTCGAGCTGCGCCAGCACCTGGTTGGTGAACGACGACGACATCACGAAGCTCGGGTGACCGGTGGCGCAACCGAGGTTCATCAGACGGCCCTCGGCCAGAATCATCACGCTGTGGCCATCGGGGAACACCCACTCGTCGTACTGCGGCTTGATGTTGATCTTCTCGATGCCCTTCCACTTCGCCAGGCCAGCCATGTCGATCTCGTTATCGAAGTGACCGATGTTGGCGACGATCGCCTTGTCCTTCATCTTCGACATGTGCTCGGCGGTGACGATGTTGAAGTTGCCGGTGGCGGTGACGAAGATGTCGGCCGTGCTCACCACGTCCTCCATCGTCTTCACTTCGTACCCCTGCATCGCCGCCTGCAGCGCGCAGATCGGATCGATCTCGGTCACGATGACGCGGCAGCCCTGACCGCGCAGCGCTTCCGCGCAGCCCTTGCCCACTTCGCCGAAGCCGAACACGACGGCCACCTTGCCGCCGAGCATGACATCGGTGGCGCGGTTCAGACCGTCAATCACCGAGTGACGGCAGCCGTAGATGTTGTCGAACTTGCTCTTGGTCACCGAGTCGTTGACGTTGATCGCCGGGAACATCAGCGTCCCTTTCTTCTGCATCTCATACAGACGATGCACGCCGGTGGTCGTCTCTTCGCTGACGCCGCGGATGCCCTTGGCGATGGCGGTCCACTTGCCCGGGTTCTTGCTCAACTCCTCGTTGAGGAACTTGAGGATGACGCCCCACTCTTCCGGTTCCGTCGCCGCGTTGAACGCGGGCACCTTGCCGGCCTTCTCGAACTCGGCCGCCTTGTGCACCCAGAGCGTCGAGTCACCGCCGTCGTCCACGATCAGCGAGGGACCCTTGCCATCCGGCCATGTCAGCGCCTCGACCGTGCACCACCAGTACTCGTCGAGCGTCTCGCCCTTCCACGCGAACACGGGCACGCCCTTCGGGTTCTGTACCGTGCCGCCGCTCTCGGGACGTCCGACGACGACCGCCGCCGCGGCGTGGTCCTGCGTCGAGAAGATGTTGCACGACACCCAGCGCACGTCGGCGCCAAGCAGCGCCAGCGTCTCGATGAGCACGCCGGTCTGAATCGTCATGTGCAGGCTGCCCATGACGCGGGCGCCGGCCAGCGGCTTCTGACCTTCGTAGCGCTTGCGAATCGCCATCAAACCAGGCATCTCGCCTTCGGCCAGGCGCAGCTCTTTCCGACCGAACTCCGCCAGATTGAGGTCAGCCACCTTGTAGGGAAGACGGCCCGCCTGCTTGGCGAGCTCGTATGCGTGCGCTCCGATCACTGCTGTTGCCATTGCGTTCTCCTCGTTAATGCCCGGCGGGTCTACACAACAAAGACCCGCCCTACGTCGTCCGTTATCCGCCGTGTAGGGCGGGTCCTGTTCTCCGGACCCGCCGCGCCTATTGCTTCATTGCAATTGCTGCGAATAGCGCCGGCCCTTTGGCATCCGGATCGGCCGGCAACATCCGGACACGCACCTCACCGAAGCCTGCCCCGGTGAGGAAGCGCGTGATCTGTTTCTCCGAGAACCCGAGCCATACATGGCCCATCTGCTGCTGATACTCCTGCCGGTCGTGCGGCAGCATGTCGACCACGAGCACGCGGCCGCCCTTGCGGACGACACGGCCGACTTCCGACAGCGAACGTGGTGGCGACGGGGAGTAGTGCAATACCAGCGACAACATCGCCACGTCGAGCTCGCCGCTGTCGATCGGAAGGCCCTCGAGCTCGCCCTGCCTCAGCTCCACGTTCTTGGCGCCGCCGAGTCGATGACGGGCAGCGTCAAGCATGTCTATGGAGCCGTCAACGGATATCACGCGGCGCACATACGGCGCCACCGTTTCCGTCAGCTGTCCGGTGCCGCAGCCGAGGTCGCCGACGACGAGCGTCGGATCGATGAGACCTAGCACTGCCCACAAGAAGAACTCGTCGCCGAACAGCTCGCCGCGCAAGTGATCCCATCCGCCGGCCGCCGTGGCGAAGAACTCCTGCGACTTCGCGCGTCGTCGAGTCAGCACGCCGCGGAGCCGTCGATCGTCCTGACTGGCGTTGGTCGTCGATGCCACCTGCTCCCGGATGAGCGGCCATAGACGTTTGGCAGCCGAATCGAGATCGTCGATCGGCATGCTGTAGAACCGGCTCGTCCCATCCCGGCGCGAGGCGACCCAGTCATCGTCCGAGAGTGTCTTGAGATGACGGCTCACCGTGGACTGCGGCATCTGCAGGATGGCGCACAGCTCCGAGACCGTCAGCTCCTGCTTTTCGAGGAGCATGAGCATGCGACAGCGCGTCGGATCTGCCAGCGCCGTCATGTGGTCCAGAATGGGTGCGACCATCTATCCGTAAATCCGGATATAAGGTTACATCAGGTCGCGCGATGGGTCAATACGGGCTGAATCCCGAGAGAAATGCGAGTTTGTCAGGGAACTGGAACCAGCCGTTTCAGCTCCTCGAACCAGTTCTGCACGACGACGAGCTGCACGGGGGCCGAGGCTGTAGAAGTCGCTTCTTTGATCATGACGAACCGCTTTCCGTCAGGAGCGACGTCATAGCTTCGCCCCGCCTGGAGGGCGTAGTACGGCCCCTGGAACAGCGGCTTCGGCGCGCCTACGACAAAACTGCCGCCGTCGCTGCGCTCGACGGGGACGACGACCAGAGTTCCATCGAGCTTCATATAGAACAGTTCGCGGCCGTTCCGGGCCCACAATGGGCGAGTGCCTCCGCCGCTCGATATCTGTGCCCGGCTGTCGAGTGCCGGATACCGGCGGACGTAGATTTCATTGGTACCTGACTCGTCGGATTGATATGCGAGCCATTGACCATTCGGTGAGATTTCACCGTTGTGCTCGTTGTACGGTGCATTCAACAGAGTTGCGCGCGTCCGGTCCCCGCCAAGTTGCAGCGAGAAGAGATCGAATGGCGGCTGGCCGGGTTCTCCAAACAGCAGGTGACTCCCATCCGGAGCTATCGAATAGGGGACCTGAGAGCGACCCGGCGGCGCGGTCGTCAGGCGCTCGGGTTTACCAGAACCATCCGCGGCCTGCCAGAACAGACTCTCTGCGCCTTCCGCCTCCGCGGAAAAAACGAGGCGACGGCTGTCGGGCGTCCAGACGGCACCCCGGTTCAGTCCTGGATCAAACGTGAGACGCTGGAGATTCCGGCGACCGAAATCCCAGACCCAGATGTCGCTATCCGCGTCGCGAATATCCAGTGCGAGCCGGCTTCCATCCGGGGACAGGCGGGGATACACATAGGCCCTCTTCTCCGCTGCGAGCACGTCTTCAACGCCATTGCGATCGACCCACACCAGAGTCCGTTCGCCTCTAACCGCGTCACCCACTTCGTAGACCAGCGACCCATTCGCCGAAAGCGCGAAGTTGGCCGCACCGCTCGGCTTGGTGATCACGCGGTCGATCACGGGCACCGGGTTGCCGTGAGCCGTCAGCGTATTCACGTCGAAGCGAACCGCCCGTAGCGTTCCCGAAAAGCTGTACACAATGTGGCCGGACGAGGCATATCGAGCCTGGCCGCCACCCGACGCCAACGTTTTCACCGCACCCGACTTGAGATCGAGCACAGCGATCTGGCCGTCCGAGCCGCGAAGTCCTGGCGGCAGGCGAGTGAACAGCACGGCACGTGCACCGGGCAGAAGCTCCGGAAGCACATGATTCTCTCCGTTCATCTCCGTTGTGATCTGGACAGCCTCCCCGCCTGTGTCTGAAATGCGCATCAGGCCCTGCCCGCCGTTGTCCTTGTAGACAATCGAGCCGTCCTCGCCCCAACTTGCGCCCAGGCCGGTTCCGGTAATCGGCGCGATCGTGACGATTGGGCCGCCGTTCGCCGAGACGCGT
>Ga0209382_10005323_pt1 | contig 16789 bp, 20 predicted proteins | sample SoiMetdeltSBSDD5_FD_187599 | JGI IMG/M metagenome (GOLD analysis project Ga0209382, IMG submission 187599) | Bulk soil microbial communities from a Populus tree surrounding site in Tennessee, USA - Soil MetaG P. deltoides SBSDD5 (SPAdes) (version 2) | ecosystem: Environmental > Terrestrial >...
CTCCGCCTGCACCGCCTCCTCGGGCACCTCCGGAGAGCGCTTCCCGACCTCGAGCTCGCGGTACCTGCCGAGCGTCGCCCTGGGCGTCACGCCAACTTCGATGGAGAAGCTGAGCGGCTCGCCGGACGACGGCAGGTCCTCGAGGTCGAGCTTCGGGTCGCCGACGGTCGAAAGGCCCGACCGGACGATCGCCTCCTCGTACCACTCGGGAAGGGAATCGCGAACCGCCTGCTCGAGCACCGCATCACGCCCGATCCGCTGGATCACCATCGGCCCCGGCACCTTCCCCTTGCGAAAGCCCGGGATGCGCAGGTCGCGCCCGAGCTGCGCAGCCGTGCGCTGGACGCGGTTCTCGAGCTCCTCGCTCGGCACCTCGGCGTCGAGGCGCACGCGGGAGTCGGATAGCTCCGTGACTGTCGTCTTGAGTGCCATGGCGGGTGCGCAGCGGCGGTTACGCTGCAGCCGATGAAGGATAGTGAGCACCTTCTCGGGCGAGCGCCGAGGGCGCGAAGCAGAGGACTATAGGTGGGCGAAGCCCGAAGCTATCTGTCGGTCTGCGCCATCTACCGCAACGAGGCGCGGTACCTGCCCGAGTGGCTCGAGTTCCACCGGCTGCTCGGCGTGGAGCGCTTCTACCTGTACAGCAACCGCAGCACCGACGATCACCTCGACGTGCTCGCTCCCTACCTGGAGGAGGGCACCGTCGCATGGACCGACTGGCCCACGTTCCCGGGCCAGCTCCAGGCATATGCGCGGTGCCTGGAGGACCACCGCGACGACGCCCGCTGGATCGCGTTCATCGACCTCGACGAGTTCCTCTTCTCGCCCTCCGGTGGACTGCTGCCCGAAGTGCTGGCCGGATTCGAAGCGCACGCGGCCGTCGTGGCCAACATGATCTATTACGGGACCTCCGGGCACGAGACGCCGCCGGCCGGGCTCGTGATCGAGAACTACACCCGTCGCCTGCGCCTCGACCGCCCGCGCAACCGCGCGGTGAAGAGCGTGGTCGATCCGGCGCGCACGCTCGGGCCCGGGTACGTCTCGCACTACTTCACCTACCCGGAGGGCGAGACGCCCGTCGACGAGCACCATCGGCCCGCGCGCGGGCATGCCACGGACCGGGCCTCGGTCGACCTGCTGCGCATCAACCACTACATCACGCGCTCTCAGCAGGAGCGCGACGTGAAGCTCACCCGGCTGGGCGCCGACACCGGCCTGCCGGTCCAGAACCTCGACACCGTCGGCGAGCGCGACCGCCGCCTGAACGAAGAGGTCGACGAGATCCTCGTCCCCTACGGCCGCGCCGTCCGCGCCGCGCTCGCGGCGCGTGCGGCGGGCGCGCCGTTGCCGGTGGGAGCGCTCGCGGCGGCGATGGCCGCCTAGCGCGGCGGCGGGATAGGCTGGCCCCGTGATGGGCGGCTACCAGGTCCTCCTGCGGCGGGTTGCGACCGGTTTTTTGACCGGCTCGGCGGGCCGCTTCACGGCGTTCGCCCTAGACGTGGGCGTCGCCGTCGGGCGCTATTGGAGACGCCGCCTGGCCGGCGAGGAGGTGCCGTGGTGAACGACAGCCGGCGCACCGCGTTCGTGACCGGCGGCTCGGGGTTCATCGGCAGCAAGCTGATCCGGCGGCTGGTGGGAGACGGCTGGCGCGTGCGCGCGCTGGCGCGATCCGACTCCAGCGCCGCGAAGGTGGCGGCGTCGGGCGCCGAGCCGGTGCGCGGGGAGCTCGACGACGCCGACTCGATGCGTGCCGGCGCGGACGGAGCCGGCACGACCTTCCATGCCGCGGCGCACCTTGGCGAGTGGGGCAGGCGGGAGGAGTTCGAGCGCGACAACGTGCAGGGCACCCGCAACGCGGTCGAAGCGAGCCGGGCAGCGGGCGTGCGGCGGTTCGTGCACGTCGGCACCGAGGCCGCGCTGATGGCGGGCCGCCCGCTCGTGAACGTGAACGAGGACGCACCGCTCCGCCCGGACTCGAAGGCGCTCTACTCGGCCACGAAGGCGCAGGCCGAGCAGGTCGTGCGCGCCGCGAACGGCGACGGGCTCGAGACCGTCGTCGTGCGGCCGCGGCTCGTGTGGGGCAAGGGCGACACCACGATCATGCCGAGCCTCGTGAAGGCGGTCGAGAAGGGCCGCTTCGCGTGGATCGGCGGCGGGCGGCACCGGACCTCCACGACCCACGTGGACAACGTGATCCACGGCCTCGTGCTGGGCGCCGAGCGCGGCCGCCCCGGCGGCGTGTACTTCGTGACCGACGGGGAGCCGGTGGTGTTCCGCGAGTTCATCACCGAGCTGCTCGGCACGCAGGGGGTCGAACCCGGCGACCGCAACATGCCGGCGCCGCTCGCGCACGCGGTCGCCGCCGGCGGGGAGGGCGCGTGGCGCACCTTCCGCCTCGGCGGGCAACCGCCGGTCACGCGCCTCGCCTACTGGCTGTCGGCGCAGGAGTGCACGATCGACATCACGCGGGCCCGGGACGAGCTGGGCTACGAGCCCGTGCGCTCGATCTCGGAGGGCATGCAGGAGCTGCGCAGCGCCGCCTAGCCGCGCGCGACCCGAAAGCCCTCCCGCCAGCTCGCGTAACGCGGCTGCCAGCCCAGCTCGGCCTTCGCCCTGGCGTTCGACGCGCCGCGGAGCTGCGTCGCCATCGAGGCGGTGTAACGACCACCGACGAGGCGCGCGAGCCAGACCGGCACGCGGCGCGGCCGCTTGGCGCCGATCGCATCCGCGTAGGCCGGCACGCAATCGCGCATCGGCGCGGGATCGTCGTCCACCACGTTGTAGATGCCGGGCCGCCCCCGTTCCATCGCGGCCACCGTCGCCGACGCGGCGTCGTCCACGTGGATGAACGAGAACACGCCGCTGCCCTTCCCGACCACCGGGAGGCGGCGCTTGCGCACCTCGCGGGCGAAGTGGCCGTCGTCGGCATACGCCGAGCCCGGCCCGTAGAAGAACCCGTAGCGCAGGACGATTCCCTCGATCCCCTCGGTCTTGGTCACGGTCTCCTCGAGGTCGTGCAGCGCCTGCACGCTGCGCAGCCACGGCCAGGGAGCGTCGTCCCAGAGCGGATCGTCCTCGGTCTTCAGCCCGGAGCCCGTCGGCGCGTATGCGAACGCGATGCTCTGTGCGATCACGCGGCGGGCGCCGGCCGCGACCGCGGCGGCGACCAGGTTGCGCGTGCCCTCGCTGCGGATGCGGTCGTTGCCCGCAAGCTGCTTTTCCATCTTGCGCGGGTCGAGGGCGCGCGGGAGGTCGGTCAGCTCGTGCAGGACGACCTCCGGCTGCGCGGCGGCCATCGCCGCGCGCACGGCTTCGGCATCGAACACGTCGCAGACCGCCGGGATGGCGCCGGCCTCGCGCAGCCCGGCGGCGCGAGTGTCGCTGCGGGTCATGGCGGTCACCTCGTGCCCGCCGTCGATCAGCTGCGGAAGCAGGCGACGGCCGATGACGCCGGTCGCACCGGCAAGGAACACCTTCATGCCGGCAGCGTCTCCGCCGTTCGCGGCTCCGCCTGATCGCGCGGCACATTCCGCTCCAGCCGCGCCGCCTCCTGCATCAGGTAGGCGATCGCGCCGGTCAGCAGCAGCAGGCTGACGAAGTTCACCGGTCCCTGCCATCCCGGGTCGGTCCCTCCGATGTCGAACACGTGGTTGACCGTGTGCAGCGCGCTCATGGCGAGCGCCGCGAACAGCACCGGCACGCGCCACGACGGCCGGCCCGCGGCGACCAGCAGCGCGATCCCGATCCCAGCCTGGAAGGTCGCGAGGTCGCGCAGGAAGTGGTGGTCGGCCGGGCCGAAGTCGGCGATCGCGTCCACGAACGAGTCCGGGCCGATCGCAAGCCACACGCCGATCGCGAGTTGCGTCAGGCCGAGCAGCATGATGGCCTGGCGCATTTGAGCGTCGGTCAGTCGAGGTCCGGGCAACATTCGGTGCTCCTTTCCGCCGTTGTAACCGCCGCCCGGATTCTCGCGGATCCGGCATCGCGCACTGTGACCGCTGCCATACTTGGGCGGCATGTCGCGGCCGCGCGCAGGCCTCTGTGACACATGCCGCCACCAGCGGCTCGTCCCGAACACGCGCGGGTCGACGTTCTCGCTGTGCGAGCGGTCCAGGACCGACCCCGCCTTCCCGCGCTATCCGCGGCTGCCGGTCGTGGAGTGCCGTGGCTACGAGCTGCGCGACGGAGAGCAGGGCAACGCATGATGAACAGGCGCCGGCTCGTGGGACTGGTGGCCGCGGCGGTCGCCGCCGCGGGCGCGGGCGCGATGGTGGTCGCGGACGGCAACGGCAGCGACGACGAGCAGGCGAGCCCGAGCGCGGGCGACCGGTGGACAGCCCTGCGGCCGGCACTGCTGAGCCGCACGGAAGTCGCCGCCGCGCGGGTGGGGCGATTCGTGTACGTCGTGGGCGGGTTCGAGCGGGCCTCGGGGGCGACGACCGCCGCGGTCGAGCGCTACGACATCGACCGCGACCGCTGGCGGCGCCTGCGTTCGATGCCCGTCGGACTCAACCACCCGGCGGCTGCGGCGTACCGCGGCCGCGTGTACGTGGTCGGCGGCTACACCGGCCGGGGCGACCTGCGCGGAGAGGTCTCCTCCCTGTTCAGGTACGACCCGCGGCGCGACCGCTGGTCGCGGCTGCCCAATGCGCCGACGAAGCGCGCCGCGCTCGCGATCGGCGTGATCGGCGGAAAGCTCTACGCGGCCGGCGGCGCCAACAGCAGGGACGGCGCGCTGGCCACGCTCGAGATCTACGACTTCGCCCGCCGCCGCTGGTCGCGCGGGCCCGCCATGGCGAAGGCGCGCGAGCACCTGGCGGGCGCCGTCGCGGGCGGCGCCTTCTACGTGCTGGCAGGCCGCGCCACGGGCCAGGGCAACTTCAAGGTCGCGGAGCGCTACCTTCCGCGCGCGCGCCGCTGGGAGCAGCTTCCCGACATGCGCAAGCCGCGCGGCGGCATCGCCGCAGCCGCGGTGGGAAGCCGCGTCGTCGTGGCCGGCGGCGAGGAGGCCACGGGCACGATCGGCGAGGTCGAGGCCTACGACCCGGCAACGCGCAGCTGGAGCAGGCTCCCCGGGATGAGAACGCCGCGGCACGGGCTCGGCGTCGTGTCCCGCGGGCGCCGCGTCTACACGATCGAAGGGGGCCCGACGCCCGGCTTCGACTTCTCCAACGAGATCGAGTACCTCGATCTCGTTGGGTGAGCAGCTGCCGGCCGTCCGTCGGCGGACGGCCGCGGTTAGCCCAGCTCGGCGATGTCCGCGCTCGTGTCCTCGATGCGGGCGCGCATCCCGCCGACGTCGGTCTTCTCCTTCAGCAGTCGTGAGGCGACCGTGAGGTCGTCCGACCTGCCGACCGTGAGCGCCGCGGCCAGCCGCGGGCCCTTGACGTAGAACGCCGTGAACTCGCCCGCTGCGATGCTGCCGCGGATCCAGATCTCGTCCCAGTCGGAGGCCGGGCCCACGTACTCCATGCTGGTCCAGTCCGCCAGGTCCGACCAGAAGTACGGCACGACGTCGTACTCCTGCTGCTGGCCGAGCATGTTCAGCGCCGCGTACTTGCCCTGGTTGAAGGCGACGTCCCAGTGCTCGATGCGCAGCCGCCGGTCGTGCACGACGCTGTCGTACTCGGCGATGTCGCCGGCCGCGAACACGCCCGGGGCGCTGCTCTCGAGGAAGCGGTCCACGAGCACTCCGGTGTTCGTCTCGAGGCCGGCGCGCTGTGCCAGGGCGACGTCGGGCGTCACGCCCGCGCCGATCACCACGAAGTCGCAGTCGATCGTGAGGCCGGATTTCGTCACGACGCGCTCCACCCGGTCGCCGGAGCCCTCGAAGCGCGCCAGCTCCTGCGAGCCGTGGACGCGCACGCCGTGTGACGTGAGGGTGTCCTGGAAGAAGCGGCCCACCTCCGGTCCGTAGAAGCGCTCCAGCGTGACCGCCTCGAGCATGATCAGCTCGCACTGCTTGCCGAGCTTCGTGAACGACGCGGAGAGCTCGGTCCCGATGTAGCTGCCGCCGATCAGCGCGACCCGCGCGGCGCTCTCGAGCTCCTCGCGCAGCGCATCCGCGTTTCCGATCGTGCGCAGGTAGTGGATGCCGTCCAACTGTGCGCCCTCGGCCCGCAGGATCCTCACGTTCGAGCCCGTCGCCAGCAGCGCCTTGTCGAAGCGCACCTCGTCCTTGTTCGAGAGCTTGGCGGTGCGGGCCGCGACGTCCAGCGCTGTCACGCTCGTCCGGGTGAGCAGGTCCACCCGCTGCTCCGCGTACCACTCGGCGGGCCGGAACATGATGTCCTCCCGCGATTCCTCGCCGCGCACGTAGGTCTTGGTGAGCGGAGGCCGGTTGTAGGGAGGGTCGGGCTCGCGCCCCACCATCAGGATGTCGCCGCCGGCGCCCTGCTCGCGCAGGTGGCGAGCGCAATTCCCCGCCGCGAGGCCGGCCCCCACGATCAGGAAGTCAGCCTCCCGCTCAGCCACCGTCGAGAAAGTCGTTGATCTCCGCGGCGATCGCCGCGCCCTTGTCCTCCTGGAGGAAGTGCGCCGCGCCCTCGATCACACGGAGCTCGGCGGCGCCGGGGATCAGGTCGACGAAGCGCTGACCGGCTTTCGGGGTGAAGATCGGGTCGGAGTCCGAGAAGCAGACGAGCGCCGGCTTTTCCCAGGCCGCGAGGTGGTCCTGCACGGCCCGCATCTCGGCCGCCCCGGGTGCGTCGGGCGCCGTCGGCACCAGCAGCGGGAACATGGCCACGCCGGCCTTCGACTCGGCGTTCGGCCACGGCGCCTCGTATGCCTCCAGGACCTCGTCCGGCACCTCGGTGGCCGTGGCGCTCTTGATCACGAATGCGACCGGCAGGTCCGGGTTGCGCTCGGCGAAGTTGCGCCACGCCATGAACGCCTCGTTGACCTGGCCCGCGAAGAGCCCGGTGTTCATGATCACGAGGCGGTCGACGCGGTCGGGGTTCTCGACTGCCCAGCGCAGCCCGATCGGTCCGCCCCAGTCCTGCACCACCACGGTCGCCTCGCGCACGTCGAGCTGCGCGAGCAGCTTCGTCATGTGCTCGCAGTGCCGGTCGTACGTGTACCAGTCGCGGTCGGTCGGCTTGTCCGAGCGACCGAAGCCCGGGTAGTCCGGGCAGATCACGCGATGCCCGGCCGCGACCAGCGGCCCCGCCATCTTGCGATACAGGTAGGCCCAGGTGGGCTCGCCGTGGAAGCACACGATCGGCTTCCCGGAGCCCTCGTCCGCGTAGTGGAGGCGCAGGCCGTCGACGTCTTCGTAGTGCGGCTCCAGGTCGTAGCCCGGAAGCCCTGCGAAGCGCTCTTCTGGGGTCCTGAAGACGTCCAAGAGGAGCGCTAGCCTACTCCAGCCCTTTCGCTCCGCGGTCGGTGCCAGTTAGGGTGTTTGCGGGCAGGGTAAAAACTGTTGCGTAGGCATGACGCCTCGAACCCGCCCTTTCAGGTTTGTCGATCTACCGCCCGCCAGCACGATGACCCCCTCCTCCCCGGCCAGCTCCGGAGCAGGCCCCGCGCTGACCGTCTCGGTGACGGAGGCGGACGCCGTCGTGACCGTGACCGTGGCCGGGGAGCTCGACGTCTCCACCGTCCCCGCGTTCAACAAGGAGCTGTCGGAGCTGCGGCAGAACTCGGCCACCACGCTGGTGCTCGACCTCAGCGGCACGACGTTCATGGACTCGACCGGGCTGTCCGCGGTGCTCGTCGCCGAGATGCACGCGCGCATGAGGGGTCAGCGCTTCAAGGTCGTCGCCGGCCCGCCGCACGTCCACGAGCTCTTCAAGCTGACCGGCGTCGACAACTTCCTCGAGGTCGTCGGGCCCGAGGACATCGGGACCTAGCCCCGGAGCTAGGCGGGCGCGACCGCTCGCCCGTCGACGCGCGCGAGCTCCTCGCGCAGCGCGGGCAGGTACATCTGGATCGTCCGGTCCTCGACCTCGTCGAGCACCGTCAACAGGCGGCGGATCTGGTTCTCGGTCCACTCCCGCGGGAGACCGTTGTCGACCCGCACCCGCAGCTGCTTGCGGCGGAACTCCTCTTCCGACTTGGTCGTGTAGTGGTTGACCCGCAGCTTCTCGAACGACACCTCGTCGGTGATGCTGAGCGGCGACCCGGGCCGGGCGTCGATCGGCCGGTGGTTCTCGTCCACGGCGAGGTGCGGCTCCCCGTGGTAGACGAAGAAGTGCGCGAGGCAGAAGTTGCGCACGCGGCGCGGGTCCACGATCGACTTGATCTTCTCGTTGTGGCCCTTTCTGTTCGAGCGCCGGACGTAGGACTCGGTCACGAGGCCCTCGGGCCGGGTGATGTGCCCGGACGGGCCGAACATCGCCCAGTTGACACCCACCCCCGGCCAGCGCTCGTACTCCGAGAGCATGTCCGGCAGGGCGCGGCCCGTCGGCGAGAACAGGAACTCGTCCAGGTCGATGAACGCGATCCAGCGCGAGTCCTCTCCATGATTCTGCAGGCAGTGCTGATAGGTGGCCGTCTGTGTGGCCTCGCCCGTGACGACACGCGGCGGGAGGCAGTCCGGCCACTCGTGCAGCACCACCGTGCCGTCCTCGATGTAAGGCGCGAGCGCCTCGCGGTGGCCGTCGTCCTCGCTGCGATTGTTGTAGAGGTAGAAGCGCTCGACGCCGACGAGCTTGTGGAACGCGACCCACTCCCGCAGGTACGGCCCCTCGTTGCGGTACACCGCGCAGGCGGAGAGGTAGAACCGCGGGTCGCTCAAGCGGCCGGCTCGCCCACCGGCTCGGGCGCCTCCTGGAAGGGCGGCGGAAGCAGCGCCTCGATCTGCGCCCAGTCGTGCTCCAGCCGCGCGAGCCGCTCTTCCTGCGCCTCCTCGACCCAGTCGTAGTCGAGCGCCATGTAACGCGCCTCGATCTCGTCGTACGAGTCCCACAACACCGTGGACTCCGGGTCGAGCGACGTGATGATGCCCATGCCCTCGGGCCGGATGTCGATCGCCGCGACGTTGAGGTCGGGCCGCTGCTCCCGCAGGCAGGGCACCACCTTCCACACGTCACCGCACCACGCCACGGTCTGGCGGTCGCGCTCGGCGTGCGACCGTTCCCGCGGGTAGCAGTCGTGCAGCATGACCACCGACTGCGGGGTGCAGTAGCGCTCGAGGTTCATGAAGTCGCGCAGCGCGAACTCGAACAGGTGCATGCCGTCGATGAACGCGAAGTCGACCGGCATCCCGCCGAGCTCCGATCGGAGGTCGTAGTCGCGGAAGAAGTCGTCGCTCGTGACCTTGAAGATCCGCGCCGCCTCCTCGACGGCCGTGTCCACCACCTTGGGCTCCGGGTCGATGCCGATGCTGACGGTGCCGGGCGGCACGCGGCCCAGCGAGCGGCCCATGTGGACGCCGATCTCGACGTACGTGCGGGGCCGCAGCCGCTCGTGCAGGCGCTCGAGCAGCGCGAAGTAGCCCACGGCCGCGTTCACCGCGGCGGCGCGCTTGCGGAACACCTCCAGGCGGCTCGCGCCCTCGGGCCCGAGCTTCCAGTAGTGGATCCGGGTCCGTTCGGTCGGAGCGCCGCCGTCCGGGGCCGGGACGGTCTCCGCAACGGGCACCAGCACGCGGTCGTCGAACACCTCGAACTCCAGCGGCTCGATCCGCCACGTCTGCCACCCGAGCTCCTCGAGCCGGGCCAGCGTGTCTTCCCGGTCCCGACGCCGGTGGCGCACGTCCCGCGGGCGCTCCAGCAGCTCCACTTCGGGCGCGAGCACGCGCTCGAAGGCGCGCACCCCTTCGTCGTTGAAAGAGTGGTAGGCGTCGCGCAACAGCGCCACATTTGCCTTGTTGTCGGTCAACGCCCCTCCTGACACCCGGTGTCTGCCAGCCGGCCTGCCCAGCTCCTCACCCTCATTAACCGTACAGGACAAAACCCGGGCTGAATACCGCTCCGGAGTCCCAGGAGAGACCCCTGCACGCATGCGCGATAGCGTTCCGGGTACTCCACCCACCGCTGGGGTTCCATCGTTGTCCCGAGAAGGGAGAGTCATGAAGCGTTTCACCCTGCTGCTCGTCGTTTGTGTGCTGGCCGTGTTCGGGCTGGCCGCGTGCGGCGGTGACGACAACAACGACTCGACCACGGAGCCCGCCGCGACCGACACGACGACAACCGAGACCACGACCACCGGCGAAGGCGGCGGTGGCGGCGAGACGGTGCGGGTCTCGGCCGACCCCGGCGGAGCGCTCGAGTTCGAGCAGAAGAGCCTCACCGCGCCGGTCGGCAGCGTGACGGTCGAGTTCCGGAACCCGTCTTCGACGCCGCACGACTTCGTGCTCGAGCGCGACGGGCAGGAGGTCGCGAAGACGGACGTGATCTCCGACGGCGAGGACACGGCCGACGCCACCCTCGAGGCCGGCGAGTACACGTACTACTGCTCGGTCCCGGGGCACCGGCAGGCCGGCATGGAGGGCACGCTGACGGCCGAGTAGCCTCCGGCTATGTGACCATCCGCACCCTGGCGATCGCATGCCGGGGGTAACTTCCCGCCGAGGGACGAGGAGTGTCAGTCACGCGAGCAAGTGTTCCGCCGGGCCCGCGCCAGCCGAGCGCGATGCAGACGATCGGGTGGTGGGCGCGGCCGATCTCGTTCCTCGAGCGGTGCCGCGCCGAGTACGGCAACCGCTTCACGATCCGCCTGCTGGCGACCCCGCCGTTCGTGATGATCGCGGACCCCGCACAGGTGAAGGAGATCTTCACCGCCGACCCGCAGGTGCTGCATCCCGGCGAGGGCGCGCGAATCCTCGAGCCCGTGGTCGGCAAGCACTCGGTGATCCTCCTCGACGAGGGTGAGCACCTCAGCCAGCGCAAGCTCATGCTCCCCGCCTTCCACGGCGAGAAGATGCAGCGCCTGGCCTCGACGATGCAGGAGGTGGCCGACCAGGAGGCCGCCTCATGGCCCACCGGCCGGCCGATCGAGCTGCACTCGCGGTTCCAGGCCCTGACGCTCGAGGTGATCCTGCGCGCGGTCTTCGGGCTCGACGCCGGGCCCCAGCTGGACGGCCTGCGGGTCCGCCTCAACGAGATGCTGAACGAGAGCGCGAAGCCCGCCACGATGATCCCCTTCCTGCAGCGCGGCAGCAAGTGGGAGCAGTTCGAGCGGACCCGGTCCGAGGCGGACGAGTTGATCTTCGAGCTGATCGACAGGCGCCGCGCCGAGGACGAGGAGCGCGACGACATCCTGTCGATGCTGCTCGGCGCGCGCCACGAGGACGGCACGCCGATGTCGCACCAGGAGCTGCGCGACGAGCTGATGACGCTGCTGGTCGCGGGCCACGAGACGACCGCCTCCGAGCTTGCCTGGGCGATCGAGCGCCTGGCACGCGAGCCCGCCGTGGTGAAGCGGCTGCACGAGGAGATCGACTCGGGCGACGGCGACGCCTACGTGACCGCCACCATTCAGGAGACGCTGCGGCGGCGGCCCGTGCTCCCCAACGCGGCGCCGCGGCTCGTCAAGGAGCCCATCGAGATCGGCGGCTGGACCTATCCGCCGGGAGTGTGCCTGGTGGCCAACGCCTACCTCATCCACCACGATCCCGAGATCTACCCCGACCCGTACGCGTTCCGCCCGGAGCGATTCCTCGAGGACTCCCCCGGCACGTACACCTGGATCCCCTTCGGTGGAGGCCGGCGCCGCTGCCTGGGCGCGACCTTCGCCCTGCAGGAGATGAAGATCGTGCTGAAGTCGATCCTGTCGCGCTACGACGTCGCTCCGGCGCGGCCCCAGCTGGAACTGACGCGCCGCCGGGCGATCACGATCAGCCCCGGGCGCGGCGCCGAGGCCGTGCTCCACGCGCGGACGCCCGCCGCCGAGCCGGCCCCGGTCGCGGTCGCCGCTTAGGCCCCTCCGGCCGCGGCCGGACCAATTTCTCGACTAGATGTCAGCAAGTCGGGGCAAGAACAGTGGTGCTCTGCTCATTTCAGGGTCGACCGCTGGGGAGCGGCGACCGGAAGGAGATCGATGAGACGACCACTCTCTCTGGTCGGGACGGTCCTGATCGCGCTCGCGATCATGGTGCTGGCCCCGGCCGCAGCGTCGGCATGGGCACCCGCGGGACAGGCCACCGTGCACCCGGGCGTCCAGACATTCACCGCAGGCGCCCAGTGCACCTCGAACTTCGTGTTCACGCAAGGCGCCGACGTCTACCTGGGGCAGGCCGCCCACTGCTCCGGCACGGGCGCTGCCACCGATACGAACGGCTGCGACAGCGGCTCCCTGCCGCTCGGCACCCCGGTCGAGATCGACGGCGCCACCCGCCCCGGCACGCTGGTCTACAACTCGTGGATCACGATGCAGGGCCGCGGTGAGGCCAATCCGGACGCCTGCGCGTACAACGACTTCGCGCTCGTCCGGGTGGATCCGGCCGACGTCCCGAACATGAACCCGTCGGTGCCGGGCTTTGGCGGCCCCACCGGCGTGGGCGAGGCCGCGAACAACTCGACGGTCTACTCGTACGGCAACTCGTCGCTGCGCGCCGGCGTCACGCAGCTCAGCCCCAAGCAGGGCATCGTGGTCGCCACCGAGGGCAACGGCTGGAGCCGGACGGTCTACACCGTGACCCCCGGCGTCCCCGGTGACTCGGGCAGCGGTTTCCTGAACAGCACCGGCGCGGCATTCGGCACGCTCAGCACCCTGGCGGTGCTGCCGTGGCCGGCGTCCAACGGGGTCGGTGACCTCAGCAACGAGCTCGCCTACGCGCGCGCGAACAGCTCGTTCACGGGCGTCCAGCTGGTGCCGGGGACCGAGCCGTTCCAGGGCGACCTGGCCGGCGCGATTCTCGGAGGCTGATCCGAACTACTGCGGCGGCGCGCTCGTGGCGCGCCGCCGCAGGCTCAGCTTTGGCCGCTTAGCGGCCGACGGCCTGCTTGAGCTTGGCCCCGGCGCTGAAGCGCGGGACGCGTGTGGCCTTGATCTGGATCGGCTGCCCCGTCTGGGGATTCCGGCCCTGGCGGGCGGCGCGATCGGCGACGTGGAACTTGCCGAATCCGGTGATGTTGATCTCCGTACCGCTTGCCAATTGCTCCTCGATGGTCCTGAGCGCGGCGTCCACGGCCAGCTCCGCCTCGCGGCGACTGAGCTCTGACCTCTGGGCGACCTGCTCGACCAACTCGGCCTTGTTCATGTGAACTCCTCCTGGGTGGAAGTTGGCCCGGGCGACGCTAAATGGGCCGTCGGACGGCAACCACGCCCGGAAAGCGGGCGCTCAGGAGGGTTCTGTCGGCCAGGGGGGCGGCTAGCGGCCGAACGTGCGCACGAACTCGCGGGCGCGTATCCGCACCGCTGCGAGCGCCTCGCGCACCTCGGCCAGGCCCGCCCGCAGCTCCGCGTCGCCGACCTCGACCGGCATCATCGAGTCCTGCAGCTCCGCGATCGCCGTGTCGGCCCGGCCGGCGGCCTCCACCGCGTTGTCGAGGAAGCCCTTCACGCCCTGCGACGGGAGCCCCGCCGCCGCCTGGTCGAACGTGCGGCCCTGGAGGTCATGGCGCTCCGCGAACCCCGCGTGGGTCCGCCGCGCCCGCGCGTAGGCCTGCTGCACCGGCCGGAACAGCTCCTCCTCGAGCCGGTCGGCGTTGCGCTCGTCGAGCTGCTCGTAGGCGGCGCCGAGCGCCGCCAGGGACCGGCCCAGCTCGTCCGTGGCCCGCCCGATGTCGTCGAGCAGCTGCTGTCGTGCCTCCGAGGCTACATAGGCCATAGGGGCACCACGGTAGCGGGAACCCCGGCAACAAATCCTCCCGGACGAGGGAGCGACGGGGCCGTGCGGGCGCGGGCAAGCCCGCACGACTCTCCCCGTCTCTGTGGCGGGGCCTGAGCCATACTGCGCGGGCGATGTCGCAGGAGAACGTCGAGATCATCCGCCGCGTTTACGAGGCGTGGAAGGCGGGCGACGAGGAGACGATCTTCTCCACATACGACCCCGGCATCCGGCTCAACCCGGACCGCGAGGCGTCATGGGTGGGGATGGATGAGGACTACCTCGGCCACCGCGGCATGAGGCGCTACATGAGCGCTGTCTATGAGGCATTCGACGACTACCGCCCGGAGGTCGAGCAAATCATCGATGCGGGCGAAGGCCGGGTCCTCGTCCTCGCGATCGAGCACGGCCGGGGACGCGGCAGCGGCGCGGAAGTGCAGTCTGCGAAGACCGCACACCTCTGGACGCTGCATGACGCCAAGGCCGTCCAACTGGATCTATTTCTGGACCGGGAACGGGCTCTGGAAGCGGTGGGGCTCTCGGCGTAGGCGATGTCGCAGGAATACAGCGAGAACATCGAGCGCGCGTATGAAGCGATGAGCCGGCTGGATGCCGAAGCCATGGTGGCCCTCTGTGAACCTGACGTCGAGTTTCGTTCGCGGATTGCGGACGCCGATGACGTGACCTATCGCGGTCACGATGGGGTGCGTGACTACATCGCGAGCTTGGCCGAGGTCTTCGAGTGGGTACAGACCGAGCCGTTGGAAGTGGTCGAGGGGAGCGATCGGGCCGTGGTCTGCAACCGGTTTCGCGCCCGCGGTCGTCACAGCGGAGTTGAAGTGGAGGAGCGGTTCTTCCAAGCGCTCAGGTTCCGCGACGACAAGGTGCGGTGGTGGGCGTTCTATCCGTCGCAGACCGAAGCCCTCGAAGCCGTGGGCCTGTCGGAGCAAGACGCTCACGCGGACCCCTGAGCACTCGCCGAGTTCGGCGATATCGGGGAAGTACGAGGGGTGAGCGACGGGATTCGAACCCGCGACCGCCTGGACCACAACCAGGAGCTCTACCTACTGAGCTACGCCCACCACGAGGGCCTTGGCCCTGACATGAATCTAGCGCCTCGATCTCCGGCGCGGAACATGACGGCCCGCTGGGCTAGGGTGCCCGGCGGCATGAGCACCTTCGACGCTTGGCAGATCGAGCTGCACGGGCACCGGGTGATCTACCGGAAGGCGGGCAGCGGCCCGCCCGTGGTCCTGATCCACGGGATGGTCAACTCCTCCCGCCACTGGGAGGAGGTCGCGCTGCGCCTCGCGGGCTCCTACACCGTGATCGCGCCGGACCTGATCGGCCACGGCGACTCGGCCACGCCGCGCGGCGACTACTCGCTGGGAGCGCACGCGGCCAGCATCCGCGACCTGCTCGCGGCCATCGGCGTCGACCGCGCGACGATCGTGGGCCACTCGCTGGGCGGCGGCGTCGCGATGCAGTTCTTCTACCAGTTCCCCCAGCGTGTCGAGCGCCTCGCGCTCGTGTCGAGCGGCGGCCTCGGCGACGAGGTCAGCCCGCTGCTGCGCAGCGCGGCGCTGCCCGGCGCATCGGCCCTGCTGTCGCTCGCCGCGCACCGGCGCGTGCTGGCCGCGCTGATGAACGCCGGGGAGCGGATGCGCCGCCGCGGCTCCGGCAAGGGCGTCTACCTCCAGGCGATCGCGCGCGCCCTGCGGCCGCTCGAGGAGCCGGCCGCGCGCCGCGCCTTCCTGCAGACGCTGCGGTCGGTGATCGACGCGCGCGGCCAGCGGGTCAGCGCAACCGACCGCCTCTACCTGCTCAACTCGATGCCCACGCTGGTCGTGTGGGGCGGGCGCGACAACACGATCCCGCTGGCGCACGGCCGCGACATGCACCGGGCCGTCCCGGGCAGCCGCTTCGAGACGCTTCCGCGCGCAGCCCACTTCCCCAACCTCGAGGACCCGGCGGGTCTGGCCGCGGTCCTGCGCGACTTCATCGAGACCACGGAGCCGGCCCACATCGACGACTCCGACTGGGGCGGCCTGGTGGCGCGCCCCTCGCCGAGCCGCATGCGCCAAGCGGCCGGACCGCGGCGCGGCTAGGAGAACCGCAGGATCAACCTCAGCGTGTCCTCGGGACCCGGCCAGTGCTCTCGCACCAGCTCGGGACCGGCGCCGCGCAGCACGACGCGCAAGGCCAGCGCCACGACGATCGCGTCGTCGAGCTGGCCCGCGACCGGAATGAAGTCCGGCACGAGATCGAGCGGCAGCGCGAGGTAACCGATCACCGCCGCGAGCAGCAGCTTCCGGCGCCGGGAGATCCGTGCATCGCCCAGTAGCCGCCGGAACAGGACGACGCAATCGGGTATGAAACGGACGAGTGCACGCGCCTCGCTGCGCCGGCCCGCGACGTACAGCACGGCCACGAACAGCGCATAGAGCGCCAGCGCGATGCCGAGCCCGAGCGCAACCTCGGTCACGGCGCTATTCCTCAGGCTCGTAGTAGGGGTCCCAATGCGGCGGGACCTCCTGGAGCACGCGCAGCGACGCCGGGTCCTTGGCGGGCGGCAGCACCGCGCCTGCCTTGATGCGCTGTCCCACCAGCCGCGCCAGCGGCACGTACGGCAGGTCCTGGGGCACGCGGATGATGAACCGCTCCGTCACGACGGTCACGACGGCGCTCGGGCGCTCGGCCAGGATCGCCTCGTAGTCGAAGGTCGGGCGGTGCACGTAGAACACCCGCCCGAACGACTCCGCCATGAAGTGCAGCAGGGTGTAGGCAAACGAGTCGCCTTGGACGAAGCAGCGGCCGGGCGCCTGGTCGCACTCGTACACCACGTTCTTGCCGTTGTTGTAGATGCGGTTGTCGGCAACCATGCGCGCCGCCGGGTTGCGGGGCTCGGCCAGCACGTGCGTCGAGGTGAGGGGCGGATCGAGCTTCACACCGAGGTCGCCGCGGTCCTCCTCCTCGGTGATCCGCAGATCCTCGCGCCGCAGACGCCGCACGTCCACCCCGCCCCGCTCCATCGAGTCCATCAGGGCTTCGTAGGCGACGAACGCCCCGAACTCG
>Ga0209382_10005325_pt1 | contig 16786 bp, 15 predicted proteins | sample SoiMetdeltSBSDD5_FD_187599 | JGI IMG/M metagenome (GOLD analysis project Ga0209382, IMG submission 187599) | Bulk soil microbial communities from a Populus tree surrounding site in Tennessee, USA - Soil MetaG P. deltoides SBSDD5 (SPAdes) (version 2) | ecosystem: Environmental > Terrestrial >...
CGATGGCCGCGATGACGTAAATCGACGAGTACTTCAGCACCAGCAGCGCGTTGGAGGTGCTGAGGAACGGATGATACGTGCCGAACTCGGGCCACAGATACCAGCCGAAAAACGCGATCTCGAGCAGCAGGATGGCGAGCGTGCTGGCCTCGCGCACGCGCCACAGGCGCTTCAGCACCGGCGGGTTTGGCGCCCGCCCGCCGGTCGCGACCGGCGCCTGAGGCGCGGCGGTGCTCACGACGCCCGCCTGACCGGCGCGGTCGCCAGACGCATCACCGACTCCTCGTTGGCCGCCTCGGCTGACAGCTCACCTTGAATGACACCCTCCCGCATCACCACCACGCGATGGGCAATCGCCAGCACTTCCGGCAGATCGCTCGATACCACCACGCACGCCGCGCCGGCGGCCGCCTTCTGGCGGATGATGGCGTGGATCTCGTCCTTGGCGCCCACATCGACGCCCTTGGTCGGCTCGTCCAGCAAGAACACCTTCGGCTCGATACCGAGCCACCTGGCGAGCACGACCTTCTGCTGATTCCCGCCGCTCAGATGATCGGGCGTCGTCTCGACGCCAGGTGCCTTGATGCGCAGCGCCTGCATGAGCGCGGTGCTGAATTTGCGCTCTTCCGGCGCGCGCACCACGACCGTCCGCGCGGCCACCGCTCGCGGCAGCACCAGATTGTGACGCAGCGTGAGGTTGAAGAAAAGCGCCTGCCGCTGGCGATCCTCCGGCACCAGCGCGATCCCCGCGCGCGCGGCTTCAATCACGCCGCGGCCGCGCAGGCGGCGGCCCGACACCATCACTTCGCCCTGCGACGCGCGCCGCAGCCCGAAGATCGTCTCGAGCAGCTCGGAGCGACCCGATCCAACCAAACCGAAGATGCCGACGATCTCGCCGCGCCGCGCCGTCAGCGTGGCATCGACGACCGACGGTGGCCGGGTCAGGCCCCGGACGTCGAGCACGACCTCGCCGTCTCCGGGCGGACGTTCGAGCGTTCGCTTCGGCAGATCCCGCCCCACCATCGCCCGCACCACGTCGTCGGCCGACGTAGCGCTGCGGTCGTAGGTACCGACGTACTGGCCGTCGCGAAGCACGCTGATCCGATCGCAGAGCCGGAACACCTCGGGAATCCGATGGGAGACGTAGAGAATCGTCACCCCTCGCGATCGCAGATCGGCAAGGACACGAAACAGGTGCTCCGCTTCGGCCGACGTCAACGCCGTTGTCGGCTCGTCGAGCACGAGCACCCGGCAATCGAACGCGAGCGCGCGCGCCACTTGCACGAGCTGGGCATGGGCCGCCGAGAGGTGCTCCATCGGCGCGTCCGGCGCGAGCGCGAGGTGCAGCCGCGCGAGCAGGTCGCGCGTACGCGAGCGCATCTCGCGTTCGTGCAGCACGCCGCCACGCCCGGTCAGCTCGCGGCCGGCGAAAATGTTGCCGCTGACCGTGAGGTTCGGAAACATCAGCGTTTCCTGATAGACCATCCCGATGCCGTGCGCCAATGCCTCGCGCGGACCTGAGAGCGACAGCCGCTGATCGTCGAGACGGATGTCGCCCCCATCCGGAGCGACGATGCCGGCCAGGATCTTGAGCAGCGTCGACTTGCCCGCTCCATTCTCGCCCATGAGCGCGTGGGTCTCACCTGGCAGGACCGACAGGCTGACGCCGCGGAGCGCGCGCACCGCGCCAAACGATTTGCGAATGTCGTGGAACTCGAGGCCCGGCACGCGCCGCTATCCTCCGTACGCGTGAGCGGCGCGGCCCGTCACGCCAGGCCGGCATTGGATGACGGCGCCGCCGAACGGCTGGTCGTGACGCTCGCGATCGGACAACCGAATGGTCGCGCTGGTGATGTACAAATCCTCGAGCGTCGGGCCGCCAAACGCGCAGGTGGTCGGATGAGAGACCGGCAGCCGCAGCACGCGGTCGAGCGTCCCGTCGGGAAGGTAGCGGCGGATTGCCGATCCGCCCCACAACGCGATCCAGATTCCACCGTCGGCGTCGACGGTCAGTCCGTCAGGACAGCCGTCTGCCGGATCGATGACGGCGAACGGCCGGCGGTTCGCGATGGCGCCGCTGTCGAGATCGAAGTCGAACTGATCGACGCGTTGCGTGAGACTGTCGATGTAGTACATCCGCGAACCGTCGAGGCTCCAATCGATCCCGTTCGAGATTCCCACCCCGGTCGCCATCGTATGCACCGATCCGTCGGGATCGAGGCGATACAACGCGCCCAGTCCCGGGCGCTCCTGCATGCACATCGTGCCGGCCCAGAAGCGGCCCGCCGGGTCGCACGCGCCGTCGTTCATCCGTTGACCTGGTCTGTCGAGCTCGACGTGAGCGACGAAGCGCAGCGAGCCGGAGTCGTCATCGAGCGTCGCGAAGCCGTCGCGGAGCGCCAGCGCGAGACCGCCTCGGCCGCGCGGGACCGCCGCGCCCACCGGTTGATCGACGACCGTCGTCCGCACCGCACCTGTGCGGGGATCGAATCGATGGATGCGTCCGCGCAGGATGTCGACGGAAATCAGTTGCTGGTTGACGACGTCCCAGGTGACCCCTTCGCCAAGCTCGTCCCCCGGATGGAACGCGACCTCGACGACGGCGTCGCGGGTGATCACGGTCACTGGAGTTTGGTGGCGCCGAATCCGCGCTGCTCCCAGCCTGTTTCGAACAACCGGATCTGACCGCCGGTGCGCGGATACTGCGCGCAGACGGCGTGGAGGAGCGAGACGCCGAGCCCCGGACGATCCGGCAACGCGAAGCAGCCATCGGCTTCGACCCGCGGCGCGCCGTCGACGAGCGTCTGCACCCAGGGGTCGGCGAAGTCGTTGAAATGCTCGAGGATCTTGTAGTTCGGGGTCGCGATCGCGAAGTGGACATTCGCCATCGTCCCGACCGGACCGCAGACGTTGTGCGGGGCCATCTGCAGATAGTATGCGTCGGCCCAACCGGCGAGCCGCTTCATCTGGAGGAAGCCGCCGAAATGCGTCATGTCCACCTGGACGATATCGACCAGTCCTTGCTCGATGAAGGGACGGATGTCCTCCATCAGGTGCGCGCGTTCGCCGGTGGCAATCGGCAACCGCGATGCCTGACGCACTCGCTTCATCGCTTCGGGATTCTCCGGAGGAACGGGTTCCTCGATCCAGTCGGGCGCGTACGGCTCGAGCGCGGCGGCGACGCGCACGGCGGTCGCGGGCGTGAATCGTCCGTGCATCTCCACGAAGATCTGGCAATCGGGACCAACCGCGTTTCGAACCGCGGCCACGATGTCAACCGCGCGGCGCTGCTCCGCCGCCGACAACTCCACCGACGCGGCACCAAACGGATCCAGCTTGAGGGCGCGGTATCCGCGATCGGCCACGCCGCGCGCCAGCCGGGCGACGTCGGCGGGGTTGCGATCGGCTTGATACCACCCGTTGGCGTAGGCGGGAACCCGATCGCGAAAGCGTCCACCGAGCAGCTTCCACACCGGAACGTCGAGCGCCTGTCCTTTGAGGTCCCAGCACGCAATGTCGAAGGCCGCGAGCGCGGACTGCGTCACTTCGCCGGGACGGCTGTAATCGGAGCGCTGGATCTTCCACGCCAACAACTCGACGTCGAAGGGGTCGGCGCCAATCACGTGCCGCGGCGCCAGCTCGTGGACGCAGGCCACCAGCGTTTCAGTACGGTTCACCATCCGCACTTCGCCGACGCCGACCAGTCCCTCTTCGGTGACGAGCTCGACGAATACCAGCTCGCGCCATGGTGTTCCCACCACGGTCGTGCGAACGTCGGCGATTGTCAATGAACTCAACAGGGCCACCTCACACACCTACCGCCAGCGGCGACGCCACGGCATCGGGCGCGTACCGGCGGAGGATGCCAATGCCAATCGCCGCGCGCCGCACCCGTTCGCGGCAGAGCGCGATGACCAGATTCTCGAGATGCTGGCCGGCGGGATAGAGCGGCGCATGGTTGCGCAACCCGAACTTCAGATAGATCGGTGAGGCGACCCGCACGAGCTCCGGAATCTCGTAATGCCGCACTGCGCCGCCGAAATCGTCGGGACTCTCGACGTAGTAGTCGATCGGGATGTCGACCGCCTGGCGGATGGCGGCAATCTGCGGCAAGGTCAAGTCGACCGGCAGGTTGAGCGAGGTCGCGCCGAGATCCTCGAAGAGCCGGCCGGCCGCGGGGTTGGCCGCCGCCAGCGTCACCGACGTCTTCAGGACGAAATCGGGCGGGAGGTCGCCATCTTTCTTCATGCGGCCGAGCAGCGCGAGGTGGCCGATATCACCGACGAGAATCGATTTGACGCCGAGCTTCAACCCGTAGAGGACGTCCTCCAGCCCGAACGCAAGCTGATCGGCGCCGCGCAGCGACGCCCCGAGGACCTTGCCGGCACTGCTCGCCGCCTGCACGCCAACGTCCCAGCTCGCACGCGGTCCGACGAACAAGCACACCTCGATGCCATGCGTGCGGCCCATGGCCACCATCCGCCGAATCTCATCGTCGGTCTGCAGCATGATGCCGCTGCCCTGACTGATGCGGTGAATGGCCACGCTATGGTCGGCCGACGCCTGAATCACCGCTTCCATCGCCCGCGGCCCTTCGGTCGAGGGAATCTCGATGCGGTATTGCCCGCCGTCTGCGAAGCGCTTGTTCGACGTCGGCAGATCGTAGGCGTCGCGGGTGGGCAGCTTGAAACGAGCGAGAACGGCGCTGGCTTTGCTCATACTCGAATTCAACTCAGGTGGCTTCCGCCTTCAGGCGGAAGCAGGTGACCGCCGATCTTCCACCTGAAGGTGGAAGCCACGGACCCTACGACGCAAACCGCACGCTCAACCCGCAGTCGACCGCCACCGACGCGCCGGTCATCGCCGACGCGTCATCGGACGCCACGAACGCCACGACGCTGGCGACCTCCGCCGGGCTGGCCATGCGGCCCGATGGGATCGACTCGTGGACGCGGCGTTCGGTCGCTGCCGGATCCGGCTGCAGGCTGAGCCACTCCTCGACCAGCCGCGTGCGCGTGTATCCCGGCAGCACGGCGTTGACGCGGATGTTCAGCGGCGCGCAGTCGAGCGCCAGGCTGCGGGTCAGGCCGACGAGCCCCGCTTTCGCCGCGGCATACGGAAACATCCCGGCGATCGTCATCTGCGCGTGGATCGAGGCGATGTTGACGATCGCCCCGCGCCGCGCGCGCCGCATGTGCACCAGCGCGTGCTTGGCGCACAGCCACGCGCCCTTCAAATCAACGGCGAAGACCGAATCCCATTCGGTCTCGGTCATGGTCGCGGCGTCGAAATAGGCGTTGATGCCGGCGTTGTTCACCAGGATGTCGACGCCGCCGTGCCGTTCGGCGACGCCCGCGACCAGTCGGGCAACGTCGGCTTCGCGCGTGATGTCAGCTTGAACGAACCTGGCGACGGTGCCGGCAGCGGCGAGCTCGCGCGAGGCCTCGTCACCGGCCTCGGCGGTGAGGTCGCAGAACGTGACCTGCGCGCCCTCCGCCGCGAGCCGCTCCACGATCGCGCGTCCGATCCCCCGCGCGCCGCCGGTGACGATCGCGCTCCTGCCCTCCAGTCCCCTCATTCCTGTCTCCGTCCGGAAGCTGCCTGATCTCGCGCGCGGTATCCGACACCAGACGGTGCATCGCGGCCTGCGCGCGCGCCGGCTGGCCGCCGGCAATCGCCCGCAGGATGGCGCGGTGCTTCGGCAGCGAGCGCCGCGCGCTGCCGGGCAGGCGGCTGGTCGTGCGGAAGCTCACCAGCAGCGCTGAATACACGACGCGAGTCATCTGCTCCAGCAACTCGTTGCCGGTCGCGCGGACGATGGCGAGATGGAAGCGCATGTCGGCCTCGTCGAAGGCCTCGTAGTCGTCGCCCCCGGGACGGTCGACCGCCGCTGCCATGTCGTCGAAGGCGGCTTCGAGGACCGCGATCGCCTCTCGATCGGCGCGCTCGGCCGCGAGCGCCGCCGCGTGCGGCTCGATCACCGCCCGCACTTCCGTCAGCTTGCGCAGGAACGCGGGGCGCGGTGTCTCGTCGTGCTCCCACGCCATCACGTCCGGATCGAGCAGGTTCCAGGACTCGCGCGGCGTCACCCGCGTCCCGATCTTCGGCTTCGCTTCGACCAGCCCCTTCGCCGCCAGGACCTTGATCGCCTCGCGGAGCGCGGTTCGGCTGGCGGCCATCGCCGAGCCGGCCTGCAGCGCATCGCCGGGACGGATCTCGCCGCGCAAAATGCGCCGGCCGAGCGTGTGCACGATCTTGCCGTGCAGGTTGCGATGCGGGTAGCGGAGAGAAACCGTGGCCATGCCGAAGTCCGGGTATGATAATACTTTATCCGCCATGCGCACCCTACTCGCGGTGGCGGCGGTCATGAGCGTCGCCCTGACCGCTGCCCCACAGCCGCCGGGTAAGCCCACTGTGACGCGAACCCCAACCCAGATTGACGTGGATGGCAAGCGTATCGAGGTCTTCACTCTGACCAACGCCGCCGGCGTGGAAGTCACCGCGATGACCTATGGCGCGATCATCCTGTCGTGGAAGACGCCGGATCGCACCGGCAAGTCGACCGATATCGTCCTCGGATTCGAGGACCCAGCCCGCTATCTCAAGGGAGATTCACCGTATTTCGGCGCGATCGTCGGCCGGTACGGCAATCGGATTGGCGGCGCGCGATTCGTGCTCGACGGCAAGCCATACGCGCTCGCCGCCAACGACGGCCCCAACCACCTGCACGGCGGCAAGCGGGGATTCGACAAAGTGATCTGGGATGGGGAGCCCGTCAAGGACAGCCGCGGCGTGTCCGTCGCGTTCACGAGGACGAGTCCCGACGGCGAGGAAGGCTATCCAGGAGCTCTCACGATGCGCGTCACCTACACGTTGACGCCGAAGAACGAACTGATCGTCGACTACCTGGCGACCACCGACAAGCCGACCGTCGTGAACCTGACCCAACACAGCTATTTCAACCTGGCCGGCGACGGCGACATCCTGGGTCATGAGCTCCGCATCAACGCCGATCGGTACACGCCGGTCGACAAGACGCTCATCCCGACCGGCGAGCTCGCCCCCGTGGAAGGCACGCCCTTCGACTTCCGGAAGCCGATGCGGATTGGCGCGCGAGTCGCCAGCGAACACCCGCAGATGCAGTTCGGGCGCGGCTACGATCACAACTGGGTGTTGGCACGAGCTGGCGCTGGTTTGTCGGTGGCGGCGGAACTCTACGAACCATCCAGCGGACGCAGCCTGCAGGTCAGCACCACCGAGCCCGGGCTGCAGTTCTATTCAGGAAATTTCCTGGACGGCACGCTGACCGGCAAGGGCAACCGGGTCTACAAGCACCGAAACGGTCTCTGCCTCGAGACCCAGCACTTCCCCGATTCGCCGAACAAAGCGAGTTTCCCAACGACGGTACTGCGTCCGGGTGAGAAGTACCGGACGCAGACCGTGTTCGTGACGGGAGTGAGATAAGAAGTCGCGCTCAACAATCCGCCGCGTCCTCGACCGCCAGGCGCCACGGCTGGCCGTGCGCCTCGAGATCCCAGTTGAAGAAGTCGGCGGCAATCTTGAGCGCGCCCAGCGCGTCCCAGGCCAGGCCGAGCAGCTGGAAGTTGCACGGCGCCACCTGGGTGCCGCCGGAAGGCGATGCGAATTTGCAGACCACCGACAGGCCGGCCCACTGCTCGTTGGTGAGCCGGTAAACACGATACTCGCAGCCTGGTTCCCAGAGGGATCCAAGCTTGAAGATCAGGCAGTCCTGGGCCGCATCGCAGGCCCGCTGGACGGCCTCCTGTTGGTCCTGACTGAGGGGCGCCCACCCTGCCGGCAGCACCGGGGTCCGGTGCGGCTCGGGATAGGCGACGACTACGCCGCTGTGTTCGATCAATCGGACGCGTCTCGCAGGCCGAACGCCGACTGAGTTGTGAGTTTCCATAGCGTCGGGGTCCTCCGAACCCGAGGCGCTTTGCGGGCACCCGCCCGCTGGGCATCAATTCACGGTCGCCGTCGAGATCGCGGGCATTCCCTGCGTCTCGTTTGCGCGGGTCAACGCCGCTTCATACAGCCTGATCCAGATGTCGGTCGAGGCCGCTAGATCCTGAAACTGCTGATGCAGCCGGTGGTTTTCTTCGGCCAGCCGGGCGTTCTCACGCGTCAAGGTCAGGATTCGCGCCTGTTCGTCCTGCCGTACCCGCGCATTGGAGACCCGCCGCGCCTCCAGCCAGTTCAACGTCATTGCTGTGTCCATACCCGTTGTCCCCTGGTGAGTAAACGTTCCCGCTTGTCTGATGTAACGGTGGTTGCGGGCCGACCGAACATGACGGCCCCACCAATCAGTAGGATCGAAAGACGGGGTATTGGAACGGCAGAGGTGGCGAAGAGGAGTCGAAACCAGACGGGAGGGCGGCGGCAAGGCCGCCCTCCTTCCGAAAAACGGGCGAGAGTGGCCCCTATGGAATCGGCAGATCCATCGTCGGGCCGCAGATCTCCTGTTCCTCGGGACTGCAGATGTCGTCGATGTCGGTCATCCATTGACTGAGCCGGCGCCGGGTGTCGTCCAGCTTGGCCTCCACCGCCGGCGTCGAGCCGACTCGCTTGCTCAACGCGCTGACCGCCAGCGCAATGTGCTGGCGCAGTACCTTGAGATTGAGGCTGGTTGGCGCCTCCGCTCCCAAGGCGCGGGTTGGCGCCTTCCGCGCCGGCTTTTTGGCAGCGGCCTTGCGCTTGACGGGCTTTCGCGCGGACGAAGCTTTCCTGGTCGACCGGACCGGTCGGCGTTTCTTGGCCACACTACACTCCTCTCGAAACGAACGACCGAAGTGTAAGAGCCGTTGACCGAAGGGTCAAGGCTTCGGGACGCCGATGCGGCTGAGCAGGTCCTGGAACCGCGGATCGCTTCGCAGACCATCGACGCGCGGCTCGACTTTCAGCCACAGCACGTCCGGTTCGCGCTCGCTGACGGCCTGCCCTAGGAGCGTGAGGGTCCGGTCGCGGTCGCCGAGCGCGTCCTCGACGTAGGCAATGTGCGTCGGGCGGAGCGACTGCCTGCGCGCGGCGACATCGGCAATGAGCCGCTCCAGATCCGACCGCGCGTCGCCGCGCTCGCCCGCGAGCGCGCGCAACCGCAACAGGTGCGCGCGCCAGCTCGTCGGCGTCTGATCCCCTTGCAGATCGATGGCCCGCTCGAGCGACTGAATCGCGCCGGGCAGATCGCCGCTGGTCGACAGCACCCGTGCGCGCACGAAATAGTGCGATCCGCTGCGGGGCTCGAGTTGAATCGCGTAGTTAGCCGACTGCAGCGCGCTCGCATGATCGCGCGCGTAGTACTCGATCATCGCGCGGCTCGACACCGCGCTCGCCGATCCCGGCTCGAGCTCTACGCCGCGCTGCGCCTGAGCCAGCGCCTCGGCATTGCGCCCCGCCGCCGCGAGAAAGCGGGCATACTGCGATCGCGCTCGAGCGTTGCTCGGATTGAGCCCGATCGCTCGCTGGTAGGCCTGATCGGCTCCCGCCCAATCCCAGTCGTAGTAGAACCGCATATCGGCATCTACGGTGTTAGCCTCGCTCGAATCGGGATCGAGTTCGAGCGCTCGCCGCACTTCGGCGGCCGCCATCGCGCGTGCCGCTGGCAACTTCATCGTCCCGATGAATCCGAGTCCGATCAGGCCACGCGCCAGTCCGGCGTGCGCGCCGGCATGGTTCGGGTCGATCGCGATCGCACGACGGAACGCGGCAATGGCTGCTTCCGAATCGACCCCCGACTGGCTCAACAAGTGCCGGCCGAGGTAGTACTCCTCGTTCGCCTGCGGCGCAGTAACGGCCGTTTGGGTCAGCAGCTTGGTTTCTTCAGGCCTGAGCGCAATTCCGAGCGCTTCGACGACGGCCTTGGCGATGTCGCCATAGAGGATCCGAGCCTCGCCGAGCGACCGCTCGAACTCGCGATTCCATACTTCGCCGCCGCCGGCGGTCAGCAAGCGGGAGCGCACGCGCACGCGCTCCGGTTTCCCGTCCCCGTTGGTGGCGACGAAAAGCGACGAGTCGACGACCGAGTCGACCTGCAGCGACCGTGCGATTTGTTCCGGATTTGCCGCCGGGCCCCTGAACGGCAGGACCGACGCCAGCGACGTCACCTCCAGCGACCGGATCTGCCCGAGGGTCGAGATGAGATCGTCGGTGAGCCGATCGGCGAGATACGGCGTGGCGGCCGTAGGCGATTCGACGCGGAACGGCAGCACCGCGATGCGCGCGACACGTCCATCGCCGCCGGCACCGGTGCGCGTCCACACGATGAGCGCGGCGGCCAGCACGAGCGCCGCGATGATGGCCACCACGACCCAGACCGGAACCGGCGCGCGGCGCACCGGCGTGCGTGATGGTTGCGGACGGCTGGACTCCTCGGCCCCTTGATCGATCCGCACGTACGGTGGAACGATCAACGACTCGCGCAGCGCGGTCTCGAGCTCTCCGACGCTGCGGAAACGGCGCAGCGGATCGCTCTCGAGCGCCCGCTCGACGACGCCGACGAACGCCTGCGGCGCGTCGGGCCGCAGGTCGCGCAGCGATCGGCGATCGCGCTGCCTGTGCGCCTGCGCCAGTTCCTCCATCGATCGAGCGGTGACCGGAAACGTGCCGGTGACGAGGTAGAACAGCAGCACGCCGACCGCGTAGACGTCGCTCTGCACCGAGGCGCGCTGTCCCGCGAAAATCTCCGGAGCGAGATAGAGCGGGGTGCCGACCAGCCGATTGGTACCGGCGAGATCTTCGCCGGTCCCGAAATCCATGAGGACAATCCGGCCGCCATCCTCCCGCATCACGTTCTGCGCCTTGACGTCGCGATGCAGGAGCCCGGCGCCGTGCACGCCGGCGAGCGCGGCACAGACGTCGAGGCCGATCAGAACCGCTTCGTTGGCACCGAAGGAGCCGCGCTGCTGGACCAGCTGCTCGAGCGAGGTGCCGCGGACCAGCTCCATCCACAGCCCGACGCGACCGTCGTGCTGCTCGGCGCCGTAGACCTGGACGACGTGCTCGTGGCGGAGGCGGGCCATGCGGCGTGCTTCCTGAAGCACCCGGGTCTGGACCGCATGATCGGCGGAATCCTGAGACTGCAGTGCGCCCGGCCGTTGGCCAGATCGCCCCGATTCTCCTTCTTCGTGCAGCAGCTTCAAGGCGACGTCCCGATGCAGCTCCGCGTCCCAGGCGCGATAGACGTCGCATGAAGTGCCCGATCCGATCTGCTCGAGCAGTACGAGGCGGCCCCACCGTTGGCCGCGCTCGAATTGCGGCGCGGGCACTGCCGGCGCTGGGTCCTCGGATGCGATGCTGCGATGCAGGGTGGCGATGCTGTCCACGAGGCGCAGATGCCGGGCCAGGCGTTTGACCTGGGGGCTCTGCTGCTCGACGGTCTGCCAGTCGACTGGTGTGCCGTCGGCGACGGACTCGGCGAGCGCGGCAACCGCGAGGTCGTCACCGCGCACGAGCGCGCCCCTCCCGAACGCTGACACGAGGGTTCTGTTTGATCGGCGGGTTCGGCCCTTTGGGCCGCGGCGCCCAGGTCGATCCGCGCGGCCGTCGGCCGACGCCGGCGGCGTAGAGCACCGCCTCCTTGATGCCGTCGATGCGCAGATCCTTTTCGATGAGCGGATCCGCGAGCGCCATGACGCTGAACGGCGCCAGGCCGAGTTTCGTCGCCGTCAGGCAGAACGTCTGGCACAAGTGCCCGCACTCGATCAGCGCGGCGCGATAGGCACGGGCGTAGGGATAGCGCCACAGCAAGCGCTCGAACATCGCGGTGAAGAACACCAGCGCCGACGCGTTGGCGAAGTACTCGCTGCCCGGCACGTAGGCGCGCAGGCGCGCGGCCGGGACCCGGCCACCGATACGCTGCAAAGCGTGGCGATCCGGTGCGTAGTGATAGACGCCGCTCTTCAGCCCACGGACGTCGCGCGCGATCACGTAGCACTCGATCGAGTGACGGGCGCCGCCCGATGGCGAGGTTTTGAGGGGCAGGTCGATCCCGTCGGCGTCGACCCACTGCTGGATCCCGGCGGCAAGCGCGAGAATCGTCGCCAGCTCGTCGCGCGTCACCGGCTGCGACGAGTAGCGCCGCCACGTGCGCCGGGCGCGGAGCACCGACACGAACTCGTCGTGGGCCAGTGGGGCCACCGGCGCCAGGTCAATCGTCTCCACGTTTCGATAGCGCTTGATCGACGAGGGCTGCGGAAACTCGGACGCCTTGAGCTGCAGCAGCCGCGCGGCGGCAGGCGCCGGCAGGTAGCGGACCGAGCGGGTGGCGGCATGGAAGAACCCGACGTGCGGATTCCAGGGCCGCAGCGTGTTCATCGCCAGGGTGCGCGGATCGACCGCGCGATCCGACCGCTCGAGCAGTGTCAACTTCACCATCCGTTCGATCGTGGCGGCGAACGCGGCGCGGGCGATCATCCCCCGCGCCGACAGCTCATCCAGCGGCGTCCACTCGTCACAGGCATCGAGCAGCTCGCAGCTCCGCGACGACAGTTCGGCGAGGGTGTCGGTGGCGTAGTTGTACGCCACGAACACACCCCGTCGCCAATACGCTACGAGGTGCGGCGATCGTCTGACCAGCACCCGGTCCTGTCGTCGACGCGCGGCCATCAGACGCGGTCGTTCCCTATGCCTGCGCGCATCGGTGCGCGGCTAGATGGGAATCGCCATCGTCGGATGGCAGATGTCCTCGAGCGTCTCGAGCACGGCCTCCAAGCGCTCGACCGTATCGTCGGGCGATTCGGCCGCGGCAGCCAGCGGTGCGGCGCCGGCGCGCGCGCTCTTGAGATCGTCGATCCGCTTGCGGATGTGGCGGTGCAGCGGCTTCAGATCGAGTCGCGATTGATCGCCGCCCGCCATGGTGGCGGGGGCACGCTTCGCGGTCTTTTTCTTCTTCGGGGCCGGCTTCTTGGGGGCAGTACGCTTCTTGACCACACCGATCTCCTTCTGTATGCAGTGCCAATCGAATATTGATCAGCACCGCGGAGTCTAGGACCACGCCAGTTCCCCGGTCAAGGTTCGTACGATCATGGCAAGCCGATCTGCTGCAGAATCGCCTGGAATCGGGGCTCCTTTCGAAGTTCGTCCACACGCGGCTCGACGCTCAGCCACACCAGCAGCGGATCGCGCTCGTCGAGCGCTCGTTCGAATTGATCGAGCGCGTCGGCGGGCCGGTCGAGGGCAATGTAGATGTAGGCAAGGTCGCGGGCCCGCACGATCGCGGAACCGTCGCGTCCCGCCGCTACCAGCGCTCGCGTGGCGGCGCGCGCCGCGTCCGACTGTCCGGTCAACGCCAGTAGCCGGATGACGACGACACGCAGGTTGGTGTTGGTCGCGCCGGCCAGACGTTCTGCTTCCGACGCAGCCGCCAGCGCCTCCTGATAGCGTCCCTGAGCCTCCTCGACCCGGCTGCGGAAAATGAGGGCCGCGGCATGTCCGGGCTGCATTTGAAGGGCCTGCTGACTGACCTGTGCAGCCGCGGCGTAGTCCCGCTTGTAATACAGGATCATGCCGTGATTCAGGAGCGTCTCGACCGATTGCGGATCGATGCGGAGGCTCTCTTCCGAAAGTTGAATGGCTTCGTCGAATCGCCGCTGCCGCGCGAGAAGCTGCGCATACACATTCCGCGCGTACATGAAGCTCGAGTTCAGCTCGATGCTTCGTCGAAGCTCTTGCTCGGCCACGCGCCAATCCCAGTCGTAGAGCAGCTTCAGATCGGCGTCGGCGGCATGCGCTTCGGCGATATCCTCGCCGGCATCGTAGGCCCGCCGGATCTCCGCACTGGCCTTTGACCGTGCTTCGCCGTGCGTCATGCCACCGAAGGCGGCGAGTTTCACGTAGGCGAGTGCGGCCGACGCATGCGCGGCCGGATACTCCGGGTCGGCATCGATCGCGCGCTGGAACGATGCGAGCGCCTGGCGGCCAGCCGACGGACCATAGCCGATCAGATGAAGCCTGCCCTGCAGGTATGCCTCCTCGGCTACCGGGTTGGTGCGGCGCACCTGACCGAGACGCACCGCTTCGGCAGGTGTGACCTGCGCCCTGATCACGCGCGAGACCTTACGAGCGAGGTCGGACAACAACGCCGCCGATTCTCCGCGATGCCGCGACACCGATCCCGACCACAGCTTCACGCCGGTCGCCGCTTCGAAGAGCGTGGCGTCGACCCTCAAGCGTCCGGGCCCTCCCGAGGCGAGGTCGTTGGCCGTCAATACCCCTTCGAGGACGGCGTCGACGCCGAGCATCTTGCCGATCTCGGCGCGGGACCGGCCGGCCCCTTTGAGCGGCATCGTCGACGTCAGGCTCGTGGTACGCACCGAATCGATCTGACCGATGGTTGCAATGAGCTGCTCGGTCATCGCGTCGGAGAGCTCCGACGACCCCGCGGTGGCGGTGCTGTCCACGAGAGGAAGGACGGCGAGACTGTCGAAGGCCCCATCGCCGCCGAAGGGGCGTCCGGTCCACACGATCAGCGCGACGATCGCCGCCGCCAGCACCGCGGCAGCGCTCATGAACGCCGGACTGAGATAGCGACGGGCCAGTTGCGGACGCACGGCCGCCGGCCGCTCCGCCTCGTCGAGCGCCTCGCGCAGCCCGGCTTCGAGGTCCCCCACGCTCTGGAACCGCCGCGTCGGATCGCTGTCGAGGGCCCGCTCGACGGTGCGGATGAACGCTTCTGGAATATCCGGCCGGAGGTCGCGAAGCGGTTGACGCCGACGCTGCGCGTGCGCGCGCGTCAGATCCTCCATCGATTGCGCCACGACCGGGAATTTGCCGGTCACCAGGTAGAACAACAACACGCCGAGGCTGTAGAGATCGCTCTGCACCGACGCCCGCTGGCCACGGAAGATCTCCGGCGCAAGATAGAGCGGCGTTCCAACCAGCCGATTCGTGCCCGAGAGTGCCTCGCCGGTCCCGAAATCCATCAAGACGGTGCGGCCGCGCTCCTCGCGCATGACGTTCTGGGCCTTGACGTCACGGTGCAGCAGACCGGCCGCGTGGACCGCGGCGAGCGCCGAACACACGTCGAGGCCAATCAATGCCGCTTCGCGCGCACCCAGCAGGCCTCGCGTCTGGACGACGTGCTCGAGCGATTCGCCGCGAACCAGCTCCATCCACAGACCGACGCGGCCGTCGTGCTGCTCGGCGCCGTAGACCTGGACCACGTGCTCGTGGCGGAGGCGCGCCAGCCGTCGCGCTTCGTCGAGTAAGCGCGCCTGCGTCTCGGCCTGCTCTCCGTGCTGATGCAACAGCTTCAGCGCGACTTCGCGGTGGAGTGTCGTGTCCCACGCGCGGTACACCTCGCACGACGTGCCCTGCCCAATGCGCTCGAGCAGCGTCAGACGCCCCCAATGCGGGCCGGAGCTGGGAGTCGGCAGCGCGGCGCTGTCCTGCTGCCGTTGGCTGGCGTCGGCGATGCCGTAATCGTCGCCGTCGTCAGGAGCGTGTGAAAGGCTGCGATGCAGGCTGGCGATGCTTTCGACCAGACGGAGATGTCGAACGAGCCGCTGGTCGGTAGGACTGGTCGACAGCCGGACGGCGTTCCAGTCGACGGGTGTGCCGTCGGCCACGGAAGCGGCCAGGTCCGCCAAACCCTTGTGCTCAGCCCTCAACGTCCATTTCCTCCGCCAACCGCACGAGCGCTCGCGTCACTGCCATGCGCGCGGCATCCGGACTGGCCTTGCCGTGCGTCGCGGCGATCTGCGCATACCCCTGCTGCATCTCCACGCGGGCGATGATCAATTCCCGCTCCTCTGGCCGCAGGCGCTGCAGCGCGCCCTCGTACCGTTCGACGGCTTGCCGGCCAATCGCTTCATCGAGGGGAGACGCTGACCGATCGGCGTGTTCTTCGTGCTCGTCGATCCCGGTGGGCGCCGGGTATCGATTGACCCGGCGCACTTCGTCCCGCACTCGATTGATGAGTGCCTGACGGAGATACGCCTGCAGCGCGCCTTCATGCCGCGGCTCGAAGTCGTTGATGTGGCGGATGGTTTGCGCGAGCGTCTCCTGGACGAGATCCTCGGTGTCACGAAGATCCCGCGTCCAATGCGGGAGACGTCCACGCGCCCACCGCCTGAGCGGGCCTCGATGCCGCTGAATCAGGTCGTCGAGCGCCTGCGCATCACCCTCACGGGCGCGGCGCAGCAGGTCCGTCGTGGAGGCAAGGTTGGGCGAAGTTGGCTTCGGATCACCCATGGGCACATGACAGAAGGCGCAAAACGCCCGTCATGGCACACGATAATAACCGAACCGTTCCGTCCCGAAATTGCCTCTCGGATAGATGTAACGATGAATGCACGGGGACCGAACAGATTTGTCCCAACTGAAGCTCTTCTATTTTCGTTCGAGGGAGTTACGGGGAGGGCGTCGGAGCCGCTGGAAGCGGGGGGTCTGACCCGGGTCTGACCCGGGTCTGAGCGGGGTCTGACCCGGGTCTGAGCGGGGTCAGACCCCTTCGCAAATTCTGCCACCGACAGCTTAGGGCTGACGCCCTTAGTCGAGCGCGACTTTGCGCAGCAGCGCCAGGTCCGTCAACATCCGGCCGGCACCCAGCACGACCGAGGTCAGCGGGTTCTCGGCCACGAGCACCGGCAGTCCCGTCTCGTCGCGAAGGCGCTTGTCGAGGTTCCGCAGGAGCGCGCCACCACCGGTCAGCACCACGCCGCGGTCGAAGATGTCCGCGGACAGCTCCGGTGGCACCCGTTCCAGCGCGTCGCGGACGGCCTGCACGATCAACCGCACCGGCTCGGACAGCGCTTCGCGCACATCCGTATCG